>Ga0114129_10006521_pt1 | contig 16560 bp, 18 predicted proteins | sample RhiMetdeltSRZDD1_FD_80071 | JGI IMG/M metagenome (GOLD analysis project Ga0114129, IMG submission 80071) | Populus rhizosphere microbial communities from Tennessee, USA - Rhizosphere MetaG P. deltoides SRZDD1 (version 2) (version 2) | ecosystem: Host-associated > Plants > Roots > Rhizosphere >... | reverse complement strand
TGAACGATCGGTTGTCGAGGTTGGCGCTGCCGATGCTCACCCATCGGCCGTCGACGACCATCGTCTTGGCGTGCAGCAACGCGGGGCCGTATTCGTAGATCTTCGCGCCCGCGTCGAGCACGCGGCCGAAGTGCGCATGGCTGGCCTCTCGTACGAGCCGGTCGAGCGTCGTGTCCGCGACGCCCGCGGTGAGGATCGACACGTCGACGCCGCGCTTGACCGCGCGCACGATCGCATCGGTCATCGTGCCGTCGGGCACGAAGTAGGGATTGGTCAAGAGGATCGAGGAGCGCGCGCCCTCGATAGCGAGCAGGAACAACAGATAGGCGTCCGCGGCGCCGCTCGCCGGCGAGCTCTTGATCGTCTGCGCCACGAGGCGGCCGCGTGCACGGATCTCCGGGAAGTACGCGTCGCCGGAGAGCAGCACACCCGTCGCGTCGCGCCAGTTCTCGGCGAAGGCCGACTGGATCTGGCGGACGATCGGTCCCTCGACCCGGACGTCCGTCTGCCGCCAGTGATCACGGCCGCGTCCATTGCCCGTCCACTTCTCGCCCACGCCGGTGCCGCCGGTAAAGCCGATGCGCCCGTCGACGACGAGGACGCGGCGATGATTGCGGTGGTTGATTCGCTTGAGCGCCAGCGGATTGAGCGAGTGGTAGCTCGCGACGTGACAGCCCGAGCGCTTCATCGTCTCCTTGTACGCCTTCGGCATGTTCTCGCTGCCGACGGCGTCGAGCAGGACGTTGACGCCGACGCCGGCGCGGCAGCGCTCGGCGAGCGCCTCCGCCATCTCACGCGCGATGTCGCCCTTCTCATAGATGAAGTTGGCGAATGTGATCGTGACCTTCGCCTGCCGGATCGCGGCGAGCATCGCGGGAAAGATCTCGTCGCCGTTCAGCAGCACCTGCGCGCGGTTGCCGTGAACCAGCTCGGCGTCGGCTTGTCCCTCGAGCGTGCGGCCGAACGTGGGCCGATCGATCGAGACATCGGGCGCCGGCGCGTAATGCGGCCGCGCGAGGGTGCAAGCCGAGAGCGTCAGGCAGACCGCCGCTGTGCCCAGCCGCATGCACGCGTTACGCACGCCGACGTGTCGTGCACGGCCTGTGCCACCGAAGCCTCGTTGCGGCCACGCGCGAGATAGGCCACGCGCGATATATCATGTGCGCGTGCCACGACTGGTCCGCACCATGTGCCCGATGAACTGCCACCCCACGCTCTGCGGGATGCTCGTGGAAGTGCATGATGACCGCGTGATTCGCGTGAGCGGCGACGTCGACAATCCTGACAGCCGCGGCTTCCTGTGTGTTCGCGGCCAGGCTGCGCCCGAGATCCTCGACAATCCGCGGCGCCTGCTCTATCCCATGCTGCGCGCGACACGGAGCGGAAGCTGGCGACGCGCCACGTGGGACGAGGCGCTCGACACAATCGTCGCGCGCATGCGCGCCGTCGGCCGCGAGGCCGTCGCCACGTGGTCGGGACACGGCGTCTTCGCGAACAATTACGGCACACGGATCCACTCGCACCTGCTGCGCCGGTTCTCGAACATCTGGGGCTGCCAGTGGTGGAGTCCCGCGATCATCTGCTGGGCGCTCGGGGGCTTCGGCCTCGGCCTCACCGGCCTGCTGGAGCCGAACACCAAGGAAGACATGGGCGCCAACGCGGCGATGATCGTGCTCTGGGGCGCGAACCTCGCGAGCCAGCCGAACACGGCGCGGTACCTGGCAGCCGCCCGGCGCCGCGGGGCGCGCATCGTCACGATCGACGTGCGAGAAACCGAGGCCGCCGCGCAGTCGGACGAGACACTGCTGATCCGTCCGGGCACGGATGCCGCGCTCACGCTCGCGCTGATGCACGTGATCGTCACCGAAAACCTCGTCGATCGCGACTTCGTCGGACGCCACACGGTCGGTTTCGAGCGTCTCACCGCGCATGTGCGCGCGTATACGCCCGAGTGGGCGGCGGCGGTCACCGGCATCGCGGCCACACGCATCGTCGATCTCGCGCGGCGGTACGCGACGACGCGCCCCGCGATGATCGTCGTCGGCGGCTCGTCGATGCACAAGTCGTCCAACGGCTGGCAGGCCGCGCGCGCCATCGCGTGTCTGCCCGCGCTGACGGGCCAGGTCGGGATCCCTGGCGGCGGGCTCGGGCCGCGCCACGGTGCGAGCCTGCGCGGTCAGGTGCTCGGCAACATCGTCGCGCTCGAGCGGCGGCCGCCCGGAGACTACGTGCCCGATCAAATGTCGCGCATCACCGAGTCGCTCGTCACCGGCCGGGTGCGCGTGCTGCTGCTGTTCGGCACCGACATGTTGTCGTCGTTCGCCGACGTCAATCGCGTGGCCGAGGGGCTCGCGCGTCAGGAGCTGATCGTCTCGTACGATCTGTTCGAGAACGACACGGCGCGGCGCTTCGCCGACGTCCTGCTGCCGTCGACGTCGTGGCTGGAGGAGCTCGGTTGCAAGGCGACAAACACGCACGTGTACCTGATGCCGCAGGTGCTCGAGGCGGCGGGCGAGACGCGCCCGGTACCGTGGGTGCTGCGTGCGCTCGCGGAGCGACTCGGCCTCGAAGATTTCTTCCCCTGGAAGGATGAGACGGCACTCGTCGACACGATGCTCGACGTGCGCGCGACACGCCATGCGACCGTCGCATCGCTCGCCGCCGACGGCGGGATGCGCGCGATGGACGTATCGCACGTCGGCCATCCCGATCTGACCTTCCCGACGCCGTCGGGCAAGCTCGAGCTGTTCTCCGAGCGCGCGGTCACGCTGGGCTTGCCGGGACTTCCCGTGTTCGAAGCTCCGGGCGCGGAGCCTTCGTATCCTTTGACGCTACGTCAGGGCCGCACGCTCACGGCGTTCCACGGCTTCTACGATCATGGTCGCGCGCTGCCATCGCTCGCGAAGGCCGACCCCGAGCCGCTGCTCTGGATCTCGCCGGCGGATGCTGCCGCGCGCGGCATCACTGACGGTGGACTCATCGCGATGCGCAACGCGCGAGGCGAGATGCGCTGCCGCGCTCACGTCACGCCGAAGATCCCCGCCGGCACCGTGTGGATGCGCGACGGCTGGTCCGAGCTGAACACGCTGACGTCCGGCGACGCTGTCATCCCGGACGCCGCGGTCGATGCGCTCGGATTCTCGGCCGGTCAGGCGGCGTTCGATGCGAACGTCGAGGTGACACCGCGCGCCTAGAGCCTGATCTTTCCCGTGAGGATGTCTCGCCACATCGCCCAGTCCCCGATGAACGAGTAAAGCGGATACGTGAAGGTGGCGGGACGGTTCCTCTCGAAGAAGAAGTGTCCGATCCACGCGAACAAGTAACCGGCGCCGAGCCCGACGAGCACGTACCAGAGTCGACCGGTGGTCACCGCCGCGATCAGGCAGATCAGGCCGATCGTGGTGCCGGCGAAGTGGAGACGGCGGCACGTACGGTTCGAATGCTCGGAGAGGTAGAAGGGATAGAAGTCGGCGAACGTTCCATACCTCTTCGTCTCGTTCATGTGTCGAGTCTCCGTCAACGGCGAGTCATTGGCAATCGCCTGCCTCGACTAATGCATCACGCGTGCTGCCGGACGAAGTGCGCAATAACGTCCGCCGCTTTTACAGGATTCGTATACAACGCGAGGTGCGGCCCGTCGATGGTGACTATGCGCGTCGAAGGAATCGCGCGTGACACTGCGCGGGCGTTCCAGCGCGGCACGACGATATCCGCGGAGCCCCGCACGTAGAGCAGCGGGATGTGACATTGCAGTCTCCAGCGGCGGTCCATGCAGAGGATCGTCCGCGCTCGTGCGGCCAGGGTGGATGGCGGAACACGCGACCAGCACTCGGCTCGGTCCTCTCGAAACTGGTCGGACGAGTACCGCCCGAATACGGCGAGGGCCTCCGACAAAAGCGGGAACAGCCGGGTCAACGAGGGCGTGGCCGCGCGGCGAAAGAAGCGGATGAGGGGCCAGGGCGCCGAGATGAACGTGGCACACAGAACGACGCCACGGAGTCCCGGCGGAGGATCCGCCGCCAGCATGAGGGCGAGCGGCCCCGAAAACGACCACCCGAGAACGAAATAGTTTTTGTGGTCTCGACACGCGTCCCGGATGATCGGCAACAGCTCGACGTAGTCGTGGGGCCCGGCGGCATCGTACTGAACGCAGCGGGCATCGATCCAATCCGGAAGCGCAGCAAGCAATGGACGGAAGAAGATGTCCGTCCCATCCAGCCCGGGAAGCAGGATCAGCGTCGCGCGGTCAACCACCGCTCTCGCACAGCACCTTCAGCGGATCGGCATCGACGCGCGCGCCGAAATTGGCGACGAACCAGACGAGCGGAATGAATAGCCACGGGATCCCGTGATTGTTGAGCGTCACCACCTTCGTCACCGTGCTGCCGCGGCCCTCGCCCCGCAGCGTGACCCGCTCGACGATTTCCATGTCCGGGCGGATCCCCTGGCCAGTCAGCCCTGAATGTCGCAGCTCCAGCAGCCGACCCCGCTGGATCTCCGTCGCCACCGTCACGCACTGGATGGGCTTGTTGTTCCAGCGATAGTGCGTTGTGAACGGCTGCCCCACGTGGAATTCGCCTGTGGCCTCCATCGAGCTGATCTTGGTGTTCCACTTTGCGAACGACTCCGCACGGATGATGTACGGCCACACCGTCGCGGGCGGCCGATCGATGACCGAGCGCTCGCGAATGATCATCGAAGTCAGCTCACCGCTGGACCGAGGGCACCCACGCGGTCGTGCGTCCGCCGATCGTGTCGTGGCGGATCTTCTCGCCGCGTGCGGTGTACGCCTTCGGGTTCTTGCCCCAGCGATCGTGGAAGAGCCACGTGCGCGGGTAACGGTCGCTGTCGTTGCGCGCGCGCACCGAGACGGTGATGACGCGGGCCAGCGCCGTGCGCAGCCGTCGGATCTCGTCGTTCGTCAGCGTGCCGGCGCGGCGGCGGGGATCGATGCGCGCCTGATACAGCACTTCGTCGGCGATCCAGTTGCCCACGCCCGCGGCGAACGACTGATCGAGCAGCAGCGCTTTCATCGGCGACGAGCGTGTCGTCACCAGCTTTTTGAACGACGCGAGCGGCGGCAATCCGCGCCACGCGTCGAAGCCGAGCAGGCTGATCGGCGGCTCGGCGGCCGGATCGATGCGCAGTCGCGCTCGTCCGAGGCGCCGCGCGTCGGCGAACGCCAGCTCGCCGCCGTCGTCGAATTTCAAGATGAGCTTGGCGAAGCGCGGCGGCCAATCGAGGCCCGGGCCTTTCTTGCCGTGGGCGATCAGTCGCAGCGTGCCGCGGCCTGGCGTGTGAAATCCGCCCGTCATCCCGAAGTGCATCGACGGCCATGGCCGACGGTCGAGCTCGAACCACAGGTGCTTGCCGTGACGCTTGACCGCCCGCACGCGGCGACCGCGCAGCGCGCGGCGCCAGCGCGCCGCCGGAACGCGCTCGAAGACGATCGGATCGTCGGCGCACCAGACGTCGACGATGCGACGACCGCGCACAATCCGCTCGGCGACGCGGCGCGCCGCCTCGACCTCTGGCAGCTCAGGCATTCGGCGAGACGGCGAGACCCGGCACGATGGTGGCGCTCGGCATTCGACGGAACACCTCGGGCGTGGTGCGGATCTTCGTGTCGCGGCCACCGCCGCCCAGGATGACCCACTCCAGCGCCATCACTCGGTCGTCGACGTAGAGCGGCATGTCGGGCGGCAGCGCGAAGATGGTCACGCCGCCGATCAGCATCCCGGTCAGCGCCTTCGTCTCGTCCGCCGACGCGAACGAGACGCGGGAGTTGCCCATCAGCTTCTTCACGGCGTGATTGACGTCCAGACGTGTCGTGGCGAGCACGACGCAGGCGCAGTACTGCTTGGGCTCTCGCTTGCCGGCGACGACGATCGTGTTCGCCGAGTTGGCGAGCGGGATCCCGTACTTCTCGCAGAACTGGGCGGTGTCCGCGAAAGCGGGATCGATGGACATGACTTCGTACGCGACACCGAGCGCGTCGAGCGAGGTGCGCACCTTCGCGTTGATCTCCTCGGTCACGTGGCCTCCGCAAAGACGACACCGAGGTCGGGCGCCGGCGCGCCGAGACCGGTCACCGCGCGCGACGGCCGCGCGATCTCGATCGCGACCGGTCCCTCGTCGCCGGTGGAAGCAACGTCGACCGCGATACGCAGTGGAGAGCCGGGCCACCGGAAGACGTGCCGGCCGCCCTCGACCGAGGCGTCGGCGCCGAGCAGCGTGGTCCACTGCCGCCGCGCGCGTTCCGCCGAATGCGCGGAGAGCCGCAGACCGAGCAGCCGCACGGCCGGCGGCGGATCGGGCGGCATCGGCGGCGGCTTGCGCCAGTGACCACGCGGCGGTTCGTCGGGTGACTCGACGATCTGCACGACGAGGCCGAGCGCTTCCTTGGGATGCAGGAAGGCTTCCTTCCAGCGCGGCACACTCGCGTTGTAGCCGACGACGGTGTAGCCGAGCGCCGTCGCCCGCTCGCGAGCCTCGGCGAGGTTCGGCACCTTGAAAGTGACGTGATGGACGCCGGGCCCGCGTGCGGCGAGGAAGCGATGCAGGAAGCCGTTGTCCCCGCGCGGCTCCAGTACCTCGATGCGGCCGCCGCCGTCGAACTCCCACTGGCCGAAGCGGAACACGTCTGCCGACATTCCGAAGAACGGCACGCCACCGAGCACGCCCATCAAATACGGTGGCGCGTCGGCGATCCGTCGCGCCGCGATGGCGATGTGGTCGAACTGGATCACGGACACCAGCGATCGAGTGTACGCTATGGCGCCATGAACACCAGACTCGGCATCGTCGGCGCGGGCGCGATTGGCTGTGTCGTGGGCGGTCTCCTCACGAAGGCGGGACACGACGTCACGCTGATCGATCAGTGGCCCGAGCACGTCGAGACGATGCGTCGCCGCGGTCTGCGGCTTACCGGCACGTGCGGTGACCACACGATCGCCGTGAAGGCGGTGCACGTGCACGAGGCGCAGTCGATCGCGGAGCCGTTCGACCTGCTCTTCATCGCGGTGAAGTCGTACGACACCGAGTGGGCCACACGGCTCGGCGTGCAATACCTCAAGGACGACGGGCTCGTCGTCGACTTCCAGAACGGCATCAACGATCACCGCGTGGCCGCCGTGGCCGGCGTTCATCGCACGCTGGGGTGCGTGATCACGATCGGCGCCGGCATGTACGAGCCCGGCGTCGCCATGCGCACGGATTCCGGCCACATCGGATTCAAGATCGGCGAGCACGACGGGCGAGATACCGAGCGCGCGCGCCGCGTAGCCGACCTGCTCACGGCGGTCGCCGGCGCGAAAGTGACAACGAATCTGTGGGGTGAGCGCTGGTCCAAGCTCGCCGTCAACTGCATGCTGAACCCGCTCGCCGGCCTCAGCGGCCTCGGCACCGCCGAGTGCCGGATCGAGCCCGGCGTACGGCGCATCGCGGTATACCTGGGCGACGAGGTCATCCGCGTCGGCCGGGCGAACGGCTTCGAGGTCGAGCCGCCGATGGGCATCGCCGCCCAGCGCTACGTCGACGCGGCAGAGGGGCACGGGCTCGAGCAGGTCGAAGCCGATCTCGGTCGCGATGCGACGTCACGCGCCGGCGGCCGGCCATCGATGCTGCAGGACGTGATGCGCGGCCGGCGCACCGAGATCGAGCACCTCAACGGGTTCGTCGTGCAAGAAGGCCGGCGCATCGGCGTCAAGACGCCGATGAACGAAAAAGTCGTCGAGATCTATCGCGCGCGCGGCGCGCGGTTTACGCCCGATCAGGGACATCTGAAGCCACTGATGGAGATGGTGCCATGAGCGCACGACTGCCGTACGTCGAGGATCCGCCCGCCGAGGTCGCTGCGGTCTACGAGGAGGCGAAGAAGGCCACCGGCCGCGTGCTCAACATCACGAAGCTCATGGCACATCACCCACCCACCGTTCCGGCATTCCAGGCGTGGTATCGCACGACGCGGGAAGGGCCGCTCGATCTCAAGCTCCGGCAGCTCGCCTACGTGAAAACGTCGCAGCTCAACCGCTGCGCCTACTGAGAGGCGCACAACACGGCCCTCGGTCAGAGGGCGGGCGTGCCGAAGGAGAAGTTCGCGGCGCTGCCGGAATACGAGACGAGCCCACTGTTCGACGAGCTCGAGCGCCTCGTGATCCGCTATGCCGAGCAGATGACGACGCGGGTGCAGGTCGAGCCCGCGCTGGTCGAGCAGCTCAAAAAACATTTGAGCGCGCCGCAGCTCGCGCAGCTGACGCTGAGCATCGCCGCCGCCAACTTCACGAATCGTTTCAACGAAGCGCTCGGCGTCGAGCTGGAGACGCGGCATTGAGGCTCGGCGTCTCGCTCACCAGCGCTCATACTGTGGAGGACCCGCGCCAGGGCGCGCGCTGGATGATCGAGCGCGCGGCCGCCGCGCGGAAAGCCGATCTCGATTCGCTCTTTGTCGGCGACCATCATACGACGCCGGGCAAGTACTACCAGAACGTGCCGATGCTCGGCCGGCTGCTGGCGGAATGGAGCGACAAGCCCGCCGGCTGCCTGTTCCTGCTGCCGCTGTGGAACCCCGTGCTCGTTGCCGAGCAGGTCGGCACGCTCGCGGCGATCATGCGCGGGCGGTTCATCTTCCAGTGCGGGCTCGGTGAGGACGACGCCCAGTTCCGCGCGATGGGCACGTCGATCAAGAGCCGGGTCGCCGCGTTCGAGGAGTCGCTGTCCGCGCTGCGTCGCCTGTGGGCGGGCGAGACCGTGACCGCCTCGGGCATCTTTTCGTTCGACTCCGCGCGTGTCGCGCTGAAGCCGGCCGAGCCGGTCGAGGTCTGGATCGGCGCCACCGCGCCGCCGGCGATCGACCGCGCCGCGCGGCTTGGCGACGCATGGCTGGCCTCGCCTGGCCTGACGATCGAGGTGGCGCGCGAGAAGATCGCATACTACCGCGAGCGGTGTAAGGCGCACGGGCGCACTCCGAGCGCGATCGCGATTCGGCGCGACGTCTACGTCGGCGAATCGCCGGACGAGGCCAAGACCACCCTGGATGCCGCCGTCGCCAAGGGCTATCGCGGCTTCGACCCCAAGGCGTTGATCGCCGGCACCGTGCCGCAAGTGGCGGAGCGCTTCCGCGCGCTTGGCGCCATGGGCTTCACCGACGTCATCGTTCGCCATCTCACGACGGACCACGCGAAGGTCCTCGGCTCCTTCGCGCGACTCGGCGAGGTTCGGCGCGCCCTGGCCTGAATCCGCGCCCAGCAGCGGCGCATCGAACAGTCGGGAAGGAAAAGCATGACCCGCCTGTACGAGCCCCTCGCCACCGACGCCGAGCGGGAGCCTGTCAACGGTTCGCCGCCGACATCCCGCTCCGACGCCGATCTGCTGGACGCCTATTCCGAGGCCGTCGTCTCGGTGGTGGATGCCGTCGGGCCCTCGGTGGTGAGCATTCGGACCAACACGCGAGCGGGCCATCGCGGCGGCGCCGGCGCGGGCTCGGGTGTGATCATCGCGGCCGACGGCTACGTCCTGACCAACAGCCACGTGGTCCACGGCGCGACCGATCTCGAAGTCTCGCTGACGGATGGTCGCCGCTTCTCGGCCACATTGACGGGCGACGATCCCGGCACGGATCTCGCGCTGATTCGCGTTGACGCGGGGGCTCTGCCCGCCGCGCGCTTCGGCCAGTCCGCACGCCTGCGCGCCGGCCAGCTGGTGATCGCGATCGGCAACCCGTTCGGCTTCGAGTCGACGGTCTCCGCCGGCGTGGTCAGCGCGCTCGGGCGCTCGCTGCGGAGCACGACCGGACGGCTGATCGACAACATCATCCAGACCGATGTCGCACTGAACCCCGGCAACTCGGGCGGGCCGCTCGTGGACTCGCGCGGCCGCGTGGTCGGGATCAATTCGGCCGTGTTCGCGATGGCTCAGGGCATCAGCTTCGCCGTCCCGATCGACACGGCGACATGGGTGATCCCGCAGCTCCTTGCGCGCGGCCGCGTGTCGCGCGCGTACCTCGGCTTCGGCGGCCAGTCGCGGGCGCTCGACCGCCGACTGGCGCGCGCCGTCAGCGTGCCGAATGCGCGCGCGATCGAGATCGTCAGCGTCGAGCCCGACGCGCCGGCCGCGCGGGCGGGCTTGCACGTCGGCGACCTCGTCGTGGCCATCGGCGATCGGCCCGTCGACACCGTCGACGACGTTCACCGTCTGCTCGTGACCTGGCCGATCGGGCAGGCACTGACGCTGACGATCGTCCGCGGCGTCGAGCGCCGCACCGTGAGCGTCACGCCGATCGAGACGCCGTAACACTCCAGCCGTCGGTGCTTGCCGCGTCGTCTACGCTGTGAGAAAGCGACGGTTGGAGGTGCAAGCATGGCAGGACAGGTCAAGCCGATTCCCGACGGTTATCACGCGATCACGGCGTACCTGAGCATCAAGGGCGCGAGCGACGCCATCGAGTTCTACAAGAAAGCCTTCGGCGCGAAAGAAGTCATGCGCATGGCGCAACCGGATGGACGCATCGGTCACGCCGAGCTGCAGATCGGCGACTCCAAGATCATGCTCGCCGATGAGCATCCGGAGATGGATTTTCGGAGCCCGCGCGCCCTCGGCGGCTCGCCGGTGATGCTCCACCTCTACGTCGACGACGTCGACACCGTGGTGGGGCGCGCGGTCGCATCCGGCGCGAAACTCCTCCGGCCTGTGCAGGACCAGTTCTACGGCGACCGGTCAGGCAGCGTGGCCGATCCTTATGGCCACGTCTGGCACGTCGCAACGCACAAGGAAGACCTTTCGATGGACGAGATCGGCAAGCGCGCCGCCGCGCAGCACAAGAGCTAGCCGAGCTCTTTGCGCACCAGGCGCGCGCCCTCGACCAGCGCGTGGAGCTTCTGCTTCACCACCCAGCGCGGCGTCTCCCAGAAACCGCAGTCGGGATTGAGCCACAGCTTGTCGGGGGCGACGTGGCGCAGCAGCACGCGGATCCGGTCGGCGACTTCGTGGGGCGTCTCTGATTTGAAGGCCTTCACGTCGATGACACCCGCGCCGAGCTCCTTGTCGCGGGGGAAGTCCTTCCAGCGCGCGGGGTCGTCGAGGCCGCGGTTGGCGAACTCGAGCACGATCTGCGAGGCGTCGATCTCGTGCAGCGTCCCAAAGACGTTCGCGTAGTCGCGCACGGCGCTGAACGGACGGCCGTAGAGATTGCCGAAGCAGACGTGGACGGCGATCTTGGCGTCCACGCCCTCGACCGCGCGGTTGATGCCCTTGGACACATCGTGCGTGGAGCCGTGATACATGCCGTGGTGCGGCTCGTCGATCTGGATGAAGTCCGCGCCCACGGCCACGAGCGCCTTGCACTCCGCGTTGACGATCTTCACCAGGTCGGCGAGCAGCGTGTCCTTGTCGCGGTAGCCGCCACCGAGCTTGAGCGGCACGAGCAGCGTGTAGGGCCCGGGGACCGTCGCCTTGAGCCGCTTGCCCGTCAGCTCGCGGGCCAGCTTGAACTCCTCGACGATGCCGAGGCCGCGCGGGGCCGACAGCTTCTCCGTCACCTCGAACGGCGTGTTGGTGTCCCACAGCGGCTGGCCCAGCCGCCGGGGAGCGGGCAGCGTCTTGATGCCGTGGATCGAATCGTAGAAGCCGATGATGAACCGCACGCGCATCATCTCGCCGGTCGACACGACGTCGACACCGGCGCGCTCCTGGTCGAGCAGCGCGACCTGCGTCGCGTCCTCCATCAGCTCGCGCACGTCGATCACACCGAGGCGGCCGGCCTCCATCGCCTCCCGTGCGAGCCACACCCAGCCCGGCAGCCCGTGACTGCCCACCACCGTCGTCGGAAGCTTTGGCAGCGCCTGGGTCATGACGGCGCTCCTTTCCTTGCGTCCCAGGCGCGGCCGAGATAGGCCTCGGTCACGCGCGGGTCGCGCAACACCGTGTCGGGAGGACCTTCCGCAATCTTCTGCCCGAAGTCCAGTACCACGACGCGCTCCGCGAGATCGCCAACCAACTCCATGTCGTGCTCGATCCACAGCATCGTCGTGCCGAGCTCGTGCTTGATGCGTAACAAAAATCGCGCGAGGTTCTCTTTTTCCTCGCGATTCATGCCAGTGGACGGCTCGTCCAGCAGGAGCAGGCGCGGCTTCATCGCGAGCGCGCGCCCGACGCCGACCAGCTTCTGCACGCTGAACGGTAGGCTGGCGATGGGCTCCATGCGGTACCGCTCCAGCTCGAGGAACTCGATCACTTCTTCCGCGCGCGTCCGCTCACGCGTCTCCTCGCGACGCGAAGGCCCCCAGAACAGGCTGCCCGCCAGCACGCCGGAGTGCATATGCCGGTGGCGTCCGAGCAGAATGTTGTCGAGCACGGTCATGTGACGGAACAGCTCGACGAACTGGAAGATGCGCGCCACGCCCGCGGCCGCTACGCGGTGCGGCGGCAAGCCCGACAGCGCCGCGCCCCCGAAGATGATGCGCCCGCGCGTCGGTCGATAGAAACCGCCCATGCAATTCAGCAGTGAGGTCTTGCCGGCGCCGTTGGGCCCGACCAGCGCGGTGAGCGAGCGCTCCTCGACGCCAAAGCTCACACCGGACAGAGCCCGCAAGCCTTCGAACTCCAGCGTGACGTCCTCCACGCTCAGAACCACCGGCGTCGTCTCCGATACTGCTTGACGTCGGTATAGCGGGCGCGTCCGGCGCCGCCCCCGACGCCGAGGTAGAACTCACGGATGTCATCGTGGGCGAGCAATCGATCGACCGAGCCGTTGTAGACGATGCGTCCGTGCTCGAGCACGTAGCCGGCGTCGGCAATGCCCAGCGCGGCGGCCGCGTTCTGCTCCACGAGGAGCACCGCGAGGCCCAGCTCGTCGCGCAGGCGTCGCACGAGCGTCATCAGCGCCTCGACGATCGACGGCGCCAGCCCGAGTGAGAGCTCGTCCACGAGCAGGAGCTGCGGCTGGCAGAGAAGCGCCGTCGCCAGCGCGAGCATCTGACGCTCGCCGCCGGACAGATATCCGGCAAGCTGCCGCCGGCGCTCGGCGAGCACGGGAAAGTAGTGGAAGACCTGCTCACGCGAGACGAGGCGTCGCCGCCCCGGCACCACCGCGTCGAGGTTCTCGCCGACGGTGAGGGTCTCGAACACCTTGTCGCGCTCCGGCACCAACACCAGCCCGCGCCGCGCAGTCTCGTGCGGCCGACGGCCGGTGATGATCTCGCCGTTGAACACGATGCGCCCCGCCACCACGCGGGCGTCATCGGCACCCAGGAATCCGGACACCGCGCGCAGCGTGGTCGTTTTGCCGGCGCCGTTGGTGCCGAGCAGAGCGACGATCGAGCGCTCGGGCACGCGCAGCGACACGCCTTGCACGGCAGTCGCCACGCGATGGTAGACGACTTCGACGTTCTCGAGCTCCAGCAGAGCGGTGGCCGGGCTCACGGTCATCGAGGCGCGCCACGGCTCCGCCGGGGCGCGGCCGAGCGCTGGCCGGGGAGTCCGAGGGGGCGTAGCCCCTTCGCTCGGCAAATGTGGGGGGCCATGTCGGGGCCCCCCATCAGGATGACGCACGCAGCGGGCGGTGACGGAACGGCCACAGCGCGAACCAGTTGCGGATGCGCCGCCAGATGCCGACCAGGCCGAGCGGCTCGAAAAGCAGAAAGAGCGCCATGACCAGTCCGAACGCGCCGAACTTCGCCGGGAACACGTAGTACTGCGCCGCGTCCGGGCTGACGCCGGCCACCAGCGCGTCGATCGCGTACGGCAGCAGCGTCACGAACGCCGCGCCGAGCACCGCCCCGAGCGCCGAGCCGAGGCCTCCGATGATGATCATCGCGATGTACTCCACCGCGACGAAAAAGCCGAATGCCTCGACGGAGACGAAGCCGCGGTGGTACGCAAAGACGGCGCCGGCCAGGGCAGTGACGACGCTTGACCAGACGAACGCCGCGAGCTTGCAGCGCGCGACGTCGATGCCCACCGACGCGGCGGCGACGTCTCGATCCCGAATCGCCATCCACGCGCGGCCGGCGCGCGAACGCTGGAGATTCACGACCAGCACGAGCACCAGAGCGGCGAGCGCGACGAGGATGTAGTACCACGTCGCGCTGCCCCTCACGACGAAGCCGGCGACACGCGGCGCAGGAATCGTGAAGCCGGTATTGCCGCCGGCACGCGCCTGCATCTCGCCGGCGCCGTAGAGCACTACGTGGTGCAACGCCAGCGTGCCCAGCGCCAGATAGAGCCCCTTGAGCCGCAGCGACGGGATCCCGACGACGAAGCCGAGCACGCCGCCGACGAGCGCCGTCACCGGCAACGTCGCGAGCGGCGATACTACGCCGTGCTCGACGAGCGCGGCCGTCGTGAACGCGCCGGCTGCGAGAAAGCCGGCGTGACCGAGCGAGATTTGGCCGGCGAGCCCGGTCAGCACGTTCAGGGCGAGTGCGCCGATCGCCGCAAACGCCGCCTGGCTCACGAGGTCGAGGACGAATCCGGACGTGAACCGCGGCAGCGCCAGCAGCACCAACATAAAGACGACCAGTGTCACGCGCCGCAATCGCGTGTCCACCAGCGCGAGATCCGCCTCATACGACGTCTTGAAATACCCCCCTCCCCTCGTCGCCATCTATCGAGTGCCGCGTTGAAGTCCGGCAGGCGTGTGAGCGTCGATCGGCGTGAGCACGCCGGGGGCTGGGGCTCGGGGGCTCCGCGAGCGCCGTATGGCTCGCCGTGTCGCCGCACGAAGCGCAGGACGCGACGAGCGCGTCGCAGAGGGTTGGCTGTCTGCCGCGCGACCCCCACTGGGGGATGGGGGGTGCGCGAGTCGTGTCCGAGCGAGTCGCGGCGTACAGGCGAGCCATCCCGGCGCGAGCGGGGCCCCCGGGCCCCGGTCCGCGGCGTGATCGCACCAGGCGGCTATCACACGCGCTCCAGCTCTTCCTTCGTCCCGAACATCCCCCACGGCCGGATCAACAGCATCACGAGCAGGCAGAGGAACGGCGAGACATCGGACAGCAGCGCGTTGCCGTAGCGAACCGACGCCACCTCGACGGCGGCGACCAGCAGCGCCGCGGGAATGACACCGCCGAGGCTGTCGAGGCCGCCGACGAGCGCCACCGCGAACGCGCGCAACCCGAGGATGCCGATCGACGGCTCGAGTCGCACGTTGCTCGAATAGATCATGCCGGCCAGCCCCCCGGCGAAGGCGGCGAGCGCCCACGAGAGCGCGAAGACGCCGTGGAAGTCGATACCGCGTTGGGAAGCGAGCAGCGCGCGCTCACCCGCCGCGCGCATGCGAATGCCGAGCGGCGAGATCTTGAGGAACACGAAGAGGCCGGCGAACAAGACGACCGCGGCACCGACCATCACGAGGTCGAACGTCGACACCACGGCGCCGGCGATCAGAGGCCGCGGCGGATTGGACAGGCCCAGCTGCTGCAACGGATGACGCGTGCGGTCGGTGAACACGAAGACGATCGCCGCGCGCAGGAGAATGCCGAGCGTGACGGTCACCAGCACGGCGGCGAAGACCGGATGGCCGGCCATCGGCCGCATGAGGGCGACGTACACGAGCACGCCGGTGATCGCGCTGAGCACCGCCGCCAGCGGCAGCGCGACCGCCGGCGTGCCGGGAAACGTGGCCGCGCTCGCGAAGAGCAAGTAGCCACCGAGCGTGAGCAGGTCCCCTTGCGCGAGGTTGAGCACGCGCGAGGCGCGATACACGAGCACGTACCCGGCCCCCAGCAGGGCATACAGGCTCGCGACGACAACCGTCGTCGCCAGCGCCTGCGCCATCTACTTGATGTCCAGCTTCGACCAGCCGCCGACGGAGACGATGGCCGACTTCGCGGCGTCCCAGCGATAGACCTTGTAGTACGTCACCTTGCGATAGTGGTTGTCGGCCGTCATCTCGATCGGCCCGCCACGCAGCCCTTTCGTGTCGACGCTCACGCCCGCGAGCGCCTGCGCGAGCTTTTCACGCGAGCACGGCCACCCGCACTTGCGCAGTCCCGCGTCGAGCACCATCGCGGATGTCCAGCCCTCGGCCATGTAGTGCGCCGGATGGTTTGTCTGGCCCTTCACGAGATTGGTGATCTCGGCATGGATCGGCAGATTCTCGACGAACATCGCGTTGCCCGTCAGCGCGTGAAGGTTCGGCGCCTTGAGACGTGTGAGCTCGTCCTGCGCGGGTTGATGGCCATAGAGGATGTAGTTGCCTTTCCAGCCGATGCGATTGAGCGCCTCGAACACCCCGATCTCTACGCCCCACGGCGCCCAGGAAAACACCCAGTCGGCGCCCGCCTCCTTGAGGTTCTGGGCGAACGGCGTGAAGTCCGACGCAGAGCCGGGAACCACGACCACCGGGATCGTGTCCATCCCCAGCTCCTTGGCGTGCTGCTCGGCGAATTCCAGCTCAATGCGCGAGAGCGGAATGTCCTGCGCGGCGAAGCCGATCTTCACCTTCTTCCCCGCCGACTGCTCCTTGATGAAGCCAAGCGCCATGCGGCTGTCCCACTTGCTGCCGAACGACGTCGTGCAGAAGATCAGCGGCGCCGCGGGCGGAAACGCCTCGCGCGGGCACACACC
>Ga0114129_10006520_pt1 | contig 16561 bp, 17 predicted proteins | sample RhiMetdeltSRZDD1_FD_80071 | JGI IMG/M metagenome (GOLD analysis project Ga0114129, IMG submission 80071) | Populus rhizosphere microbial communities from Tennessee, USA - Rhizosphere MetaG P. deltoides SRZDD1 (version 2) (version 2) | ecosystem: Host-associated > Plants > Roots > Rhizosphere >... | reverse complement strand
TGTCGCCGAGCACGTCGCCGAAGCTCACCTGCGAGCCGCCGAAGATGTCGCCGTTGCTCGTCACGCCGACGTTGATCGGCGGCCGCCCCTCGAGGAACATCTTCTCGAAGGCGCCCTTCTTCCGCTTGTTCTGCGCGACGAGCGTGTGCTGCAGCGGCGCCTGGAAATCGATGATCGGGCCAGGTGCGCCGAAGTCGGCGGTCGCCGCCGTGTGCAGCGGCTCCTTGCGCTCCAACGTGTGGATGCCGTACTCGCCCTTGTAGTAGGTGACGAACGCGATCTTGCTGGTCTTGCCGTCGTTCAGCACGACGGGCGAGAGGTTGCCGCCGAGCGCGTCGGTGTACTGCCGCAGCTCGCCCGTCTTCAGGTCGAGCGTCCAGATGTTGTAGATGTTGCCGTTCTTGGCCACGTCGGCCTCGAGCGGCGTCGTCGGATCGGTCGCCGTCGACGAGAAGACCAGCGTGTGGTCGTCGATGAACTGAGCGGCCGTCTCGTCCATCGTGCCGAAGGTGATCTGCGTCTTCTTCTTCGTGTCGAGGTCGAGCCGGAACAGCTTCTGATTGCCGCTGACGCGCGCGTTGTAGATGATGAACTTGCCGTCGGGCGAGTAGACCGGCCCGAAGTCGGCGAAGTCGTCGGTCGTCAGGTTCGTGACTTCCTGCGTGTCGAGGTTGACCGTGTAGATGTCGCCGACCGCGCCGCGCAGCGCCGCAAAGGTGATCGTGTGGCCGTCGGGCGAGAAGTTCGGCGACTCGGGCTCGTCGACCGACTTCATCGCAATCCGCTGCTCGATCTTCGTCGTGAGCACGTTCTGGATGATCAGCGTGCGCTCCTTCTCGGTGCGCACGAAATAGGCGACGCTATCGCCCTTCGGCGACCACGACAGCCACGGCATCGTGTTCCAGCGCTCGCCGAGCAGCACGATGTGATCGAAGCCTCGGTTCTTGTCGAACCCGCTCGTCAGGTTGCGAACGACCGAGCCGTCCTTCGACGAGAGCAGGATGATGTCGACCTCGCGGTCCTTCCGGTTCAGCGTGTAGGCGGCAATCAGGTCGCCAGACGGCGACGGCGCGATCGAGAACGCCTCGACGAAGTTGGTCTTCTCGGGGTTCGGCTTCAGGTCGCGCCCGTAGTCGGCCGGCCGCTCCTTGTCGCGGAACGGCTTGAAGCGGTCCTTCAGGTACTTCTCGAAGGCCTGATCGAACTCGTCCTTCTTCATCCGGAAGGCTTCCTCGTAGGCGTCCTCGCCTCCGCCGATGACGCTCTTGCGCAGCGAGAACATGAACTGGCGGATGCCCTCCTTCCCGAACCTGGCCTCCATGAACTCGTACACGGCGTGTCCGAGGTTGTAGATGAGGCGCGGGTTGTTGCCGCCGCCGTAGCCCTCGAGCTCGGTCATCTTCGGGATGATGTCGGCGACGGCCGCGTCGCGGACCATCATCAGATCGATCGGGTTCCACAGCCCGCGCTCGTAGTCGGCGCCGCCCTCGTTCACCCACAGCGGCACGCTGCGGCGGATGAGCGACTGCGGGATGATGTCGAACTGGAAGATGTGCGTCAGCTCGTGGGTGATGAGGCCGTAGAGCAGGTCGGGCGGATCGTCGATCGGCAGGAGCATGCGATCGCGCGTCGGCTCGGCGAACGCGCCGACCCCTTCCTGCGCCTCGCCCGGCGCCACGTTCTGCTGCTCGAACTCGCTGTGGGTCTTGAAGAGGATGAGGGGCACCTTGAACGACAGGTCGTGCTTCAGGTCGGCGCTCACCTGCTGGTACGCGCTCTCGGCGTAGCCCGCAATCCGCTCGAGGTGCCGCTCCATCTCCGGGTAGTAGTAGATCTCGAAGTGGTCGGTCTTGTAGGTGTGCCAGTCGAACCGGTCGTAATGAATGTTGTTCTTCCCGAAATATGGGATGAACGGCGTCTGGGCCGTTGCGGAGGCCGCGTAAGCGGCGACCATCACGCCGACCAGGAGCGACGCAGGCACGCGCACGCGCATAAGCAGTACCTCGGAATGGCGGGATGAGGCGGAACTGAGCGAATCTTACTTTGACGCGGTGCCTGCCTGCAAAGCTTGATCCGAGCCCAGCCGGGGATTCCGCCCGCTTTTCACGCAGCGGGCCCGGGTTGACACCTGCCGGCGACAGGCCGTGGGGCTGCCGGAGTACACTTCGGAATATCGATCGCCCTTCGCGGGTTTACAAACATGGCGCGCGTCCTAGATGCGTAGACGGCCCCCCTTCGAGGCGGAAGCGTTGGGGTATCTCGACAGCCTCTATCGCACGGCGCTGCGCCTGACGCGCCGGCGCGAGGACGCCGAGGACCTCGTGCAGGAGACCTATCTCAAGGCGTTTCGCGCGGCCGATCAGTTCGAGACGGGCACGAATCTGCGGGCATGGCTCTTTACGATCCTCCACAACACGGCGCGCAACCGCGCGCGCGATCGGGCGCGCGACACGGTCATGATCGATAGCGAGGCGGTTGAGCAGGCCGCCGACGGCCCCTCGCCGCGGGAGGCGCTGCGCACGGGCGAGACCCCGGAGTCGCTGTTGCTGCGCGAGACGCTCGATCCGGACCTGCAGGCCGCAGTCGACGGCCTGCCCGACAACTTTCGTCAGGCGGTCTGGCTGCGCGACGTGGAGGAGTTTTCCTATGCGGAGATCGCGGCGATGCTGGCGATTCCACTCGGAACCGTGATGTCGCGCATCTCGCGCGGCCGGAAACTGTTGTTCGACCTGTTGACGAGGCAGCCCAGGGCTGCCCTGACGAGCAAAGCGTGAGCATCGCGACCTGCACCGAGATCGATCCGCTGGTGACGCCCTACGTGGACGGCGAGATCGACGCCGCCGCGCGCACCGCCCTCGAGGCGCACCTGCGCGTCTGCGCGCCGTGCCACTCGCGAGTGGCCGCCGAGCGCGCCGTCCACGAACTGCTGCGCGCGCGCAAGGACGCGCTGCAGACGCCGTGCGCTTCCGCCGCACTGCGCGCGCGCTGCGCGAAGCTCGCGACCGACGCCGTGCCGGTTTCGGCGGCCGGCACCGGCCGCGTGCTGCTCGCGTGGCGGCACGCGGCGACCTACGCGCGCCCGGCGGCCATCGCCGCGAGCCTCGTGCTGCTCGTCGGCGGCGCGTTCGTGTACGAGCTGACCGAGCAATCGGCCACGGTGATGGCGGCGGAGCTCACGGCGGATCACGTCAAGTGCTTCGGGTTGGTCAATCCAATGATGGGCGGCGGCCAACAGACGCCCGAAGTGGTCGAGGGATCGCTGGCGTCGATTTTCGGCTGGCCGCTCCGGCTGCCGCCGCAGCCCGATCGCGCCGGGCTCGAGCTCGTCGGCGCGCGGCCGTGCCTGTACGGCGAGGGCCGCATCGCCCACATCATGTACCGGCACCACGGCACGCCGGTGTCGGTCTTCATGCTGCCGAAGACGACGCGGCGCGAGGAAGTGATCGAGGTGCTCGGCCACAAGGCGGCGATCTGGTCGGTGGACAATCGCACGTTCGTGCTCGTCGCGCGCGAGGCGCTCGGCGAGGTCGAGCAGCTCGCGACGTTCGTTCACGCCTCACTTCACTGAGCTACAATGTCATCACGGCACCGGCTGTGCTGGAGCGTTTTATGATGCGATGGACGATTGCGGCGGTGGGTGCGGTCGGGCTCGCGTTCATGGCGCTGCACGCGCCGGCGCCCTGGGCGGCCGAGGAAGCGGCCGGCGCCGACGGCGCCGCGTGCGACGCGAAGGGCCGGGTCGCGGATCTGAATTACACGCTCAAGGACATGACCAACTCGAACGTCAAGCTCTCGGCGTTCAAAGGGAAGGTCATCGTGCTCGACTTCTGGGCGACCTGGTGCGGGCCGTGCAAGCTCGAGATCCCCGGCTTCGTCGATCTGCAGCAGAAGTACGGCGCGCAGGGGCTGCAGTTCATCGGCATCTCGGTCGACGACCGGATCGAGCAGCTGCGGCCGTACGTCGCCGACTTCAAGATCAACTACCCGGTTCTCCAGGGCCGCGGGCGCGACGAAGTGCAGGATGCGTTCGGTCCCATCTTCGGCATCCCCACGACGGTCGTCATCGGCCGGGACGGGAAGATTTGCCGCCGGCATGAAGGCATGACGCAGAAGGACGTCTTCGAGAAGGAGATCAGGTCGCTCCTGTAGGCCAGACTTGAGACTTGTTGCCGTGATATGATCCCGCCGATGAAAGGCTTCACGCACGCCCGGCTCGCCTGCGGCTGCCGCATCGCCTTCCGCGAGGGTGTCGAAGGCAGCCCGGTGACGGTCGTCGTCGACGAGAAGTCGCCGGCCTGCACGCTGTCGCTGCACGTGCGCGACCTGCCGCTGTACGACTACCGCGAGGCGCTGCGCCCGTCGACGCGCCTCGGGCCGCCTGAGGAAGAAGAGTTCGAGGAAGAGGGGTAAGGCAAAGGTAAAAGGTAAAAGGCTAAAGGTAAAAGTCAAAAGTCAAAAGTCAAAAGTCAAAAGTCAAAAGTACAAAGTCAGAAGTACGGTCATCGTCCTGCACGCCTCGCTCCCATATCAAAGTACAATAAAGCCACCTCATGCATCCGGGTCCGGATAGCGATCTGAGCCGGCTGCGGATCGATCGCGACGCCGCGCCGAGACGGCGGTGGGTGCCCCTCGTCGTGCTGCTGGCGCTCGTGTCGATCGCGGCGGCCGTCTATCCGTCCGCGCGCAGCTACGTCGAAGAGCGGCGCGCGCCGGAGGTCGAGATCGTGCACGCCGTGCAGCCGGTGGCGACGCGCCCGGGCGGCACGGCGGAGCTGCCGGTGCTCGTGGCGACCGGCTACGTCATCGCCCGGCGCCGCAGCGACGTGGGCGTCAAGGTCGGCGGCCGCCTCGCGTCGATCCGGTTCGAGGAAGGGACCCGCGTCGCGAAAGGCGAGGTCATCGCGCAGATCGAGCACGCCGACATCGCCGCGCAACTCGAGGCCGCGCGCCGCGCCGTCGCGGAAGCCGACGCGCAGCTCGCGCAGGCCGTGGCGGCGCACGACGAGGACGTGCGCAACCTCGATCGCCAGCAGCAGCTGATGAAGGACGGCATCACCACCAACCAGCAGCTCACGGCGGCGGAGGCGGCCGCGAAGGTGTCGGCCGCGCGCGTCAAGTCGGCCGAGGCGGCCATCGCCAGCGCGCGCGCCCGCGTGCGCGTCGGCGAGGAAGCGCTCGAGAACACCAACGTGCGCGCCCCCTTCGACGGCGTCGTCATCAGGAAGCGCGCGGAGGTCGGCGAGACCGTGTCGCCGTTCGGCGTGCAGGGGCAGTCGTCCCGCGAGGGCGGCGCCATCGCGTCGATCGCCGACCTGCGCGAGCTCGAAGTGCAGACCGAGGTCAACGAGAACAACGTCGCCAAGCTGAAGCCCAGGATGCCGGCGGAAGTGAAGCTGCAGGCCTATCAGGACGTCGCGTTCAGGGGCCGCCTGCGCGAGATCTTCCCGGCCGCCGACCGCGCCAAGGCGATCGTCGAGGTCCGCGTGACGATCCTCGACGCCGACGCGCGCGTCAAGCCGGAGATGACGGCAACCGTGACGTTCCAGGAGCCGCACGCCGCGTCCGCGGCCAACGCGCCGAGCGAGGCGGCAGCCGTTCCGATCGTCCTCGTGCCCAAGCGCGCGGTGACCGACCGGGGCGGCCGTCCGACCATCTGGGTCGTCAGCGGCGCGACCGCGTCGCGGCGCGCCGTCAGCCTCGGCGCCGATCGGATCGATCAGGTCGAAGTACGATCGGGCGTCGTGCCGGGCGAGGCGGTGGTGCTCAACCCGCCGCAGACGCTCGTCGACCGCGCCCGCGTCCGGGTGAAAGGGTCGTAATGGCGCTGATCGAGCTTCAGGGAGTCACGAAAAGCTATCACCGCGACACGATCGAGATTCCGGTCCTCGAGGGCGTGACGATCACGGTCCCGGAGGGCGATTTCCTCGGGTTGATGGGACCGTCGGGCTCGGGCAAGTCGACGCTCCTCAACCTGCTGGCCGGGATCGATCGGCCGTCGCAGGGGACGATCCGCATCGGCGGCACCGACATCACCCGCCTGTCGGAGCGCCCGCTGGCGGCGTGGCGCGCGCGGCACATCGGCTTCATCTTCCAGCTCTACAACCTAATCCCGGTGCTGACCGCGTTCGAGAACGTGGAGCTGCCGCTGCTGCTCACGAGCCTCACGAAGAAGCAGCGGCGCGATCACGTCATGACCGCGCTCGGCATCGTCGGGCTCGCCGATCGCGCGTCGCATTATCCGCGGCAGCTGTCCGGCGGTCAGGAGCAGCGCGTCGCGATCGCGCGCGCGGTGGTGACCGATCCGACGCTGCTGCTCGCCGACGAGCCGACCGGCGACCTCGACGCGAGGTCGGCGGGCGAGATCCTGACGCTGCTGCAGCGGCTGAACGCGGAGTACAAGAAGACGATCGTGATGGTGACGCACGATCCGCACGCCGCCGAGCGGGCCGCGCGGATTCTCCACCTGGAAAAGGGAACGCTCGTCGAGGCGGCGGCAGCACCTGCGGCGGCGCAGACGACATGAAATTTTCCGGACTGGTCTTCAAGAGCGCGCGGCGCAACATCCGGCGCACGCTGCTGACGGTCACGAGCGTCGCGATCGCCGTCTTTCTGTTCGCCGCGCTGCGCGCCGTGCTCGACGGATTCCACAGCGCCGCCGAGGCGAGCTCGTCGACGCGCATCGTGACGATCCGCTCGACGTCGCTGATCTTCCCGATGCCGCTGAGCCACGCCGACGCCATCCGGACGATCCCCGGCGTCCGCGACCTGACGTGGGCGAACTGGTTCGGCGGGATCTACAAGGACCCGAAAAACTTCTTCGGGCAGTTCGGCATCGACGCCGACAGCTACCTGCGGATGTATCCCGAGGTCATCGTCGACCCCGACACCAAACGGGCCTTCATGGAGGATCGGACCGGTTGCCTGGTGGGCGACGGGCTCATCTCCCGGTTCGGCTGGAAGGTTGGCGACCGCATCGTGCTGCAGGTCGGCATCCCGATCTACGGACGGCAGGATTTCACCTACACGATCCGCGGGATCTACAAGGCGGGCAGCAACGCCGTCGACAACCAGACGATGCTGTTCCACTGGAAGTATCTCGACGAGCGGCAGCTCGAGAAGGGGCAGGTCGGCTGGTTCGTCGTCGAGGTGGCCAATCCCGATCAGGCGGCCGCCATCGCGCAGCAGATCGACAAGAAGTTCGAGAACACGCTGTACGAGACGAAGACCGACACGGAGAAGGCGTTCGCGACGAGCTTCGCCACCATGTTCGGCAACCTCGATCTGCTGCTCGGCAGCATCGCGCTCGCCGTCGTGATCACGACGCTGTTCGTCGCCGGCAACACGATGGCGATGTCGGTGCGCGAGCGCACGACCGAGATCGCGGTCATGCGGACGCTCGGCTATCCGCAGCGGACGATCTTCCTGCTCATCGCGGGCGAGGGGCTGCTGATGGCGGCCGTCGGCGGCGTGATCGGCGCCGCGCTCGCCGCGGCGATCGTGAATCCGAAGTTCTTCCCCGGCAGCGGATTCATCCCGCCGTTCGGCGTCGACGCGCGCAACGTCGTCTTCGGCGTGCTGCTCAGCGCGCTCATCGGCGTGCTCGCGGGGCTGATTCCCGCGACGCTGGCCGCGCGGCTGCGGATTGTCGACGCGCTGCGCCGCGTCGCGTGAACCGTGATCGCCGAACCGTGAACCACGAACCGGAACCACGAACCGTGAACCAGGAACCTCGAACCCGATGGGTCTGATTGGCAGCTACAACCTCCGCTCGATGGTCGTCCGCAAGGGCACGGCCGCGATGACCGCGCTCGGCATCGCGATGGTCGTGGCCGTCTTCGTGATGACGCTGGCGATCGCGCAGGGCTTTCGCGCCACGCTCGTCGCCAGCGGGTCGTCCGACAACGCGATCGTCCTGCGCAAGAGCGCCACCTCGGAGAACCTCAGCTCGGTGCTGAAGCCGGAGTTCTCGCTGATCGAAACGCTGCCGCAGATCGCGCGCGACGGCGCCGGACGGGCGCTCGCCTCCGCCGAGATGCTCGTGATCATCGCGCTGCCGCGGATCACGAACAACGATCCGGCCAACGTGCCGCTGCGCGGCGTCGGCGAACGGGCGTTCGCCATCCGCGAGTCGCTGAAGATCGTCGAAGGGCGCCGCTTCACGCCGGGCATGCGCGAGATCAACGTCGGCCGGCTCGCGGTCGGCCGCTTCAAGGGGCTCGGGCTCGGCAGCGACGTCAAGATTACGGGCTCGCCGTGGAAGGTCGTCGGCGTCTTCACCGCCGACGACGCGGCGTTCGAATCGGAGATTTGGGGCGATGTCGATCAGATGCTGCCGGCGTTCCAGCGCGCCGACTATCAGTCGGCGACGGTCAAGCTGACTGATCCGTCCGCGTTCGCGTCGTTCCAGACGGCGATTGCGGCCGATCCCCGCTTCGACTTCAAGGTCCAGCGCGAGCGCGACTACTACGCCGAGCAGTCGCAGATCATGACGACGATCATCCGCGTGTTCGGGACGTTCGTCACGCTGATTCTGTCGATCGGAGCGGTCTTCGGCGCGATGAACACGATGTACGCGGCCGTCGCGTACCGGACGCGCGAGATCGGCACGCTGCGCGCGCTGGGGTTCTCACGCCTGCGCATCGTGACGGCGTTCATGGCCGAATCGATCGTGCTGGCGTTCCTCGGCGGCGTCATCGGCTGTATGCTGTCGCTGCCGGTGCACGGATTGTCGACCGGCACCACCAACATGGCGAGCTTCAGCGAAGTGGCCTTCAAGTTCCGCATCACGCCGGCGCTCCTGGCCGGCGGACTTCTGTTCGCCGGGCTGATGGGCGCAGCCGGCGGCCTGCTGCCCGCGATTCGCGCGGCCCGCATTCCCGTCGCCCGCGCGCTGCGAGAGATCTGAGTGACCCTGACCACGCTGCAGATTCTGATTTTCTGGACCGTCCAGGCGTCGGCGCTGCTCGCCGTTGCGGTGCCGTTCGAGCCCGGCTACGTCGCCTTGTGGGCGGCGTCGCATTTCCTGCGCGCGATCGGCCTGACGCTCGCGTTTCACCGCTATTTCGCGCACCGCGCGTTCCAGATGCACCGCGCCGCCCGCTTCTTCTGGACCTTCGTCGGCACGGCGGCGATGCAGAAGGGGCCGCTCTGGTGGGCGGGCCATCACGTGAACCACCATCGGTTCGCGGACCGCGACGGCGATCCGCACAGCCCGATGGTCAGCGGTGTCTACTACGCGCACATCGGCTGGTTCCTCAACGACGCGAGGAACGACCGGCTCGAGCGGAGCAATCCGGTGATCCGCGATTTCTCGAAGGCGCCGGAGATCGCGTGGCTGGACAAGTACTACTTCGTGCCGCCGACCGCGCTCGCCGCGGCGCTGTTCCTCGCCGGCGGCCTGCCGTGGCTCGTCTGGGGCTTCTGCGTGCCGACGATGACGCTGGCGCACGCGACGTTCGCGATCAACACGGTGAACCACATGTTCGGCTCGCGGCGGTTCCACACGCACGACGAGTCGCGCAACAACGTCTTCACCGCGGTGTTCGCGGCCGGCGAGGGGTGGCACAACAACCATCACCGGTATCAGCGCGCCGCGCGGAACGGCTTCTACTGGTGGGAGTTCGATCCGACGTGGTACGTGATCCGCGCGATGGCGGCCGTCCGCCTCGCGTGGGACGTGCAGCGGGTGCCGAAGCGGATCTACGACGAGGCGCGCGCGGTCAGCGCGAAGCGTCCGGCGCACAACGTGCTCAGCATCCTCGACGTCGTGCCCATCCCGCCGCTGGAGCTGGCAGAAGACTGACCACTGGCGAGTTTCAAGTCTCGAGTTTCAAGTCTCAAGTCGAAGCAAAAGTACTTGAGACTTCAGACTTGAGACTTGTCACCTACCCGATTCTCACTTCAGCCACCAGCGGCAGATGATCCGACGCGACGAGCGACAGCCGCGTCCGCGGCAGCTCGACGTGCGTCACTTCCAGCTTCCCCGAGTAGTAGATGTGATCGAGGTGGAGGATCGGGAACAGGCCGGGGTACGTGCGGCGCCGCCGCAGGTGGTTCCGCAGGTCGACGCTGTTCAACTTCTCGCTCAGCAGATCGGTCGCCAGCCCGCGCATCCACTCGTTGAAATCGCCGACGACCAGCTTCGGCCCGTTCACGTGGCGATCGAGGACGATCGACGCGAGCCGCTGCGCCTGGTGGCGGCGTTCGAGCAGCGCCGTGCCCATGTGGACGTTGTAGACGTGGAGCGTCTGTCCGGGCACCGCCACGTCGACGCGCTGGACGCGCCGCGGCTCGCACGTCTTCCACGAGATGTCGTGCTCGACGTGATGCGTGATCGGGAAGCGGCTCAGGACCGCGTTGCCGAACTGATGGCCGCGCAGCTGGCGCGCCTCGGTCATCACCCAGCCCATGCCGAGCGCGGCGCCGAGCGCCTCAGCGTGCCCGCCGCCGTGCGGCCCCGACCCCACCACCTCCTGCATCGCGATCACGTCGGCGTCCACGGCGCGCAGCACGGCGGCGATCCGCTCCGGCCGCGTGCGGCCGTCGAGGCCGCGGCACCGGTGGACGTTGTAGGTCACCACTCGCAGCGCGAGCGGCGCGGGCTGAGTCACTACGTTATGATAGACCCGGGCGATGAGATCGATCGGGCGCGCGCGCGGCGCGGCGCTGCTGACGCTGGTCGTCGCAGCGATCGGCGCCGGCTGCGCCTCGAAGCCGGTCGAGCCGCTCGTGCTCGACGGCAACCTGCTCACGGTCGACAATCGCACGTCGCGCGCGTGGACCGGCGTCGAGATCTGGCTCAATCACTACTACCGCGTGCAGGTGAAGGAAATCCCCGCGGGCGGACGCTTTCAGGCGCCGCTCGACGCGTTCGTGGAAGGCTACGGCCGCCGGTTCGATTTTCACGCGGCGCAGGTGCGCGACCTGCGCCTGACGGCGAAGCTGCCCGACGGCTCGCCGATCGAGATCAAGAAGGAGTTCGAGGCCGGCGGCCTCGCCGGCGCGCTCGGCAAGGCGGTCGGAGGAGGCAAACGGTGATGGCACGGCTCAAGTCCGAACTCGAAGTCGTCTGCCCGTGCTGTCAGGCGACGCTCGTCATCGACACGAATCTCGGCCGCGTCGTCGGCCACAAGGAGCCCGAGAATCCCAACAAGCCCGAGTTGAGCGAGGCGCAGCGGATTCTCGCGGCGGATGCGGCCCGCCGCGAGTCGATCTTCCAGCAGTCGGTCGAGTCCGAGAAGACGCGCGGCGATGCGCTGTCGCGCCGGTTCGAGGAGGCGCTCAAGCAGGCGCGCGAGGAGCCGATCACTCGACCCACGCGAGACTTCGATCTCGATTGAACGCGGCGGGCAGCTCCGTCCAGCGCTCGCGCCCGGGGTACTTCACGGGCTTGTGGCCGGGATAGGCGCGCACGAACCGGCGATAGCGCGCGCGCAGGCGATTGACGCGGACGTTCGACGACGCGATCGGACGATGCGGACAGTCGAGGAGCGCTCGCTCGACCTTCCACACGTTGGTGTGCGCCAACCGCCAGTCGTAGCCACCCATCAGCGCGTCCAGGTCCACCACGGCGTATCCGGTGATCCGGCCCGTCAGATCGATGTACGGATCGAAGTAGCTGAGGGCGAGCGCGCGCGCCGTGGCGAAGAGCGGCCTGCGGCCGTGCAGGCCCGGATCGCGCGAGCGCGCCACCGATCCCCAGCGCCCGCCGCGCCGGTAGACGAAGATCACGTGATCGAGCTCGTCGATCGATTCGAAGCTGAGGAGGAGCGGCGGATACCCGTTCGCGCTGAGCACGGTTGCCGCGAACAGCGCCGCCTCGAGGCAGTGAGCGGCGCCGTGCCGGATCACGCCGCGGAAGCTGCGGAGCGTCGCGCGGCCGTGCGGCTCTTCGTTGTAGGGAAGGCGGTTGAGATAGCGCTGGACCCGGGTGGGAGTTCGAAGGCGCGCGATCAGGCGTCGCTCGCGCGGGGTGAAGGCAACGGAGCGTACGGAGGCAACGGAATCAACAGGAGAAGCAGAGAAACGGAGCCTCTGCTTGTCCGCTTCTCTGTGTAATTCCGTTATCTCCGTGCCCTCCGTTGCCTGCACCCGTGCGGTCAACCCCGAATCCCGTGGAGGTCGGCGATCACTTGATCAGGGGTCCACTCGTTGCCCGTGTACACCTTCACCAGCCTGCCGTCGGCGCCGACGATCGCGGTCCGCAGGTTGTGCGTGATGTCGCGCGCGTCGTTCGGGGCGCGCGCGATGGACACGCCGAACCGCGCCGCGAACCGCTCGACGTCGTCGCGCTTGCCGGTCAGGAACGTCCAGACCTTCGGATCGGCCTGCAGAATGCGGGCGTGGTTCTTCAGCACCGCGGGCGTGTCGGTGGCCGGATCGAAGCTGACGCTGATCAGCCGCACGCGTCCGTTCAGCGTCGGGTCCTCTCTCAGCCGCTGCTGCAGCGTCGCGAAGTGGCGATCGATCAGCGGACAGAACGTCGGCAGCGGGCAGTTCGTGTACGTGAAGCTGACGACGACCGGTTCTCCCGCGAACGATCCGAACGTCCGGCGCTTCTCGTCCTGATCGACGAACGTGGCGTCGGGCACGGCCTGGCCCGGCTTCAGCAGCTCGAAGGCGGACGAGGCCGGAGGAGCCGGCGCCTCGGCGCGGGGCTTGTCGAGCGGCGCTTCGCCGACCTTCTTCACTTCGGTGAGATAGGCGTCGTTCGAGACGATCACGAGGCGCGCGGAAATCACATCGCCAGGCACGAGCCCCTTCAACAGGTTCGGCTCCCTCACCTTGTAGGGCATCGTCATCGCCGGCATGAGGCCGTTGATCGCGTCGTGCTTGATCGTGGCTTCCTGCTGATCGGCGGCGATCGCGATCACCTGGCCCTGAAGCGTGTAGCGGCGGGACTCGTCCGGCGATTTCGCGCAGGAGACGATCACGCTCGCCGCGGCCACCAGGGCGACAAGATGAGACCGCATACGTATAGTGTACTCGCATGATCTGGATCGGCACTTCCGGCTACAACTATCCGGAATGGAAGGGCAGCTTCTATCCGGCCGACCTCGCGACGGCGAAGATGCTGCCGTACTACGCCGAGCGCTTTCCGACGGTCGAGATCAACTACACGTTCTACCGCATGCCGAACGAGAAGCTCGTGGCCGGCTGGGCGGCGCAGACGCCGTCGCCGTACAAGCTCACGCTGAAGGCGCCGCGGCGAATTACGCACGACAGCCGGCTGAAGAACTGCGGCGAGCTGGTGGCGGCGTTCTGCGCGGTCGCCGGCACGCTCGGCCACAAGCTGGGCGCGCTGCTGTTCCAGCTGCCGCCGAACGCGAAGAAAGATCTGCCCGTCTTCGACGCGTTTCTCGAGACGCTGCCGCCGAAGGCGACCGCGGCGTTCGAGTTCCGCCATCCGTCGTGGTTCGACGACGAGGTGCTCGAGCGGCTGAAGCGGCGGAACCTCGCGCTCTGCGTCGCCGACAGCGACAAGCTGTCGACGCCGGTGCACGTGACGGCGGATTACGCGTACTTCCGCCTGCGCGACGAAGGCTACACGCCCGACGACATCGCCCGGTGGGGCGAGACGATCAAGCAGCAGACCGCCGCGTGCCGGGACGTGTTCGTCTATTTCAAGCACGAGGAGCAGGGAAAGGGTCCAGAGCTCGCACGGTTGCTGATGCAGACGCTCGGCTGAAGCCTCGCGCTACACCGGGCCGACGGATAATACGAATATGATCGAGCCGTTCATCATCGCGACGACCGCGAAGGACCAGGAGATCGAGTTCCTGCCGGCGATGGCGAACCGGCACGGGCTCATCACCGGCGCGACCGGCACCGGCAAGACCGTAACCCTGCAGATGCTCGCGGATCACTTCTCGAAGCTGGGCGTGCCCGTGTTCATGGCCGACGTGAAGGGCGACCTCTCGGGTGTCGCGGCCGCGGGTTCGCTGACGCCGAAGCTCGCCGAGCGGCTGAAGGCGATTCACGTCGACGCGCCGACCTTCACCGCGAACCCGGCGGTCTTCTGGGACGTCTTCGGCAAGCGCGGCTATCCGGTGCGCGCGACGATCTCCGACATGGGCCCGCTGCTCCTCGGCCGCCTGCTCGGCCTGAACGCGACGCAGCAGGGCGTCCTCGCGCTCGTCTTCAAGGTCGCGGACGAACGCGGGCTGCCGGTCCTCGATCTCAAGGACCTGCGGGCGACACTTCAGTACGTCGGCGACAACGCGCGCCAGTTCACCACCGAGTACGGCAACGTCTCGATCGCCTCGATCGGCGCCATCCAGCGCGCGCTGCTCGAAATCGATCAGCAGGGCGGCAGCGCGTTCTTCGGGGAGCCGATGCTCGACGTCGACGACCTCCTGCAGACCGATCCGAAGGGCCGCGGCCTCGTGCACGTGCTCGTCGCCGAGGAGCTCGTCCGCGCGCCGAAGGTCTACTCGACGTTCCTGCTGTGGCTGCTGTCCGAGCTCTTCGAGCATCTGCCGGAAGTTGGCGACCCCGATCGTCCGAAGGTGGTGTTCTTCTTCGACGAAGCGCACCTCCTGTTCGAAGACGCGCCCGACGCGCTCGTCGAGAAGATCGAGCAGGTCGTCCGCCTCATCCGGTCCAAGGGCGTCGGCGTCTACTTCGTGACGCAGAACCCGCTCGACGTCCCAGAGAAGGTGCTCGGTCAGCTCGGCAACCGCGTGCAGCACGCGCTGCGGGCGTTCACGCCGCGCGATCAGAAGGCGGTCAAGACCGCCGCGGAAACGCTGCGGCCGAATCCGAAGCTGAACACGGAGCAGGCGATCACCGAGCTCGCAGTCGGCGAAGCGCTCGTCTCCACCCTTGACGCGAAGGGCAGCCCGACGATCGTCGAGCGCGCGTGGATCGCGCCGCCCGCGTCGCAGATCGGCCCGATTGCCGACGCGCAGCGCGCGTCGATCAACAAGGCGGTCGCGCCGATGTACGGGCACTACGAGCAGGCCGTGGATCGCGAGTCGGCGTACGAGAAGCTGAAGGCGCGCACCAACGAGCGGACCGCCGCCGCTCCGGAACAGCCTGCCGCGCGTCGCGAGCCGACGAGCCCGTGGCGCGACGACGCATCGACGCAGGCGGGTCCGTGGCGTGAAGACGCGCCGCAGAGCGGCGGCAGAATCGCGGACGGCCTCACCCAGATCCTGCTCGGATCGAGGGGACCGCGCGGCGGCCGTCGCGAAGGGATGATCGAATCCGCGGCCCGCAGCGCCGCGCGGTCGGTCGGCTCGGGCTTCGGCCGCGAGATCGTGCGCGGCGTGCTGGGATCGATTCTCGGCCGGCGGCGGTAGACAAGCCGTCGGCGACTCAGAACGGGCACGAGCACGCGCACGACGCGCCGGATCCTGGGTCACCTCGATGACCCGGTTCACAATGCCTTTCTTACGACCGTGTCACGGCTCCGCGTCTGGCGCGCCACGAACTCGACGATCTGCCGCTCGGCCCAGTAGCCGTCGTCCTCCGCCGACGCGGGCCCGACGAACCCGCAGTGGCCGCCGTGCTCGGTGACGCGCAGCTCGATGTGACGGTTGCGCGTGACCTTCGGATCGTGGAACGGCTGCGACGGCACGAACGGATCGTCCTCGGCCGTGATGACGAGCGTGGGAATGCGGACACGGTCGATGATCCGCATCGCGCTCGCGCGGTGGTAGTAGTCCGCCGCGTCCTTGAACCCGAAATGCGGCGCCGTATACGTATCGTCGAACTCGCGGACGGTGCGGATCCGGCCGAGCGCCGACATATCGAACGCCCCGGGCCAGAAGCGATTCTTCCGCCGCATCCCGGCCTTCAGGTCCCTCACGAAGTTCCACTGATAGAGCCGGTTTTCCCGGCGCTCGAGCGCGCGCACGCACTCGCCGATCTCGACGATCGGCGACACGGCCACCGCCGCCCGAAGGTGCGGCGCGGCGTCGCCGTACTCCGCGGCCAGCTTCAGCGCCAGGTTGCCGCCAAGCGAATAGCCGGCGACGGCGAACGAGCCGAGGCCGTCGACCGCGATCAGCTCCTCGATGACGCGCCGCGCATCGGCCGTCAACCCCGAATGGTACAGGCCGCGGCAGAGATGCTCGGTCCCGCCGCAGCTGCGCTGGTTGAGGCGGACAACGTTCATGCCGCGCGCGAACGCCTTCGTCGCGACCCCTTTCATGTAGTGCGCGTTGCTCGAGGCATTGAGGCCGTGGAGCAGCACGATCGTCGCGTGCTCCCACGGCCCCGGCTGCCAGTGGCAGTGCGCGAGCACGCGCGCGTCGACGTCGACATCGAAGTACCGCGTCGTCGCGGCCGGGAGCCGCGGGAAATACCGTGGGTTGCCCCAGCCGTACAGCGTCATGCGGTGGCCGTCGGCGAGCCACGGGCGCGGGACGAAGTCGTCCATCCGCCGATCATACGATCAGGGCGATCGATGGCCGAGCCGACCGAGCAGCCGCGCGTCGGCATCGCGGCCCGCGGCGAGCCGCGTGCCGTCGCGCAGCACGACGTCCCATCCGCCGTCGGCGTTCTGGCGCAGCTCCTTCACGCGATCGAGGTTGACGAGCGCGGAGCGGTGCAGCCG
>Ga0114129_10006519_pt1 | contig 16561 bp, 15 predicted proteins | sample RhiMetdeltSRZDD1_FD_80071 | JGI IMG/M metagenome (GOLD analysis project Ga0114129, IMG submission 80071) | Populus rhizosphere microbial communities from Tennessee, USA - Rhizosphere MetaG P. deltoides SRZDD1 (version 2) (version 2) | ecosystem: Host-associated > Plants > Roots > Rhizosphere >... | reverse complement strand
GCGCGGAACGCGGGGATGGCGCTCGAACCGCCGGTGGTCACGACCTCCGCGATGTCCGCCGAGCTCACCGTCGCGCGAACAAGCACGTCCGTGATCAGCACATCCGTGTCGGTGAGCAGGTTGTCGATGAGGCGTTCGAAGCGGCCGCGCGTGATGCGCGCATCGACATCGACTGCCGCGTGGTGATACGACAGGATCGCCGCGGGTGCGCTTGAGAGTGCGCGCTTGGTGTCATCCGCGGTCATGAATATCTCGTAGCCGAGCTGCAGCTCGATCGCGCTCCGGAGCGCGGCAAGCTCGCGTTTTGGCGCGCCCTGGCGGACGAGATCGTCGAGTGCCTCGAGCCACGGCCTCTCGTTGAGCGCCGAGAGCGCGTGCCAGTCGTGCAAAGCGTTCACGATGAATGCGGGAAGCCGCAGGCGCTTCGGACCCCAGGTCGCCCGCGAGCCGAGCTGCGGCGCCACAGCTTCGTCGATGACCCGCTCCGTGATCCGATCGCCACCGATGTTGCGGCCGGCAGTCGCGAGCACTTCGAGAGCGCCGGCCTCGCGACGGACGATCGCCAGGTCGAGCGTGCCGCCGCCGAAATCGAAGACGAGCGTCAGCCCGCTCGTGACGTCCGCCGCGTGCGCCGCGCCGACGGGCTCGAACGCGAAACGCACCTCACCGAACCCCGCGAGCTCCGCCGCTCGGCGCATGCGCGACATCGCACGGCCCTCGGCCGCCGGTCCGCCGACATACTCGACTGGCCGGCCGATCGTGATCTCCTCGGGCAGCTCGCCGACGAGGTCATGCGCTCGCTGCCGCACGTGTGAAAGGACCACGGCGATGAGCTCCTCGAGGCCGCGCGCTTCGCCGAAGACGTTGGTGCGCACGTCGAGCGTCTCGCCCAGGAAGGTCTTCAGCGACTGGAAGAGCCGGCCGGGCGATGACGTGTCGGTATAGATCTGCGCCTCGACCGTCTTCTGCCTCGGGTTCGATGACTCAAGACGGACGCCAAGCGGCCTGTACTCGCGCGTGATCGGGCCGCGCTCGCGGTTATCCGCGAGGTACGCCTCGATCGCGGGCCGACCGACGACGCTGAACCCGTCCCGCCGGACGTACAGGACCGTCGGCATCGCTGCGCCGGCGAGCGCGTCGATGAGCAGGACCTTCGAGCGCCCGCCATCCCAGACCGCGAGCGACGTGTTCGAGGTGCCGAAGTCGAGGCCGAAGCGCACGGCGCGCGATTGTCGCACCCCTACGCCGCTACGCGGAGGGTCTACGAAGGAAGCGACGCAGGGCCACCGCACCCCAGATCGCCTCGACCACCGCGAACGGCCACGTCCCGGCGAGCCATCCGTACGCCGCGGCGGCCCAGCAGGCCGCGGCGAAGGCAATGAGGAAGTACGGCGATCGCTCCTCGAGTGCGTAGAACACCAGCATCGCGGTGACGCTGAGGAAGCCGAACAGCGTCAGCGCGTCCACGCGGTCCACCATCGCATGCCCGTCTCCAGGACCCGTCGACACACGCTTGCTTGTCTCCAGGACCCGTCCGCGCTCGCATGCCCGTCTCCAGGACGCGCCGACACGCGCTTGCTCGTCTCCAGGACCCTGTTCTTTAGCGGCCAATTGACCATCGAGAACCGGTGATAAGAACCTTGACAACGACATTGATAGGTCTTATACCAGTGGCGCATGGCAGGTAACCACCGACCCGTCTACGTCATCTCCATCGCGGCCGGCCTCGCGGGCTGCCACCCGCGGACGCTGCGGATCTACGAGGAGGAGGGCCTGCTCGAACCGGTCCGGACCGAGACGAACATCCGCCTGTACTCCGATGACGACCTGCAGCGCGTACGCGTGATCCGGTACCTGACACAGGTACGGGGCGTGAACCTCGCGGGCGTGAAGCTCCTCCTTCACATGCGCGACGCCACCGACCTGATGGAGGACCTGATGCGTGAGCTCAGCGAGCTCGGCGCCGAGGAAGATGACGCGGGCGGCGAGGCCGGTCCTGCCGAACAACGAACAAAGCGCGGCCGAGACGAAGGCACGCGCTTCTAATCAAGGAGGAAGACGACATGACCATCGCACGTTTCACCCCGCTGACGGACATCGTTTCACTGCGCGACGCCATGGATCGTCTCTTCGAGGACAGCTTCGTCCGTTCGAATGGGCTGTCGGGGCTCGCCGCCGGCCATCTGGCCGTGCCGGTGGACTTGTGGGAGACGAAGGACGCCTATCAGATGCGCGCCGACATCCCGGGCGTGACGCCTGACGAGCTGGAGATCAACGCGACGAGCGACTCCATCTCCATCGGCGGTGAAGTCAAGGGTCACGCTGACGTGAGCGAGAACGGCTGGCTGCGGCAGGAGCGTCGCGTCGGCAAGTTCCAGCGCGCGTTCACGCTTCCGCTGGCGATCGATCCGACGAAGGTCGAGGCCACATTCGAGAATGGCGTTCTGCATCTCGTGCTGCCGAAGGCCGAGAACATGAAGCCTCGGACGATCAAGATCAACGCAACGAATCCGAAGACCAACGCGAATCCGAAGTAGTAGCGACACGAACACCAACACGAACGGAGACAGCGTGGCCGGGCGGAATGACAAGCCCGGCCACGCCGTTCCTATAGCGAACAGAGACTCGAACCGCGAAAAGAAACAGAGGACAAAATGACGGACGAAACGAAGACGACCACACCCGATGGGGCGTACCCGAGCGATCTGCCCGTGGTGCCACTGCGCGAAGCGGTCGTTTTTCCAAAGCTGGTCGTGCCGCTGGGCGTCGGCCGCGAGAAGTCCGTCGCCGCGATCAACGCCGCGATGGCCGAGGAGCGGCACCTCATCGTGCTCGTCGCGCAGCGCGATGCCGAGATCGACGACGTGCAGCCCGAGCAGATCTACAACGTAGGCACGGTCGCCGAGATCGTGCGCCTGCTCCGGATCCCGGACGGCAGCGCGCAGATCATCGTGCAGGGCGCGCAGCGCGTGAAGATCACCGGTTACCAGCCGGAGTCACGCTTCTTCCGCGTGACGTTCGAGCCGATCGTCGAGGAGCTCGGCGACCCGGTCGAGCGCGAGGCGCAGCTGCGCAACGTGAAGGCGCTCTTCGAACGCTACGTCGATAACGGCGGATCGATCCTGCCCGAGCTCGCGATGACCGCGAAGAACACCGATGACCCGGCGCACTTCTCGGACCTCGTCGCGTCCAGCCCGGACCTCACGCTGGAGCAGCGTCAGCAGCTTCTCGAGACACGCAATGTGATCGAGCGGCTGCGCTTCCTGAGCGTGTTCCTCGCGAAGCAGAACGAGATCCTCGAGCTGAAGCAGAAGATCCAGAGCGAGGTCCAGCAGACGCTCGACAAGACGCAGCGCGAATACATCCTGCGCGAGCAGATGAAGGCGATCCAGAAGGAGCTCGGCGACGACGACCAGGGCTCCGAGGTGCGCGAGCTGCGCGAGAAGATCGAACAGGCCGGCATGCCCGACCCCGTGAAGGAGAAGGCGCTCAAGGAGCTCGGCCGGCTCGAGAAGATCCCGCAGGCCTCGCCCGAGACCGGTGTTATCCGCACCTATGTCGACTGGCTGGTGTCGCTGCCGTGGAAGGTCGCCGCGAACGACGACTGGGACATCTCGCAGGCGGCGAAGATCCTCGACGAGGATCACTACGGCCTGCCGAAGGTGAAGGACCGGATCATCGAGTACATGGCGGTGCGCAAGCTCTCGCAGAACCTGCGCGCGCCGATCCTGTGCTTCGTCGGACCGCCCGGCGTCGGCAAGACCAGCCTTGGCAAGTCCATCGCGCGGGCGATGGGCCGCAAGTTCATCCGCATGTCTCTTGGTGGCATTCGTGATGAGGCGGAGATCCGCGGGCACCGCCGCACCTACGTCGGCGCCCTCCCCGGCCGGATCCTGCAGAACATGAAGACCGCCGCCGAAGTGAACCCGGTGTTCATGCTCGACGAGATCGACAAGGTCGGCGCGGACTTCCGTGGCGACCCGAGCTCGGCGCTGCTCGAGGTACTCGATCCCGAGCAGAACAACACGTTCTCGGACCACTACCTCGAGGTGCCGTACGACCTCTCGAAGGTCATCTTCATCACGACGGCGAACGTCGAGGACACGATCATCGCGCCGCTCCGCGACCGCATGGAGATCATCCGGCTGCCCGGCTACACCGAGGAGGAGAAGCTCCACATCGCGAAGGGCTACCTTGTGCCGCGCCAGCTGAAGCAGCACGGCCTGATGCCCGCCGACCGGCCACCGGAGGCGGCGGAGGCCGCCGACGCCGCCGCTGCGACGGAGCCAAGGCCCAACGCCGAGGAAGTGACGGGCGAGACGCGCCTGGTCATCGGCGACGACGTGCTCCGCGAGCTCGTGCGCCGCTACACGCGCGAAGCCGGGGTCCGCAACCTCGAGCGTGAGATCGGAACGATCTGCCGCAAGGTCGCGCGAGCGATCGCGGAGGGCAAGAAGGACAAGGTCGAGGTCACCCTCGAGCTCGTCGCCGAGTACCTCGGACCGCAGCGGTTCGACTATGGCCTCGCCGAGGAAGAGGACCAGGTCGGCGCCGCGACGGGCGTCTCGGTCTCCGAGGCCGGCGGTGACGTGCTCACCGTCGAGGCCACGGTCATCGATGGCAAGGACGAGGACTTCACGCTCACCGGCCAGATCGGCAAGGTCATGGAGGAATCCGCGCGTGCGGCGCTCTCGTACGTGCGAGCCCACGAACGCGACTTCGGTATCCCGAAGGGATTCTTCGAGGATCACGCGATGCACATCCACGTCCCAGCGGGAGCGATCCCCAAGGATGGGCCGTCCGCCGGCGTGACGATGGCGACCGCCATCGTCTCGGCCCTCTCGGGCCGTCGCGTCCGACGGGATGTCGCGATGACCGGCGAGATCACGCTTCGTGGCAGGGTCCTGCCGATCGGTGGAGTGAAGGAGAAGCTGCTCGCGGCGCACCGCGCCGGGATCAAGACCTTCATCCTCCCCGAGAAGAACAAGAAGGATCTGATCGACATCCCGAAGGAAGTGCTCGATACGGTCGAGATCAAGACCGTCGACAACATCGACCAGGTCCTGAAGATCGCGCTGCAGCCGGGCCAGCCGGCGGTCACGCCGGCACAGATCGAGGCGGCGGCCACACATGGCGCAGCCGTTCCGCCCCCGGCGCACTGAGAGGGGCAGAAGGGTGGCCCAGCATGGGTGTAGCCCGGCGCTGAAAGGGGGGTCGCAGGGGGTTCTCCCCCTGCGATAAGCGCGTATGCCCGTCGAATACAAGGACTACTACAAGACACTCGGCGTCTCGAAGACCGCTAGCGCCGAGGAGATCAAGAAGGCATACCGCAAGCTGGCGCGCCAGCACCATCCTGACGTCAACAAGAAGCCCGAGTCCGAGAAGCGCTTCAAGGAGATCAACGAAGCCAACGAGGTGCTCTCCGATCCCGAGAAGCGCAAGCGCTACGACACCGTCGGTCCGGACTGGGCGCGCTTTCAGAACGGCGGACCGCAGCAGCAGCCTGGAGGCTTCCAGTGGGTCTACACCGGTCAGCCGGGCCAGGACCCGTTCAACGGCGACGCCGGCGGTTTCTCGGACTTCTTCCGCACGCTGTTCGGTGAGGGACAGGCGGACTTCGACACGGGCCCGCTGTTCGGGCGCACCAGCACGCGACGCCGACGGGCCGCGGTCGGCGCGGATGTCGAGCACGAGGTCGAGATCGCGCTCGCCGAGGCCTACAAGGGAACCGAGCGAACGATGGAGCTGCGGATTCCCGACGGGAACACGCGGCGTCTCAGCGTGAAGATCCCGGCTGGCGTGAGGGACGGGCAGCGCATCCGTCTTGCGGGGCAAGGGGCACCGGGCGGAGGCGGCGGACCCTCGGGCGACCTGTTCCTGCGTGTCCGTGTGCGGCCACATCCGGTGTTCCAGCGCGACGGCGACGATCTCCGGATGGAGCTGCCGGTCGCACTGCACGAGGCGCTCCTCGGCGCGGAGGTCACGGTGCCGACACTCAAGGGCCGCGTGTCGCTCCGTATCCCGCCAGAGACGCAGAACGGTCGGGTCATCCGTCTCGCGGGTCAGGGGATGCCGCGCGCCACGGGTGGACACGGAGACCTCTACGTCACCGTGAAGGTCGTGCTGCCGACGAAGCTCAGCGAGAAGGAGCGCGAGCTCGTCACGGCGCTCGCGGCATCACGCGAGGGCGAGGACCCCCGCAAGGGTCTTCTGTAGCGCGAGACGCTCAACAAGCACCTGTTTCAGGTAGTTAGGGGAATTGGATGATCGATCCGAACAAGCTCACTGAGAAGTCACAAGAAGCGATCGTCAGCGCGCAGCAGCGTGCGCGCGAGAACGGCCACAGCCAGATCGACGTCGAGCATCTCGCCGCCGCGCTGATCGAGCAGCAGGGCGGAATCGTCCCGAGCGTGCTGACGGCGCTCGGCGTCCAGCCCGCGCAGGTCGGTAGCGCACTCGGCACCGAGCTCGAGCGGCAGCCAAAGGTCTCCGGAAACGTGCAGATCGGCGCGTCCGCGCGCCTTGGCCGCGTGCTTCAGCAGGCGCAGAAGGACACGGAGGCGCTCGGCGACGAGTACGTTTCGACCGAACACCTGTTGCTGGCGATGACCGCCGACAACGGCTACACCGGTCAGGCGCTGAAGCGTCTGGGCGTCACGCACGAGCGCGTCCTGAACGCGCTCAAGGAGGTGCGCGGTAATCAGCGCGTGACCGACGCGAATCCGGAGGGCAAGTACCAGTCGCTCGAGAAGTACGGCCGCGATCTCACGGACCTCGCGCGCAAGGGGAAGATCGACCCGGTCATCGGCCGGGACGAGGAGATCCGGCGCGTGGTCCAGGTCCTGTCGCGCCGCACGAAGAACAACCCGGTCCTCATCGGCGAGCCTGGCGTCGGCAAGACCGCGATCGTCGAGGGGCTCGCGCAGCGCATCGTGCGCGGCGACGTCCCCGAGGGCCTGAAGGAAAAGCGCATCTTCGAGCTGAACATCGGCTCGCTCCTCGCGGGCGCGAAGTACCGCGGCGAGTTCGAGGAGCGCCTCAAGGCCGTCCTCAAGGAGATCGCCGCGAGCGAAGGCAAGATCATCCTGTTCATCGACGAGCTTCATACGGTCGTCGGCGCGGGCGCCGCGGAAGGCGCCGTGGACGCCGCGAACATGCTGAAGCCGATGCTCGCCCGCGGCGAGCTGCACACGATCGGCGCGACGACGCTCGACGAGTACCGCAAGCACGTCGAGAAGGACGCCGCCCTCGAGCGCCGCTTCCAGCCCGTCTATGTCGGCGAGCCGTCGATCGAGGACACCATCTCGATCCTCCGCGGACTGCGCGAGCGCTACGAAGTGCACCACGGTGTCCGCATCCAGGACTCCGCACTCGTGGCTGCCGCGACGCTCTCGGCGCGCTACATCTCGGACCGTTTCCTCCCGGACAAGGCCATCGACCTGGTGGACGAGGCGGCCTCGAAGCTACGGATGGAGATCGACTCGATGCCGGCCGAGCTCGATGAGGTCGAGCGGCGTATCCGGCAGCTGGAGATCGAGCGCGAAGCTCTTAAGAAGGAGAGCGACGCGGCCAGCAAGGAGCGCCTCGTGCGTCTCGAGAAGGAGCTCGCCGACCTGAAGGAATCGTCCGAGGGCCTGCGCTCCAGATGGCAGCAGGAGAAGGGCGCGATCCAGACGATCCGCGAAAAGAAGTCCCAGCTCGAGCAGATCCGCAACGAGGTCGAAAAGGCCGAGCGCGCCGCCGACTACGGCAAAGCCGCCGAGCTGAAGTACGGCACGCTGGCGGCGCTGGAGCGCGAGGTCCATGAGGCCGAGGAGAAGCTCGCAGCGCTGCATCGTGGCGAGAAGCTGCTCACTGAAGAGGTCACGTCCGAGGACATCGCCGAGGTCGTCGCGAAGTGGACCGGCGTCCCGGTCACGAAGCTCCTCGAGGGCGAGGTCTCGAAGCTGCTGAAGATGGAGGAGAACCTCCATGCTCGCGTGGTCGGACAGGAGGAGGCGGTCACCGCCGTTGCGAACGCGGTCCGCCGCGCGCGGGCCGGCATGCAGGACCCGAACCGGCCGCTCGGCTCGTTCCTGTTCCTCGGTCCCACCGGCGTCGGCAAGACGCTGCTCGCGAAGGCCCTGGCGGAGTTCCTCTTCGACGATGAGAAGGCGATGGTCCGCATCGACATGAGCGAATACATGGAGAAGCACACCGTCGCTCGTCTCATCGGCGCTCCTCCCGGCTACATCGGATACGACGAGGGCGGGCAGCTCACCGAAGCCGTCCGGCGCCGTCCGTACGCCGTGCTCCTGCTCGACGAGATCGAGAAGGCGCACCCCGATGTCTTCAACGTCCTGCTCCAGGTACTCGACGATGGCCGCCTGACCGACGGGCAAGGGCGCACGGTCAGCTTCAAGAACACCGTGATCATCATGACCAGTAACGTCGGCTCGACATTCATCACCGAGCTCGCGGAGCAGCCGGACCTTATGCGCAAGCGCGTCATGGATGCTTTACGCGGACAGTTCCGGCCCGAGTTCCTGAACCGAGTGGACGAGGTCGTCATCTTCAAGAATCTCGTCACCGATCAGCTCATGCAGATCGTCGAGAAGGAGACCGCGATCCTCGCAAAGCGCCTCGCGGAGCGGAAGATGACGATCGAGCTCACGCCGAACGCCAAGGCGCTCATCGCGACGGAAGGCTTCGATCCCGCCTACGGCGCTCGCCCGCTCAAACGTGTCATCCAGAAGCGCATCCTCGATCCACTCGCGCAGAAGATGCTCTCGGGCGAGTACGGCGAGGGTGACACCGTCGTCGTGGATGCCAAGAACGGCGACATCGTGTTCTGGTCCGAGGAGTACGCCGCGGAAGTCGCCAAGGAGAACGAGAAGAAGCCCGTCGGCGCGGGTCGCCAGAACTAGCACTGTTCGCAGCGAGGGCCCCGTTTAGCCTAGAAGGATGAGGGCCCTCGCGGCACTGCTCGCGGTCCTGGTCGTCGCGTGCGACGCGATGCCGAGCCGCGTTGCCACCTTTACGTCACGACCCACCGCGGCGACGTCTGTGGCGACCGCGACGCCCGCCGCGCCGGCGGTTCTTACGGTGGCGCCGAGCCCGACGACCACGCCGACCCCGTTGCCGAAGCCGATCGCCGAGATGCTCGCGCAGATCGATCCGGCGAAGCTCGACGCCCATCTGCGCGCGCTCACGTCCTTCCAGTCACGCCATCCCCTCCATCCCGGGCACGCGAAGGCCGTCGCGTATCTGATGGAGCAGCTCTCCGCGATCCCCGGCGTGTCCGTCCAGGACATCCCGACGTCGTACAACGGCGTGCGGCTCGACAACATCTTCGCCACGATCAACCCGCTCGCCGTGAACGGAGCCGCGGGCGCAGGCTGGGGGATGATCTGCGCGCACTACGACTCGACCGCGAATCGCACGCGCGGCTGGAACCCCGCGACCGATCCCGCGCCCGGCGCCGACGACAACGCGACCGGTACCGCCGCGCTGCTGGAGTACGCGCGCATTCTGGCCGCCGATCGCGCCTCGCTGCGCATGCCGATCGTTCTCGCGTTCTTCGACGGCGAGGAGTACTTCTTCAAGGGCAGCCTCGCGTACCTGCAGTCACTGCCGGCACCGACGCCGTACCGCTGGGTGATCAACATCGACATGGTCGGATTCAATCCACTCGCCGACCGGCTCGACCTCGTCTACTACACGACGAAGTCCTCCGGCCTGCGCGACCGCGTCAGGGAAGCGAACCAGCGTTATCAGATCGGCATCTCGCCTTTGGTCGAACAGCTCGCGACGAGCGACGCGTTCATACTCGACGCCGCGCCGTTCGGTCTGGTCGGCGGCATCCCGTCGGTCGCGCTGGTGCAGCGTTACGGCGAGATCGACAGCACCTTTCCCGGTAACTTCACCTTCCATACGGTGAACGACACGCCCGACAAGGTCACCAACAAGAGACTCTGGCTGAAGGCCGCGAAGCTCACGCTGGCGACCGCGCTCGAGCTCGCACGTGGCGGGGCACAGCTCTGACGCGACGGATCAGCCTGCGCGCGCAGCTCGCCATCTTCGCGGCGCTCATTGCGATCTTTGTGATCGCGTTCCTCTACCTGCGGCCGCCGGAAGGTGCGCTCGCGGACGCCGAGTACGTCGCGATGGCGAAGGCCACCCCGCAGGGTGAGCTGTTCTTCAAGAAGTACGACGCGCCGTGTCAGGTCACGCGCGTGTGGACCGTGCAGGTGAACTGCGATTACGTCCCGGCAGGGTTCACCGCGACGGAGCGGTTCCGCGTGCACATCGACCCGCGCACGAACAAGGTCATCGAGGTCGAGGTGCGATTCACGCCCTGACTTCCCAGCATCTCCGGCACGTTGCGTGCCTCGCCAGACACGATGACTGTTACGCGCTCGGTCACGGATCCGATCCATGTAAAGGACGTATTCCGATCGTACGGTGACGTGGCCGCCATCGACGGCGTCACGATGACCGTGCCGCAGGGCGCACTTCTCGGGCTTATCGGGCCAAGCGGATCCGGCAAGACAACGCTCATCCGGATGCTCACCGGGACGCTCATGCCCACGTCCGGCCAGATCCACGTGCTCGGCGAGGCTCCCCACAACTTCCAGCGATCCACACGCGAACGCATCGGCTACGTCCCGCAGGACTTCGTCCTGTATCCCGATCTCACGGCATCGGAGAACGTCGCCTTCGTGGCATCCCTCTTCGGCATGTTCTGGTGGCGGCGACGCAAGCGCGTGCGCGAGGTGCTGGAGCTGCTCGACCTCTGGCAGGTCCGCGACCGCTTGGCGAGGAATCTATCGGGTGGCATGCGACGCCGGCTCGAGCTCGCATGCGGGCTCGTGCACGAGCCTGCCGTCCTCTTCATCGACGAACCCACGGCGGGTGTGGATCCCCTGCTGTCGCGTGAGATCTGGGAGGAGTTCCGGCGCCTGCGCGAGACGTGCACCCTCCTCGTCACGACCCAATCGGTCGAAGAGGCGGAGCTCTGCGATCACGTCGCCGTGCTTCACCGCGGCCGCGTGATCGCGCTCGATACTCCCGAAGCGCTGCGGCACGGCATCTGGGGCGGGGAGATCGTCGAGCTCATCACCGAGCGGCCCGTCGACGCCCAGGCCCTCAGCACGGTTCCCGGGATCGCGCGGATCCGACAGACCGGACCACGCACGATCGTCCTCGTCGCCGACGACGCCGGCGCGGCGTCGCCACGTCTGGTCGATGCGGTGCGCGCGCAGGGCTCTGGCATCGTTTCAGTCGAGCCCTATCAGCCGTCCTTCGGCGAGGTCTTTGCCGCGATCGTCGAACGCTCCGAACACGAGCGTCCCGCGGACGAGGCGGCATGAGGTCGCTCGCGAAAGCGTTCACCCGCATCACCGCGGTGATGCTCAAGGAGCTGCGCGAGCTGGCGCGTCGTCCCGGCGCGATCGCGAGCCTCATGCTCGGCCCGCTCGTCGTCGTGGCGCTCTTCGGCCTCGGATACAGCGGGACGCGCCGTGCATTCGACGCGGTCATCGTCGTTCCGGCAGACGTCGGCTATCCCGCGGATATCGAGGCGTACCGCCAGGTTGGGACCGGCATGATCCGCGTCGTGCGCATCACGCCGGATGCCGAGGACGCTCGCCGGCTGATGCGGAACGGTGAGGCCCGACTGGTGATCGTCCTTCCGAGTGACCTCCGTGCACGGTTGGAGCACGGTGAGCAGGCGTCGCTCGTCGTCGAGTGGAACGAGATGGATCCGCTGCAGGCCGGTATCGCCCAGGCAACGGCCGTCGGGCTCGTGCAGGAGGTCAATCGTCAGCTGCTCAAGTCGGCGCTGACCTCGCTCGGGATCGAGACCGTCTCTATCGGCTCGCCCGGTGTGAAGATCCCCGCCGAAGTCGTGGCGTCGCCGCTCAAGCTCGAGGCTCGGAATATGGCACCGGCGCAGCCGACATTCGTGACCTTCTTCGCCCCCGCCATCCTCGCCCTGGTCCTTCAACACCTCGCGATCACTCTCACCGCGCTGTCGATGATCCGCGAGCGCACGAGCGGTGCGATGGACCTTTTCCGCGTGTCGCCGGTGCATGGGCTCGAGCTCCTTGTCGGGAAGTACCTCGCGTACGGCGTTCTGACGCTGCTCATCGCGGGGTTTCTCGTGGCGATGCTCACGATGTCGCTGGGTGTCCCGTTGGTCGGCGAACGCCTGGCACTGGTAGGGCTCGTCCTGCTGCTGACGTTCGCGTCGCTGGGCCTCGGTCTCCTGATCTCGCTGATCGCGAACTCAGAACGACACGCCGTGCAGCTCGCGATGCTCGTGCTGCTGGCCGCGATGTTCTTCAGCGGATTCGTCCTGCCGGTCGAGGAGTTCCGGGAGCCCATCAAGTACCTCGCCTACGCGATGCCCGTGACCTACGGAGTCGCGTTGTTCCAGGACGAGATGCTGCGCGGCGGCGGGGGCACGCCCGCGTGGTACGCGGCCGCGCTTCTCGCGATCGGAGTGGTCCTCTTCGCGCTGACCGCTCTTCGGCTACGCGCGACGATGCGGGCGACGGCGTAAGAGCAGGATGCCGATGACGAGCGCGGCGGCCGCTTGTGCCCCGAGCCAGACGAGGAGTGCGACGAGGAGTGTCGCGACGCCGGCGCCGCCGCCGCCACGCACTCCGCTGACGCGCGCGGAAAGAGCGCTGACGTGATCGTGGATCCGCTTGATGTCCGAGCGGTCCTTGGTGAGGGACGCAGCGAGCTGATCGAGATCGACCGCGACCGCCCGCAGGTCCGTCGCCTGTCGCCGGAAGTCGTTGGCGAGCGGGAGCAGCGGCTGCGCGCCGAAGAAGCTCAACCCCATCGAGTCGGCCAGGCCCGCCGCGGTGGTCGCCGCGTCCCTGCTCGCCGTGGCCGCGTGTTCCGCGGACCGCGCGGCGGTCTCGAGGCTCGCGTCGAAGCCGGCGAACGCGTCGGCGACCGACTGGAGCGTCGCGCTCGCCTCCGCGACGGATCCCATCGCGGCATCTATCCGCGTGATCCCGCTCCACCCGCCCACCAGCGCGGCCGTAACGAGGACGAGGCCCAGGCCGCCATACGCGACCAAGGCAAGGGCCACACGCCGGATCGCCGCCGCGGAGAACGCGAGCGGACCCACATGCGCTGCCATCGGAGTCCCGAGCCTATCAGGGGGCTCGGCGACCCCAAGCGAACCAAATCACCGCTAAGGAGAACGCCATGACACGCATCACCGCACTCATCTTCACGGCTGTCGTCCTGGGCGGATGCGCTCCGACTGCGACGACCGCGAGCCCAAGCCCGAGCAGCCCCAGCCCGACCTCGGCCGCCACGTCGCTCGCGACAGCGACGTCGGCGGCCACCACGAGTCCGAGCGCGACGGGCGTGAGATCGGACGCGTGCACCCTCGCGCGCAGTGACGTCGAGACCGTGATCGGCACCGTCACGTCACAGCAGGCACAGACCACCGCCGTGCCGGGCACCACAGCCGCGATGAACCTGACCGCATGTGTGTTCACCTCGAACGACGGCCTCCTGACGTTCGCTGTGACGCGCGCCCCGGTGTCACGCACGGACTTCGACAACGCCGTCAAGCAGATGCCCGGCGTGCAGGTCGAGTCGATCGGCGACAGCGCGTACTCCGCGACGATCAGCGCGGCCGGCGCCGGCGTGACTACCGTCTTTGTCCTGAAGGGACAGACCTACTTCACGCTTCAAGCGACCGCGCGATCGAAGGACGGCACGGCGCTCCTGTCTGCGCTGCGAACAGTCGCGCAGAAGGTCGCAGGTACGCTCTAGAACCGATCCGTCGCGATGAAAGATGAAGGGCCCCGGGCCCACAAGCCAGGGCCCTTCTCTATCACTTCGCTGCTGCCACGCTCGCGGCCGAATAGATCCGTCCGAGAAAGCGACTCGGCACGCTGCCGAGCTTGCGCGTTCGCGTGAATCCGTTGGAGTCGGCGAGCTCGCGCCACGTTTCGAATGAGAGCGGGTGGGGGACCCAGGGATTGCCGCGGTCCGCGTCGTACTCGACGAGCAACAGCCGGCCCGACGGCTTCAGCGCTCGACGCACGAGCGCGAGCACAGGGTTCTTGTCCTCGACGAAGTGGAGCGAGTTCGCCATGACGACGCCGTCGAGCGCCGGTAGGTCGATCGGCTTGGTGAAGTCCCCGGCGAGCGTGCGGATCGCCGCGCCGCCGGGGGGCACCGCGCGCTCGAGCTCGCGCAGCGCGCCGCGATCGCGGTCGACCGCGATCACCTCGCCTCCCGGTCCGACGAGCTCCGCGAGCGCGAGCGTGAAGGCGCCGGTCCCGGCGCCGAGGTCGGCCCAGATCCCACCGCGCGTCACGCCGTCCTTCAGGAGCCGCACGTGATCCGCGTGGTCCACTAGGCCTTGCGCCCGATGTCCGCCTCCGCCCAGCCGTCGGTCGAGACGACCAGGGTCACGGGGCCGTCGGCCTCGAGAACGACCCGCATGTCGGCGCCGAATCGGCCGCTGGCGACGACGGCATCCGCACCTCGCAGCACGCCGCAGAAGGCGTCGAAGAGCCGCCGGCCGTGCTCGGGTGGCGCGGCTGCGGTGAAGTCGGGCCGGCGCCCATGCCGCACGTCCCCGTAGAGCGTGAACTGCGGGACGACAAGCACGCTCCCGCGCACGTCTTTGACCGTCCGATCGAGACGGCCGCGGCCGTCGTCGAAGATCCGCAGAGCGAGGACTTTCGAGGCGACCCGCTCACCGTCCTCTGGTCGGTCGTCGGCACCGACGCCGAGAAGAACGGCGAGACCCGGGCCGATGGTCGCGACCGTCTCGTCCGCGACGTACACGGAGGCGGAGCGCACTCGCTGGACGACCGCGCGCACCGCTGGGTGTCCGGTCTTAGTCCAGCATCCAGGGGTTATCCCCCCGAACGACGGATTCGACCTCGCTCGCGGAGAGGTGCCCAGGCGCGAACACAGTCATGCTCTTCTCGAGCGGCAGACGCGTGACGTACGTGACCTTGCCAAAGCGGTAACCGTGCTGGAACAGGAAGGGTTTGCCGTCTATCTCGATGCGTTGGCGGCGATCCGTGGATGTGGCGGGCACGCGGCCAGTATGGAGAAGGGCCGGCGTATCCGCTGGGCGCTCTACTCCTGGACGCTCGGGAGCCCTGGGTCGTACGGCACGCTGTCGACGCTGGAGCCCCCGTCGCTCGCGGCTGCAACGTTCGCGGTGAGCGCCAGCGCCACGACGGCCAGCGCGATCACGCGCATGAGTCGCTTACGAATTGGTGTCACCCTCTGTCTCCCCTCGTTCCCTCCCCCGTTCGGCGGATTGTGCCCGCTGAGAGGGGTTGGCTATCGTCTGGCGAGTCTACGAACGCTGAACACGACGAGGCAAGGCGAAACCCGATGCCTGTCTGTCAGTTCCGTGACATTGGAGCGATGTGACGACCACCGATACGTTTGCGAAACCGAACGGCACGAATGGACTCGGCGCGCGAGTGCGTGAAGCCCGGCGCGAGCGCGGCATGAGCCAGGCTCAGCTGGCGGGCGAGGAGCTCACCAAGGGCTTCATCAGTCAGGTCGAGTCAGGGCTTGTCCGCCCATCCGTTCGCTCTCTCCAGATCCTCGCCGCCCGGCTGGGCAAGAGCCTCGATTACTTCCTCGGTGACGAGCCGCTCGCGGCCTCGAAGCGCCTTGTTTTCCACCGCTTGGCCGCCGAGGCCGCCGTGGAACGGCGCGATTGGGCCGCGGCACGCGACGAAGTGACGCAGGCACTGGCCTCCAAGCCCGAGAAGCGCGAGCGCGCGACGCTCCTGCGCTTCCTGGCACAGGCGGAGATGAACACGGGCAATCGTGAGGTGGCCTTTGACCGCATCGGCGAGGCCCTCTCTCTCATCGACGCGGCGACCGACGCCGCCGAGATCGCCCACCTCCTGCACCTGCGCGGGATCGCGTACGGGCAGATCGGCCAGTACGTCGCCGCGGCTGAAGCGCTGGAGGCCGCGCGCGACGCGATGGAGCGCCACGAAGTCAGTGACCCACGTCTTCGAGCACGGATCCTCGTCGCGCTCGGCACGGCGTATCGCCGCCTCAATCGCACGACGAAGGCGATGCAGACGTACGGCTCGGCGCTCGACCTCGCGAGCGGCATCGACGAGCTCCGCCTTGCGGCGCAGGGCTACATGGGCGTCGCGGTCTCGCTGTACGACGCCGGCGAGCTCGATGGAGCGATCGGAAACTACCGCCGCGCGCTGGACCTCTTCACGCGCGTCGAGGACACGACGTTCCAGCTCCAGGTGCTGCACTCGCTGTCGTCGATCCACTTCGAGATGGGCAAGACCGACGAGGCGCGCGAGCTGGCCGAGCGCGGGGCGGCGACGGCTCGCATGGTGCACGACGAGGGTATGGTCGTCGTCGCGGAGCTCGTCCTCGCACGCATCGCGCTCATGAATGGCGATGCGGAGCAGGCGCTGAATATCGCGCGGCACGCGGAGAAGGTCCTCACCGATCAACCGGTCCAGCGCGCCGACGCGCTGCGCGTCATCGGCGCGGCACAGGACCTACTGAAGTCATACACCGCGAGCGATCGCGC
>Ga0114129_10006518_pt1 | contig 16562 bp, 15 predicted proteins | sample RhiMetdeltSRZDD1_FD_80071 | JGI IMG/M metagenome (GOLD analysis project Ga0114129, IMG submission 80071) | Populus rhizosphere microbial communities from Tennessee, USA - Rhizosphere MetaG P. deltoides SRZDD1 (version 2) (version 2) | ecosystem: Host-associated > Plants > Roots > Rhizosphere >... | reverse complement strand
CGCTCTGGATGTCGCGGATCATCCTTGCCCAACCCCGCGTGCAGGCCGTCGACGTGCCCGTGGGCCTGTCGGCCGGCGAAGCTGCGGAGATGTGGGTGGTGCTTGCGCCGCTCGCTGCGCTCGTGGCGTCGGTGCAGCTGTTGATTGCGCTCTTCTCGAAGACGTACAAGGAGGCCCAGACGCAGCTGTCGATGTTCATCTTTCTTCCAATGATTTCTGGCTTCCTGTTCGCGTTTGGTTCGGTAGAGACGCAGTCCTGGATGGCGTGGCTCCCGATGCTGGGGCAGCACGTGGTCATCAGCGACCTTCTCAGGGGACATCCGTCACCTGCACTCTCCGTGGCCGGTCTGACCGCGGTGACGTTGGTGGCCACCGCGTTGACGCTCGCGATTACCGCGAGGCTCCTCGATCGTGAGTCCATCGTTCGGCGAAGCGGCGCATGATCGAGGATGTGATCGCTGCCGGCGTTGCCGAGAATCGCGAAGCGCGGTACCTGCGTCTCGTGTCGGAACACGAACGGGCGATCCGCCGCATGGCCTCGAGCTACGAACGCGACGCCGCCCGCCGTGAGGATCTGGTCCAGGACATCTGGCTCGCCCTCTGGCAGGCACTGCCCGGTTTTCGCGGCGATTCTTCAGAGCGGACGTTCGTCTTCCGTATCGCGCACAACCGCGGTGTCAGCCACATTCAGCACTGGCGGCGGCGCCGGACCGAGGCGCTCGACGACGCCGAGCCTGTTCCTCACGCGGCACCCGATCCGGAGGACGCGCTTTCCGCCAGGCAGCGTGGCGAACAACTGCGGCTTGCCGTCACCCGCCTGCCGCTCGGCTTGCGGCAAGTGATTGTGCTGGTCCTCGAGGGGCTCAGCTATCGCGAGATCGGGGAAGTGCTCGGCATCAGTGAAAACAACGTCGCGGTGCGCGTCGCGCGTGCGCGCGTCGCGCTTACCCGTGAGCTTGGCCCGTCTGGAGATCGCTCATGACCAGCGCACCGGATCGCGAACTGCAGCAATGGCTCGACGTCTGGCAGACGGCATCAGAGCCGCAGACAGGTCCCGAGGCGATCCGTGACTACGTCGCGCGCAGGAGCCTGATGCTGTCGCTCTGGTTCGGCACCGAGATCGTCATCGGTGCCGTCGCCCTGGTGCTGCTGCTGCATCGCGCCCTCACGGGAACGGATCCTGTCGAAACGCTCGCGATGGGAGCGTTGGCCGCGATTGCCGGCGGAAGTCTGCTGTTCTCGCTGTGGAACTGGAGTAAGGGGCTGCGCGCGTCGTCAGGCACGACCGCAGACTTCGTCGCGCTGTCGATCGATCGCGTCCGCCGGATGCGCCGGGCGATCCGTTTCGGCTGGGGCATTCTGGTGTGCGAGGTCGTCGTGTTCGTGCCGTGGATCTGGCGTCAGCTCTATGCGGGTCCGCAGCCGCCGTCCGCCGATGCCGAACGCTTCGCGTGGGGATTGCTCCTCGGCCTCACCACGTTCGCGCTGATGCTCCTGGTGGGCTTGCAACGCTGGATAGACCGCGAGTCCCTAATCCTCGAAGGGCTACATCAAGAAATGGGGGCCGAGGTCTGACACGTGCGACGTGCTCACGTACGCACCTGCGCACGTAAGCACGTAAGCACGTCGCACGTCGCACGTCGCACGTAACGACGTCTATTTCACGTACCAGTGGCCTGAGAGAGCAAAGCCGAAGCCGCCGAAGTCGTAGCCGATGTACGGGCTGGTGGTCCAGTCGTAGCCGAGGTCGGCACTGACCGTGAACTTCGGCATGCTCGCGAACGTGAACTCGCCACCTCCGAACGTGCGGAACCCGAACGCGTTATCCGACACCGAAAGGCCGGTGTCCGCCACTCCGAGCCGGAGGGTGTGACGGTTCATGCTTGCACCCGCGCCGACGTACGGCCGCATCCACACGTAGTCGCTGACGCGGTCAGGCAGCGAATAGAGCAGGCTCGGCGCGAACTGAACCATCGTGACCTGCTCCGGCGTTCCAACGGTCGTGATTCTCGACCGCGAGAGATCGAACTGCACGCCGAAACGGCCGTGCGACCAGGCGCGTCCGCTGATGCCGTAGCCCAGCGTCGAGCCGCTCAGTTTGCCACCAAGACCGACCACGTGCGTGGGCTGCGGCACGTACACGGTTCCGGTGCGCATGTTCCCGGGCTGCTGCGCGGACGCCGACGGATCGCCCGCCTCCGCGGAGGACATCATCGGCATCGATGCCGGTCCCGATTGAGTGGGCGTCAGGTCGCGCGTGGCCGAGGCAGGCCCCGATCGCATCAGCGATCCGGAGCTGACGTGCACGTAGCCCGCGCCTTCCTCGGCATCCGGCCACGACACGCGAACCCAGCTGCCAAGTTCTCGCATGACGGGAAGTACGGCACCCCGGCGCGCGGTTCCGACAACCGGGCTGCCCGTGCTCGGCGAGCGGTAGATAGGGGCCGCTTGCGTGTTGATCCTGAGTTCCGCAGCCGGAACGTCGGGCGGCGCCGGTGTCTGTGCGCTCAGCCCGACTGGAGTGAGACAGGTGACGAGGACGACGGCCGCAACTTGACGAATCATCGAACTGACCTCCTCAATTAGTGCTGGTTCTGCTGACCTTCTGCTGTCTTTGCTGATCCTTCTGCCGGTCCGGTGGTGTGCTGCTTGTCGGCCTTCTCGTTGGGCTTGATTCTGCCGAACGCTTCGAGTGACTCCCACTCGGCGCGGTCGGCCTTCCGCAGCGCGGCCAGGTTGTGCTTGCGCAACGCGTCGGCACGCAGTCGCCAACTCTCGTCGCGCAGGCGCAGGTACTCGTTGGCGCCCTCCACGAGCGGACGGTGCTCCGTCGGCACGTTGTCGGCCTCGAACGCCTTCATCCGGCCCTGCGCCGCGTGCAGTTCGGGCATGATGCTGCGGTCGATGATCTGGGCGAGCGCTTCGGCTTTGATCGCACCAAGACGGAACTGTTTGATCGCGCTCTCGTAGATGCCGGCGGCACGTCCCTCGAGCTCGACGATGCGCTCGATTTCGGGTCGTACGTCTGAGAGGCCGCGTAACGGAATCGCGAGGGCGACAGCGAGAACCAGCGCGGTCGCCGCGGCTGAACCGACGAGCCGCAGCGACGGCGTGTGTTCGCCGATTCCCCTCGTCACTGCAAGGCCGACGATCGCTCCGATCGCGAAGCCTGCAATCGGCGCCTTGCTGGCGAATTCTCCGGCGGCCAGCGTGTAGAGCAGGAAGATCCCCGCAACCGGTGCGAAACGAATCATGGCCTTTGGTGGAATCGTCACGGCGGACGGTTGCAGGAGGTTCCACGGGGTCGCCCCAGCCATCAGTCCGTAGATCGCGAGGATGGCTGCCGAGGGCCCCGTGCTGATCGCCAGCGGCTGCGCGTAGAGATCCAGTGCGCTGCCGATGATCGCCGCGGCCAGGTACACGAGTCCGAAAGTCGCGTGGCCGACCAGGCGCTCGAACACCAGTCCCACCTGCGCGAGCGCCGCCATGTTCACGATCAGCTGCAGCAGCCCGGTGTGGATGAACGTCGAGGCGACCAGGCGCCACCATTCCCCGTTGGTGGTGACCGCTCCGAAGTTGCCACCCCATGCGAGTAGCGTCGCCGGATCGGCAAGCGCGCCGTCGGCGAATGCCATCCTGAAGAAGGTCAAGACGTTGAGCAGAACGAGCGCCGCGGTGACCAGCGGCCAGCGCGTCCGCTCGCGCAGCGCGACAACGAACGGCTCCGGGTGCGCTCTCCGGTGAATGGCATCCGCCCGTAGCCGGTGAATGATCCCGACCGCCGTACGTAGCGCCTTCGCGCGCTCGTCCGGTTTCATCGAGTAGATCGCGAAGCTGATGACGACGATCAGGAAGAAAAGAAACATGGTGAACCGGGAAAGACTGCTCAAGAGATGTGCCAAATAGACAGGCGATTTCGGGCCGATTCTCGAGGATATTTGCCAGCTGCTGCCGTTCCGATTGCAAGACTCGGAGGTGACCCACGAGGTCTGTAAGTTGGCGGTGATCGTCGGCCGGACCGTCCGCGTCAGTCGGATGTCGTCGTCGGCGCGAAAGTCGTCAGCCGGCGGATGGCGAGAGTGTGCAACGGCGTGAAACAATGGCGCCATGAATGCCGCGCGCTCGCAGCCGAAAATTGCTTTTCTGTTCGATCTCGATGGCACGCTCGTCGACAGCGTCTACCATCACGTCCTCGCCTGGCGCCAGGCGCTCGAGACGGAGGGCATCGACCTCGCGGTCTGGCGTATTCATCGTCGAATCGGCATGAGCGGTGGTCTGTTCACCAACATGCTGCTCCGAGAGACGGGGATGGATTTCGGTCGCGAGACGTTCGATCGATTGCGGCAGCTCCACGCGAGCGCGTACAACCAGATTTCGGGCGAGATACGGCCGCTGCCCGGCGCGCGAGCGTTGCTGGGGGCGTTGACGGAAGCCGAGATTCCATGGGCGATCGCGACCAGCGGACGGATGGAAACGGCAGGTCCGGTGCTCGAGCGGCTCGGAGTCGACTTCGAACGCACGCCGATCGTCACCCGCGATCAGGTGCGATACGCGAAGCCCGATCCGGATCTGTTTCTCGAGGCGGCGGCACGCCTTGACGTCCCGCCGGAGAACGCAACGGTCGTGGGGGACAGCGTGTGGGACATGCTCGCGGCGACGCGGGCGCGGTCGCTCGGCATCGGCTTGTTGTCAGGCGGATATGGGCTGGAAGAACTGGAGCGCGCGGGCGCGTATCGCGTGTTCGACGATCCCGCCGACCTCCTGAGACATCTCGATGAAGTCGGCGGGCGACGATGATGAGAGAAAGCGGCCTGCTACGCTGCTCGTCTGCGCTCCGCGCGGCTGACCTCGGCTGTGACCGGGTCGGCTATTGGGCTTGCGCGAACGTGACCGACACCTTCATGCGGACGTCGACAGGCTCGCAGTTGAGCAGCGTCGAATCGAACAACCACTGCCGGACGGCATCCGCGGCGGAGCTGGAGAGATCGGGATGCGGTGAGGACACGACGTCAACGCGCGTGACGCTGCCGTCGGTTCCGATGTTCGCGTCGAGAACAACCAACCCTCCGATTCCGGCCTGCTTCAGGTGTGCTGGATAGGTCGGACGCACGTCCTTGAGCTTCACTGGCGGCCTTATGTTGCCGCCGATCGGTATTCCGGACTGGCTCGAAAAGACCGAGCAGCCTTTCTCCGCGCGTTTCGCCGTGAACTCGGCGCGACGCTCCTCTGCAATCCGCGCCTTCTCCGGGTCGACCGGCGCCGGGGGATTTCCTGACACCGTAATCGTCTCTTCAAGCAGGCCGATCTGGAGCATCAGATCGCGCTTCACGTCCTGGCCGGCCATCGTCACCGGGAATTGCACTGAGGCAAAGCCAGGGAGCTTGACGCTCGCCGCGTACTCTCCCGGCGGCAATCCGACGAACTGGTAGTGGCCGATGCTATTGCTCTTGACCTCGTATTTGGACTCGTTCTGCAGGTTGGTGAGCACGAGCGTCACGCCAGGTAACGCGGCATTCTGAGGATCGACGATCGATCCGCTGAGCGAGGCGAACGCCGTCTGCGCGCCGGCAAATCCCGCCACGGCGACGGTGATGGACAGAAGCGCGGCGACCGTAAGAATGCCGGTCGCGCGGGTCAGCGGACGACGATTGAGGCGAGCATCGAGCATGGCCTTGACTCTCCCTTCGAGGCTGGACGTACGGGCGATTGCCGGTGCCGGCAGCCACGGACCCTCTTGCCGCAGGGCGCGTGCGATGCCGACGAGGTGCGTGGCGTACTCGGTGCCGGGCACGCCGCGATTGAGCACGCGATCGTCGCAGGCAAGCTCGCTTTCATGGCGGGTGAGCGCCGCGGCGATCCAGAACAGCGGGTTGAACCAGTAGACAGCCCGCAGCAACTCCGCCATCAGCAGCACGACCCAGTCGCCGCGGCGGATGTGCGCCAGTTCGTGAGCGAGCACGACCGCCACGCGATCGGCCGGCCAATCGCGAGCGGCCGCCGGAAGCAGCACGGTCGGCCGGACGATCCCCCACGTAATCAGCAGGTTCGAGCCCTGAGCTTCGAGCAGCGTGACGGCCCGCGTGAATCCGTACTCGTGACCGATGGCCGCTGCGGACGTGAACCAGGGACCGGCTTCGATCCGGCGAGCCGTGGCCGCCAGGCGCACGAGGCGGCGGCCACCAGCCAGCAGGAGTGCGAGTCCTGGAATCACCCCGATCAACCAGATCCAGGCAAGCAGCCGTGCCGGCACCGCGGATCGAGCAGCAGCCGCCGACAGGTAATCTGTCTGCGTGATGCTCCGTGGCCCGCCAACACCCCTGGCAATGTCGGTCGACACGACGACGCTCTCGGTCGTCGCGACGCCAGACCCCGGCGTCTTCAGCGGCTCAGGAAGGAGCACGCTCGCGAGGGGAACGTGCCAGGCCGGCACGAGCGGCCCTGCAAACGGCACCCCGGCGGCGCACAGCAGCGCGGCGGCCAACACCGCGTGCCGCAGGGCGGCCGATCGCTGGCGCAACAGCGGCATGGCCGCCAGCGCGAGGACCAGCACGATCGACGGCTTGACAATCAGATCGAGCAGGAGGCTCATCGCGATCCGTCCTTCCTGGCTTTGGCCACGAGATCGAGAATGCGTTCCAGTTCGTCATCGGAGACGCGTGCGCCCTCGCCGCCGAGCAGGGCCGCCACCACCTTTTCCGTCGATCCCTCGAAGAACGTGTCGACAACGTGGCGGAGCGCCGACTTTCGCGCCGAGCGGCGGGGCACCACGGCGGAGAACACGAAGCGGCGTCCGGCTTCTTCGTGGCGAACGTAGCCCTTTTCCTCGAGCACCCGCAACTGCGTGCGAACGGTGGAGTCGCTGGGCGCGCCCGGAAGCTCGCGGCGGACCTCGTCGGCCGTGGCACGGCCGAGCCGGAAGAGCACGTCCATGATCAGGCGCTCACGCTTGGTGAGCGCGGCGAGAGGCGGCTGCGTCATATGTTATATCCGTAACACTACTGTTAGATAAATAACAGTACTCCCCTCGCCGTGTCAACTCCTAACTTCCGACTCCCAAGGGGCCGATCGCGAGCGCGGGGTGGAGGGCCGGTGAGGCTGAAATTCCGGCCATTCTTCGACGTGGGTGATAATTACCCGTACTTCTTGTATTTTCGACCGCCGGGGTTTTGCCGTCCAGGCTCCGGGGACCTGCCGATCGGTCCCGGAACGCTGTAAGATGCGGCACATCAGGTGGCCCACCGGTCTGACGACGAACCTGGGCAACTGCTTCAGCGCGTCGCGTCAACAACACTTCGGATATGCGGAAACGGCTCATCGCCGTCGGAATTGTTATCGGAGCCGGCGGAAGCTACTACCTCGGCAGCATCCTGGGGCTTCTGCTTCGATTGCCTCCGGCGACCCCGTCTGTCATCTGGCCGCCCAATTCGCTCCTGACCTCGGCGCTGCTGCTCGTCCCCACGCGGCAGTGGCACCTCGTCCTGATCCCGGTCCTGGTCGCGCACATCGCCGTACAGCTCCGCACAGAGTGGCCGCTGCTGCTGGTGATGCTGCTGTTCCTGACGAATTCAGCCGAAGCGATCATGACGGCCGGTGGTCTCCGCCTGCTCAGCGATGCGCCGACGAGGTTCGATACACCTCGCCGGCTGTCGATTCTGGTCATGGTGGTCGTCGGCGCGACCGCGCTCTCCAGTTTTGCGGATGCGGCGGCGGTTCACTGGCTGGTCGGTGAGCCGTACTGGACGGTCTGGCGAAACCGGCTGTTCAGCAACATCCTCGCGCAGCTCACGTTCGTGCCGGCGGTGGTTGGCGTGGCCATTGGACTACCGCGTTGGATTCGTGGCATGTCCTGGATGCGGATCGCTGAGGCGTCGGTCCTCGCCGCAGGCCTGCTGGTCATGGGCCTTTCCGGCTTCACCAATCAGCTGACGCAGTTTCCTCCGGTCAGGACCGTGAGCAGCCAGAACCCGCTCGCGCTGCAGCTGCCGTTCCTGCTCTGGGCCGCCGTTCGTTTCGGCACGACCGGCGCTGGCGTCACCTTGCTGACGACGACGCTGCTGGCGGTCTGGTCGGCGGTGCATGGACGCGGCCCATTCGCGTTGATGTCGCCCAGCATCACCGGGCCAGCGCTGACGTTATCGCTGATCGTGGTCTCTGCCACGGTACTCGCGCTGGCCGCGCTCATCCAGGAACGCCGCGACACGCAGCACGTGCTCGCCGACCGCCTCCGCTTCGAGGAATTGTTGGCCCGATTGTCGGGCGCCTTCGTTCACGTCCCCGGCGATCGCATGGACGCGGCATTCGACGAGTGGCTGGGCCGTCTTGGTGTGTTCCTCAAGCTCATTTCCGTGCGGCTCTACACACAAGCGGGTGGGGAACTGAAGGTGTCCTACAGCTGGGCGCCGCCCCACGCGCCCGCGCAGCCACCGCTCATCGTCAAGCGCGACTACCCGTGGACGTGGGAGCGATTGCGCCGGCTGGAGCCGATCATCGTCTCCACCGTCGAAGACCTTCCCCCACCGGCGATGATGGACCGGCGGTCGATGCAGAAACAGGGATACAGAGCCATGCTGGTGCTGCCGCTCGTTGCCGGACATCGCGCGTTGGGGGCGCTCAGCTTCGGATCGGCCACCGAGCGCCAGTGGCCGCATGATGTCGTGCGGAATCTGCGGCTCGTAGCCGAGGTGCTGGCGAACGCGCTGGCGCGGAAGCAGACGGAAGACGCGCTGAGGGCGAGCGAAGGGATCAAGTCGTCCATCCTTCAGTCACTGAGCAGCGGCGTCGCCGTCGTCGACGCCGCCGGGCTTGTCGTCGCGGTGAACGACAGCTGGACCCGGCTGGCGAAGGACGGCGGCAGCCTCGACATCCGGGTCGGCGAGAACCTGCTCGAAGCGATGCGCGAGGCAGCGACGCGACTCAATCCACGGATGGCAGACGCGTCGACCGCGATTGCCGCGGTGCTCGACGGATCGCGCGATCGCTCCGTGCTCGAATTCACCGGTCAGGCCGGGTCCGAGCCGCGGTGGTGGTCGCTGCTGGTGGTTCCGCTGCATCGCTCCGAAGGCGGTGCGGTCGTGACGCTTGCGGACGTGACCGGGCTGCGTCGCGCCGAGCTCGCCGTGCAGCGCAGCAGACAGGAGCTCGCACACGTGGGGCGGGTGTCGACCGTCGGCGAGCTCACCGCGTCGCTCGCGCACGAACTGAATCAGCCGCTCGCCGCGATCATGACGAACGCGCAGACGGCCGGGCGGCTGCTCGGCGCGGCGCCGCCCGATCTCCCGCAGATCCGCACGATCCTCGAAGACATCGTCAAGGACGATCGGCGGGCGAGCGACGTCATCAAGCGGCTGCGGGATCTCCTTCGCAAGGGCACGCTCGAGATGTCACGCGTGGACATCGCGGCGATCATCCGGGACGTGGTGGATCTGCTCAGCAGCGAAGCGATGATCAAGCGCATCAGAGTGTTCCTCGATCTCGATCGCGATGAAGTGATCGTGCTCGGGGATCGCGTTCAGCTCCAGCAGGTGATGCTGAACCTGATGCACAACGCGATGGAAGCGATTGGTGAACGTGAAGGGCGTGTTTTCGTGCGCTGCCGCTCGGTCAACACCAACGTGATCCGCGTGTCGGTGACCGACACGGGCCCGGGGATCGACGAGGGTGCGGAGGAGCTCGTCTTCGAGCCGTTCTACACGACCAAACGTGAGGGCATGGGGATGGGACTGTCGATCGTCCGTACGATTCTCGAATCGCACAACGGGACGATCAGGGCCCTCAACAACGGGCGGCAGGGAGCGCAGTTCGAGTTCACGCTCCCGGCCATCGTCGAACCTCAGGTCAAGGAGGTCAGCCGAAGCTGACAAAATGGGCGATGGGCGATGGGCGATGGTTTGGCTCCGTCGCTATTGCCCATTGCCCATTGCCCATCGCCCATTGCTCAATAGCGGCACATGGACGCGTTCGACTTCACCAGGTAGGTCTTGTAGTTCGCAGCCTTCGGATCCGTGCACCCTTCCAGGTTGAGCAGCTCAACCTTCCGGAAATCGATGGGCGCCGTTTCGGCCTGTAACGCGATGTAGCCGCCAGTCAGCATCGTCCCATCCACCTTGACTGCCGGATCCGCCGGGCTCGCCATCCCGCCACCGATTTGCGGCTTCGAGTATTCCAGCACCGTCTGACCCTCGACGACGTGCTTGATCGATTCGCCGCCGTGGACGACGACCTCGACACGAACCCACTGGTCGCCGTCATAAGTCTTCGAGGTGGAATTGATGCAATGCTCCGTGCGAAGGCGATCGCCGATGACGACGTGCGTGCCCGGCGTGCAGAGATTCGCAGTGGTGCGGGGCTTGCCATCGCCCCGGCCGCCGAGCAGCTGAACTTCCAGGGAGATCGGAAAGTCCTGATCCTTGAGCATCGTCTTGGGGTGCGGCGCGTGCAGCATGAGCCCGTTGTTGCGCGCGGCCCATTCGAGGCTCTTGCTCACGGCCGGAAGCTGCGCCCCGACGAACCGGTACTCCGCTGCGAGCAGGTAATACGAGTACGGTTCACGGTAGAAGAGGTGACCGAACTCGCCGTTGAAGCCGGTCCACTTGTCGTAGCGAACCTTCAGCAGGCCGTCCTCGACCCGGAACGTATCCTGAAAATTCTCGCCGAGGTCGTGGTGCGCAAACTTGAACAGCCAGTCGTCGAGGTTGCGGCCGTTGAACAGCTGAATCCAGGCCCTGGCATCAGGATCGGACTTCTGCGTGAGAGACGCGCCACCCACGGGCACTGCCGCGCAGGCCAGTACGCAGAGCGCAACGTGTGCGGCCAGCCGTGTCGGAATCATGGCATCAACGTCCGGCCTGTCCGTAACTCACCCGCCACACCGAGTTCGAGCCATCGTCGCTGACGAGCAGCGATCCGTCCGCGGCGACCGTCACGCCGACCGGACGTCCCCAGACCTGACCCTCGGGGGTGACGAAACCGGTCAGGAAGTCCTCGTACTCACCGGTCGGGGCGCCGCCTTTGATCGGGACCCGGATGACCTTGTAGCCGGTTCTGAGCTCGCGATTCCACGATCCGTGCAGGGCGGCAAAGGCGCCATCGCGATGGGCCGGTGCGAACTGATTGCCGGTGTAGAAGACCATCTCGAGCGACGCGCTGTGCGGCTGGATCAGCACGTCGGGCGTCTTGACCTTGCCCTTCAACTCGGGCCGTTTGCCCTCGTGGCGCGGATCCCACTGGCCGCCCATGTAGAACCACGGCCAGCCGAAGAAATCGCCGTCGCTCACGCGCGTGATGTAGTCCGGCACGAGGTCGTCGCCTAGACCGTCGCGCTCGTTGACCGACGCCCAGAGCTGACCTGTCTGTGGGTGCACGGCAATGCCGACAGCGTTGCGAATCCCCGACACGTAGGTGCGCCCGCCGGTTCCGTCGGGATTGAACTCGAGGATCGTGGCGCGATCTTTCTCCTTCGCGTTCGTGTCCGGGTCGTCGACATTCGTCAGCGAGCCGATCGACACGAACATCTTGTCGCCTTTCTGCGAGAAGGCGATGTCGCGCGTCCAGTGACCGCCGCCGGGGAGCTGGCCGCCGCTCGGCAGGTTCGCCACGATCACCTGCGAGGGGCCGGACGCCTTGAGGTCGCCGGACTTGTAGGGGAAGCGCACGATGGAGTCAGTGTTGCCGACGTAGATCCATTGCGGATCGCGGCCCAGGGGATAGAACGCGATCCCGAACGGGCGCTTCAAGCCGGTGGCGAAGACCTCGGTCACTTCCGCCTTGTCGACGCCAGGCTTGCTGCGAAAGACCTTGATCAGTCCCGTGCGGCTTTCAGCGAGGAAGATGTCGCCGTTCGGTGCGGTCCGGAGCAGTCGGGGATTGTCGAGCCCTGCTGCGTAAAGGCTGACGGAATACCCGGAAGGCGCTGTGGGCATCGCGCCTTCCGGCCGTGGTAACAGTTTCGCGTTGTTGTTGACCGACTTCGTGGCGTAGGGCGCGGGCAGATCCTTGAGCGTGATCCTGTGCACCCTGCCCGGCTTGTCGGGATGGTAGTCGGTGAACACCGACCGTCCGTCCTGAGCCAGCAGAACACCAGACGTGACACCAACAATCGCGAGTGAGCTGAGCCGCCAGAAACGCATCCAGAATCTCCTCTGACTGGTTTCGTCTGCACCAACACGGTCGGGCTTCGGCCCGCAGTCCGTCCCATTCTACTGTCAGTGCGGCGGCAACAGGCTCAGATCACACCGTCGCGCTCATTGCGGGCTGCGTCGCGAACGGGTTCTCGTCCGCGCTCGGTCCATAGATCGACGGAACGGGCACGCCAAGCTCGCGGAGATACACCGTCAGCTGACCGCGGTGGTGATACCAGTGATTCAGCATGACCGTCCTGAGCAGCGCCGCCCGCGGGATGGCCATGATCTCCTTCTCGCCATCGACCATCTTCCACATCGTGCCGAGTGCCGCGTCGTCCGTGTTCTTGAGCACCTGTCTGGCCTTCGCCAGGCTCTCGTCAAGGGTGGACAACAGCTGCGACGTGCTGGTTGCCGGCTCCTGCGTGAAGTTTTTCATTTGGAAGGGAGACTGCGTCGACAGCTCGGCGATTGCGCCCGGCATCACCGCGATGTGCAGTGACAGTTGCCCGAGCGACATCGACTTGGGATGCGGCCGCCAATCGAGTTTGTTTTCCGGCACGCGTTCGAGCGCCCGCCGCGTGGCGTGCGCTTCCTGTTCGAGTTCCTGCAAGAAAGCATCGCTCATTGCCATGATTCACCTCGGTCAGTTTGCAAGTTATGAGGCTTCCGCGCGTTTGCGCGTTCCCTCGAGAATCTTCGTCCACCCGGTCGCCAGCCCGGCCCGGTGGTCGTCCTGGATGAACCCGAACGCGGTGTGCCGCAACGTGATCAGCGTCCCGCCGTCGACTGCCGTCAAGCGGTACTGCACGTTCGAGAGAGCGGGGTAGGACATGAACAGGGGGCCGCTGATCTCGAGGAGCGTGGGTCGCCTGATCGCCTGTACGACGCCCCAGAAATGGCCGTTCCCGTCGCCCAAATCGCGAAACCAGCGTCCGCCGGGCCACGGCTCGATCTTCATCGGCATCGCCTGGTTGTCCGGCGTTTCGTTCGACGGGCCCATCTGTTCGAGCAGTGCTGCAAACGTCGCGGTCATCGACGACCGGACGTGAATCTCCTGTGTGACGCTCAGGGTCAGGTTTTCGATCGTCAGGCCCGCTGTCGTGACCGGCATATGGTTTTCTCCTATTCGCTGTTCCGCTCGGCGCTTTCCTTGATGCGCTGCAATTGGTGGCTCCAATACCGCTCGAATCGGCTCGCCCATTCGTGGAGCGGGCGGATCGCGTCGGCGTTCGTGCGGTACAGAATGCGACGGCCATCCCGCCGCGCATGGACCAGGTGGACGTCCCGGAGCACGCGGAGATGCTTGGACACCGACGGCTGCTCGAGCCCGAGCGCGGCCACGATGTCGCCGACGGGGCGTTCGTGACGGGCGAGGTAGGCGAGGATCTCGCGCCGGCGCGGCTCGGCTACGGCGTTGAAAGTGTCGGACGTCGTTGCGGCCCGGGCCATGGGATCAATCATATTCCCATACTGGAATGTGTCAAGTGTCGTCTTTCGCTGCCGTGGTTCGTGGCTCGTGGTTCGTCGCTCGCACACCGAACGCGACCGATTCCTCAGGCACCGGAGCATCACAGCGCTCTTCGAGCGACGAGCTACGAACCACGAACTACGGACGACGGACGTTCCGCTATTTCCGCGAGGCGTTTGGCGAGGAATCGTCGCTCGCTCTCGTTGGTTGCGAGAGCGAGCGCCCGTTCGTAGCTGGTGGTCGCATCTGTGTACGCGCCGAGACGACGAAGCAGATCGGCCCGCGCAGCATGCAGGAGGTGGAAGTCGTCGAGTTCAGACGCGAGCGCATCCATCAGGGTGAGGCCGGCGGCCGGTCCGTTGACCATTGCGACCGCGACGGCGCGGTTCAGCGACACGATCGCTGAGGGGTGCTGACGTTCGAGCCGATCGTAGAGCTGCACGATCTGCGGCCAGTCGGTGTCTTCCGGCCTTGCGGCCTGACAATGGAGGGCCGCGATCGCCGCCTGCAGCGCGTAAGGTCCGGATCCTCCGCGCAGCGTCTCTTCGACCAGCGGCAAGGCTTCGGCGATTCGCGCGCGATCCCAGCGCTGCCGATCCTGCTCCTCCAGCACGACGAGGTCACCGGACAAGTCCAGGCGGGCCTCGCGACGGGAGTCGTGCAGCAACATGAGCGCGAGAAGTCCTGTCGCCTCGGGCGGCGTCTGCGGCGCCGTCAATTGCCTGACCAGGCGGGCCAGACGGATCGCCTCCTCCGAGAGGTCGGGCCGCACGAGCGGCTCGCCGCGCGTGGCCGCATATCCCTCGTTGAACACGAGGTAGATGACCGCAAGCACGGCGTCGATCCGCGCCGGAAGATCCGCAGTGTCCGGCACGGCGTACGGAATCCGCGCATCGCGAATCTTGCGTTTCGCCCTGACCAGACGCTGCGCCATGGTCGGCGCGGGGACGAGGAACGCGCGCGCGATCTCATCCGTCAGCAATCCGCACAACGTCCGCAACGTCAGCGCCACCTGCGCCTCGGGCGCGAGCGCCGGGTGACAACAGGTGAAGATCAATCGAAGACGATCGTCCTGGATCGCGCCGGGTTCGTATTCAGGGTCCAGCTGTGAGGGCTCTACAACCGGCGAATTCAATTCAAGCGCCGCTTCGAATCGCGCCCGCCGGCGGAGACGGTCGATGGCCTTGTGATGAGCGGTCTTGATGAGCCACGCGCGTGGGAACTCAGGGACGCCAGTTACACGCCAGTGATCGACCGCTGCCGTGAAGGCCTCCTGCGCGGCCTCTTCGGCCACATCGAAGTCACCCACCAGCCTGATAAGAGTGGCGACGATGAGGCTCCAGTCCGAGCGGTAGACGGCGGTCACCGCCTCGGCCGCGTCCGCTTGCATGAGTCCATGGTATAGATTTTTTTGACGGTTCGAGGTCGGGCTGTCGATCCGGGCCCGGCCCGTTCGATCTACTCGCGGAGGCACAATGAAATACATCCTGCTGATACACGGCGACGAAACGGCCCTGGGCAACCTCAGCGAGGCCGAGCGTCAAGCGATCGTGATGGAGTTCCGTCAGTTTACCCAGGACATCAAGACGAGCGGGCAGTACGTGGCGGCCGCGCGGCTGCACCCGACGGCCTCGGCGACCAGCGTTCGGGTGCGCGACGGCAAGCGGCTGGTGACCGACGGGCCATTCGCGGAAACGCGCGAACAACTCGGCGGCTACTTCGTGATCGATGCCAGCGATCTCGACGAGGCGATTGCCGTCGCGGCGCGGATTCCCGGCGCGCGGATGGGAACGATCGAGGTCAGGCCGGTCATGGACGTGCCGATCCTTGCGCCGGGATAGATCGGGGAGGATGTTGCAAAACCTGTCTCGCGAAGGCCCAACGCCCAACGCCCAAGGAGAGCGGGTTGTAACAGGTGCCGGTTGACAGCCCAGTCAGAGAGGCCTTAGCGTGGCCCGGATGGTCGCTGGCCATGGCCTTCTCGAGGGTCACCTCGCCGACGGTGACGTCGTCGCCGTCATTGCCGGCGCGCTGGCGCATCTCGCGGTTGATGGGCAACGGGTGCTCGTCATCATTCCGGATGGTACCCGGACAATGCCGATGCCCCTGGTGTACGAAACACTCGCGCACCACCTGCAACCGCGGGTGAGCGCGCTCGACTATCTTGTGGCGCTTGGCACGCATGCGCCCATGAGCGACGCTGAACTCACGCGCCTCATCGGGCGGAGCGTCGTGGGAGGATGCGCGGGACCTTCGCGCATCCTCAATCACCGGTGGGATCATCCCGACGCACTCGTAGAGCTGGGGGTGATCCCCGCCCGCGAGATTTCCGATCTGACCGCCGGTCTTCTCGCCGAGGACGTGCCGGTCGCGCTGAACCGGCTCGTCACGGACTACGAACACATCCTGATCTGCGGGCCGGTGTTCCCCCACGAAGTGGCCGGGTTCTCCGGCGGCGCGAAATATCTCTTCCCAGGGATTGCCGCAGCTCCCATCATCCACTTCACACACTGGCTCGGTGCCCTGATGACGAACTACGCCATCATCGGCACGCCGGATACGCCGGTTCGCAGGGTCATCGATCGCGCGGCGGCGTTGTTGGACGTTCCGGTCTCGCTGGTGGCCATGGTCGTGACCGGTGAAGGCACCGCTGGTGTGTACTGCGGCAACCTGCAGGACGCCTGGCAGAAGGCGGCCAACCTGTCGGCACACCGTCACATCGTGTGGATGGACAACCCCGTCGACCAGGTTCTGTCGGTCATGCCAGCCATGTACAGCGATCTGTGGACGGCGGGAAAGGGGATGTACAAGGTGGAGCCCGTCGTGGCCGACGGCGGCGAGGTGATCATCTATGCGCCGCACGTGACCGAGGTGAGCCACGTGCACGGCACGACGATCGAGGAAATTGGCTATCACTGCTGCCCATATTTCCTCTCGCAGTGGGACCGCTTCCGCCGCTATCCGGGCGGGATCCT
>Ga0114129_10006517_pt1 | contig 16563 bp, 15 predicted proteins | sample RhiMetdeltSRZDD1_FD_80071 | JGI IMG/M metagenome (GOLD analysis project Ga0114129, IMG submission 80071) | Populus rhizosphere microbial communities from Tennessee, USA - Rhizosphere MetaG P. deltoides SRZDD1 (version 2) (version 2) | ecosystem: Host-associated > Plants > Roots > Rhizosphere >... | reverse complement strand
GCTCACGCTGGTCGGGTTCGGCTTCCTCACGCTCGGAGGATGGCTCGGCGGCGCCGTCGTCTACGTGCACGGGATGCGCGTGCTTAACCTCGTCAAGGAGCCCAGCGAGCGGGCGGTCTCCCCGGTTCCGCACAAAGAAAAGGAAATGGCCGAGGGGGCCTGACCGGCCCCCTCAAAGGCTTAACCCTCGCCGAGCCCGAGCGCTCTCTCGAGGGACGACTTCGGCTGAGCGCCCACGGCAGCGGCCGCCGGCTCCCCGTCCTTGAAGAGGATCATCATCGGGATCGACTGGACGCCGAAGCGCATGGCGAGCCCCTGCTCCTCGTCGATGTTCACCTTGACGAGCTTCAGGTCGCCGTTGCGCTCGTCGACGATCTTGTCCAGCACGGGCGAGACGGCGTGGCACGGGCCGCACCATTCCGCCCAGAAGTCGACGATGACGGGCTTGTCGCTCTGGAGCACTTCCTGCTCGAAGCTCTGTTCCGTGACAGTGTTAGACATCTGGTCCTTTCTTAACTGACCTGCCGGTCGTACCCTGCTTACAACGCTTCAGAACACGCGTTTAGTCCCGCCCTAGAATCGAAGCCGTGTTCGAAGCGCTCGCACAGTACCCAGACCACCTGGCCCTCGAGGGCGAGATCCTCGCCTGGTGGGAGACGGAGGGGATCTTCGAGCGGCTCCGGGAGCAGAACCGCGGCGGCCCGCGCTTCAGCTTCATGGACGGCCCGATCACGGCCAACAACCCGATGGGCGCCCATCACTGCTGGGGCCGGACGCTCAAGGACGTGTTCCAGCGCTACAAGGCGCTGCAGGGTCACGAGCTGCGGTATCAGAACGGCTTCGACTGTCAGGGCCTCTGGGTCGAGGTCGGCGTCGAGCGCGAGCTCGGCCTCAACTCCAAGCGCGAGATCGAGGAGTACGGGATCGCGGAGTTCGCCGAGCGCTGCAAGCAACGCGTGGCGAAGTACGCCGAGATCATCACCGACCAGTGCCGCCGCCTCGGGATGTGGATGGACTGGGACAACGACTACTACACGTTCTCCGACACCAACATCGAGTACATCTGGCGCTTCCTCCGGGAGTGTCACGAGCGCGACTGGCTGTACCTGGGCCACCGCGCCGTCGAGTGGTGCCCGCGCTGCGGGACCTCGCTGTCGCAACACGAGCTGATCAACTCGTACGCGGAGCTGACGCACCCCTCGCTGTACGTGCGCTTCCCGCTGAAGGGCCGCGCCGGGGAGTCGCTCGTCGTCTGGACGACGACGCCGTGGACGCTGCCCGCGAACGTCGCCGCCGCGGTGAACCCCGACGCCGAATACGGGCTCACGAAGAGCCTCGAATGGTGGGCCGTCGAGCGCAATCCCGACGCGGAGCTCACCCGGCGCGTGCGCGGCAGAGAGCTCGTCGGCCTCGAATACGAGGCGCCGTTCGAGCACCTGCCGGCCCAGGAGGGCGTCGTGCACCGCGTCATCCCGTGGGACGACGTGTCGCTCGACGAAGGCACGGGCATCGTGCACATCGCCCCGGGCGCCGGCGCCGAGGACTTCGAGCTCTCGCGCGTGCACGACCTTCCCGTGCTGACCCCGATCGACGAGGCGGGTCGCTTCTACAAGGATTACGGCGAGCTCGAGGGACGCTCGACGGAGGACGTCGAAGGGCCGATCACCGTCGAGCTCGAGCGGCGCGGGCTGCTCGTCGAGGCAGGCTCGATCGTCCACCGGTATCCGATCTGCTGGCGCTGCTCGACGCCGCTCGTCTTCCGGATCGCCGATGACTGGATGATCCGCGCGGACGAGATCCGCCAGCCGATGCTCGACGCGAACGCGACCGTGGAGTGGACGCCGGACTTCTACTCGAAGCGCATGGACGACTGGCTGCGCAACATGGACGACTGGAACATCTCGCGCCGCCGCTACTTCGGGCTGCCGTTGCCGTTCTACCCGTGCAACTCGTGCAGCAAGCTGACCGTGATCGGCTCGCTCGCCGAGCTGCGCGAGCGCGCGACCGGCGGGCTGGAACAGCTGCAGGAGCTACATCGCCCCTGGATCGACGAGGTGCCGATCCGGTGCGACTGCGGCGCCGAGGTGCGGCGCGTGACGGAGGTGGGCGACGCCTGGCTCGACGCGGGCATCGTCCCCTTCTCGACGCTCGGCTGGCAGAGCCCGGAGTGGAAGGAGCACGGCTACGCGACGGGCGCCGCAGCCGGCCTGACGGGCGCCGATCTCCCCGACCACGCGTACTGGGAGAAGTGGTACCCGGCCGACTGGGTGTCCGAGATGCGCGAGCAGATCCGGCTGTGGTTCTACTCACAGTGCTTCATGTCGGTGACGCTGACCGGGAAGTCGCCATACAGGGCGGTGCTGACGTACGAGAAGCTCCTTGACGAGCACGGCCGCGAGATGCACCGGTCGTGGGGCAACGCGATCGACGCGGCCGAGGCGCTCGAGAACATCGGCGCCGACGTGATCCGGTTCATGTTCTGCGAGCACGTACCGAGCCAGAACATGAAGTTCGGCTACGGGCCCGCGGCCGAGATCCGGCGCCGGCTGCTGACGTACTGGAACTCCGTCAAGTTCTTCGTCGACTACGCGAACGTCGACGGCTTCCGGCCGGGCGACGAGTCGCCGGGCGAGCTGCAGCCGCTCGACCGTTGGCTCTTCGAGCGGACGGAGCAGCTCGTCGCCGAGATCTCGGAGCAGTACGAGCGTTACTGGACGCCGGGCGTGATGCGTGCGTTCGACTCGTTCGTCGACGACCTGTCGAACTGGTACATCCGCCGCTCGCGGCGTCGCTTCTGGAACAGCGACGAGGTCGCACTGTGGACGCTGCATCGCGCCCTGCTGCGGTCGGTGCAGGTGATCGGTCCCGTGATGCCGTTCCTCGCAGACTTCCTCTGGCGGCGCCTGCGCACCGAGGACGCACCGGTCTCGGTCTTCCTCGAGCCCTGGCCGGAAGCGCGGCCGCGCGACGAGGAGCTCTTGCGCGAGGTGGGCGAGGTGCGGCGAATCGTCGAGCTCGGCCGCCAGGCGCGCGGCGACGCCGGGCTCAAGCTGCGGCAGCCGCTGCGCCGGCTCGTCGTGCAGGGGGCCGGCCCTGCACGGCGGCATTCCGACGAGATCGCCGAGGAGCTGCGCGTCAAGGAGGTCGAGTTCGCACCGGTCGAGGCGATGGAGGTGCGCGTCAAGCCAAACCTCCCGCTGCTCGGGCCGAAGCTCGGGAAGGAGCTCGGCGCCGTGCGGTCCGCGCTGGAGGCGGGGGAGTTCGAGCAGCTCGAAGGAGGCGGCGTGCGCGTCAACGGGCACGAGCTCGGCGCCGACGAGGTGCTCGTCGAGCGCCGTGCGCGCGAAGGCTGGGCACTGGCGGCCGACGACGCCCTGACCGTCGCGATGACGACCGAGCTCGACGACGACCTCCGGCGCGAGGGGCGCGTGTACGAGCTGATCCATCGCGTCAACACGATGCGCAAGGACGCAGGCCTCGAGCTCACCGATCGCATTCGCCTGACGCTGCCGGCGTCCGACGCCGATCTGCTCGAGCACGCGGACTGGATCAAGGAAGAGGTGCTGGCAACCGACGTCGCGACGGACGGCGGGTCCGAGCCGGAGATCGCAAAAGTCTCATAAGCGCTGCTCATAGCATGCGCCGCCGCCGCGATCCGCGGCCACCGCGCCGAGCTGCAGGCGCTAGCGGAACGCGCCCCGTAGGCGTTCGAGCCCGCGCTCGAGCGTCTCGTCGCCGACCGCGAGCGACAGCCGGGCCCAGCCGGCGCCGCGCGCGCCGAAGCCTTCCCCCGGCGCGAGCGCAACACGCTGCTCGGCGAGGATCCGCTCGACCGTGACGCCGTCCGGAAGGCGGAACCAGACGAAGAACGTCCCTTCCGAGCAGGCCTGGAGCCCGGGCAGCGCTTCGAGCGCACGGTCGCGTCGCCGCTCGTAGGTCGCACGGCGTTCCTCGACCGAGCCCTGCGGGCCCGTGAGCGCTGCGATGCCGGCTTCCTGCACGGGCCGGAAGATGCCCGCGAACGCGTGATCCTGCAGCGTCTCGATGCGGCTGACGAGCTCCGCGTTCCCGAGCGCGAACCCGAGCCGCCACCCTGCCATCCCGTACGACTTCGACATGCTGAAGAGCTCGATGCCGACATCGCGTGAGCCGTCGGCCGCCAGGAAGCTCTGCGGCCTGCGCCCGTCGAAGACGAGGTCGCCGTAGGCGAAGTCGTGCATGACCCACGCCCCGTTCCGGCGCGCCCACTCGACCGCCTCGTCGAAGACGCCGTCGGCGGCCGCCGACGCAGTCGGGTTCGTCGGGAAGTTGAGGTACATCCCGTCGCCGGGCATGTCGAAGCCGGAGAACGAGGCGACCGCGGCGCCGGCGAGGGCGACCGCCGAGAAGTAGTCGGGATAGCCGGGATCGGGCAGGACGATCGTGCCGCCGCGCTCGACCGCGCACAGCGCGAACTCCATCAGGCCCGTCTTCGTCCCGGGCAGGACCGCGACCTCGCGGGTCGGGTCGAGCTCCACGCCGTAGACGTCGGCGTAGCGGGCGGCGATCGCCTCCTTGAGCGCCGGGAGGCCGGCAAACGGGGCGTACCCGTGCACGTCAGGGCGGGCGGCGGACTCGGCGAGCGCCTCGACGACGTGCGGCGGCGGCCCGACCTCGGGGTTGCCTCGTCCAAGGTCGACGAGCGGCTCGCCGTCTGCTGCGGCCGCCGCCGCGACCCGTGCGAGCAGCGCAGTGAAGTACTGCTCCGGCAGCCGCTGAATCCGTTCCGGCGCCTCGCGCACCCGGCGATGCTATGGAATGCTTCAGCCGAGATGGCGCAGTGCGTGCGCTGTGGCGGGGAGCTGGAGGAGCGGTTCCGCTTCTGTCCTTGGTGCGCGCAGCCGCAGCGCAGGAAGATCGTGGAGTTCTTCTCGCCCCACCCGCGCGACGCGGGCAAGGCGCTCCGCATCACCCGCTACCTGACCGAGGACCCGCACATCCGGTTCAGCGTGTGGAACGAGAGCGGCATGGCCGAAGGCGCAGTGTCGCTCGACGAGCGCGAGGCGGGACGCGTCGCGCGCTTCCTACGGCCGGTCAGGCCGCAGGCGTCTCTGCTCGCCGTAGCTCGACGGGCAGCCGGAAGACGACGTCCTCGTACACGCTCGCGTACGGGCGAATGTCGCTGACGCCGTAGGCGCGGAACCAGTCGCACACGCGCTCGACCAGACGCTCGGGCGCCGACGCGCCCGATGTCACGCCCACCGTCTCGACGCCGTCGAACCAGCCCACGTCGATCTCGGTCTCGTCGTCGATCAGGTGCGCCGGCACTCTCGACACGCGGGCGACCTCGACAAGGCGGTTGGAGTTGGACGAGTTGCGCGAACCGATCACGAGCAGAAGGTCGACCTCCGCGATCAGCTCCTTGACCGCCCACTGCCGGTTGGACGTCGCGTAGCAGATGTCCTCGCGCTGCGGCCCGCGGATGTGCGGGAAGCGGCGCTTGAGCACGTCGATGATCTCCGCCGTCTCGTCGACGGACAGGGTCGTCTGCGTGATGTAGGCAACCGGCGCGCCGTCGGGCAGTTCGAGCGACTCGGCGTCGTCGACGCTCTCGACCAGGACGGTGACGTCTGGCGCCTCGCCCATCGTCCCGATCACTTCCTCGTGACCGGCGTGTCCGATCAGCACGATGCGGTGGCCGTCGGCGGCGTAGCGCCGCGCCTGCACGTGCACCTTCGTGACCAGCGGGCACGTCGCATCGATCGTGTGCACCCGACCCTCGGCGGCGCGTGAGTAGACGGAGGGTGCGACGCCGTGCGCCGAGAGGACGAGCGTCGCCCCGGCGGGAACGTCTGTCTCCGACTCCACGAAGACCGCGCCGAGCGCCTCCAGCTCCCGTACGACATGGGCGTTGTGGACGATCTGCTTGCGCACGTAGACGGGCGCTCCGTACAGGGAAAGGGCGCGCTCGACCGTCTCGACGGCGCGTTCGACCCCAGCGCAGTATCCCCGAGGTGATGCGAGCAGGACTCGCGAAACCAAACCGTGAACCACGGTAGCAACGGCCCTGAGCGGGCGCCCGGTCAACCGCTCGGGGACAGGCTGAAGCCAGTCCCCGGATTCGGCAGACGGACGAGGCTAGTCGCGTTGGTCCGGTTAGAAAAACAGGAAGAGGCTCGCCACTCGGGGGGGTCGGTGGTGACGAGCCTCCTCCTAGTGCTCACCGCGGAATGCAAGGCCAGGAACGCACCGCGGTTCGCATCGCCCAGTGGGTTGAGGCTAGCGAGTCGGGGTTCCCTTTCCAATAGGCCGAACGGCCCATCTTTGGAACCGGCACCGGCGCTCCCTACAATTCGTCACGCCCCGTCACACCTAACCCGGGAGCAACCGCGCGTGCTTCGGATCGGGCTCGATATTGCGGCGATCGTCATCGGGGTCGGACTGGCCTGTCTCGGCCTGTGGGCGCTCCGGCGCCGGACTGCCTCGGCGGTCAGCGAGCCGCAGCTCGAGTCCCTCTCGGCGATCGCGACCGCGTTCGGCGGCTCCGACGACATGGCCACGATCGCCCGAGAGCTGCTCGAGCGGGTCGAGCCGCTCGTCGACGTCGAGCTGTCGCTGCTCTATCTCGTGGACAACGAGCGCCGGCTCGCCTCGGGTCTCCTCGGCCGAGACGACGGACACGAGCTCGCCTGGTTCGGGGAGATCACCGTCGACCTCGACAACGAGTCGTCCGGCGTCTCGACGGCCGTCTTCGAGGCGGCGCCGTTCGCGGTCTACGACGTGCGGTCGTCGAAGATCGTCAGCCCACGACTTGCGCAGGCGACCGGTGCGAGGAGCGCCGCCTTCGTGCCGCTGCTCGCGAACGAGCGCGTGATCGGCGTGCTCGTCGTCGGGACGACTTCAGAGCTGCGCGCATTCTCGAGCGAGGAGCTGACGTTGCTGCGCACGGTCGCCGGCGAGGCCGCGCTCGCCCTCGACCGCACGCGCTCGACCGCCGCGCTCAAGGAGGCCCTGGAGCGTGAGCGCTTCGTCGCGCGCATCTCCTCCCGCGTGCGCTCGGAGCTCGACGTGGACGAGTTGCTGCGCGTCGCCGTCCAGGAGACCGGCGCGGCGCTCAAGGTCGACCGCTGCTTCATCCGGCTAGGCGACACCGAGGACTCGATCCCGATCGCTGCGCAATGGCACGCACCCGGGCTTTCGCCGATCGAGACGGGGAGGCGGTTGGCGGCCTCGAACCTCGCCGTGCGCCGGCGCGAAGCGGTCGCGATCGAGGACGTCCAGCACGCGCCCGAGCTCGCGAGCGTCGGCGGGACCGAAGCGTTGCTCGAGCTCGGGTCGCGCGCCGTCCTCGCCGTTCCGATCGTCGTCTTCGACGAGCTGATCGGAGTCGTCGCGCTGCACCGGTTCGAGCCAGGCCCCTGGACGCCCGGGGATGTGTCCCTGACCGAGGCCGTCGCCCGCGAGATCGGGCTCGGGATCCACGTGGCCCGGCTGCTTCGCGACAACGAGAGGCGGATCGCGCAGCAATCCGCCTTCTTCCGGATCGCGGCGATGCTGGGTCAGCCCCTTTCGCTCTCGGCGACGCTCGACGCGCTCGCGCAGGCCGCGTCTGACGCATTCGGCGGCGAGGCGGCGGCCGTGCTCATGCCGCGCGGCACCGAGCTCGAGCTGGCTGCATCTGTGGGCCTGCCCGAGCAGCTCGCCCCGCTGATCGCCGACGGAGTTCCCGCCGAGGGACGTACCCTGGCCTCCCCGAAACTGGCCGGTGATGATCGCTTCGACGCGCGCTGGCGCACGAACGTGTACGAGGCCGGTCTCCGTGCGCTGCTGGCCGTTCCGGTTGCCAGCCCGCGCGCCGGCCGTAACGGCCTCGCGCTCGTGTTCTTCTCGGATGAGCGCACGCTCACGGACGAGGATCTCGACGTCGCACGGCACCTCGGGGAGGCGGCGCGCGGCGCCCTCGAGCGGAGCGAGCTGTTCGAGGCCGAGCGCACCGCCCGGGCGCTTTCACAGCAGCTCGCCCGCACCGGCTCCGTGCTCGCGACCGAGCTCGACCCGGCTGCAGTCCTCGACGAGGTCGTACAGCAGGCGCCGGCGCTGGTCGGCGCCGACGCGTGCGCCGTGCTGACGCTCGAAGACGACGAGCTCGTCGTCGGCGCCGCGGTCGGCGAGGGAACGGACGAGGCCGTCGGGGCACGTGTGAGCTCGACGGCGCTTCTCTCCGGCGACGTGTTCCAGTCCCGTGCGCCTGTCGCCGTCGAGAACGCGGCCGACGGGCATCTCGCGGGTGCGGACATCCTCGTCGAAGCGGGTTACAGCGCCTATCTCGGCGTGCCGCTCTTCGGCCCGGAGGGAGCGCCGGCGGGCGTTCTCGCGGTCTATGCGCGTCGCCCGCGCTCGTGGCGCACGGAGGAGATCGAGGCGCTGCAAGCGCTGGCCGGCAATACCTCGGCTGCGCTGGCCAACGCCGAGCTCTACTCGCGCGTTTCGCTCGAGAAGGAGCGCAGCGTGGCGATCCTCGCCAACATCGCCGACGGCATCGTCGCCGTCGACCGCGACGGCAGCGTGGTGCTGTGGAATGCGGCGGCGGAGCAGATCACCGGCGTCCCGCAGGCGGAAGCCATCGGGCACACGACCACGCAGGTCCTGCAGCGCGACCTCGAGTCAGGCGACGCGGCGCCGGGCGGACAGCGCCTCGTCTCGATCCTTCGCGGCGGCGAGGAGGTGTGGCTCTCGCTGAGCGAGGCGGTCATGCGCGACCCGCTGGGAGCAGTCGCCGGACGCATCTTCGCGTTCCGCGACATCTCGGGCGACCGCATGGTCGAGCAGGTGAAGTCGGACTTCGTCGCGGCGGTCTCGCACGAGTTGCGCACGCCGCTGACGTCGATCTACGGCTTCGCGGAAACGCTGCTGCGACAGGACGTCCCGTTCGGCGAGGAGGAGCGCCGCACGTTCCTCGGCTACATCGCCTCGGAGTCCGAGCGGCTGACGGGCATCGTCGATCAGCTGCTGAACGTCGCGCGGCTGGACACGGGCGACCTGCAGGTCGAGCTCGGCCGCATCGACGTCGGCTCCGTCGTGTCCGAGGTGGTCGAGACGGTCGAAGGGGCGAACGAGCACCGCTTCGAGATCGACCTGCCCGACGAGCCGCTGGCGGCCGAGGCGGATCCGGAGAAGGTTCGGCAGGTGTTCAACATCCTCGTCGAGAACGCGCTGCGCTACTCGCCGGAGGGTGGAAAGGTGACTGTCGGGGCGCGCCGCAACGCGGATCGCGTCGAGGTGCGCGTCGTCGACGAGGGGATGGGAATTCCCGCGGCGGAGCGCGAGTGGATCTTTCGCAAGTTCTACCGAGCGGAGTCCGCAGCGCGTGACGGCGCGGCCGGCACAGGGCTCGGCCTTTTCATCGCGAAGGAGCTCGTCAACGCGATGGGCGGACGAATCTGGGTCGACTCCACGGAGGGCGAGGGCTCGAGTTTCGCGTTCGAGCTTCCCGTTGCGCGCGACTAGGTGGCCGCCGGAGCGGGTATAGGGGCGGCCTAGGCCAGGATGACCAAAGTTCTCGTAATCGACGACGAAGCGCCGATCCGCCTCCTCTGCCGCGTCAACCTCGAGGCGGAGAGGATGGACGTGATCGAGGCGGCCGACGGACCATCCGGCGTCGAGAAGGCGCGGAACGAAAGTCCCGACGTGATCCTGCTCGACGTGATGATGCCCGGCCTCGACGGGTGGAATGTCGCGCAGCAGTTGCTCGAGGACGCCAACACGAGCGGCATCCCGATCATCTTCCTGACCGCGCGCGCCGAGTTCCGTGACCGTGCGCGCGGGCTCGACATCGGCGGTGTCGACTACATCACGAAGCCGTTCAACCCGCTCGAGCTCGCACCGCTCGTGCAACGTCTGCTCGACCGGATCGACCGAGGCGAGCGCGACGATTTGCGCGCGGAGAAGCTCTCCGAGCTCCGGACGCTGATGGAGTCCGAGTAGCGGCCTAGCGTCCCGCGAAGTCGGCCGTCACGACGCCCGCGCCGCCGTGGCCGATGAACGTGCCGAATGCGTAGCCGATGCCGACGCGCCGGAACCCCGGACGCAGCAGGACCGCGCGGTGAGCCGGGCTCGCGAGCCAGCGATCGACGACCCATTGGGCTGTGATGCCCGTCGCCCACGCCAGGTCCTCGCCGAACACAGGCCCGCGGGCCCCAGCGGCCACCGCGCGGCCCGCGACGGAGCCGTGCGCGAAGTACTGGCGGCGCATCATGTCGGCCGAGTGCGCTCGGGCGGCTCGGACGAGGTGGAAGTCGATCCGAAGGGCCGGGAGGCCGTTGCTCTGCCGGACGCCGTTCATCGTGGTGAGGAGTGATGCCTCGGACCTCGTGAGCCCGCTGGCCTGCGCGGCGGCGGCGGGGACGAGGATGCCGAAAACTGCGAGAAAAACGACGAAAAGCGGCCTTTTCGCATACATTCGCGCCGGTTTGATGAGTCGCCTCCCCGTCCGGGGAGATCGAGCTCGCTCCTTTCGTTACGGGCCAGCGGGGGCTAGCGGGAGGACAGTGCGAGGGAGACGCCCGCGAGAGTAACCGCTGCGCCGGACAATTGCACGGCGTTGAGCGACTCCCCGAGCCAGGCCCAGGCGACCACGATCGCCAGGACGGCTCGAGCATCGCGGTGATCGCCCCCGAGTGGCGCTGATCCGCTGGAGGGCCGCGACTACGAGCGCGAACGGGAGTGACGCAGGACGTGTCGCGAGCGCGATCAGCATCAGCCCGACCAGCGCGCCGGCGCAGCCGCGAGCGCGACCATCGCGTAGCCGACCGCGGGTACAGAGGCATGCCGCGCGTGACGCTAACCTCCGTTCAGCGGGACGTGGCGCAGCCTGGTTAGCGCGTCGGCTTTGGGAGCCGAAGGTCGCGAGTTCGAATCTCGCCGTCCCGACTTGGTCGTCCTCCTCGCTGCGGGCGCAGCGCTGTCGTTCGGTGCGCTCGCCGTCACGATCCGGCTCGCCCTCCATCCGCCGCTCGACGCGGAGGCCGCATCGCTCGTGACCACGTTCCTCGCAGGCGCGTTCTGCATCGCGCTCGCGGTCGCCTCGAACGACTTCTCCGGGCTCGACTGGGCCGCCACGTGGCCCTTCTTCGTCACCGGGCTGTTCGCCCCCGGCATCAGCCAGATCCTGTTCACGCGCGCAATCGGCGTAATCGGCCCGTCGCGGACGGCAGTGATGGTCGGCGTCTCTCCCGTGCTCTCCGCGGCGATCGCCGTGACGATCCTCGGGGAGCCGCTGCACGTCGCGCTGGTCATCGGCACGCTGCTGGTCGTCGCGGGCGGGACCCTGCTCGTGCGCGAGCGCGGAGGGGCGGGGACCGTACTGTCGTTCGGGATTGCGCTCGGCCTCGGAGCGGCCCTGCTGTTCGCGATTCGCGACAACCTGGTGCGCTGGGCCGCGCGGGGGAGCGACGTGCCCGGGTTCGTCGCGGCAAGCGCGTCGCTCGCCTCGGCGACGCTCGTGATCGCGATCGTCGTGCTGCTGCGGCCGAACGGTGTCGCGCGGGTGCGGCAGGCGTTCCGTCCGTTCCTGCTCTCCGGCCTCGTCTACGGCGTCAGCTACGCGTGCCTGTACTCGGCGTTCGACCGCGGACGCGTCACGATCGTGGCGCCGCTCGTCGCCACGGAGTCGCTCTGGGCGGTGCTGATCTCGGTGCTCCTGCTGCGCCGGTCGGAGCGGATCGGGGCCCGCCTGCTGGTTGCCGCCGCGCTGGTGGTCGGCGGCGGCGCGCTCATCTCGGGGTTTCGCTGAAGACGCCCGCGATCTGCTCCGTGCGCAGGAACCGCGCGAAGTAGTGCGCGAAGACGGCAAAGAACACGATCGCCTGCTCGACGGCCATCGACACGCCTGCGATCTGCTGATCCGTCAGGTCCGAGAGACCCCAGAGTTGCGGAGCGTCCCTGTAGAAGTCGTAGACCGGGCGCGGCAGCAGTGCGAGGAGCAGGCCGAGCGGTGAGGCGAGAACGAACGCAGCGAACAGGTAGGCCGCCTTGGCGCCGTCCGAGAACCTTCCGTGGATCACCGGCCACCACATCAGCAGCCCGGCGAGGAAGTACGTCAGGTGCTCGACCTGGAGCAGCCAATGCGGTCGGTTCAGCGCGGCGTCGTAGATGACGGGCACGTGCCAGAAGAGGTACGTCGCGAGCCAGAGCGGCAGCGCCACGAGCGGGTGGATGTAACGCGCGACCGGCCGGCCGAGCGCCGGCGAGACCGCGAAGACGACGAGGCCCGGCGCCCACTCTGCCGTGACGACGTTCTGGAGGAAGTGGATCGAGAGCAGATAGTGCAGCGCGATCGTGTGCAGCGGCGTCACGTAGACGGCCAGCAGGAGGATCAGCGCGAGATCGAACGCGGCACGCCGTGTCGTGTCCGATGGCCAGCGTCGTTGCGTCCAGTAGTACGCGCCTGCGAGTGCCGCGATTGCGCCGAGAACGTCCCAATGCAGCGCCCACGAATACGGATCCACGGCGCTACGCTATCCCGGCGCGCCCGTGGTGTAGTGGTAGCACCGGAGACTTCCAATCTCCTGGCACCGGTTCGAGCCCGGTCGGGCGCTCTCTCCGTCCGATCGCTCGGTTACGTTTTCAAAAGTGAAAACAGTGGAGCGAGATCTAGCGCGTCAGCTCCGTCGGCGGGACGGCGCTTCGATCAACGAGATCGCGCGTCGCACTGGAGCAGCGAAATCTTCCATTAGCCGCTGGGTTCGTGACATCGAGTTGACTGACGAGCAGCGCGAGGCACTTCGCATCGCCGCGTACAACGGGCACGTCAAGGGTCGCACGGTTACTGTGCGACTGCGGCGCGAGGCGCGAATGATGGCGCAAGAAGAAGGACGAATGCGCGCGCAACAAGGCGACAGGTTCTTCATGGCAGGCTGCTTGCTCTATTGGGCAGAAGGAAGTAAGGACCGAAACCACGTCGATTTCACCAACTCCGACCCGGAGATGGTCAAATTCTTCGTCCGCTTCCTAAAGACTTACTGGAACCTTCGCAACGAGGACATTCGCATCACCTGCAATCTCTTCGCGGATCACGTCGACCAGCAGCGAGATATCGAGCAGTACTGGCTCGATGTCGCCGCGCTTGCGCATGAGTCATTACGCGTGTCAACGGTGAACGTCTATTCGAAGTACAGCAAGAAGAAACGGAGGAATCGGCTGCCGTACGGGACGTGCCGGGTTACCGTCGCGCGGACGCGTGTTGTTCAGGCGATCTACGGCGGCATCCAGGAGATCGGCGGTTTCACGCGCGACGCCTGGTTGGAATAGCTCTCTCATGCCCGAGAGCGCCGAGCAACGTCACAACCGCGAGCTGATCGAGCTCCTCAACGAGCTCCGCGTGGCGCTTCCCGGCGTTCAGGTCCTCTTCGCCTTCCTGCTCGCCGTGCCGTTCGCGAACGGCTTTCCGAAACTCAGCGAGACCGGACGCGACGTGTTCTTCGCGGCGTTCATCGCTACCGCGCTGTCGACGGTTCTCCTGATCGCGCCCAGCTCGTACCACCGGTTGCGCTGGCGGCAGCACGACAAGGAGCGCATGCTGGTCGTCTCCAACGCGCTCACGATCGCCGGGCTTGCCTGTCTCGCAGTCGCGATCACGTGCGTGGTCTACGTGATCACCGACTTCCTCTTCCATCGCACCTGGGCGGCCGTGTTCACAGCCCTGGTCGGCGCGGCGTTCCTCCTCCTCTGGTACGGGCTGCCGCTCGCTGCGGCTATTCGGGACTCGCGGCGATCTCGACGCGCTCGATGAGGGCGTCGTCGCGCGGCTTGTCCGCGGCGTCGGCAGGCAGCTCCGAGATCTTGTCGGCGACTTCGATACCGGACGTGACGCGCCCGAACACGGTGTGCTTTCCGTCGAGCCAAGGGCACGCGTCCGCGGTGACGATGAAGAACTGGCTGCCGTTCGTGTTCGGGCCGGCGTTCGCCATCGCGAGCGCGCCGCGGTCGACCTTGTGCTGGTTGAACTCGTCCTCGAACTGGTAGCCCGGGCCGCCGCGGCCCGTGCCGGTCGGGTCGCCGCCCTGGATCATGAACTCGGGAATGACGCGGTGGAAGACCAGGCCGTCGTAGAACCCGTCCTGCGCGAGCTTGACGAAGTTCTCAACGGTCTTGGGGGCGTCGTCGGGATAGAGCTCGACCTCGATCGCGCCGTGGTTCGTGTGCAGCGTCGCGTTCATCGCAGCGTGTCCGCCAGCGGCTCGATCGCGTGCGCCGTCGGCTCGATCTCTCCGGACTCGAGCTTCCGCGCGATCTCGCGCGCGAGCTCCTCCGCTTCACTCTCCTGATCGACGTCGAGCACAGTGTTGACGGCGGCCAGCACGTGGCCGTCCGAGTGGAGCTCGACGTCGACGGTCTCGAGCTCCGCACGCGCGATGTACGGATCTTCGGGGACGCCGACGTGGACGACGACGTTCCGCCCGTCGGGGAGCGTCGCGGTGTGCTCGATCGTCCGTCCTCGGAGGCTCACGCCGCTCAATCTATCGTCCTGCCGGCCGGCTTCGGGCGCGAAGCCATCCGATCCGGGAGCGATGCTGCAGTCCGTGCCGGCCGAGCGCGAACGCGTCGTCCAGTTTCAGCCTCGGACGATCCTGATGGTCATCGGGATCCTCGTCGCGTCGTTTATCACGCTGAGGGTGCTTTGGATCTCCCGGCACGTCCTCTCGTGGGTGTTCATCGCGCTGTTCCTGGCTCTCGCCCTCAACCCGGCGGTGGACCGCCTGGAGCACCGGTTCCGCGGCCGCCGCGGCGCGGCCACCGGGGTCGTCTCGATCGCCACGCTGATCGCCCTGGGGTTGATCGGATGGCTGTTCATCCCGACGCTGGTCGACCAGGTCGACAACTTCGCGCACAAGGTTCCCGACTATCTCGACGACCTGACCAAGGGGCGCGGGAGGCTGGGCTTCCTCGAGACGAAGTACCACCTCGTCGACAAGGCTCGAAAGGCGTTACGTGAGGGCGGCGCGTCGAAGCTCTTCGGTCTTTCCGGGACGGCGCTCGCGGTTGCGAAGGGCGTCGTCAATGCGGTGCTCGCCACGGTGACGATCGCATTCATGACGTTCTTCATGCTGCTCGAAGGGCCGGGCTGGATCGACCGGTTCCTCTCGCTGCTGCGGCCGGACACGCGGCGCCGCTACCGCTCCGTCGGCCACGACATCTACCGCACCGTCGGGGGCTACGTCTCCGGCAATCTCCTGATCAGCCTGATCGCCGGCGGCCTAACCGCGATCGTGCTCGCGATCTTGGGCGTGCCCTACGCGATTGCGTTGGGCCTGATCGTCGCGATTCTCGACCTGATCCCGCTCGCAGGCGCGACGATCGCCGCCATCATCGTCGGCGCTGTCGCGTTCTTGCACTCGGTGCCCGCCGGGATCATCGTCGTCGTCTTCTTCATCGTCTACCAGCAGGTCGAGAACCACGTCCTGCAGCCGGTGGTGTACGGGCGCACCGTGCAGCTGTCGCCGCTCGTCGTCCTCATCTCGGTGCTGATCGGCGCCGAGCTCGCCGGCGTGCTCGGCGCGCTGGCGGCGATCCCCGTCGCCGGAACGCTGCAGGTGATCTTTGCCGACTGGCTGCGGCACAGGCGCGCCCAGCCGGCCCCCGAGACCGGGTAACCCGTTTCAGGGATGTGGGCGGCGAGCCGGCCGCGCCGATCTCCCGGACATGGGGAATCGTCTGCTGCGGTCCGCGGTGCTCCTCCTCGCCATCGCCGGCCTTTGGGTCGCGGCGTCACCTGCGGGTGCGTCGTCTCAGGAGCCGGCGGCGTCGCTTTCGACGCTCGAGCAGGGCGTCCTCGCCGACATCAACACCCTGCGCAAGCAGCACGGGCTCGCGCCGCTGCACCTGTCGCCCAGCCTGTCCGACGCGGCGCGCCAGCACTCCGCCGAGATGGCGGCGCGGGGCTACTTCAGCCACGACTCCGCGAACGGCTCGTCCTTCGACAAGCGCATCGCGCGCTATTACCCGATCGGCCGCAGCAACTTCTGGTCCGTCGGGGAGAACTTGCTGTGGTCGTCGCCGAACGTCGACGCCCCCGGCGCGCTCGACATGTGGTGGAACAGCCCCGAGCATCGCAAGAACATGCTCACCGCGCGCTGGCGTGAAATCGGGCTCTCGGCGGTGCACGTCCCAGCCGCGCCCGGAACGTACGGCGGGCGCGAGGTCACGATCGTGACCACCGATTTCGGCGTCAGGCGCTAGCGAACGCCCGGGATACCCTGTTGCGCGGGCGCCTGTAGCTCAGCGGACAGAGCGGCGGCCTTCTAAGCCGCGGGTCGGAGGTTCGAATCCTCCCAGGCGCATGCCGCGTTACTTCGCTCGGGCCAAGGGGAAGGCGTCTGGGTGACAGCGTCGGAAGGGGGTTATCAAATGGCCGATGAGCTGAAGGGCAAGAAGATCGCGTTCCTGGCTGCCGACATGTTCGAGGAGGTCGAGCTGACCGAGCCGTGGAAGGCGCTCGAGCAGGCCGGTGCCGAGCTCGACCTCGTCTCGCTCAAGGACGGTGAGATCCAGGGCTTCAACCACTACGACAAGGCCGGCTCGTTCAAG
>Ga0114129_10006516_pt1 | contig 16565 bp, 3 predicted proteins | sample RhiMetdeltSRZDD1_FD_80071 | JGI IMG/M metagenome (GOLD analysis project Ga0114129, IMG submission 80071) | Populus rhizosphere microbial communities from Tennessee, USA - Rhizosphere MetaG P. deltoides SRZDD1 (version 2) (version 2) | ecosystem: Host-associated > Plants > Roots > Rhizosphere >... | reverse complement strand
CTACATCATATATAAGGAGTCAGATGTATTAACAAGTTCCAGCGAGTGTGGCGTGACGTTGAGTGAGACTGTTGCGCAGAAGGCAGCAGAGATTCGCGCGCCAAGTCAGCAAGTCATTGTGACGAAACCGAAGCTAAGGATTAAAGACGATCAATTCAAGCGATCCTCGCTATCACGTGAGAAAAAAAACCACAGCCACCATTCCCGGATCACTCGGAACGTAGAGCCGGCGTTCCCTGGCTGCCGCACAGAACCTCTTCCTTTTAACAGTACGGTTACAGGGAATCTCCAGGGGGATTGCGGGTCTGAAGGAAGATGGTTTGACATATACACATTCAATGGGTTAGCTGGCCATCAAATAAGTATTGCGATGTCCTCGTCCGCATTCAACTCCTACCTCTATCTATTTGCTCCTAACGGAAATCTCTTGGCTGAGGACAATAATGGTGGTGGTGACGCGAATGCTCGAATTCCAGCGGAGTCGGGAGCCTTCTCGCTACCTGTTGACGGGACTTACTTCGTTTACGCTACCTCTTGGTTACCAAATGAGACTGGCAATTACACAATGTTATTAGCGTCGGCTACTATTCAGAAATTCACCCTGGTAACAGCGCTGGCGGGAGAGCCGCTCCTCGACATCAGCGATCGGATGACTATTAACCTGACGACACTTCCACCTACAGCAATGAGTATAGAAGTCGTCCCGTCGCCGGCCATTGTAGGCAGTGTTTCAATCTCGTATGACGGTCAGGCGCGAACCGACAACATCGCGCCGTACGCGGTGGCTGGAGATACAAATGGAGCGTTCAATCCGGTCGATCTCTCACCAGGTGCTCACACCTTGACCGCAAGGCCGTTCTCTGACGTCGACCTTGGCGGGACGCCAGGAGTGCCGAGTACCGTGAACTTTTCGGTAGTAAACCATCCACTGCCGACACTTGAGCCAATTGACTGTAACCAGGAATCGTCATTGAGCTCTATTGAGAGTACTACACCTTCATCAATTGAGTTTGTGAACGGCACTACTCAAGTGTTGAATTTCTATCGGCTTAACTCTAGTGGTCAGCGCCTTCCGTCTAGATTCCTGTTGCCAGGTGAGTCTTATGTGCAAAGCACCTTCTTGACTCACCCTTGGGTTGTAACAAACTCGCTAGATGCGTGTACAAATATTTTCTTGCCTATCAACGAACCGGCCAGAGCGACAATTACGAGCGCTCCACCACCTCGGCCAACTCCTACTCCTAATCCATTTCAGGAATTGAGAGTGGCCACGGAAGCTGACAACGAATATGTAGTCTCCAAAGGTGGGTCCGCGGCAGCGTCTCAGGCAATCCTCAGCATACTCAATCAAGTGGAAGGAATTTATGAAGTGGAGTTGGGACTCACGGTTAGAGTTGTCTACCAAAGTGCCTGGAGTACATCCAATGATCCATATAGCTCGACGAATGCTTCAGCGCTGCTGGGAGAGCTGGCCAACTTCTGGAATGCAAATAGAGGCTCGGTGGCCCGAGACGTAGTGCATTTGTGGACGGGGAAACAACTGGAGAATGCGACGATCGGGACGGCATACCTGGAAGCATTATGTCGTTTCACGGGCGGTGGGCGTGCGGCTTATGGGCTTTCGAAGGGGATTGCAGGCGCACAGCAAACAGCCATCACGGCACACGAATTGGGCCACAACCTCGGAGCGACCCATCCGAACCAGCAAGTTCCGCCGGTGACGGAATGTAACAACACCGTAATGGGCAGCAGTGTGAGTCCCGGTTCGGAGTTGACAATGTGTCAATTCTCGCGCGATGAGATTGCGAAGTATCTCAACAGCAGTGCCGGCTGCCTCAATGCAGGTACGCAGCGACTTAGGTTTGCTGCCGCTAGCACTTACTTCGCTGGTGTCGGAGCGCGATCAGTGGCAACGGCTGACTTCAACGGCGATGGCAAAGGTGACGTTGCGGTAGCCAATCGCGATGGCTTGAGTGTGCTCCTGGGAACTGATAATGGCAACTTCGAGCCTTCGGTCGACTACCAGGTTGGCTCCTTTTCAGAGTCAATAGTGGTCGGAGATTTCAACGGCGACAGCAAATTGGATCTTGTCACTGCCCACCGCTTCACTCGGGACGTGAGCGTGTTGTTAGGTAAAGGCGACGGCACGTTTCAGGCGGCACCTAACTTTGCCTTCGGAGATTTAATTCCAAAGTCCATGGCGATTGGTGATTTCAATAATGACGCGAGACAAGATCTTGTCGTCGTGGGTGAGCAAGGCATTGATATCCTTTTAGGTACGGGGACGGGCAGCTTTGAGGGAGTAGTCCACGTTCCTATCGAGCCTAGGACGTTTCCATGGGCTGTGGCGGTGGGAGAATTTAATGGTGATGGTAATCAGGACCTCGCCGTGCCTGATACCACAGGCGGACGATTGAGGGTGTTACTCGGCACAGGCACGGGTAATTTCCAAGTGCCTTTGATTTTCCAGATCGCTTCGAGCGCTCTTGCGGTAGAGGTGGGTGACTTCAACGGTGATGGCAAGCAGGATATCGCGACAGGTAACAGGGACAGCGTAAGTGTGCTGCTCGGAACGGGTACCGGTAATTTCGAGACAGCGGTCGACTATCCAATAACCGGTATAAATGCTCAACAGGAGGAAATAGAATCGATCAGAGTGGGAGACTTTAATGGTGATGGCAAACAAGATCTTGTCACGGCTTACGGGAGGTTGACTGTTTTGCTCGGGACGGGGGCGGGCGGTTTCCAGGTTTCACTTAACTATGAAGTTGGTCTTCTTGCTGTATCAGTGGCCACATTGGACGTTGACGGTGACGGCAAGGAGGATCTCGTAGCGGCCGGCGACAATAATGTTGGAGTGTTACTCGGTACAGGTGATGGCAGCTTTCCGCGAACGGGATCTTTTCCAGTTAATGGGAGTCCTAATTCGGTCGCGATCGGTGATTTTAACAACGACACTGTTCAGGATCTCGCTACTGCAAACTGTTTGACCAACAATGTAAGTGTGCTGTCGGGAACAGGCACGGGCAGCTTTCAGTCTGCGATCAACTTTGGCGTTGGCGGCTGTCCTCAGTCAATTGTTGTCGGTGACTTTAACAGCGATGGCAAGCAAGATCTCGCGACGGCTAATACCTTTAGTAACGACGTAAGCCTGCTGCTCGGAACGGGCACAGGTAGTTTTCAATCCGCCAGCAGTTTTGCGGTTGGTAATTCTCCCATATCAGTTGCAATCGGTGACTTGAATGGCGACGGCAAGCAAGATCTCGCGACGGCTGACCTCATTAGCGACGACGTAAGCGTGCTGCTCGGAACGGGTACGGGTAGCTTTCAACTCGTCGGTAGTTTTGCCAGTATCCGTCCCCATCCCCAGTCAGTTGCTGTCGGTGACTTTAACAGCGACGGCAAGCAAGATCTCGCGGTGGCTAGCGGTTTTGGCGACTCCGTAAGTGTACTGCTCGGAACAGGTATCGGTAGGTTTCAATCGGCCATCAATTTTACTGTTACTGGCTCCCACTCCGCAGTTGCTGTCGCGGACTTCAATGGCGACGGCAAGCAAGATCTCGTGACTGCTAACTCATCTAACGCCAACGTGAGCGTGCTGCTGGGAATGGGCACCGGTAGCTTTCAATCGCCCATCAATTTTGCCGTGGGTGACTCTCCCAGTTCAGTTGCTGTCGGCGACTTTAACGGCGATGGCAAGCAAGATCTCGCGGTTGCCTGCTTAGCCGGCGGGGTTAGTGTGCTGCTGGGTACGGGCAGCGGAACCTTCCAGACGGCAGTTGCCTACCTTTCCGGGGCACATCCAAATGTGACGGGGCGTGGGGGAATGGTGGCCGTTGGGGACTTCAACAACGATGGCAAGCAAGACTTAGTTATTACTAATGACAGGTTCGCCACCGACGGCACTGTCACGGTGCTTTTGAATACGAGTGGCAACACTGCCCAACGGCCCGAAAACGACAACTTCGCGAGTTCCCGATTGATTAGTGGTCCAACAGGAACGCTCGGTGGGAGCACTGTGCTGGCGACTGTAGAACCTGGCGAGCCGAATCATGCCAGCGCCAGTAATGGGACAGGTGGAGCATCTATTTGGTATCGATGGAAAGCGCCCTTAACAGGTCGGTTCTACTTTCAGACGTTCAGCAGCAGCTTCCCGACAGTGCTGGGTACCTATACGGGCACGAGTGTGAATGCGCTTACTCCGGTCGTCGTGAGCACGAGCAGTGTGGCGGAGTACGTGGAGTTTGATGCGACCGCCGGTACCACGTATCAGATCGCGATCGATGGCGTGACTGGTGATACGGGCCGGACGGTGCTGAACTGGAATATTGGCTCCTTATTAAATGACAACTTCGCGTTTGGGCGTGAGATCCGCGGCACGAGTGGGAGTGTGAATGGCAACAACACGAACTTCACACTGGAGCCGAATGAACCCACGCTGCCGGGCGCGACTGGGACGGGTTTCTCCGCCTGGTACCGCTGGACGGCCCCCAACACCGGGAAAGTAAGTTTCTCAACTACGCCGTGTGGCGATAGCACTCGTTTACTGGGTGCTTATATCGGGAACTTCCTTGACGTGTTAAGTCCCGTGGCCGTGAACTTTGATGGTTACCGCGACTTTGACGATCCTGGGATCTGTGATGATCGGACCTTGCGGTTCAATGCGGTAGCCGGCACGAGTTATCGAATCCAGTTGCGGTCAGAGACTGGCGCTCCGTTTACGCTGAAGTGGAACTACGCCGATCCACCACCCAATGACAACTTTGCCAATGCGCTGATCCTAGCCGGCCCAAGCGGCAGTCTGGTTGGAACGAATAGAGACGCTACCAAAGAACCTGGTGAACCCAATCATGCCGGTGGCGCGGGTGGTGCTTCCATCTGGTATCGCTGGACCGCACCCTCGAGTGGCGCAGTGACTTTCGATACGATCGGCTTCCGCAATCAGAGTCCGAACTCGTTCCGCTATCTGACGGCCTTAATGGCGGTGTACACGGGAACCAGTCTTAATGCGCTAACAGAAGTAGTGATGAATACGACGGAGAACAAGGTGACGTTCACGGCTTCGGCCGGCACGACATATCAGATCGCAGTTGATTCTGGTCCGTATGTGGGAGGAGGCATCCTGCCTGGGATCGTCGCGCTGCACTGGGGAGCCAAACACGTAGCGAACGATGACTTCGCCAACGCCCAGGCGCTGGCGGCAACGGGGAGGTTTAGTCCCTTGCTGGGAAGCAATGCCGGGGCGACGAAAGAGACAGGTGAGCCGAACCACCAGGGCAGCGCCGGTGGGACTTCGGTTTGGTATCGCTGGACGGCGCTGAGCAACGGCGATGCGAGTTTCGTTTTCAACACCTGCGCTACCTGCACTTTGCCGGCGAGCAATGCGCGCGTGGCCGTCTACACGGGCGGAAGTGTCAACACGCTCACGGCAGTGCCTGCTTCGGAGGATAACAATCACACGTTTGCAGGAATCAGAGGCCGGACCTACTTCATCGCGGTGGATAGTGCGAGTGGAGCGGGCGGGACATATGAGTTTTCGTTGGTATCGTCGCAGATCTCGGCTCGTAATGACGCTTATGTGAACGCACAGTTACTCACCGGGAGTGCTGGTGCGGTAGCCGGTGACAACTCTGGGGCCAGCAAGCAGATCGGAGAACCCAATCACGCGAATGACATTGGCGGCGCTTCGGTGTGGTATCAGTGGACAGCGCCGGTTAGTGGACTGGTGACCTTCGATACCTTCGGCAGCAACTTCGATACGCTGCTTGGGGTTTACACCGGCAATGTGGTGAGCGCGCTATCAACAGTAGCCAGCAATGATAATGCGGGCGTGTCGACGCAAAGCCGAGTGACCTTCGATGCCAAGCTGAACACCACTTACTTCATTGCCGTCGATGGGAAGAGCATCGGCATCGAGCCTGGCACGGGACTGCCGCGCAGTCAGACCGGTTTTATTCTGCTGAGCTGGAACAATCTGCCGCCGCCGGTAAATGACAACTTCGCGCAGGCCGAGACAATCAGCGGCATTGCAGGTGAGATAACAGGGCGCAATACAGTTGCCGGCAAAGAAGGTGGCGAACCCAATCATGCGGGCAACCCCGGTGGAGTTTCTGTTTGGTATCAGTGGGTGGCGCCAACTAGTGGCAAGGTCACGTTCAATACCTTTGGCAGTGATTTCAATACGCTACTCGGAGTCTATAGCGGTGCGGCGGTTAATACGCTGACGGCGGTCAGCAGCAATGATGATGTTGGCGGTTTGACTCAGAGTCGAGTGACCTTCAATGCAGTAGAAGGAACGGTCTACCACATTGCAGTGGATGGTTCGGCGGGTGTGCCCGGGAACGTGACACCCTTCAGTGGCAATCTCGTGCTGAGTTGGTCTCCGGAACTGGATGGCGGCAATGACAGCTTTGCTCAGGCACAGCAGCTAAGTGGCGTATCCGGAAGTGTGGCGGGAACAAATGTCGGCGCTACAAAAGAGAGTGGCGAACCGAACCATGGCGGCGACCGCGGTGGTAGATCACTTTGGCACTCCTGGACCGCGCCCTCCACTGGTCCAGTGTTGTTGACTACGGCAGGGAGTGATTTCGACACGGTCTTAGCTGTGTATACAGGCACGAATGTGAATGACCTCACACTTATCGCCGGCAATGATGATAGTCCGTATGCGGACAATGTGGGCCACGTACTGACCAGCAGTCTGACGTTCACGGCGACGGCCGGCACGACTTATCAGATCGCTGTCGATGGCTCAGGTGGGCGCTTTGGAAACTTCGCTTTGCGTTGGGGACCGGAAACAAAGATCAGCGGCCAGGTGTCATTTCTGGGCGGCGTATGTGGCAGTGACAAGAAAGTCAGTCTGATCCTTGGTGGTGAGGATGCGCGGGCGGTGAGCTTCAGCGGCAGTGGCACATATAGTTTTGAACACTTGCGCGCCGGTGGCAATTATTCAATGCGGGGAGTTTCCGAGATCTCAGCCAATTGTCTGCCACTGTTTCTGGAGCGCGCGAAGAGTTTCTTTCCGCTAGCTGGTGACGTATTTGACGCTGACTTTATCGACGATGGTTTGCGTGGTGGTGGCAGCACTTCGAACATCACAGGGCATATCGTGAATACGGGAGGCCTGGGTCTCAGCAATGTGGCGATCAGCTTGAGTGGCACCGCTTCGCGCACCGTCTATAGTGATGGTGCCGGTCTGTATTTGTTGCCGAACCTCCCAGCCGGCACTTACCAGGTAACACCCAATCGAGCGGGCGCGGTCTTTAGGCCGCTCCGTCGGGAGTTCACCTTCACTAGCGGCCAAACCATCATCGACGCTGATTTCGTGACGCAGGACAGTTTCAGTATCTCTGGCCAGACCAGAAATGGAGATGGCGCTGCCCTCAGCGGAGTGACAGTGACGCTCAACAACGGAATCCAACAGTCAACTATCGTGACTGACAACAATGGCTTTTACGCCTTCGATGCGGCGGCTGGAGGCAGCTATATCTTAACTGCCACCAAGGCAAACTTGAGTTTCACACCGTCCAATCAAACCATTGCCACACTCAATACAAACAAAAAGAACATCGACTTCTCTGCTACACAGACGCACACGTTAACTGTCACATCCACGAATCCTGACAGCGGCGTCTCCATCACCGTCTCGCCGAACGACAATAATAGCCAGTCTAATGGCAGCACTCTGTTCACACGCACTTACAACGCCGACACCAATGTGACTCTGACAGCTCCGGCAAACGTAATGGGTAATCTTTTTCACAAGTGGCTGAAAGACGGAGCAGACTTCTCGAATAATGTGTCTGTCAATCTTACAATGGACGTCGCTCATACTCTGACCGCGGTTTACCTCTCGACAGCAGCAACGCCCACGGGTGAGAACATCACCATCCAATTGAATGGCGTGACACTTACTTTTATGAATGTCACCGTAGCGGGAACGACTACTATCACGCCAATCAATCCCAGCGCCGCGGGCCAATTACCAAATGGATTTCAGCTTACAAGCGACAGCCTGGCGTTTGATATCTCCACGACCGCCACGGTCCAGCCGCCGATTAATGTTTGTTTCAATGTGGCCGCGATTAACGACGCAATGGAATTCGCGCAGTTGCGAATCCTTCATAACGAAGAAGGTGTCCTGGTGGATCATACCTCCAGTCAGGACTTTGCCAGCAGGACGATCTGCGCCAGTGTCAACTCGCTGAGTCCGTTCCTGATTACCACGTCAATCATTCAATTGTTGCTGGATGAATCAGGATCGACAACCAATCAAGCGGCGGCATTGGACTCCGTGCTGTTTTTGCGGGATCCGTTTCCGGTAATAAATACGGCGAACCCATTCACACTGGGGGCGACAGATCGAAATACGCACGTATTGGTATTTGTAAGGAATTTCAAATTGACGAGCGGTGAGAGCCCAGATGTGGTCACGATAACTCTGACTGATGCAAACAATCAGACTCATCATATTGTTGCCGACAACGTCTTTTCTGCGCCGGGCTTCGACTTCAGTCAAGTGAGGTTCAAATTGCCGGCTTCACTGGTTCCGGGACCTTGTAACATTGAAGTAAGAGCTCATGGCCAAGTCACCGATCTGGGTACCATGCGCATCAAATTGTAATTTGCAGCCTGCAATCCCACCGCACTGTTTGGTCCTGATTTTTTGCCTCACCGTTCTGTGCCTTGCATTGTTTGAACTTCGCTCAAGCTCTTCAGCCGCGCCTGTTCAGTCCAAGGCTCGTCCCGAATTAGTGCTCCAAAGGGGCCACTCAATGGGAGTCAATTGCGCGGCATTCGCACCGGATGGAAGTTGGCTCGCGTCCGGTGGGTCAGACAATGCAATTCTGATCTGGCAGACTGCGTCCGGCAGACAGTTGCGCGCGCTCAACGCTCACACTGGATACATTCGCTCACTTGCAATAAGCGCTGACAGTCAATCGTTGGCATCAGGAAGCAATGATCGCACTATAAAAGTCTGGGATGTCGCTGAGGGGCGCGAGCTGTTTACACTGCGTGGTCACGAAGGACCTGTCGAGGCACTGGCTTTCAGTCGAGATGGTCGTTGGCTGGTGTCGGCGGGCACGGATAAGACAATTAGAATCTGGGATCTCGCGAGCCGGAGAGAGTTTCAATCGTTAAATCGACGCACGGCCGCGGTGTCGATTCTGGCTTTCAGCGCGAACGACGAGCTGTTGGCAGCAGCAGAAGGAAACCTGATCAAACTCTGGGATACCAAAAAGTGGCGCGAGGTTCAAACACTTCGCAGGCATAACGCGAAGATCACAGCGCTGCGCTTCAGCGCAGACAAGGAATCGTTTGTATCGGCAAGTGCTGATGGGGCCGTATTAGTCTGGCGCAACGATTGGGAACGCGAACAGGTAATACTAAGAAATAATTCTTCAGCTGTAGCGGCGCTTTCGTTTGCACCCGATGGCTCGCTTGTGGTGGCCCATTCAGATGGAGGCATCGATTCCTGGAATTACAGCGCGGGAACCAAAAAGTCTTCGATCGCAGGCGAACGCGATGGCGCTCAAGTAAGTTTCGCTTGCTTCAGTTCCGACAGTGCCGTTTTGGCCTCGACCAGTGGTGGCCGAGACCTTAGTCTCAGAAACGGTGCCGGCGGAAAAGTTATACGGGTATTGCAAAATCAATCTACTGCCATCAACGCACTGGCGTTTAGCGGCGATGGTCGCTGGTTTGCATCAGCTGCCAGTGATTCTGCAATCAGGTTATGGCAAGTAGCCACGGGTCGGGAGTTACCGCGCCTTACAGGCCATGCAGGCTATGCCACTACGCTTGCGTTCAGTCCTGACAGTCGGCTACTCGCGTCTGGGAGTACCAGCGGTGAAATAAAAATTTGGGATGTTGCTTCAAATCAGCTCGCTTTCGATCTTCCGACGCAAACAAAAGGAATCAACCGAGTTGCGTTTAGTCCGGATAGCAAATTCCTCGCGACAGCGGGCATGGACCAGAATGTTCGGATTTGGGATCTCGAAACTAAACAATCTCGCATACTGACTGGTCACACGGACGAAATCACAAGTGTGGTATTTGTCGAGGGGGGCAAACGGCTGGTTTCCGGAGGCAGAGATAAGACGATTCGTCTATGGGACTTGAAAACGGGTGGAACGATTGCGTTATTGGATAATCTCGGAGCCGAGGTCAACGCACTCGCAACCAGTACCGACGGTATATTGGTTGCCGGCAATGCCGATAACACGCTACGACTTTGGCAGCTACCAAATCCTGCACCAATCAAAACACTAACCGGACATACCGCGGAAGTGTGGACGGTCGCATTCAGCCCGGACAATAGACTGTTAGCCTCAGGCAGTAGCGATCGCAGCGTAGTGCTCTGGGATCTTGAGTCCGATAGCACACCGCGACAGCTCACAGGCAACTCCGACACAGTGACCAGTGTAAGTTTCAATCCGGACGGAAAGTGGTTGATGGCGGGCAGCGATGATGGCAGCACGCTCCTGTGGAATGCGTCGACGGGCGGCTTGAGAGCCACAATCGTTTCCATGCCCGATGATGATGATTGGTTGGTGGCGACACCTGACGGCCTGTTTGACGGTTCGCCGGAATCCTGGAATCTCATGCTCTGGCGGTTTGGCGGATTAACTTTCAATGCCGTCCCGGTTGAAGCCTACTTCAATGAATTCTACTATCCTGGTGTTCTGGCAGATATCTTTGCTGATAAAGATCCGAAAGCGACTCAGGACATTGTCCAAAAGGATCGCAGGCAACCTCAGATCAGTTTAAATGTCAGCCTTGAGAACAACACTTCCCCAACCCGAAGTGTAAATATCGAAATTGAAGTTCGTGGGGTGCCATCGGACAAGCACCATCCCTCGGAGAGCGGTGCGAAAGATTTACGACTTTTCCGAAACGGTTTGCTGATTAAAAGGTGGACCGGCGATATCCTGAATAACGCCGCCACTCGAACTCTTCGCACGACGATTCAAATTGTTACCGGTGAGAACCGCATTTCGGCTTACGCCTTTAACCGAGACAATATAAAGAGCCTGGACGCCACCGTCGTCGTCAATGGGGCCAGTAACTTAAGCCGGCAGGGCGCAATCAATCTCCTGGTTATTGGCGTCGAGCGTTATGCGAATCCGCACTACAATCTTAAGTATCCTGTCGCTGATACGGATGAGATGAGTGCCCAACTGCGTGCTCAACAAGAGCGACTGGGACGATACAATCCGATCATCACGATTCCATTGACTAATACTGAAGCGACGAAGCGAAATATTCTGTTGGCCCTTGCAAGATTAGCCGGCAGTAACACCGCACCACTGCCGCCCGACGCGCCGAAAATCCTTGCGAATATTGCTCCTGCCCAACCCGAAGATGCAGTGGTAGTTTATTTTTCCGGACATGGTACGGCTCTTAAGGATAGGTTCTACCTGATTCCTCACGACATGGGGTACACCGGACGTCGGGACGCGATCGATGCAGCGGGTTTGATAACGATCCTCAATCACAGCATCTCGGACGAAGAACTCGTAGAAGCGCTTCAGCCAATGGACGTCGATCAGCTCTTAGTCATAGTTGACGCGTGTAATTCGGGCCAGGCGCTTGAATCGAATGAAAAACGACGTGGTCCAATGAATACGAAAGGGCTCGCCCAGTTAGCTTATGAAAAAGGCATCTACGTCCTGGCTGCTTCGCAAAGTTTTGAAGTCGCCTTTGAGGCCGACGCACTAAAGCACAGCTATCTGGCTTATGCGCTGCTCGAGGAGGGAATTAAGAAACGTGCCGCCGACGGAAACCAGGATGGGAATATATTTCTTAAGGAGTGGTTCGACTATGCCAACGAACGTGTGCCGGGAATAAGAAGAGAACGAAATCGGCAACGTAAAGAACTTGTCGAAGATGAACCTGACGAACAAAAGGTGCAACGGCCGAGAGTTTTTTATACTCGCGAAACAGGTGCGCGACGATTTCTGGTGGCCCGGTATACGAATTAGAAACATTTGATCAATGGACGACTACGAGGACAACCTCGGCGGTAACGAAACACAACGACCGGAAGCTCCGCTCCGTCCGCGTGACGAGTTAGTCGGCACCACGCTCGACGCTCGCTACGTGATCGAACGCCGCCTGGGCCATGGCGGGTTTGGCGTGGTCTATCTTGCTTCCGACAGCAAAACGGCTTTCCGCAAGGTGGTTGTCAAAATCGTCCGTGCGGAAGAAGTCGAAGACGAATGGAGCAAACACAAATTCAAACAGGAAGTAGAAGCGCTAAGTCGCCTCGATCATCCGGGTATCGTGGGACTCTTCGATTGTGGTGAAACCACAGACGGCAGACCTTACATCGTCATGCAATACATCGACGGCGAAAGCTTGCGTTCGCTAATGAGCGCCGAAGGTATGCCCATCGCACGAGTAGCGAACATCGTGCGTCAAATTGGAAATGCTCTTACTGCCGCTCACGAAGCTGGAATCCTGCACCGCGATCTGAAACCTGAGAACATCATGGTGAAGATCGCCAACGAAGAAGAGCGCGCAAGAGTAATCGATTTCGGCATTGCCAAAGTGAAGAATTCCATCGTCAACCGAACGACGGCAAAAGGAACGGCCCTCGGTACCCTCATTTACATGTCGCCGGAGCAAGTGAACGGCCAACCACTAACTCCGCAAAGCGACATCTACGCTCTCGGTGTCGTTGCGTATGAGATGCTGACTGGCAGGAGACCTACGAATCCGGAGTCAGCTTTACATCTTCTGCAGTTGCAACAATCCGGAATTCGAGTAAAACCTTCCGATCTCCGGCCGGGCTTGCCACCGGGCGTGGACGAAGTCGTCCTGAAATCCCTCTCGTTTGAGCCACAACATCGATACAAAACTGCACGTGAGTTTGGTGACAAACTCGCGGCATTGCTTGCTGCGGGTCCCACTGAGTTAGACGAGCGAACCGCAGAGACCTCAGGCAGCCACGACGTGGAAACCGCGCACGTGCTGTTTATGGACATTGTCGGTTACTCAAAACTCCTGATTGATGAACAGACCCGGCAATTACAGAAGCTTCAGGAGATTGTGCTCTCTACAAATGAGTGCAGTCGCGTCCGCAAGGCTGGAGATCTGATTCGCTTGCCGACGGGTGACGGTCTTGCGTTGGTATTTTTTAATGATCCTGAAGCGCCTGTCAGAGCCGCGGTAGACGTGAGTCGTGCTCTAAAGGGCAATCCTGAGATCGAGCTGCGAATGGGAATCCACAGTGGTTTTGTGAATCGTATCGCAGACATCAACACAAATATGAACGTCGCCGGAGGGGGGATCAATATCGCTCAGCGAGTAATGGATTGTGGCGACAAGAGCCACATTCTTTTGTCCAAACGTGTCGCTGACGATCTGGCTCAACTCGCGCGGTGGTCTGAGTACCTCGATGATCTGGGTGATGCTGAGGTCAAGCACGGCGTGCACATTCACTTGTTCAATCTTCGAGGAAGTGATTTCGGCAATGCGGCGGTGCCTACGAAACTGCGAAGGTTGCCGAAGCGACGTGCGTACAAAAAGACTGCGACCGTAGCTGTGGCCGTTCTGATCGTCGCGACTCTGGTAGCTGGGCTTTGGTACAGGCAGACAATAGCGACGACTAATGACTTGAACAGTTCGCAAAGCTCCGACGGAGTTGCTCCTGACGCCGATACAGCACGGGCATTAACTTACTGGCTTCTGATTCAAAAAACAGACAACAGCGGCACGCCGCGCGGCGCTCCAATCCAATCGGCGGGAGACATCTCATACAAAAAGGATTGGAATCTGCAGTTCAACGTGCAGTCAACCGAATCCGGCGCCCTGTATTTGTTAAACGCCGGACGCGGAAACGATGGTTCGGAGAGATATAACATCCTCTATCCTATACCCGCGGGCGGACAAATAAATCCAAACATCCTGGCGAATCAGACTGTGCAAACCCCCTGGCTCCAGTTCATGAATGAAACTGGCGTAGAGCAGATCTGGATCATATGGTCCGCGAAGGCATTGCCCGACGTCGATGCCATTTTCGGAAGTGCGGCGGCTAACCGTGGGGCCATCGCGAATGCAGAGCAGGTCGCAAGAATTCAGACCTACTTGAAGCGATATGATCCTTCGAAACTCGAAGTCGACACCGATAAATCGAAGCAGCTTACTTCCATAAAAGGCCGAGGGGAAATCCTGGTAGGTTTGCTCGAGCTGTCTTCCGCAGCTAACTGAGGTGAAGTTAATGACATTAGGAAAAATTTTGCTTGGCGTGCTTATCGTTGTCTTTCTCGCATTGTCGTGTCCGGTCAATGCTCAGGATCAAGACGACGACTCAAAAGAGATCAAGGCCCAGGTATTCGTTAATTCGCGCCCGCGCAAGAAATCAGGGAGCACGGCCAAATATCGACGCGTTTCCAGAACCTCCACGAAAGGAATGGAGCTTTTAGCAAAGGACAGTTCTATGGCGCAGATCGGACTAACGATCTGGCGCTTCCGCCCGACGCAGCCAACGGATAAAACAAAGGAGTTACTGGTAGAAGAAGACGAGAAGCCTGCGGAGTTTACGTTGGAGCGAGTTGAAGAAGGAATCTCGCTGGCTCCGGGGCAGAGAATTCGCCTTAGCCTCGAATCACTATCGCGAGACGGTTATCTCTATGTGATCGATCGCGAGGAGTATGCGGACGGGACGTTGGGCGATCCGGTCCTGGTTTTCCCAAACCAAAAGAGCGCGGCTGCAAATTACGTACGCGCGGGCCGCCTGGTTTATCTTCCATCTTCGACAGGACGTTTCAGAATCCAACCGAGTGCGAGTGCAAAAGAACACGTGGCTGAAGTGCTCACGGTGATCGTCGCACCCAAGCCATTGATTAATGCCGACAAACTCGGCGCAAAGTCCACGCGGCTTGAGCGCAATCAGGTTGAGGACTGGCTAAAACAGTGGGAAACGTCAGTAATTAAATTTGAGATGAATGGAGGTGCCGGCCAGGCAATGACGCCGGTAGAGCAGTCGGCGGCACAACAGAATTCAGTATTACTTACGCAGGAGGATCCTGCGCCGCAAACAGTTTTTCAAGTCGCCGCTAAACCCGGTAGTCCTTTATTGATCACAGTGCCGCTGAAGTTTGCAAAGCGGAATTAACGTTTAAAGTTTTATTTGAACGACGCCCACATGACTTACCTGACCATGCGCTTTGATTTGGACAGTGCAAGCGCCTGGGGCCAACGCGTCCGGTAGTCTGAACGTGAGCTGGCTGAATTCAAAGGGCGGCATCGCCCGGAAGCTTTCCGCAACGATGTCGTAACTGCGGCCACCACTGTCAACCAGATTCACTGTTACAGCCGCAGCAGTTTCACCTGCCTGTAGTTGCAAATTCTTCACGAACACGAGCACTCGAGTGTTTCGATCAGTTCCCGGATTGAGGAGGTTGTTGAGATTCAAAACCGGAAACGGATCTCGCATGAGGAGAACAGCATCCAACGCTGCCACCTGGGCCGAGCCTGCGACTGAATCTTCCAGCAGCAATTGCAACAACGGCAAACTGGAGCTTGCGAGCACAAAGGGGCTCAACGAATTTACGGTGGCGCAGATGAGCTTGTTGGGAAAGTCGTGAGTCGAAGTGCGATCTATCAAAGCGCCATTTTCGCCGTGCAGGAGGCGTAACTGTGCGAAGACCGTCGCGTCAGTGAGCAAGGGGAGGTTGAAGCAGACGGAAATAGGTGGTTGCACCGTGGCGGTGGTGGAGATGTCAAAAGCAATGCTGTGGCCGGTGAGTTGATATCCGTTTGGAAGCTGACCGGCTGAGGCGGGGTTAATGGGTATGATGGTGGTAGTACCCGCGACGGTGACCGCCGGGAACTGCACTTTCACCTCGTTCAATTCCACCGTCACGTTCTGGCCCACCGGCGTTTGTGCTGTGGTGGTGAGATAAACGGCCGTCAGCGTGTGGTTAGCATCGAGCCGCACACTGGTAGCTAAGCTGGTGGAGTAGTCGGCTCCGTCTTTCAGCCACTTCTGAAAAAGATTGCCGCCTGCGTTTGCCGGGGCGGTCAGATTCACATTGGTGTCGGCGTTGTAAGTGCGGGTGAACAGAGTGCTGCCATTGGCCTGGCTGTGGTTGTCGTTAGGCGACACGGTGATGGAGACGCCGCTGTCAGGATTTGTGGAGGTGACGGTTAACGTGTGCGTCTGCGTCACCGAGAAGTCGAGGTTCTTCTTGTTGGCGTTGAGTGTGGCAATGGTTTGACTCGAGGGGGTGAAACTCAAGTTTGCCCTGGCGGCAGTCAAGGTGTAGCTGCCTCCGGCCATGGCGTCAACGGCGTAATAACCGTGGTCGTCAGTTTGCACCGAGACCGGTTGTGTGCCGCCGCTAAGGGTGATGGTGACGCCACTGAGTGGAGCGTTGTTTTGGTCTCTGGTTTGGCCGGAGATGTTGAAGCTGTCCTGGGTGGCAAAGTCAGCATCAATGATGGTCTGATTGCTGGTGGTGAAGGTGAACTCTCTGCTGGCAGGCGTGAAGACGGCGCCAGCTTTGCTGGGTGTCACCTGGTAAGTGCCCGCCGGGAGATTTGGCAGTAGATATAAACCG
>Ga0114129_10006515_pt1 | contig 16567 bp, 14 predicted proteins | sample RhiMetdeltSRZDD1_FD_80071 | JGI IMG/M metagenome (GOLD analysis project Ga0114129, IMG submission 80071) | Populus rhizosphere microbial communities from Tennessee, USA - Rhizosphere MetaG P. deltoides SRZDD1 (version 2) (version 2) | ecosystem: Host-associated > Plants > Roots > Rhizosphere >... | reverse complement strand
TGCTGGCGGCGGAAGGAGACTTCCACAGCGTGCAACTGCTCGAGGATCTTTGGAACAATCTCTGCGATCAACTCGGCTTTTCTCTGTTCTGCGGGTACAGCGCCGCACATTTCGGCGATCCGCGTTCGGCTGACTCGCTGCAGTCCATCTGCCGATCGCATTCGCTCGTTCGCGCCAACTCGCGAGACCTGCTGGGTTCCTTCCTCGTTGCCGCAGTAGCCGGCCGGTCCACGCTCGCAGACTAATTCCGTCTGGGACGAACAGCCTTGCGACTGGCCGCGGTCGGACACCTGGTCCCGATTTCGAACGGCCGACAAATGGCGGCGCGGTGTCTAACTCCGTTAACACAGACATGCACTCGGCATCCGCGTGGTACACCGTTTGTATTTGTCGGTTGATTGCACTGAACTGATCCAGATCTGGCAGCGCCGAAAGGAACTCGAGATGGATCGACGGACCTTCCTCACCATGGCACTCGTGGCGCCCGCCTTGGCGCAGTCCAAGAAGCCAGCGCCATCCGCTAGCAAGCCCGCGCCGTCCGCTAGTGCCCCGGCGGGAATCCCTTGGACGCAATGGGGTGGACCCAATCGCAACTTCCAGACACAGGCAACCGGGATCAAAGACACGTGGCCCGCGTCGGGTCCGCGCGTCGTCTGGAAACGTGCTCTCGGGGAGGGATACTCGGCGCCGGCCGTCGAGAACGGCGTCCTCTATACGATGTACGGAAAGCCGAAGGACGAGATCGTTCTTGCCGCCAATGCTGAAACCGGCGCGACGCTGTGGGAACACACCACGCCCATGACGTTTCAGAGCGATGCCCCCGAGCTTGGAAACGGCCCGTACTCGGCGCCGCTCGTCGTGGGCGACCGGCTCTTCACGACGGGCGTTGCGGGACGCCTGCAGTGCCTCGACAAGAAAACCGGCAAGCTCCTGTGGACGCAGCAGCTGTGGGCCGATCACCACGGATCGCCGATGATGTACGGCTACGCATCGAGCCCGATCGCGTTTCGCGACACCATCCTCGTTCCTGTGGGCGGCGCGGGGAAGGCCGTGATGGCATTCAACCAGGCCGACGGCAAAGTCGCGTGGGGCAAGAACGACTTCGGCAACGTGTACTCGTCGCCCATCCTGATCAATGTCGGCGGCCTGGAGCAGCTCGCACTGCTCGTCGATGGCTTCGTGATCGCGGTGAATCCGCACAACGGCGATCTCCAATGGCGGGTGCCGTTCAAGGCTGACTACTCGATTGCGATCGCCACGCCGGTCTGGGGACCCGACAATCTGCTGTTCGTCTCCTCGGAGTACAACGCCGGCACCAAGGTGATCGAGCTCCAGCGAAGTGGCACCCAGACGAAAGCCACCGAGCTGTGGAGCAGCAACCGTCTTCGTCTGCATCATGGCAACGCGATGCGCGTCGGTGGGGCGATGTACTTTTCGAGCGGTGGTAAGGGCAGTCAAGCGATCCTCAGCGCGGTCGACGTGAAAACCGGCACGATCCACTGGCAGGAGCGCAGCATCTCGAAAGCGACGTTCGTGTGGGCGGACGGAAAGCTGATCACGCTCGATCAGGACGGCAATCTCATGATTGCCTATCCCTCACCGCAAGGATTCAAAATTGCGGCGAAGGCACCGTTGCTGACGAACCTGTCGTGGACGCCGCCGGTGCTGGTCGGGACGAGAGCGTACCTCCGCGATCGACGCAGCATGATGGCGGTCGATCTTGGATGATCCGTTCGCAAACCTTACGATTCTGAGATTCAACTGACGCCTTCGGGCGTACCAACAAGACGGCCGGAGCACGCTGGAGAGCGTTTGTGAGGTACGCTCTTTAGATGCCCGCGTCCGTTTCCACGGCCGCCTTGCGCGTCCGCGGCCTCCGCAAAGCCTACAAGGACGTCGTTGCCGTCAACGGTATCGAGCTCGAGGTGCATCCGGGCGAATGCTTTGGATTGCTCGGGCCAAACGGCGCCGGCAAGACGACGACGATCGAGATCTGCGAGGGTCTCACGACGCCGGATGAAGGCGACGTCGAGGTGCTCGGCCTCCGTTGGAACTCCGATCCACAGACGCTTCGCCAACGGCTCGGCATTCAACTTCAAGAGACGCAGCTCACCGACAAGCTGACGGTTGAGGAAACCGTGAGGTTGTTTCGGAGTTTTTACAAGCAGGGACCAACGCCCGAGCGCCTGATCGCGCTCGTGCAGCTCGAAGAGAAGCGCAACGCACGAGTAGTCTCGCTCTCGGGCGGACAGAAGCAGCGTCTTGCCCTCGCTTGCGCGCTGGTCGGCGATCCCGATCTGCTGTTTCTCGACGAGCCCACGACCGGGCTCGATCCGCAGGCACGCCGTCAACTGTGGGATCTCATCGCGGAGTTCAAGAGCGCCGGCCGAACCATCGTGTTGACCACGCACTACATGGAAGAGGCCGAGCGGCTGTGCGATCGCGTCGCGATCATGGACTACGGCAAGGTGATCGCGCTCGGAAGCCCTCTGGCGCTGATCGCGTCGCTCGGCGTCAATCATCTGGTGGAGTTTTCGTCCGGTCAGGCGGAGCCCGCCGCCGACCTCGACGCACTACAAGCCATTGACGGCATTCGGCAGGCGACCGCCGAAAACGGCTACGCCCGAATCGAAGCAAGCGAATTACACCGGGTGTTGCCTGCGCTGCTCGAAGAACTCCGCCGGCAGGGGGTGCCGTTGACCGAGCTGCGGACGCATTCGGCGACGCTCGAAGATGTGTTCGTATCGCTGACGGGACGGCACTTGCGTGATGACTGACCATTCACTCGTTCAACTCACGCTGGTCCGGATCCGCGAGTTCATCCGCGAGCCCGAGGCGGTCTTCTGGGCGATCTTCTTTCCGATCCTTCTGACCGCGGGTCTGGGGATCGCGTTTCGGAGCCAGCCCGCTGACGTGCTACAGGTGGCGACGACGTCGCCGGCGATTGCTGAGGCTTTGCGTCAGGATCCGGGACTTCACGTCTCCGAGCTGGATCCTTCTCCCGCGGCAGAGCAGTTGCGCACGGGCAAGGTGGTGCTGCTGGCGGTTCCCGGGCCGAACGGGGGAGTCGAGTACCGTTTCGACGATACGAATCCGGAGGGCCGCACCGCCCGGATTCTGGCGGACCGCGCCGTGCAGCGAGCCGCGGGCCGCGTCGATCCGGTCGCCGCCCAAGACAACCTCGTGCGCGAGCCGGGATCGCGATACATCGATTTCCTTGTTCCCGGCCTCGTCGGACTTGGAATCATGAGCAACGCAATCTGGGGGCTTGGTTTCTCCATCGTCGACTCGCGCCGGCGAAAACTCACCAAGCGACTCGTCGCGACGCCGATGTCGCGAGCGTACTACCTGCTCTCGTTCGTCATCTGGCGGATGATCGTCCTCGTGGTCGAGGTCGGTGTTCCGGTGGGATTCGGCGCGCTGGCCTTTGGGGTACCCGTGCGGGGCCGCTTGATCGATCTGATCATCATCTGTGTGATCGGATCGCTGACGTTCAATGCGCTGGCGTTGCTCATCGCCTCACGGGCACGAACGATCGAAGCCGTGTCGGGGCTCATGAACCTGACCCAGGTCCCGATGTGGATCCTGTCGGGCGTGTTCTTCTCGTCGCAGCGCTTCCCCGATAGCGTCCAGCCGCTGATCAAGCTCTTGCCGCTAACCGCTATCATCGATGCGTTGCGCGCCCACATGCTCCAGGGCGCCACGCTCCTCAAGCTCGCCCCCGAGCTCGGCACCCTTGTCGGATGGTTCACGGTCTGCTTCGTGCTGGCGTTGAAGCTGTTCCGGTGGCGGTAGCCGCTGTCTCAAGCAGTACTGCTCTCCCGATCGCTCGAGAAACTTCCGCTCGACCAGCTCCTCCAGGAGATCTGACACGAGATCGAGTTCCAGGCTCCACAATCGCGCCGCCTGCGGTGCAGTCAGGCGCAACCCTGGCAACTCGAGATAGTCGGATCGAATTCGACTGACCGCATCGCTGCGGGTCATGAAGTGACAGCGGCGATCGAGCAGGATTTGATTTCGTACGAGGGCGGCAAGAGAGGAGAGCGACTCCGTGCCCACGCGCCTGGACGCGTCCGCACGCGATCGGGACAGTCCGTTCTTGGATGATGGCTCTGCCATATCGATGTGCGGCCGAGCACAGTCGCGCCAACCGACGTGTGTACTGGTAGCGCGCAAGATTTTCAAGAGCAAATCGCATCGGGGGTCAATGATTCTTCAGCGCGCGACCTCGGCAACGAACGGCGCGAATACACGAGCCTCACGAATCTCGACGCTTTGCGGTGTCGGAGCCCCAACCGTGAACTCTAGGCGGGGCGCGGATTAGATGCGGATAAACACTCGATTGCGGTGCATCCAGTAAAGGATGAGCCAGAAAACACCCAGCGCGGCTGCGCCCAGGAGGATGGGCGCGAAGACCGCACCAAAGATCTCGAACGTCCGGCGGCCCAGGTGGATCTGAAATGCGTGCGTCGTGTAGTCGGTCGCAATGTGAACGATGACGTACATCGCGATGGAGTTCATACCGACCACAACAAACGGCAGCGTCAATCGCCTGAATCCCTTGACGTCAATAACGTAGTAGTAGCCGGCGAGAAACAGCGTCACCCATCCGGCACTGAATATCGCCCACGACGGCGTCCAAATGCGCTTGACGATGGGGCAGATGCCAAGGACGTGGATGAGAACGCCGAGCGCGATGCCGCCCACGCTCCACATCACGAGCTGCCGCACCTTGTCGCGCTCAGACCTGGTGCTCCGCAGCACACCGCCTGCGAGCAGGCCGAAGATCATCGTGGCCAGCGACGGCACGAAGTTCAGCGTCAGGTACCCACCGCCGTTGTAGGCGAACGGACGCTCGCGCGGAAAGAGATTCAGAAACCAGACGTCCACATGGTGGGCAAGATTTGTGTTCTTGTTCCAGTGCGCCGCGAAACCTTCGAGTTGGTGTGGCCAGTCGGCGCGAACGCCAACCGTGGTTCGATCGAAGTCGGTCGGCGGCAGCGGATAGAGCGCGAACGCGCCCCAATAAACGACGAGGATCGCAGCAGCCGCGATCGCCTGGATGCGAGGCCTCGTCCACGCCAGCAGGAACAGGAACACATACCCGAGGCCAATCTGCGTGAGGACGTCCTCGAACGTGAAATAGGTCTGCGTCCGCGACTGCGAGCGCAGAAAGATGCCGAGGGCGATAAGGATCAGCGCGCGAACGACGCTGTGCCCGAGCATGTTTGCGAACGATTGGCCACGGGCTCGGCGGCTGGCGAGCGAAAACGGCAGCGCGACCCCCACCATGAACATGAACGCGGGCTGGATTAGATCCCACGGCACGCAGCCCACCCACGCGCGGTGGTCGAGCATGTCGGCGAGAAAACGCGCGGTAGCACTCGCGGGAAACTGACGGGCGACCCGCGGGATCTCGAGAATCTCGGAGGCCATGAACACCATCGTCACGCCTCGAAACACGTCGAGCGACGTCAGCCGGACGGTTGCAACTGGCGCCGAAGTGGTCGAAGGAGCGGCCGTGAGCGTCACAATCCGTGTTGTCCGTGACTATTAGCGGCTGCGATCCTCGTACGGCCGCAGGTGCCACTCGAAGAACGTCCACGTGCGATTCCACGAATCGCGCTGGTCAGGCGAGTCGTCACGCTCGAGCGTCTTCATGTTGACGCGGCGGTTGAAGGTGTGCCCGACGCTCGTCGGCCCAGGCACCGGATCCACGTAGATTTTCGTTTCGGCGAGATCGGGCTTTCGAGACCTCAGCGCGTCGACAATCTGCTGGTCCTCGACGAAGTTCACGTCCGTGTCATTGGTCGCCACATGCACGAGCAGCGGCACCTTCAGCTTGTCCACGTGATAGAGCGGCGAACGCTCGATATACAGATCGCGTTTCTCGAAGGGCAGTCCCTGAATCCGCGGCTGCGTCGCAAACTGACGCTGGTAGCTCGGTCCCTTGTACGACAGGCGGAAGACCAGGTTGGTCACCGGCACCATCGCTGACGCCGCCTTGAATGGATGGGCGTCGCGGAACACCGACATCAGCGTGATGTAGCCGCCGTGGCTCCATCCCATCATGCCCAGCCGGTCTTGATCGACGTGCGGCAGCGTCTTCAGATACTCGACGGCACTGATCGTGTCTTCGACCTCGTAGCCGCCGTAGTCGATCGCCAAGTGATGCTTTTCGCCGTAACCGGTGCTGCCGCGATATTCAGGGCAAATCACAACGTAACCGCGCTCGACCGCGTCCTTCACGAACGGGAACATGTTGATGCCCCAGTTCCCGTGAACGCCGCCGTGGACCCAGACCATCGCGGCGTGTCCTTTCGGTCCGCGTTTCTTCAACGGTTGAAAGAGATACGCGGGGATATCCATGTCACCGACCGAGCTGCGATAGGTCACCTTCTGAAAATCCATGACCCCTTTGCTCGCCTGTGCGTACCGCGCGTCAGCCGCCGCTTTCTGATCGACGTCCGCCTGGAAGTTGTAACCGCGCGCGTGATCGGCGGGATCGTTGCTGACGTAGAGGGCTCGCGCGCGAGCCGGGTCCATTGGTGCCTCGGCTCGCGAACGGTCAGACGGCGCCGTCGTCGGCGGTGATTGAGCTGGGGGGGCCTGCGCCTGTTGGCCGGCAGCGGCAGCCGCCAACCAAATCAGCGCGGCGAAGGTAGCAACCGGAGCGGCATGCCAGAGCTGAAGACGGCGACCCATTGATACCTCCTGCGCCTCAGAACGCTAACCTTACTTCGGCTTGACCGAGAATGGCGCCGGCCCGGCGGGCACTCGCTCGACGCCCACCAACTGCCAGCCGTTGCCTGCGTTACGGAAGTACACCTCCACAGGCTTGGCCCAGGCGGGGCTCGCCGGCTCGACAGCTGCGATCGAAACTTTCAGGTAGGTTCCGCTGCCGGTTGGAATGCCCGCAGGTGGCTGCAGGCGTTCGCTTGTCCCGGTCGTGGCGGCGCCGATCGGCTGCGCCTCTCCCGTGTTGTTGTCGAACCTCGCCCAGGTGGCAGTGTAACCACCCTTGGGAGGATCGAACAGTCCGGAGCGCACGGCCGGGTTCTCGAACGTGAGCGCGGAACCGTCGAACGCAAACCTCGTCAGCGGGTTCACTTTCGCGAAGTACGTCAGCCCGATTTTGTTCCGGCGCGCGATCAACACGTCAGCGAGCAGCTTCTCCGCGGCAGGATCGGTGAATCCTCCGGTTTTGACTGCAGCCCGAATGTGCTCGTCGGTAAACGCCATCACGCGCAGCGCCGCCCACAGCTCATCGTCCGGCTGGATCCTCGTCAACGCAGCGACCGGAACGCGTGGCTTCCACTCCTCGGGTTCGTACGCGGCCGCCGAGAACAACCCAACCTCTGGATGTTCGTCGTAGTCGATCGTCTGCCACGGCTGAATCCAGAAGCTCATGGTAAAGAAACGCGCAGCGCTGCGGTCGCCTTCATAGAGATATTCGTAGCCCTCTTCGCCCTGTCGGGGGTTGAGCGATCCCGTTCCGAACGTCGAGCCGACGTCCTGCAGGTAATGGCGGACAACCGAGCGGCCCTTCTCAGCGACGACGGTATCGAGCGTGTTTCCCGCTTTTATGTCGACGAGGTTCGTCCAACCGCCGAACACTTGAAGCGCCCGAAGCTCGCGGCGATGCTCGTGCGGAATGATGTCGTTCGGATCGTCGGGACGCGTCCCGTAGTACTTGAAGCCGCCGACGACCTTCCCCTCGAGCCCACGCTGGGCGATCACGCGATACGACCCATCGGCACTGCGATTGGCGCGTGCGAACACTTCCTTCACGTCCTGGCTCGTGAAACGGCGCCGTCGGCCATGGGAATCGATCGTGACTCCCTCGCCCACGACGACGTTCTCGGGCCTGACCGTTGTGAGATGGGTCTCGATCTGGTTGTAGCCGAGCGCCCAAAACAGACGTGTCGCCACGGCAATGGCCGCCGTCGCAGCGATCGGGTAGTCGCGGGCGTCCATCGAGATGAACCACACGTTGCCTTTTTCGTCGCGAACGGTGAACCCGGGCGCGGTGCCGGCAGTCTTCGGACGAATCACCGTCCATTTCCCGGGCGCAGGCCCGTCGCTCACGTTCGGACCGCGGGTGATCTCGTCAATGGTCACGGGCCGCGAGTAGATGCGGTTGGTAAACCAGCTCGAGTCGGGGACCTCGTCGATCGTGTTGATGTTTTGCGCGCGAACGCCCGGTGTAGGGTCACCCGGCTTGGAGAACAGGTTCAGCGTCAGATCGGCGATCAACCCGATGTCCCAGTCCTGAACCTTCGAGGCGTCCTGCGTTTCCGGCTCGCGGGTGAGCGGGTCATCGGAATAGAACTTCGGTCGGGACTGCGCCTGTGGCGCGATGTTGACGAACACCAGCGCCGCCGCCGTGGCCACGACGCAGAGGAAGGTTCGAGAGCGAAACGTAGTCGAGAACATCTGCATGATGGGTTCGGTCTTAAAACGCGGCGTTGCTAGAGATGACGAGGTGCCAGCCGTCGGTGCCCTTCGCGATCTCCAGACGAATCGGCGTTGTCGTTGGTCCATGGAACCGCGCGCCGATTCCCCAGTTGCTTTTGAGATTCTCAAAATCGAGGTCTCTTCGGCGACTGGCCACCTTGCCGGCATCGTAGAAGATCGCCATATCCAACGCGAGCCTGTTGACGATCCATCGGAACTCGGCGGTCGTCAGCAGGGCGTGTCGATCGCGGAACCGCCCAGTCGAGTAGGCGCGAAGCGTGCTGCCGCTGCCGAGGAACGGCATCAGGAAGTACGGCACCGTATCATCGTCGTCGAGCACCGACTGCACGCGCCCGCGAAAGGACAGAACCCAGTTTTCGCGAAGAATCGGAAGGTGCTGGATGAGCTCGGCGTCAACCCGTTGAAAGCTGTAGGTCTCGTCCGTGTCGGTGTGGTCGACAAACGTCGCACCGTAGTAGCCGCCTCTCCGCGCGTACCCCGCAGCGGGACGCCAGTCGATCGCGGCAGTTCCCTCGCTGCGAATGTACTTGGGGCTCGAAAAGAGGCCGGGCGCAGTGGTCGGGTCGTACACCGTTTCGATCGATGGTGCCCGTCCCTGACCTTCCTCGGTGCGAAAGTCGTCGTACGAGACTTCACCCTCCAGCCTCGTCCACCATGACGGTTTGAATCTCACATCGCCGGTAACGTAGGTTTGCTTGATGCGGGCATTCGCACGATCGTCCGACACCGTGTCCATGCCGAGGCCGTAGAAGCCGACCTGCGTCGCATCGCGCCAGCCCGCGCGAAGGCCGGTGTTCCAGCGGCCGCTACGGTTCCACGGCGTGCGGGTCCCGACTTCAATGTTCTTGTAGTTCTTGATCGAGTAGAGACCCTTGATTTCCCAGACCGCTTCCCGGGCGTAGAAGTGGCGGTAGCCAGCGCCCAAGGTGAAGCCGCCACCCGAATACACGCTACCGAAGTACGGGAAAAACCCACTCGGCGGGCTGACGAAGCTCTCCTCGACGTTGTTCATGATCTGCTCGTACCTGTTAGGCTGGTACGGAGCAGCCTGTGCGGCCTTTTCTTCCTGCTTTTTCGCGATCTCTGACTCGCGGGTCTCCTGCGCCAGGGCCGTCAACGGGTTGACGGCCAACGCTGTCGCGAACAAGACGAAGCCGGCCCAGGGATGCAGACATTTCCTACGGTCGCGCACAATCGCTCTCTCCCGATGGTTGTGAAGATCGGCAGTATCCCATGCGAGGCCGCGCGCCGCCAAACATGGGCAGGACGGGCACGAAGCTCGCAAGAGCTCTCTAGGACGGCACTCACAGCCGTCCGTCATGGACACAATTGTTTTTTTGATCACGATTTCGGCGGGTGTACTGGCGTTCCGTTACAAAGAACGCTTGCAGCACTTCGTCCCCGGCCGCCCCGATCAGAAGGTCCTCGTGGATCGAGCGCTCGGCCTCGCCCGGCTCGAGCTCCCGGACGGCTGGCGTCCGGCGCGCGATCTCAACGAGACGGCGAGCATCGAGGCGATGAACGCCCTTCACGGCCGGCACGTCATCGTGATTAGTGATTCGGTGGATGACTTCGTTCCCGACATGACGATCTTCGAGCATTCCGCCAACACGCGATCGGAGCTTGCCAACAGCATCAAGTTGATCGCGTGCAGCGAGCCACAGCGGCGCCTCGTCGGCGGATTCGAGTCCGTGCAGTACGAGATCGACGGGTTTTATCAACAGACGCGCGTCAAGTATCTACACACCACCGTCGCGGGCCGTCGTGCGTTTCACCAAGTCCTCGCCTGGGCGACGTATTCCCGCTACGATCGCGATGCCTTCGAACGGCTGCTCAACGGCTTCAACGAGATCCCGAATTCAAATGCGGCGTCCGAATCGGTACCGGCTTCCGAATCTCTGCAGGTCGTTCCGCCCTCGCGCTACGAGTTTCACTGAATCGTTCAGCAAGTGACGAACGACACTTCGCGAGATCACGAATCACCCGAAGGCTGAGGTTGGAAGCGAGGCAGGCGCAGGGTAAGTCAGAGCCACAGTCAGCAGACAGCAGGGTCGAAGCGGTGCCAGCCCCGAGCGCTGCGAGCTGAGGAGGGCCGTCCCGGACCGGAGGAGACCAGAACTGCACGTCGGCCCTGCTGCCAGCTGTCTGGGCGCAGACGCCTCGCGTGCAGCAACAGCCGTACCTGCCGGTGTTCAGACGCCGGACGCAAAAATCCTAACAAAACGCAAGGGTACGAAACGGCCGCGGCCCTTTCCGTCGGCTAATTCGTTGGCCGCCGGTCAATGGATTGGCCGATCGGCCGTTCGCCCTTAACTGCCGTACCTGCGCAGGTGGCCGGCGTGCTCAGCGGCGCTGGTTTCCCCTGGGCACGCCGAACGGGCGCCTAGACGACTCTGCGTCCGCTGACGAGCCCGACCACGAAGAGCACGAGCGCGATTACCAGCAGCACGTAGATGAAATTTCCCATCGTGTAGCCGCTGACGAGCCCGAGCAGCCACAGCACTAAAAGAATCACGGCAATCGTGAACAGCATCGTTTACCTCCGACTGAGGGTGCGAGCACGAGGCATGCCGATGTTTTAGTCGCGTTTGAGTCTCCAAATGAGTGCTCGAGGTTTGTCTGTACGTTGCGAATTACCAAGAATCTGCATTTCCGGTTGAGGCGGCCTTGTGATGAACGAGAAGGCTCGGCTACCATCGACGCCCGTCAAGAGGGAGAAGGGTAAATGACGTTCAGACTGGTGCTGGCCGGCGTGCTCGGCCTTGGCGTTCTCTGCACTTCGATCGTACCGGTAGGGTATACACCCGAGGCTGTGGTCCTCGGGCAAGCCGCGGCGCCGACCGCAATTGACACCTCGCTGTTGGCGGGCCTGCGCTGGCGATCGATTGGACCCGCTCGGGGCGGTCGATCGATCGCCGTAGGTGGCAGCAGCTCGCGCCGGGACGAGTACTACTTCGGAGCCACCGGCGGAGGACTCTGGAAAACGACTGACGGCGGTTCGACGTGGCGGCCCGTCTCGGACGGCTTCTTCAAGACGTCATCTGTCGGGGCCGTCGCTGTCTCCGAATCCAACCCCGACATCGTCTACGCGGGAATGGGCGAGGTGCAGCTCCGCGGCAACGTCATCCAGGGCGATGGCGTGTACAAGTCCTCGGATGCAGGACGCACCTGGTCCCATGTCGGTCTGCCGCGCAGCATGGTGATCAGTCGAATCCGCGTCCATCCAACCAATCCGGACGTCGTGTATGCCGCTGCGCTCGGTGATCCGTACGGCCCAAACGCAGAACGCGGAATCTTCAAGAGCACCGACGGCGGGAAGAGTTGGTCGTCCGTTCTTTTTCGATCGGAGAAAGCTGGCGCGGCTGACCTCGTGATGGATCCGAAGAATCCGGACGTGCTGTACGCCGGATTGTGGGAAGTCTTCAGAACACCGCACTCGTTATCGAGCGGCGGTCCGGGCAGCGGCATCTTCAAGACCACTGACGGCGGGAAGACGTGGGCGGAACTGACGCGCAATCCCGGCCTGCCGGCGCAGGTGTGGGGCAAGGTTGGTCTCGCGGTTTCAGGTGCGGACTCGAACCGCGTCTACGCCATCATCGAAGCGGCTGAAGGCGGCGTGTTTCTTTCCGACGACGCCGGTGCGACGTGGAAGAAGGTGACCGACGATCGGCGAGTCCGGCAGCGGGCCTTCTACTACACGCGAATCTACGCCGACCCGCAGGCTAAAGACACCATCTACATCCTGAACACGGCGTTCTACCGCTCGACCGATGCCGGAAAGACGCTGAGCTCGATCGGTGTCCCGCACGGCGACAACCACGACCTCTGGATTGCGCCCAACGATCCCAAGCGAATGATCAACAGCAACGATGGCGGCGCCAACGTGTCGATCAACGGCGGCCAGTCGTGGACCGATCAGGACTACCCGACGGCGCAGTTCTACAACGTGATCACGACGGCGCATGTGCCGTATCACGTGTGTGGCGCACAGCAGGACAACAGCACTGCGTGCATCCCGAGCACCGGCGGCGAGCTCTATCAGGTCGGCGGCGGCGAGAGCGGCTACATTGCGCCGGATCCCAAGAACGTTGACGTATTCTACGCAGGCAGCTACGGCGGCCTCCTGACGCGCATCAACCGTCGCACTGGCGAGCGGCGCGCGATCAACATCTGGCCGGACAATCCGATGGGATTCTCCGCGTCGGACATCCGCGAACGATTCCAGTGGACCTTCCCGATCGTTGTCTCGCCAACCGATCCAACCACGCTTTACGCGACGTCGCAGCACGTCTGGAAGACGACGAACGAAGGTCAAACGTGGCAGCGGATCAGCCCGGACCTGACACGGCACGATCCGGAAACACTCGGCCCATCGGGCGGCCCGATCACGCTCGACCAGACTGGCGTGGAAACGTATGCGACCGTGTTCACGCTGGCCCCGTCACCACTCAACGCCAACGTCATCTGGGCCGGCTCCGACGACGGCGTCGTCCACGTTACGCGCGATGGCGGCAAGAATTGGACGCCTGTGACGCCGAGCGAACTCCCGCCGTTCACGCGAATCAGCCTGATCGAAGCCTCGCCGCACGATGCGGGAACCGCGTATCTTGCCGGCAATCGCTACCAGCGATCCGATCGCGCGCCGTACGTGTACAAGACGAACGATTACGGCAAGAGCTGGACGAAGATCGTCAACGGCATCCCGTCCGATGATTTCCCGCGGGCCATTCGCGAGGACAAGAAACGCCGCGGGCTGCTGTTTCTCGGCACCGAAACCGGCTTCTATCTATCGATCGACGACGGCGCCGTGTGGCAGCCCCTGCAAACGGGCCTGCCCGTCTCTCCCGTGCACGGGATCGAGGTGAAGAACGACGATGTGGTCATCGCCACGCATGGACGATCGTTCTACCTTCTGCAGAACATTGGTGTGCTCCGGCAGGTGAGCCGCGAGACCACAAACGAGTCGGTCGTGTTGTTCGATCCGTCGGACACGACGCGGTCGGTCTCGCCGGGTGTCGCGGTTGACTACTACTTGAAGCAAGCGGCCGAAAAGGTTTCGATTGAAATCCTGGATGCCGAGAATCAGGTGATCGCAACGTTCACGGGAACGCCAAGGGATCCTGCCGGATCTGGTCGCGGACGAGGCGAAGCGCAGCCGGAAGCTGGCGAAGGCGAAGCGGGTGAGGGCGGCGGCGGACGTGGCCGTGGGGGCGCGATTGCTCGCGTACCAATCGCCGCAGGGATGAACCGCTTCACCTGGAACATGCGGTACCCAAACGCGCGGGATTTTCCCGGCATGATCTTGTGGTCCGGGTCGGTCCAGGGTCCGATTGCGCCGCCAGGACGCTACAGCGTGCGGCTCTCCGCCAACAACGTGACCAAGACGCAGCAGTTTGCGATCGTTCGCAACGCGGCGGTGCCGACGGTCGCCGACGCGGATCTCGTCGCGCAATTCAAGCTCGCGAAGCAAATCAACGACAAAGTCGGTCAGGCCAATGCGGCGGTCATCAGAATCCGGAGCTTGAAAGATCAAGTCGCTGAGAGGGCTGCCAAGACGAGCGACGCGTCACTGAAGGCTGCGGCCACGACGCTGACCGAGAAACTCACGAGCGTTGAGGGTGAGATCTACCAGTACCGCAATCGCAGCAATCAGGATCCGCTGAACTATCCGATCCGCTTGAACAACAAGCTCGCGGCACTACAGGGAATCGTCGAGAACGGCGACTCGCGGCCAACGGATCAGTCGCACGCGGTGTTCAAGGAACTGTCCGCAAGGCTCGACAAGGAACTGGCGCGTCTCGAAGCGCTGGTGACGGCCGACCTCGCCACGTTCAACACCGCGCTAGCGGCGCAGAACATGGACGCCGTCAAAGACACGAAGTAGGGTGGTGGCGGTTCAGACCGGTTCGCGCTCGACGGTCACTTCGACGACGGCCGTCGGGGCCTCGTACGCGACGAACAGATCGTCGGGGTTCTCGAGGCCTGCGCGAAACAGATCGGCAGGCCGGTAGGGAAGTTCGTGCAGCGAGAGCGTCACGTCGCTGATCTCCTCGTACGACGACAGCACGACGTCAGCGATGCGATAGAGCGTGTGTTGCACCGATCGGATTGCGTGGCAACCAAACGTTTCGACGATCGCGGCACGCACGCCCTGGCGATACGGACCGAACGTCACGTCCGAACTCGTGTAGGTCCAGCGCGCAGACAGCGTCGCCACGAGCAGCGCCTGCAGCCCATCGTCGACTCCGCTCGCGTCGGTGGTTGGCGCGCCGCGCTCGGTCGGGGCGAACCCCGAGGTTCGCATGATGGTCAGCTGTTCGATGCCTGACACGACGGCCACGTGGGTGCCGTTGCTGGTGATCGCGGCAGTTCGACGTTCGGGCGTGCCGCGAAGAAACGCCTGGCCCTGGGCCTTGCCGCCCATCTCGAGGCGGTTCCACGGCTGCTCGCCGATTTCCACGCGCGCACGAGCGATGCGCGGATGGTCCGAGAGAAGCCGCTCGCAGAGGGCCAGTCCGAAGCGCTCGATCTCGGCGGTGGCGTGCTGTCGCGCGAGCGCGTAGACGAGGCTCTTGAGTGCCTCGCCGGGCGGCAACCCTTCTGAGCGGCCGTCTACGAACGCGTCGGCGAAGCTGCCTTCGAATCGACAGGTGACGGTCAGATCGCGAGCGTCGTGACGGTCGCCGCGGCGGACGACGCGCAGCATGCGAACGCTCGACTCGCCGTGGGTGTTCGCGCCGATTCGAAGCATGGCCGAATCTACCATACGGTGCCGTATAATGTGGGGTTCATGCTCGTCGCTCGTCGCGTTGTGGTAGGCGGCCGAGTCCAGGGTGTGGGGTTCCGGTTTTTCGTCGAGTCCCGCGCAGCAGCCGAAGGCGTGCACGGCTGGGTACGGAACCTGGCCGACGGGCGAGTCGAAGCGTTAATCGAAGGCGATCAGGAGTCGGTGGACCGCGTCGAAGCCGCGATCAGGCGTGGCCCTGCAGGCTCAGAAGTCGAGGATGTCGCGGTGGAGATCACGGTACCGTCGGGCAGAGCGACGGGATTCTCGATCCGGTGATGACCACCTCGGCCGAACACATAGTGGAGCGCAATGGACACACTCAAAGCGAAGATTCGGCACGTCCCTGACTTTCCGAAGGCCGGAATCCTTTTCTACGATGTCACCACGCTGCTACGCGATCCGGAAGGCTTCCGCATCGCCATCGACAGCTTGGCGAACCCGTACAAGGATCGCGGCATCAGCCTGGTCGTCGGCGTCGAGAGCCGCGGCTTCATCCTCGGCGCGGCGGTCGCCGATCGGATCGGCGCCGGCTTCGTGCCCGTCCGCAAGGTTGGCAAGTTGCCGTCGGTGACGGTCAGGGTCAGCTACGATCTCGAGTACGGCAGCGACAGCCTCGAGATGCATCGTGACGCGATCGAGCCCGGACAGCGCGTGCTCATCGTCGACGATCTGCTCGCGACGGGCGGCACCGCGAAGGCGACAGTCGACCTCGTCAAACAACTAGGAGGCAAGGTGGAGGGCGTGGCGTTCCTGATCGAGTTGATCGAGTTGAACGGTCGGGCACGCCTGCAGGGCGAGAACCTCTTCGCCGTGCTGCAGTACTGATCGAGTCCGGGAACATCGATAGGAACAGCAACAACACAGGGCGCCCGTAGCTCAGCAGGATAGAGCATCGGTTTCCTAAACCGGGGGTCGCAGGTTCGAGACCTGCCGGGCGCATTTATTAATCGAGGGGCTTCGCCCCTCGAACTCCCCGACACCGTCGCTCGCGGGGGCCCCACGCCCCGCTCCGCTCCGGTGGCTCACTTCGCTTCGCTCGTTCGCGTCTTTCAATCGACGGACTTCGCCCTCGCCCCCCCCGACACGCTCGCTCGCTGCTTCGCCACGCTCGCTCCGGTCGCGTGGCTCACTCGCTAGTAGGGTGCCGAAAATCTCAGCGAGTAACTTGCGCAGGAGAAATTCGTCGGTCCCGGTAGGTTGCACCATCCCCAGATCCTCAGTAAAATCAGAAATTTACGCCATTCGACCGCCTCTGCGAGCCGAAGGCTCGCGCATGGCCCACGAGATGTCGAATGTCGGTAT
>Ga0114129_10006513_pt1 | contig 16568 bp, 26 predicted proteins | sample RhiMetdeltSRZDD1_FD_80071 | JGI IMG/M metagenome (GOLD analysis project Ga0114129, IMG submission 80071) | Populus rhizosphere microbial communities from Tennessee, USA - Rhizosphere MetaG P. deltoides SRZDD1 (version 2) (version 2) | ecosystem: Host-associated > Plants > Roots > Rhizosphere >... | reverse complement strand
GAAGTTCTCGATGATGCCGTTGTGGATCACGGCCACCCGGCCGGTGCAGTCGACATGCGGGTGGGCGTTGGCGTCGACCGGCGGTCCGTGGGTGGCCCAGCGGGTGTGCCCGATGCCGGTCGACCCTGGCAGGGCCTGGTCACTGCCGAGCTCCTTCTCGAGCACCTGCAGCCGGCCGGCCTTGCGCACCACGCTGACGCGGCCGTCGGCCACCACCGCGGTCCCGGCCGAGTCGTAGCCGCGGTATTCGAGCCGGCGTAGGCCTTCCAGGAGGATGGGCAGTGCCTGCTGGTTTCCGACGTAGCCCACGATCCCGCACATGGCAACGACGCTCCTTTTCGTTTCCCCCCGCACGCGGCGAGCGCGTGTGTGCTGCCGCCGCCCGCCTCACCGGCCCGCACGGATGGCCTGGCGGCCGCCAGAGGCGACCCCGCCAAGCACCGGCACGAGGCCGTCGTGGCCGAACAATGCTATCAGCCGCCTCTCCGCCGCCCACCTCCACATGGACGAGTGTGGCTACGCGCGAAGGAGCCGGCGCGCGGCCTCCGCTATGCGCCGGGAGGGCCGTCGGAGTCGTCCGGGTCGGTGGGGAACATCTCGTCCAGCCGGTGGGAGGCGCGCCGCTGCAGCAGCAGGATCAGCACGGCACCGGCGACCGCGACGATCACGAAGACCAGGTTGACGCGGCGGCCGGCCGACGCACCTTGGGGCAGGGTCGACGAGGTGGTGGCCGCCTGGGCCAGCGCCGGTCCCGCCGCCAGGAGCACCAGCGCCTGGGCGGCGGCGACCACGCCGGCCAGCCTCGCCACCACCCGGCCGGGACCGGCACCTCGGTCCCCGGCGCTGACCTGCCGCCCGCTCGCCATGCGCATCCTCTCTAGGCCCGGCCCAGCTGGTCGCCGACCACCTCGGCCAGGCGTTCGGCCACCGCCCTGGCACCCGCCTCGGTCTCGGCCTCGACCATCACCCGGACCAGCGGCTCGGTGCCGGAGGCGCGCACCAGCACTCGCCCCCGGTCGCCGAGTGCCGCCTCCGCGGCGGCCACGGCGCTGGTGACAGCGGCGGAGCTGGTCAGCCCGTCGCGGTCGGCGACGCGCACGTTGACCAGCACCTGCGGCAGCCGGCGCATGACCTTGGCCAGGTCGGACAGCGGCCGGCCGGTCCGGGCCATGATCGCCAGCAGCCGCAACGCGGTGAGCACGCCGTCCCCGGTGGTCGCCCGGTCGAGGAAGATGATGTGGCCGGACTGCTCGCCGCCGAGGGTGTGGCCGCCGGCCCGCATGGCCTCTAGCACGTAGCGGTCGCCCACCGCGGTCTGCACCACCTCGACGCCGTGGGAGGCCATCGCCTGCCTGAAACCGAGGTTGGTCATGACCGTGGTGACCACCGTGCCGGTCGGCAGGCGGTCCCTGGCCCGCTCGTCCAGTGCCGCCACCGCCAGGATCACGTCGCCGTCGACCAGCTCGCCGCGCTCGTCCACGGCGATCAGGCGGTCGGCGTCGCCGTCATGGGCCAGGCCGACGTGGGCACTCATCTCCCTGACCGCCGCCTGCACGTGCTCGGGGTGGGTGGAGCCGACCCCCGCGTTGATGTTCTCTCCGTCGGGCTCGGCCGCCACCGCGGCGACGTCGGCACCGGCGCGCCGGTAGGCCTCTGGCGCGACCGTGGCGGCCGCGCCGTTGGCGCAGTCCACCACCACCCGAAGGCCACCGAGGTCGGGGATGCCGTCGAGCAGGTGGGCGAGGTAGGCCTCGACCGCGTCGGCGGCCTCGCGGACTCGCCCGACCTCGCCGGCCACCGGCCGCGGCGCCGCCTGGTCGGCCGCGCCGAGGGCGCCCTCGATCCGCTCCTCGAGCGCGTCGGGCAGCTTGAAGCCCTCGGGGCCGAAGAACTTGATCCCGTTGTCGGGCATGGGGTTGTGCGAGGCGGAGATGACCGCGCCGGCGGCGGCGCCGTAGTGACGGGTGAGGAACGCGACCGCCGGGGTAGGCGCCACCCCGACCAGCAGCGCGTCCCCGCCCGCGCTGCAGATCCCGGCGACGAGGGCGCTCTCGAGCAGCCGTCCCGACGCCCTGGGATCGCGGCCGACCACCACCAGCGGGGCACCGCCGCCGGCCTGGGTGGCGCGGAGCGCCCCGACGGCCGCGCGGCCAAGGGCGAGCGCCAGCTCCGGAGTGAGGTCGGCGTTGGCCCGCCCGCGCACGCCATCGGTCCCGAAGTACTTGCCCAAGGCAGGCTCCCGTCGTTGTGAGGTCGCCGATCGGCTGTGGTGAGAGGGCATTGTGCCACGACCCTGGTGACCGCCTTGCCGCATTCGACCGAGGTGCGGCTGGCGCCCGAATCTGGTATCGATCGCACGACCGCCGATCACACCCCGCCCGCCGCGGGCCAGCCGAACGGAAGCACGATGGAACAACGTCCCTGCCCGCACTGCGGGACCTCAAACGCCCCGGATGCGAGGACGTGCTCCTGGTGCGGCCGCTCGATGGCCGATGACGGCGACCCCACCGAGCCGCTCGACCGGCCGGTGGCCGGCCCGCCGGCCGGCGAGTCGGGAGCGCCAGCCTGGCTCCAACCGCCCGCGGGCGGCTCGAGAGAAGCTCCTACAGAGCCGCTGCGGGCCTTAGAGGGCGACTGGGGGCAACCCACCCAGCCGCAACCGCCCCAGGGGGGGTCATGGGGAGCGCCGAGCGGCTGGCAGCCACAGGGGAACCAGTGGCAGGGCGGCGACCCCGGACAGGCCCAGTGGGGGACGGGGGCTCCGCCGGCGCCACCAAGGCGCGGCCGGCTGCTCTGGGTGGCGATCGCCGGCGTGCTGGTGGTGGTCGTGCTGGCCGGGGTCGCGTTCCGTGTGGTCAACAACCGGGCGAAGGCCGACGAGCCCTTGCAGGCCCCTGCCAGCGTCGGCGGGCTCAACCGTATCGAGCGCGGCGCGGTCCGCTCCGGTCTGGACTTGCAGGAGAAGCAGCTCCGCGAGCGCGGCGCCAAGAACTTCGTCGTTGCCGCCTACGGCACCGAGCTTCAGCCCCAGTTCATCCTGGTGGCGGTGCGTGACGCCAGTGACCGCGCCAGGCGGGACGTGATCGAAGGGTTCGACGCCGCGCTCCGGCAGCAGCCAGGCGGCGCCGCCAGGGACCAGACCTTCCGGCGGGACGACGTCGACTACCGCTGCATCTCCTCCGAGCTCAGTGCGACCGTCGCCATCTGCCGCTTCGACGACGGCGACATCGTCGGCTTCGGCTTCAGCCCCGGCGTCACCCCCCAGCGCGTGAGTGAGCTCACCGCCGAGGCACGCAACCAGATGGCGGACTGACGCCTTCGGCGACGCCCGCCGCCTAGCTCTGGCTATCGCGTCGCCAAAGGCGTCCAGTCCGTCGCCAAGCTTCCAGTGCCGCCAGCCACGTCGCCGAAGGCGTTACCGCTTGGAGTACTGGGGCGCCTTGCGGGCCTTTTTCAGCCCGTACTTCTTGCGCTCGACCTCGCGCGCATCGCGGGTGAGGAAGCCGCGCTTCTTCAACTCGCCGCGCAACTCCTCGTCGAGGTCGATGAGGGCGCGGGAGATGGCGTGGCGGAGCGCCCCTGCCTGTCCGGAGATGCCGCCTCCGACCAGGGAGGCGATCACGTCGTAGCGCTCGAGGGTGTTGGTCACCCGCAGCGGCTCGGTGAGCACCCGGCGGTGGGTCGGGTTGGGGAAGTAGTCGTCGAGCGGGCGGCCGTTCAACTTGAACGTGCCGGTACCCTCGACCAGGCGCACCCGGACGATGGCTTCCTTGCGGCGGCCGGTGCCACGGGCGAGTTGAGTAGGTGCAGCCAACTGAGCAGTCCTCCTGTTATGCCTGCTTGGCGCCTGACTCGGGACCGAGGTCCAGCGGCACGGGCTGCTGGGCCGCGTGCGGGTGGGTCGGGCCGTCGTAGACCTTGAGCTTGGAGATCATCTGCCGGCCGAGGCGGTTGTGGGGCAGCATCCCCTTCACCGCCCGCTCGACCGCACGGGACGGGCGCTGAGCGAGCAGCACGCTGTACGGGGTGGCCTTCAGCCCTCCTGGATAGCCGGAGTGGCGGTAGGCCAGCTTCTGCTCCCGCTTCTTGCCGGTGAGGTGGATCTTGGCCGCGTTGACGACGATCACGTGGTCGCCGGTGTCGACGTGGGGGGCGAAGATCGGCTTGTGCTTGCCGCGCAGGATGCGCGCGATCTGGGCGGCCAGGCGGCCGAGGGTCTGGCCGTCGGCGTCAACGAGGTACCAGGTGCGCTTGATGTCCTGCTGGCGCGGCGAGAACGTGCGCTGGCTGGCGACGGGCATGCGGGCAAACTCCATGACAACGATGAGGGCGGCGGGCTGGCGCGCACACGAACGCTGCCTGCCCGTGCAGACATTCAAGGCTACCACGACCCCGTCAGCGCGGCGACTTCGGCCCTGGCCGGCGCTGCGCGGCTGCGTCGTGGAAGCCAGCCATGCTGGCCACTCAAGCAGGGTCGAGGCGGCGGACGCCACCGGATTTCCCGGTGTCGCGGTGGTCCGGACGGTCACCTGTCGGGCTGGGTGGGGTGAGTGCCCGCGGGTAGGTGACGGCTTCGAGGACCAGGCCGTGCGGTGGGGCGATCTGGCCGGCGGCCGCGCGGTCGCGGGCGGCCAGCACGGCGGGGGCGTCGGCGGGACGGCGGCGGCCGTCGCCGACGGCCAGCAGGTAGCCGACCAGGCCGCGGACCATCTGCCAGCAGAACGCGTCGGCCACCACGCGGACCTCGACCAGGCCGCCGACGCGGCGGACGCGGAGCGAGCGCAGCCGGCGGCGGGTGGTGGCGCCCGCCCGGCTGCGGCAGAAGCTGGCGAAGTCGTGCTCGCCCACCAGGTGGGCCGCTGCCTCGGCCATCAGCGCGACGTCCAGCGGACGCTGCCACGCGAGCACGAAGCCGCTGGTCAGGGGGTCGGGGTCGCCCGAGTCGTCGATCCGGTACCGGTAGGAGCGGCGCCGGGCCGAGAAGCGGGCGTCGAAGCCGTCCGGCGCCCAGTCGGCGGCGCGCACCACCACGTCCGGGCCGAGCGCGGCGTTCAGGTTGCGGCGGACCCGATCGGGGTCGAGGCGGCCGGGCACGTCGGCGTGGACCACCTGGCCGCGGGCGTGCACGCCGACGTCGGTGCGCCCCGCCCCGACCGTCTCGACCGGCTCCTGGGCCATGCGCGCCAGTGCCGCCTCCAGCTCGCCCTGAACGGTGCGCTGGTCGCGCTGGCGGGCGAAGCCGGCGAAGCCGCTGCCGTCGTACGCGAGCAGCAGGCGCAGCCGCCGGCGCGCGCCGGCCGGTTTGGGGCCGTCGGGGCCGGCCTGGTCAGGCCTTCCGCTCGTCGTCCTGCTCGCCCTCGTCGGCGTCCTCGGACGCCTCCTCACCGGCAGCCTCGGCGGTGCTGTCGTCCTGGGCCTCGGCCACCTCCGCGTCCTCGTCGGACTCGTCGGCCGGCTCCTCGTCCTCGTCCTCGTCGGGCTCGTCGGCGGCGGGCATGCCCGCCTCGATCTCGGCGTCGGTGGGGACCTCGGGACGCTCCTCGGTCTCCTCCGCCTCGTCACCGAGCAGGGCGGCGTCGGCCTCGTCGGTCCGGCGGCGCCGGGCGGCGGCGCGGCGCTGGGCACGGTTGGCGCCCGCCGGGGCGCTTTCGCCGGCCTGGGAGCGGCGGCGGCCGAACCGGCGCCGGCCCGTGGTGGCCTCGCCGGTCTCGGCGACCTCGCCGCCGTCCAGGTCGACCAGCTCGATCAGAGCCATCGGCGCGGAGTCGCCAGGCCGCGGGCCGAGCTTGAGGATGCGGGTGTAGCCGCCCTGGCGGTTGGCGTAGCGCGGGGCGATCTCCGCGAACAGCTTGTGGACGACCTGCTTGTCCCGCACCACGGTGAGGACCTGGCGCCGGCTGGCGACGTCGCCGCGCTTGGCGAAGGTGATCAGCCGCTCGGCCTGGGGCCGCAGCCGCTTGGCCTTGGCCTCGGTGGTGCGGATGCGCTCCAGCTCGAACAGCGACCTGGCCAGGTTGGCGATGAGCATGCGCTCGTGGCTCGGTCCCCCGCCCAGGCGAGGCCCCTTGGTCGGGGTCGGCATGGTCTCTGACTCCTTGGTTGCTTATTCCTCGCGCAGGGACAGGCCCAGCTCGTGCAGCTTCTCGCGGACCTCGTCGATCGACTTGGCCCCGAAGTTGCGAATGTCGAGCAGGTCCGCCTCGGACTTGGTGACCAGCTCGCCGACGGTGGTGATGCCCTCGCGCTTGAGGCAGTTGTACGACCGGACCGAGAGGTCCAGCTCCTCGATCGGGGTGTCGAGGTTGGCCCCGAGCGGCCCGACCTGCTCGGCGGGGCCGAGCTGCAGGCCCTCGCCGCCGCCGGTGAGGTCGGCGAACAGGCTGACCAGCTCGCGCAGGGTGCCACCGGCCGAGGCCAGGGCGTCCTCCGGGCTCAGCGAGCCGTCGGTCTCCACGTCGAGGATGAGGCGGTCGTAGTTGGTCATCTCACCCGAGCGGGTCGCCTCGACCGTGTAGCTCACGCGGCGCACCGGCGAGAAGATCGAGTCCACCGGGATGCGCCCGATCTCGTCGCTGGCCGACTTGTTGCGCTCGGCCGGGCGGTAGCCGCGGCCCTTCTCGACCCGCAGCTCCATCTCCAGCTTGGCCTTGCCGTTGAGCGTGGCGATGTGCAGCTCGGGGTTGATCACGTCGAGGTCGGCCGGCGGCACGATGTCGGCGGCGGTCACGTCGGCCGGGCCGGTGGCGCGGAGGAACATGGTCGCCGGCTCGGTGGTCTCGCTGCGCAGGCGCAGCTCCTTGACGTTCAGGATGATGTCGGTGACGTCCTCTTTCACGCCCGAGATGGACGAGAACTCGTGCAGGACGCCGTCGATCTTGATCGAGGTCACGGCCGCGCCCGGGATGGACGACAGCAGGGTGCGCCGGAGCGAGTTGCCGAGCGTGTAGCCGAAGCCAGGCTCGAGCGGCTCGATCACGAAGCGGGTGCGGTTGTCCGCGAGCGGGTTGGTCTCGATGCGGGGACGGGAGATTTCCATGTGCGTGTGTTCACCTCCGGCTCCCCTGGCCCGCCATATGACCAGGGCAGCCCGTCAGGGCGATCCCAGGCCCGCCAGGGCTTGGGATCCTGTTCTTGCTCTTCGTAGTTGCTCTTGTAGTTGCCTTGGTTTGGATTTCCCGGGGGGGTTGGGGGGCTCCGCCCCCCGCAGTGGTTACTTAGAGTAAAGCTCGACGATCAGCTGCTCCTGGAGCGGCACCTCAACCTGGTCACGGGCTGGCACCGACGTGACCGTGAGCTTGGCCTCGCCGGCGTTCAGCTCGATCCAGCCGGGCTGTGGCCGGCCGACGGCGAGCTGGATCGACTCGTGCACGTTGAGGTTGTCGCGCGTCTTCTCCTTGATCTGCACCACGTCACCCGGCCGGACGGCGCTGGAGGGGATGTTCACCTTCTTGCCGTTGACGGTCACGTGGTTGTGGCGCACGAGCTGCCTGGCCTGGTCGCGCGAGCGCGCCAAGCCGCCCCGGTAGACGACGTTGTCGAGCCGGGTCTCGAGCAGCTGCAAGAGGACCTCGCCGGTGATGCCCTTCCGGCGGGCGGCCTCGTTGTAGTAGTTGCGGAACTGGGTCTCCAGCACGCCGTAGATGCGGCGGGCCTTCTGCTTCTCCCTGAGCTGGCTCAGGTACTCGGACTCCTTGACCCGTCCCCGCCCATGCTCACCGGGCGGGTAGGGGCGCTTCTCGACCGCGCACTTGGGACCCTCGCAGCGGGAGCCTTTCAGGAACAGCTTGGTCTTCTCGCGCCGGCACAGCTTGCAGTCCGGGCCTGTATATCGCGCCAATGTGGTTGGTTCGCTCCTCTCTCGGCTCCCTCGGCTGGGCGCTCCTTGCCGGCGCCCGCCGGGCCTTGCGGCCGCGGGGTTCGCTTCGGCTAGACGCGGCGCCGCTTCGGCGGCCGGCAGCCGTTGTGGGGTACCGGGGTCACGTCCTGGATGCCCTGGATCTCGAGCCCGGTGGCCTGCAGGGACCGGATGGCGGTCTCGCGGCCCGACCCTGGGCCCTTGACGAACACGTCGACCTTGCGCACGCCGTGCTCCTGCGCGCGCCTCGCCGCCTGCTCGGCGGCGAGCTGCGCCGCGAACGGGGTCGACTTGCGCGAGCCCTTGAAGCCGACGTTGCCCGACGACGCCCAGGCGATCACGTTGCCCTGCGGGTCGGTGATCGTCACGAGCGTGTTGTTGAAGCTCGACTTGATGTGCGCATGCGCGTGAGCGATGTTCTTCTTCTCACGCCGCCTCGGCTTCTTCGCTCCGCCCTTCTTAGGTGGCAAGAAGGTTCTCCTTTTCTGATCTTCGATCCTCGCGTCTAGCGGTGGCCGTTCTAGGGTTGCGGGGGGCTCCGCCCCCCGCAGTCGTTACTTCTTGGTCGCCTTCTTCTTGCCGGCCACGGTCTTCTTCGGTCCCTTGCGGGTGCGCGCGTTGGTGTGGGTGCGCTGGCCCCGCACCGGCAGCCCGCGGCGGTGGCGGATGCCCTGGTAGGACCCGATCTCGATCTTGCGCTTGATGTCCTGAGCGACCTCGCGGCGCAGGTCGCCCTCGATCTTGTAGTGGCCGTCGATCCACTCGCGCAGGCGGACGACCTCCTCTTCGGAGAGGTCGCGCACGCGCGTGTTGGGGTTCACCCTGGTGCCTTTCAGCGTCTCCAGGGCGCGGGTCCGGCCGAGGCCGAAGATGTACGTGAGGCCGACCTCCACCCGCTTCTCACGGGGGAGGTCGACGCCGGCGATGCGTGCCATATGCCTGCCGAACCTCCGCGTGCTCGTCGGCCGGGGCCCGATTAGCCCTGACGCTGCTTGTGGCGAGGGTTGGTGCAGATCACCAGCACCGTCCCATGGCGCCGGATGATCTTGCACTTCTCGCAGATTCTCTTGACCGAAGGCTGGACCTTCATCGTTGTCTCCTGGGCGTGGCCGCTTACTTGTAGCGGTAGGTGATGCGGCCACGGTTGAGGTCGTAGGGTGAGAGCTCGACGACGACCCGGTCGCCCGGCAGGATGCGGATGTAGTGCATGCGCATCTTCCCGGAGATGTGGGCCAGGACGCGGTGGCCGTTGGCCAGCTCGACCCGGAACATCGCGTTCGGGAGGGGCTCGACGACCGTCCCCTCGACTTCGATCGCACCGTCCTTCTTCGGCAAGCTCTTCCCTTTGTTCAGCCGGGGCTACCGCTACTTGAGCCCCGGACCCTGATCCATCCGGGGCTACCGCTTCGCTACTTGAGCCCCGGACCCTTTCATTCAGTAATGGCGGGCACGCGGGCGCGCCCGAAATCTAAGTCAGTCGATGGAGCGGGAGAAGCCGGGGCGGAACCCCCGGCCGAACGCCCATGGAGAACCATGGGGCCAGCTCTAGAAGATAGCAGCTCACGGCCGTTTTCAGCAAGGCGCGGGCGGGTCACTGTGCCATCGCCCTCGGCAGCCACTCGCTCTGCACGCGCCCGTCGAGCAGGGTCAGCACCTCCGGGCCGTGCTCGGTGATGGCGACGGTGTGCTCGAAGTGGGCCGAGCGCGACCCGTCCCTGGTCACCACCGTCCACTGGTCGTCGAGCACCTCGGTCTCCGCCCCGCCCTCGTTCAGCATCGGCTCGATGGCCAGCACCAGCCCGGCGTCGAGGCGGAGGCCACGCCCTGGCCGACCGTAGTTCGGCACCTGTGGCTCCTCGTGCATGCGGGTGCCGATGCCGTGGCCGACGTACTCCCGCACCACCCCGTAGCCGTCGACGGCGGCGACCTGCTCGACCGCGTTGCCGATGTCGGACAGGCGGTTGCCGGGGCGGCACTGGTCGATCCCGGCCCACAGCGCCCGCTCGGTCGTCTCGATCAGCCGGATGGCGGCCCCGTCGACCTGGCCGACCGGGACGGTCACGGCGGCGTCGCCGTGGTAGCCCTCCACGATCGCGCCGCAGTCGACCGAGAGGATGTCGCCCTCGCGCAGCCGGTAGTCGTTGGGGATGCCGTGCACGATGCGGTCGTTGGGCGACAGGCAGAGGCTGGCGGGGAAGCCGTGGTAACCCTTGAACGACGGCACCGCGCCGGCCGCCCGGATGGTCCGCTCGGCCAGCGCGTCGAGTTCCAGCAGGCTGACCCCCGGACGGACCTGCTCGGTCACCACCGTGAGGGTGTGCCCGACCAGCCGGCCCGCCCGCCGCATGCGGGCGACCTCCTCGGCGGACTTGCGGATGATCACTTCGCCTTCGCCTTCGCCATCAGGGCGTCGAGGATCCGGGTGGTGACCTCCTCCACCGCGCCGATGGCGTCGACCGCGATCAGCAGGCCACGGTGGGCGTAGTAGTCGACCAACGGCTGGGTCTTCTCGGCGAACACCTCGAGGCGGTGGCGGATGGTCTGCTCGGTGTCGTCCGAGCGGTGCAGCGCCGCCGAGCGCCCCGCCAGCCGGCGGAACAGCTCCTCCTCGGTCACCTCGAAGTTGAGGGCGGCGTCCAGGGGGGTGTCCAGTCGGGCCAGCCGGTGGTCGAGCGCTTCCGCCTGCGCCACCGTGCGCGGGAAGCCGTCGAGCACGAACCCGGCGTCGCAGTCGCGGGCGGCAAGTCGGTCCATCACCATGGCGATCACCAGCTCGTCAGGCACCAGGTCGCCGCGGTCCATGTAGCGTTGGGCGGCGCGGCCGAGGGGCGTGCCCTCGGCCACGTTGGCTCGGAAGATGTCCCCGGTGGCCACGTCGCCACAGCTGAAATGCTCGGCGATGAGGACCGCCTGGGTGCCCTTGCCGGCCCCTGGCGGGCCGACCAGCACAACGCGCACGTCACGCCCTCCCCTCGGTTGCCCGGCAGCCCTCGCTCAACGCAGGAACCCTTCGTAGTTGCGCATCAGGAGCTGGGACTCGATCTGTTTCATGGTCTCGAGTCCCACGCCCACGGTGATGAGGATGGCGGTGCCGCCGAAGGGGAACTGCTGCACCTGCCCGGCCGCCAGCGCGATGATCGGCAGCAGGGCGATCGCGGCCAGGAACAAGGACCCGGGCAGGGTGATCCGGGTCAGGATGTAGTTGAGATACTCGGCGGTCGGCCGCCCCGGCCGGATGCCGGGGACGAAGCCGCCGTACTTCTTCATGTTGTCGGCGGTGTCGACGGGGTTGAACGCGATCGAGTTGTAGAAGTACGCGAACGCGATGATCATCAGGAAGTAGGTGAGCATGTAGACCGGGTGGGTCTCCGAGCGGAAGAAGCGCTGGTTCAGGTCGGTGACCCACGGCCGGTTCACGATCGAGGTGAGCAGGGTCGGCAGGTAGAGCAGGCTGGACGCGAAGATGATCGGGATCACGCCCGCCTGGTTCACCTTGAGCGGGATGTAGGTGGACGACCCCCCGTACATGCGCCGTCCCACCTGGCGCTTGGCGTACTGCACCGGGATGCGGCGCTGGGCCTGCTCGACGAAGATCACCGCGACGACCACCAGCAGGCCGAGCAGGCAGACGATGGCGAACACGAACCCGCCACGGGAGCGCAGGATGTTCGCGCCCTCGGTCGGGAGCCTGGCCACGATCGCCGCGAAGATCATGATCGACATGCCGTTGCCGATGCCCCGTTGGGTGATCAGCTCGCCGAGCCACATGATCAGCGCGGTCCCGGCGGTCAGGGTGAGCACCGCCAGCGCGAAGCGCTGCGGGTTGAGGCCGGGGAAGATGTCGATCGGCAGCAGCCCCTGGCGGTGGGCCAGGGTGACGATGCCGGCCGACTGCAGCAGCGCCAGCGCCACGGTCAGGTAGCGGGTGTACTGCTGGATCTTCTTGCGGCCGTTCTCCCCCTCCTTCTGGAGCTGCTCCAGCCGGGGGATCACCACGCCGAGGAGCTGCATGATGATCGACGAGGTGATGTACGGCATGATCCCGAGCGCGAAAATGGCGAACTGGGTCAGCGCGCCGCCCGAGAACAGGTTGATCAGGTTGAACGCGCCGTTGTTGGGATCGCTGGCGGTGCGGAGGTAGTTCTGCACGGACTTGTAGTCCACCCCCGGCACCGGCAGGTGCGACCCGAGCCGGTACACGGCGATGATCCCGATCGTGAACAGGATCTTGCCGCGCAGGTCGCGGACCTTGAACGCGTTCCGAAAGGCCGACAGCATCGCGCGACTCCCCTACACGACTTCCACGGTGCCACCGGCGGCGGTGATCTTCTCGGCGGCGGTCGAGGAGAAGGCGTGCGCCCGTACCTGCAGCGCGACCGAGACGTCACCACGTCCCAGCACCTTCACCGGGGCGCCCTTGCGGGCCATGCCCTCGCGGACCAGCGCGTCCGGGTCGATGCTGCCGCCCTTCGGCCAGCCCTCGGCGAGCCGCTCGACGTTCACCACCGACCAGCGCACCTTGTTCGGGTTGATGAAGCCCCTGAGCTTGGGTACCCGCCGCTGCAGGGGCATCTGGCCGCCCTCGAAGCCGACACGCATCTTCCCGCGCGCGTTGGAGCCCTTGGTGCCGCGCCCGGCGGTCTTGCCCTTGCCGGCCGCCTCGCCCCGGCCCTTGCGGGTGCGGGCAGCGGTCGAGCCGGGGGCGGGCCGCAGATGATGCAGCTTCACTCCTTCACCTCCTCCACCCTGATCAGGTGGGAAACCTTTCGCAGCATGCCGCGGATCTCGGGCCGGTCCTCCTTGACGACCACGTCACCAAGGCGCTTGAGGCCGAGCCCGCGGACCGTAGCCCGCTGGTCGGGGGGTCGCCCGATCAGCGAGCGGGTCTGGGTCACCTTGAGCCTGGTGCTCACCTGGTGGCCTCCTTGCCGGCGGCGGTCGTGCTCGCGACCGCGGCGGCCTGCCGCTGGCGGGCGACCGTGGTCGGCGACATCTCGGCCAGCTCGAAGCCGCGCATGCTGGCCAGCTCTTCGGGCCGCTTGAGCTGCTTCAGCCCGGAGACGGTGGCGTGGACGATGTTGATCGGGTTGGCCGATCCCAGCGACTTGGACAGGACGTCGGTCACGCCGGCCGCTTCCAGCACGGCGCGGACCGGGCCGCCGGCGATCACGCCGGTCCCTGGGGACGCGGGCTTGAGCAGCACCCGGCCGGCGCCTTCCTCGCCAAGGACCTCGTGCGGGATGGTGGTGCCGAGCCGCGGGACGGCGAAGAAGTTCTTCTTGGCCACCTCGACGCCCTTCTGGATCGCCGAGGGGACCTCGCGGGCCTTGCCGTAGCCGACGCCGACCTTGCCGTTGCCGTCCCCCACCACCACCAGCGCGGTGAAGGAGAAGCGGCGGCCACCCTTGACCACCTTGGCGACCCGGTTGATCGCGACGACGTGCTCTTCGAACTGCGTCTTCGGGGAGTCGTCCCGGCCGCCGCCACCACGGTCGTCTCGGGGCGGCCGGTTACCCTGTCCACCGGGACCCCGGCGAGCGGGGGCTGGTGCCATTCGGTTGCCTCCTCGTTCGTGTCTCTTGTGCTAGAAGTCCAGTCCGCCATCGCGGGCGGCGTCGGCCAGCGCCTTGATGCGGCCGTGGTACTGGTAGCCGCCCCGGTCGAACACCACCGAGTTGACCCCGGCGGCCTTGGCCAGCTTGGCGACCTCGGTGCCGACCCGCCGGGCGGCGGTCTTCTTGTCGCCATCGCCGGGCAGCGCCACCGACCCGGCCGATGCCACCGTACGCCCGGCGGCGTCGTCGATGATCTGGGCGTAGATGTGCTTGTTGGAGCGGAACACGGCCAGGCGCGGCCGCTCCGCCGTACCGACCACGCGACGCCGGACGCGCGCGTGCCGCTTCAGCCGCCCCTGGCGCTTCGCCCGAGCTGTGTCCATGGTGTCGTTTCCCCTTACTTCGCTGTCTTCCCGGCCTTGCGGCGCACCACCTCGCCCGCGTAGCGCACACCCTTGCCCTTGTAGGGGTCGGGGCGGCGCAGGCTGCGGATCTCGGCGGCCACCTGGCCGACTCGCTGCTTGTCGATGCCGCTGACCGAGAATCGGGTGGGCGTCTCCACCTGGAAGGTGATGCCCTCCGAGGCCTTGACCGTCACCGGGTGTGAGAAGCCGAGGCTGAACACCAGGTCCGAGCCTTGCGCCTGGACCCGGTAGCCGACCCCCTGGATCTCGAGCCGCTTCTCGAAGCCGTTGGTGACGCCCTCGACCATGTTGGCCACCAGGGAGCGGACCAGGCCGTGCAGCGCCCGGCTCTCGCGCTCGTCGTCGGGCCGCACCACCCGGACCTGGCCGTCGGACTGCTCGATCGTGATCGGCGCCGGGATGTCCTGGGAGAGGGTGCCCTTGGGCCCGGTCACGACCGCGGTCGTGCCCTCCATCTTCACCTCGACACCTGCCGGGATCGGGATCGGGAGGTAGCCGATGCGCGACATGCTCCCTCCTTACCAGACGTAGGCCAGGACCTCGCCGCCGATGCCTACCTTGTGGGCGTGGCGGTCGGTGAAGAGTCCCTGGGAGGTCGAGATGATGGCGATGCCGAGGCCGCCGAGGACCCTTGGCAGCGCCTCCTTCTTGGCGTACACGCGCAGGCCGGGCTTTGAGATCCGGCGAACCCCGCTGATGGTGCGCTCGCGGTTGGGGCCGTACTTCAGCTCCACCTTGAGCACGCTGCCGATCTCGCCCTTCTCCACCGCGTAGTTCTTGATGTAGCCCTCCTGCTTCAGGACCTTGGCGATCTCCACCTTGATCTTGGAGCTGGGCATGGCGACATCGTCGTGGTAGGCGGCGTTGCCGTTGCGCAGGCGCGTGAGCATGTCGGCGATCGGGTCGGTCATGGTCATCCGCGGTCGCCTCCTACCAGCTCGACTTGGTGACGCCGGGCAGCTCGCCGGCGTGGGCGAGCTCGCGAACGCAGATCCGGCAGAGGCCGAACTTGCGCAGCACCGCCCGTGGACGTCCGCAGCGCTGGCAGCGCGTGTAGGCCTGCACCTTGAACTTCGGGGTGCGCTTCTGCTTGGCGATCAATGACTTCTTGGCCATCTGCTGGTGTTACCTCCTGGCCTGATGGGTTCGCGAGCGTGCCTGCCGGCTGACAAGCCCTCGCGCCTGACCAGAGCCCTCCGTGTGTCGTCCGGTCACGCGCCTCACGCGGCCCGGAACGGGAACCCGAGCGCGCGCAGCAGCGCCCGGCCGTGCTCGTCGGTGTCCGCGGTGGTCACCACGATGATGTCCATGCCACGGATCTTTTCGATCTTGTCGTAGTCGACCTCCGGGAACACCAGCTGCTCGGTGAGCCCGAAGGAGTAGTTGCCGTTGCCGTCGAAGCTCCTGGGCGAGAGCCCGCGGAAGTCGCGGATGCGGGGCAGGGCGAGCGACAGCAGGCGGTCGAGGAACTCCCACATGCGGTCGCCGCGGAGGGTCACCTTGGCGCCGACCGACTGCCCCTCGCGGAGCTTGAAGCCGGCGATCGACTTCTTCGCCTTGGTCACCAGCGGGCGCTGACCGGTGATCACGGTCAGGTCGCGGACCGCGCCGTCGAGCAGCCGAGGTTCCTTCGAGCCCTCGCCGACGCCCATGTTCACCACGACCTTGACCAGGCGCGGCACCTGCATGACGTTGGCCAGTCCGAGCTCGTCCCGGAGCTGGCCCCGCAGCTCGGTGTGGTAACGCACCTTGAGGCGGGGCGCCTCGGTTGCCGTCTGGGTCATCGCGATCGCTTCCTCGTCCTTAGAGCCTCGCGCCGCACTTGGCGCAGACGCGAACCTTGTTGCCTTCGTCGTCACGGTGCGCCACCCGCGTCGGGTGGCCTTGGTCTGGGCAGACGATCTGCACGTTGGACGCGTCCACCCAGGCTTCCTTCTCGGTGATGCCGCCGGTCTGGCCGCCCCGCTGGGTGGGCCGGACCTTCAGGTGGCGCTTGATGCGGTTGACGCCCTCGACCAGCACCTTGTTGCGGCGAGGGTCGGTCCTGATGACCTTGCCGGTGACGCCAAGGTCCTTGCCGGCCATGACGATCACACGGTCGTCCTTGTGAACCTTCATGACTACAAGACCTCCGGTGCCAGGCTGATGATCTTCATGAAGCGCTTCTCGCGCAGCTCCCGGCCGACCGGGCCGAAGATGCGCGTGCCGCGCGGGTTCTGCTGTTCGTTGATGAGTACGGCGGCGTTCTCGTCGAAACGGATGTAGGAGCCGTCGGGCCGGCGCTTCTGCTGCTTCACCCGGACCACGACCGCCTTGACGATCTCGCCTTCCTTGACCGCGCCGCCCGGGATGGCGTCCTTCACGGTCGCGATGATGGTGTCACCGATGGAGGCGTAGCGCCGCCCGGAGCCGCCGAGCACGCGGATGCAGAGGATCTCCTTTGCCCCCGTGTTGTCCGCGACCTTGAGCCGCGACTCCTGCTGAATCATCTCCTGGGTCCTTCTCTGTCTCAGTTGTGCTTGCTCTTGGGGTTCCTACTTTGCCTTCTGCACGATCTCGACCACGCGCCAGCGCTTGGTGGCCGACATCGGTCGGCTCTCCATCAGCCGGACGGTGTCGCCGACCCGGGCCTTGTTCTGCTCGTCGTGGGCCTTCAGCCGGGTCGTGCGCCGGATCAGCTTGTGGTACAGCCGGTGCTGGTGGACGTCCTCGACGCGGACCACCACCGTCTTG
>Ga0114129_10006512_pt1 | contig 16570 bp, 11 predicted proteins | sample RhiMetdeltSRZDD1_FD_80071 | JGI IMG/M metagenome (GOLD analysis project Ga0114129, IMG submission 80071) | Populus rhizosphere microbial communities from Tennessee, USA - Rhizosphere MetaG P. deltoides SRZDD1 (version 2) (version 2) | ecosystem: Host-associated > Plants > Roots > Rhizosphere >... | reverse complement strand
GGTCCGGCGAGTTGGGCGTTGCCGGCTGGATCAACACGCGCGTCTGGGATGAAACCGGCGACGAGCAGAAGGCGCAGGGGTGGGCACCGCTCATCCTCGACACCAACGCCAACGGCAAGCAGGACGCGTGGGTCGAGCCCGACGATGCGGTCGACCCTTCGAAAGACAAACGGATCGACGCGAGCTTCTATGGCATCGCCGTCAGTCCGGTCGACGGCACTGTGTGGGGTAACACGAACGCGTTCCCGGGCGCCGAAGTGCACGTCACGCCCGGAACGAACCCGCCGTACACGACACTGACCGAAATCTTCGAGGTACCGTACGGCCGGATCGCCGGCGCCGGTTACAACCCGCGCGGCATGGACGTCGATAGCAACGGCGTGTTCTGGGCCGTGCTCGCCAGCGGGCACTACGCGAGCTTCGATCGCCGCAAGTGCAAGGGACCGCTGAATGGCCCGAACGCGACCGGCCGGCAGTGCGATGAAGGCTGGACGTTCTATCCGGTGCCCGGTCCGAACTTCAAGGGCAATCCGGAATCAGCGGCCGCGGACTCGAATTACTACAACTGGGTGGACAAGTACGACACCTTCGGTCTCGGCAGGAATATTCCGATCGCCACCGGTAATCTGTCCGACTCGCTGCTCTTCCTCGAGGACGGCAGGTGGATCACGCTGCGCGTGCCGTATCCGATGGGCTTCTTCGTCAAGCAGATCGACGGCCGCATCGACGACGCGAAGGCCGGATGGAAAGGCAAAGGCCTGTGGACCGCGTCGGCAAGCCGCCCGACCTGGCACCTCGAGGGCGGCAAGGGCACGCGGCCGAAGCTCGTGAAGCTGCAGCTGCGCCCGAATCCACTCGCGAAGTGAGCGGCGGATTCTCGCCCGGGGCCCCGTGTAACGTTGCCGTGCGGCCCGGTAGTTCTTACCTGCAACGCCGGGCGTGAACCGCCGGCGGAAGCGGATCGACGCCGCATTTTGGACAAACCGGGGCGGACCGCGACGGCACAAGCGTTGCTCCATGACGGGCGGCCCTCGTGCAAGTCCCGGATCCAAATCGTATCGACGCGTTCGTCAACTCGCATCGAGCTCTGGTGCTGACGGCGATCATCGCGTTGTGTCTGGCGTCATGGACGGCGACAGGCGCGGCGCTTGGCTACGCCTATACCGTGGTCCGCGCGCTGCCGGGCCCGAGCGACGTCAGGGCCGCCGCGTCGATGGCCCACGCCACCACCATCACGGACGCGAAAGGGCGCCACGCATTCACCATCTTCGAGGAGCAGCGCCTGCAGGTTCCCCTGTCGCGGGTCTCGCCGAACCTGACGCGCGCAATCATCGCGGTCGAGGACCGGCGCTTCTACGTCCACGACGGTGTCGATCCCATTCGCCTGACAGGCGCGCTGCTTCACGACCTCGCGCGCAGTCGCGCCGAACAAGGGGGCAGTACCATCACGCAGCAGCTCGCCCGGCTCAGCTTCCTGACGCCGGAGAAGACCATCCGGCGGAAGCTGCAGGAGCTCGTGCTCGCCGGGCGCTTCGAACGCACGTTCACCAAGGATCAGATCCTCGAGCTGTACCTGAACAAGGCGTATTTCGGCGACGGCTTGTACGGCGTCGAGGCCGCGTCGCTCGGCTACTTCGGCAAGCATGCGCTCGACCTCGACGTCGCGGAAGCCGCGCTCATTGCCGGTCTCGTGAAGTCGCCGTCCACCTACGCCCCGACCGTGAACGTCAATCGGGCGCTCGCGCGGCGCGCGACGGTGCTCGCGGTGATGCGCGAGGCCGGCGTCATCGACGAGGGGACGTATCGCTCCGCCCTCCAGGCGCCGTTGCGCCTCGATGACTCGCTGCGGCGCGAGGAGGCGTACGGGCAGTACTTCAAGGAAGAAGTCCGGAAGCAGCTCGTCGACCTGTTCGGATGGGACCGGGTCTACCGAGCGGGCCTGCGGGTGGAGACCACCCTCGACATCGACATGCAGCGCGCGGCGGAAGCGGAGGTCGCACGCGCGATCGCGGACATCGAACGGCGGCAGAACCGGCGCGCCCCGGCGCGGACCGCGGACACGGCGTTGCAGGCGGCGCTGGTCGCCCTCGATCCGCGCACGGGCGAGGTCCGCGCGATGGTCGGCGGCCGCGACTTCCGCACGAGCCCCTTCAACCGCGCGACGCAGTCGAGGCGGCAGCCCGGCTCGGCGTTCAAGCCCGTCGTCTACGCCGCTGCGCTCGAACAGGGCTACACGCCTGCCACGATCCTCAGCGGCCTGAACGCGCCGGCAACGCTGTCGCAGACCGCCTGGCTGCCCGACGACGAACATGCGGCGGACGAGGCGATGACCATGCGTTCGGCGCTTCGCGTGTCGAGCAATCGTGCCGCGGTGCAGATGCTTCAGACCATCGGAGTCTCCGCGGCCGTCGATTACGCCTCGCGCCTCGGCCTGGGCAACATGCCGCGCGTGCCGTCGCTCGCGCTCGGGACGGGAGAGGTGACGCTCCTTTCGTTGACCTCCGCGTTCGGTGCGTTTGCCAATGACGGCGTGCTGGCCCGCGCGGCGCTGATTCGCCGCGTGACCTCGAGCGACGGACAGGTGCTCTACGAGTCCCCGGCGGCGTCGACGCGCGCCGTCAGCCCGACCACCGCGTTTCTGATCACGTCGATGCTCGAAGACGTGGTCGACGCCGGCACCGCGGCCCAGGCGCGCGAGCTTGGATTCCGCTTCCCCGCCGCCGGCAAGACCGGCACGACCAACGAGTACCGCGATGCGTGGTTCGTCGGCTACACGCCGGGTCTCGTGACCGGCGTGTGGGTCGGCTATGACCAGCCGCGCACGATTATCCGCGGCGGCTACGCCGCGCAGCTGGCGGTCCCGCTGTGGGCGCGGTTCATGACGGCGGCGACGCGTGGAGACAAACCCGAGGGGTTTCGGCCGCCGCCGGGCGTGATCGCCGTCGACATCGATGCCGTCAGCGGGCGGCTTGCACGCAGCGAGTGCCGCGGGGCGCCCGACGCCGCCGTGCGCCTCGAATATTTCGCGCAGGGGACCGAGCCGATCGACCTGTGCCCGATCCACCGTTCGAACCTGCTGCGCGCGCTCGTCGTGCCCTCGCTCCCCGCGCCGGCGCTGGAGGAAGCGCCGCGGCGAATCGTGGCTGCGTCCGAACCGCTGGCGGAACCGGTCCCCCAGCACGCCGCGCAGGCCGCACCAGATCGCCCCGAAGAACCGCCCGTGCAGAAGAAGCGCGGATTCTGGTCGCGCATGTTCGGCGTCGGGAAGACCGCGGATCGGAAATGAACACACGCCTGTCGATTCCCGTCATCCTGCTCGTCATCACCCTTCCATCGCTGGCGCGCGCGCAGTCGCCGGTCCAGCCGGGCGCATGGACGATCTCGCCGCTGCTCGGCGTCGCATTCGACAACGACGGCGACGCCTCGCTGGCGCTGGCGGGGGCTGTCGATTACTACGTGACGCCGGAGTTCGCGCTCGAAGGCGAGCTGGGGCACGTCTTCGATACGGCGCCTGACGACGCCAACGTCGACGCATCGCTGACGACGGCACACGCGAGCGTCCTGTACATCTTCGATGCCGCCCTTCGTCCGTACGTCGCGGCGGGAATCGGCGCGGGCCACTACTCGGTCGAGGTGACCAGGCCCCAGGCGACGTTCGAGACCACGGAGATCGGGTTCAACCTGGGCGCCGGCGTGATCTACCCGTTGGACAGCCGTCTCGGCGTGCGTGGCGACTTCCGGTATTTCAAGCACATCGACAACGTGCCCTCGTCCTGGCGCCTCTCCGGCGGCGTCACCCTGAAGCTCTCGGAGTAAGTTAGCCACTTTTCCCCGAAACGTCGCATTGAGGCTTGACCGGCCGGAATGAACCGGCCTCAGCCTCAAAGGACGCCTAATGTTGACCGTGCACCAGAAGACCCTGGTCCAGGAGAGCTTCGCGATTGTTGCGCCCATCGCGGACGACGCCGCCGCGCTGTTCTATCGGCGACTCTTCGAGCTCGACCCCTCGCTCGAGCGCATGTTCCGCGGCGAGATGTCCGAACAGCGCAGGAAGTTGATGCAGATGCTGACCGCCGCGGTCAAAGGGCTCGACCGGCTCGATCAGCTCGTGCCGGTGGTCCAGGATCTCGGCCGGCGTCACGCGAACTACGGCGTCGAGGATCGTCATTACGACACCGTCGGCGCCGCGCTGCTCTGGACGCTCGAAAAGGGTCTGGGAAAGGCGTTCACGCCCGAGACGAAGGAGGCGTGGACGACGGTCTACGGCATCCTGGCGACGACGATGAAACAGGCGGCGCAGGAAGCGCTCGCAGCCGCCTAGTCGCGAACGGCCGGAGGGACGGTGACGGCCTCGAGCCGTCCATCGTCCCACGCGATCGCGATGCGGCCGTCGGCGAGCGCGGCCACAGTGGTGACGCCGCAGTCGCGCTGCTGAAGTGTCGCGACGAGACGCCCGTCGTTCACATCCCACACGCGCACGGCGCCGTCCGCGCCGCCAGACACCAGGTGCCGGCCGTCGGCGGTCTGCGCGAGCGTGCGCACGCGGGCGCCATCGACGGTCCACGCGCCCGGCGGTGCGCCGGAGGAGGCGACCGGGCGCGGGTGCATCACGCTGGGGCCGTGACCGTCGAGAAACCGCCGCAGGTCGGACGCGAGATCCGCGGCGCTCTGGTAGCGCTGCCGAGCGTTCCTCGCCATCGCCCGCGCGGCGATGTCCTGCAGCGGGCCGGCCAGTTCGGGATTCACGGCGCCGAGCGGCACCGGCTCGCTCTCGAGCACGCGCTGCAGCGCTTCGACCCACGACAGCGCGCCGACGTCGAACGGCAAGCGCTCGGCGGCCAGGCGATACAGGAGCACGCCGAGCGCGTAGACGTCGCTGCGCTCGTCGATTTCGTCGGAGCGACCGCGCAGCTGCTCGGGGCTCATGAAGGCAAGGGTGCCCATCAACTGTCCGTGCGCGGTCTGCATGGTCAGGCGCTGCACGTCGGCGCGCGTCGCGCGCGCGATGCCGAAGTCGAGCACCTTCGGCCGGCCGTCGGCCACGAGGACGTTCGCCGGCTTGAGATCGCGATGGATGACGCCGCGTTCGTGCGCGTGCTGTACCGCGTCGGCGAGGCCGACGATGAGCCGCACGCGGCCGTCGAGCGACAGCCGCTCGGCGCGCGCGTAGTCGGTCAGCGGCGGGCCGGCGACGAGCTCCATGACGAGGTGCGCGGGCGTCGTGCGATCGCCGGCGTAGAACGCATACACCTGCGCGATGCCCGGATGCTGCAGCCGGCCGAGCATCTCCGCTTCGTGCTCGAACCGGCGGAGCATCTCCGGATGCCGATACCCGCGCCGCAGGACCTTGATGGCAACCGTCCGGCGCGGGCGCTCCTGCTGCGCCGCGTAGACAACGCCCATGCCGCCGGAGCCGAGCGCGCGCAGCACGAGAAACTCGCCGAGACGCTCGCCCGGCTGAAGCGGGCCGTCGGCCGCGGCCATGTCCAGCGTGGGAATCAGGCGCGGGTCGAGAAAGTCTTCGTCGGGCGCATCGAGCGCCGCGACGAGGCTCTCGACGTCCTGCCGCAGCCGAGCGTCGCTTCCGCACCGCTGGTCGAGGAACGTGGAGCGCTCCGCGGGATCGATTCCCGCGAGCGCGAGGAAGATCGCTTCGGCAGGTGCGAGCGTCACGCGCCCTCGCCGTCTGCCGAGGGCGGACGGACGAGCGGGCCGAGCGCGCGGTACAGCCACGCGCGAGCGAACGTCCACTCGTTCTTGACCGTTGCCGGCGAGACGTCGAGCGCAGAAGCGGTCTCTTCGATGGAGAGGCCCGCGAAGTACCTGAGCGAGACGATTTGCGCCTTGCGCGCATCGGTCTGCTCGAGCCGCGTCAGCGCCTCGTCCACCGCGACGAGATCGGTCAGCGCCGGATCGATGCGCATGATGGCGCTATCGAGCTCGACGCGTTCCGCCGCGCTCCCGTGCTTGATGCGCTGGTAATGGCGCGCGCGCTCCACGAGAATGCGGCGCATCGCGAGCGCGGCAGCCGCGAAGAAATGGCCGCGACGGTCCCACTGGCGATCGCCGGGCATGCGGAGAAACGCCTCGTGGACGAGCGCCGTCGGCTGCAGCGTCTGATTCGCGTGACGCTCGCGCGCCAGCCGCGCCCTCGCGAGTTTGCGCAGTTCGTCATAGACTTCCGGCAGCAACTCGCCAGACGAGCCGGGGCCGCCGTCGCTGCCGCCGTCCGGAGACATCAGGGCCGAGATTATGACACCGGACGCGATCGCGCAGATCAAACGGAGCCACGCGGCCATCGCCGCGACGCCGCGGCAGCTGTCCGCGCGCTTCTACGAGGAACTGTTCACGAGGGCGCCGGAGCTGCGCCGCTTGTTCCCCGAAGACCTCACGGTGCTGCAGGGACATTTCGAAGCGGCGCTCGCGCTGATCATCCGGAACCTCGACGAGGTGGACGCGCTTGCCGAGTCGCTGCGCGACCTCGGCGCGCAGCACGTGCACTGGGGAGCCCGCCCCGGGGACTATGCAATCGCGCGCGACGCGCTGGTCGCCGCCATCCGCGCGCTGTCGGCCGGCTGGTCTCCGTCTCTCGAAGGGGATTGGCGCGCGGCGATTACCGCGATTGTCGTTCCGATGCTGCAGGGAGCCGCGGTGCACACCGCGCTCGTCGCCGAGCAGATCGCCGCGGACGGCTCGGGCGAACCGCAGGCGAATTGACGTGTCGGCAGCCGCGGGACCGAGGCGCTAGGGCGCGGGCGGGGCTTCTTCCTGGATCGTCACCTGGACGCTCGTCACCGACTCGTGTCCCGCTGCGTCGCGAGCGATCGCGCTCAGCGTGTGGACACCGCCCATCTGGCGCGTGGCCCACGCCCATTGATACGGCTGTGCGGCAATGGGAGCGCCCGCGGCGGCGCCGTCGACCAGGAACTGCACGTTCGTGACGCCAACGTCATCGGTTGCGGTCACGAGGACATTCGCCGTGCCGTTGACCAGCGCACCGCCGACGGGGTTGACGAACGCGACCGCCGGCGCAGCGGTGTCGTTGGCGACGGTCACGACGATGCTCGTGACGGTCTCGCGACCCGCGGCATCCCGCGCGAGCGCCCACACCGTGTGCGCCCCGTTGGCCACGCCAGCCGTGTCCCATGACCACCCGTACGGAGCAGCCGTGACGACCGGACCCGGGATCGTGGCATCCACAAGGAACTCGACGCTGACGACGCCGACGTCATCCGACGCGGTCGCCGTGATCGACACCGTGCCGCCCACGGCGCCGGTCGGAGCGGTCAGCGTCAAGTTCGGCGCCACGTGGTCGTTCGCGACCGTCACTGCGACGCTCGTCGTGGTCTCGTGCCCGGCGGCATCGTGCGCCACCGCCGACACCGTGTGTGAACCGTTGGCGACGGCGCCGTCGGTGGCCCACGACCACTGATAAGGCCCGTCCGTGATCGGTGCTCCAGCGGCAACGCCGTCCACCAGGAACTGCACGCTCGTGACACCGATGTCGTCACCGGCCGACACCGACACCGGCACCGTGCCGCTCAGCGCCGCGCCGCCGGTCGGATTGCTCAGCGCCACCGTCGGCGGAGCGGCATCGTTTTCGACCGTCACGACCACGGTCGTCACCGTCTGGTGGCCGACCGCGTCGCGCGCCACGGCGCTCACGATATGGCTGCCGTTCGACGCAGCCGCCGTATCCCACAGCGCTTCGTAAGGAGCCTCGACGTCCTCGGCGCCGATAGGCGCACCGTCCACTTTGAACTGGACGCCGGTCACGCCGATGTCGTCAGAGGCGGTCGCCATCACGCTCACGAGCCCGTGAAGGGTCGAGTCCGCGACTGGAGTCGTGAGGTCGATCGCTGGCGGCTGGATGTCGTTGTGAACGGTCACATCGGCGCTCGCGGTCGTCTCGTGTCCGGCCGCATCACGCGCGACCACGCTCACCACGTGAGGACCGTTCACGACCGTTACCGTATTCCAGGTCCGGCCGGCCGGCGTCTGGACGCCGGAGACGACGCCGTCGACGAGGAACGTCAGGCTGACGACGCCGATGTCGTCGTGGGCCGTGGCGGTCAGCAGCACCGTTCCGCCGAGCGTCGCGCCGGGGGTCGGGCTCGTCAACGTAACCGTCGGAGCGGCGAGGTCGTTCCCCACCGTCACGGTGGCGCTCGTTGTCGTCTCGTGACCTGCACCGTCACGGGCGACCGCGGCAATCACGTGCGTCCCGTTCGCGCCCGACGTCGTCGTCCAGACCGCTTCATAGGGCGCCGCCGTGTCTTCGACACCAAGCGGCGCTCCGTCCACGGTGAACCGCACGCCGCGGACTTCGAGATCGTCGGCGGCAGCCGCCGTCACGGTGACGGTCCCGGAAAGCGACGCGCCTTCCTGCGGACTGAGCAGCGTCACCGTTGGCGCGCCAGTGTCGTTCGCAACCGTGACGGTGACCACGCTGGTGCCCTCGTTGCCGGACCGATCGCGGGCAATCGCCGTCAGCGTGTGGGTGCCATTGGCGACCGAGGTCGTCGCCCACATCCGCTCGAACGGCGCGGCAGTGATTTCCTGGCCAAGCGGGTTGCCGTCGAGCACGAACCTGACGCCGGCGACGGCGACGTTGTCCGAGGCGGAGGCGGAAATCAACACGCTGCCAAACAGCGAACCGCCGCCGGCCGGAGAACTGAGCGAGATCGTCGGCAGCACCGTGTCGGCGGCACCGTGTACGGCGTCAGGAAGGCTCAATCGTCCCTTGCCCATCCCTGCGACGCTCATCGCCTGCGCGTTGCCAAGCAGATCCGCGGCTTTGGCCGGGTTCACCGACGGGTCGACCCGCAGCAGCAACGCGGCGGCGCCGGCGGCGAGCGGCGCGCTGAACGACGTTCCCCACCCGGCCGCGAAATGCGCTCCTGGATACGTACTGATCACCGCCTCGCCGGGCGCGCCGAGGCTGACGAGCGCGTCGCCATAGTTGCTGAACGCGCTGCGCGTCGCCGGCGTGGTGCTGCTCGTCGAGCCGACGCCCACGACGTTGCGAAGGCCGCCCGGATACACGACCGTCTCCTCGCCAAGGTTCCCCGCGGAGGCGACGGAGATGACGCCGTGGCTCGTCGCGTAATTGATCGCGTGCGTGATCTCCGGCGAGGGCGACGTCGCGCTGAAGCTCATGTTGATGACGCGCGCGCCGTGATCGACCGCGTAGTAGATCGCGCGCACGACATCGAACACCGTGGACGTGCCGTCCGCCCGGAACGCCTTGAGCGCCATGATCTGCGCGCTCGGCGCCACGAGATGAACGAGACCCGCCACCATGGTGCCGTGGCCGAACGCGTGCGGCAGGAGCGATGGATCGAGAGCCGCCGCGGTGGCCTGATCGAGGATGGCCACCAGGGATCCATTGATCGTGACCGGGTGCCCGTCGAGAATCGACACGAGCGATCCGTCGAGAATCGACACGAGCGATCCATCGATGTCGGTCCACTCCGACGGGATCCCGGCGGTCTCGTGGATGAAGTCGTAGCCGGGCACCAGCGAGCCAGCAAGTGCCGGATGATTGGGATCGACGCCGGTGTCGATGATGGCGACGATGCCGGCGCCCGTACCGGCCGTCGCGTGGCTCGCTGTCAGGCCAATTGCGGCCGTCGCCGGCTGATCGACATACCCCACCCACACCTGGTGGTCGTAGTAGTTGGTGAGGCTCCTGTCCGAGACGCCGTCGAGGATCGACACGAGCGAGCCGTTGAGGCTCACTTCTGGCGTCGTCACGACCGCATTGGGCTCGAAGCTGTAGACGTCCGGATCGCCGGCGATGTCGGTGAGCTGGGTCTGAGGTGGCGGCAACGCGGCGACGTTGGTCGGCAGTGTGATTGATGTCGTCCCGTTCTTCGTGACGACAAACAGGTCCTGCCCCGGGAGCTGGCGAACGATCGTCAGCCCGTACCGCGCGGCGATGTCATTGATGCGCGACGCGGACGCGCGAATGACGTATTCCCCGCTGGGTGCGTTGAGCTGTTGTGCCTGCGGCGCAGTGGAGGTGAGCAGCACGCAGCTCAGCACTCCAATCACGGACCATATGAACCGCCGCATCACGAATGATGACTCCTAAACGACACACTCATTCTCCACACGCGTCGCCTTGCACCAACTTGTTATCGGGGAAGTCGGTGAAAAGGTTAACCCAACCGTGGCCGAATTGTTACAAAAATATACGGTTGTGCTAACGGCTCCGGGGCCCCCCGGAGCGGGTGCGCGCGGAGCGCCGGCGGTCGGAAAGTCCTTCGTCAGGCTGACTTAGCGACACTTCCAGCCTTTTTCCCACATCCGGGAGGGGTACCCGCAGCAGGAGGTTTCGTGCAGGGGCGGCTTCGAGCTGAAATTCGCCGAAGCGGTTGCTGAGCGTGCTGGCGACCAGGTTGGTGCGGTCCAGCAGCCAGACGGGCAGGTTTGCGGTGTGTGCGTCGGGATTGTTGCGGGCAGCGATCTGGCCGACCAGGCTGACGCGACCGGAATCGCGCTGCTGCTCGACCTGAACATCCAGGTAGTATCCGCCGGCCTCGTACAAGAGGTGCCGCGTGTCGGCCTGCGCTTCTGACCGCATGCCTGCGGGCTGCGGCGCGAGGGCGCTGTCGTGAATGAGCCGGCCGATCAAGCGCGCGAGGCCAGTCTTCTCGGGACGATGCAGGGAGTAGAGCGCACGCGCGTAGCGCATGGCTCGGTCGGGCGGATCGTACTGAGCCTCAGCGCGTGCCGCAGTCGTCACGGTGCTCAACACCCGGACGGTCCGCTCGCAGGGCGAGCATCCCGACGACAGATGTGCTTGCATCGAGGCGCGCGCGTTGTCTTCGGCTACCCCGCGCACAAAATCGGCCCAGTCCCAAATGGTGTAGTGCTTCATGTGTTCGCTAACCCCTGGTTTTCCGTCCCTCTACGATCTGAGGGTTCCGTGCCAGTTCAAAAATATAGCTGGTTCGCGAAAATTCACGGTTGTGACGCGTCTACGTTGCCAATCAGCGCAAAAGGGGCCCAATAAAACGGATGAGTATAACGTTCCCGTAATTCGCGCATCGCCTGCTGAGCCGCCCGCGCCTTGCTCCAGCCGTCGCGCAGGCGCGAGTAAAACCCCGTCATGAACGCGCTCGTGCTGTCGTCGTTGACGTCCCACAGCGTGAGCAGCACCGAGCGCGCGCCCGCATACAGTAAACCCCGTACGAGTCCGAGCTGTTCGTCCCCGCCCGCCACGACGCTCAGGCCGGTGCTGCACCCGCTCAACGTCACGAGCTCCGCGGGCAGCTGCAGCTCGTACAGCTCGTAGGCGCACAACTGGCCGTCGCCGAGCCGGATCGACGAGAACAACGGGTTGTCGCGGCGGAACACTCCGTGCGTCGCGATGTGGACGAAGCGGCTCCCCGCGCCGTGCTGCCGCAGTTCCGCGGCGGTTGCGGCGGCGCCCATCAGCACGCGCGTGTTCGGAAACACCCCGGCGACAGACTTCACTTCGTCCGCGATGAACGGCGTCGCCAGGTCCGGGACGCCCATGACCAGCGCGTCGCCGCCCGATCGCGGCGGCTTGGCCCAGCACAAACGATACACGCTCGCGCTCGGCGCGAACGACACGGAAAAGTCGTCGATGAGATAGCGCTCGCCGTCGAAGAGCGCGTGGAACGGAAGGAAGTGCAGGAGATCGTGCGGCACCACGACCAGGTGCCGCGCCTGCAGCCGATCGCGGACGGGGGCGATGAGCACGTCGTACAGTTCCCGAAGGTGCATCCGGGTGGCGGCGTGCAGCTGCTCGCCGACGGCGCCGACGAAATCCGGCCCCAGCCGGAACTTCGACAGCTGGAACTGCAGGAGGCGCAGCTCCCTTCGCACCTGCGCCATCGGTCCCAGCGGCACGATGTCGAGATCCTTCTGCCTCAGCACGCACACGTAGAGTTGCCCGCGTGCCTGGTAGTACTCGAGCAGCACCGTGTCGGCGCCGAGGCTCTCGCGAATCTCGTCGACGCCAAAGGTGGCGCCGCTCTGCAGCGCCGAGAACTCTTCATCGGTGCGGCGTATTTCGTCGAGCGATCGCTCCAGCTGCTTTTCAAGGAGGCGCGTGCGGCGCCGCAGCGCCTCCACGCGGGGCGTCGCGCCTTTCTGCCGGCTCGCCTCTTCCGCGTCGAGCTGACGATAGTGCCAGTTGAGCGCCGCACGCACCTCCCGGACCGCGTCGGACGTCTTCCCGTCGGTCCGCGGCGTGAGCGAGGCCGCGCTGAACGCAATCAGATCCGCGAGGCTCCGCGACTTGGCGTGCTCGATGTAGCCGAACGCCGCGTCCATCTGGCGGTGCGTCGGCGTGCTCGTCACCGAGGCTGCAACGAGGCTCTCGTAGACCGCCTGCTTGTCCTCGAAGAACGCGATCTTGAGGTTGTCGCCCTGGAGGCGGCTGCGCATCTGCTCGAGCGACTGGAACGCGCGCCTGAACCCGTCGAGCGCGGCCTCGCGATCGCCCTGCGCTTCGCGGATGAGGCCGAGCAGGAACTGCGACTGGTACGCGAGCATCGGCGTCTCCGCAGCCGCGGGCTGCTCGACGACGGCGCGGCACGCGTCCTCGGCGGCGTGCAGGCGTCCGGCGTGCAGGTCCAGCCGCGCGAGCAGCAGCTCGCACGCCGATGCCCTGACCGGCACCGACGCGCGGGCGAACAGGCGGCGCGCGTGTGCCGCCAGCTCGCGCGAGGGATGCGGCTGGCCGTCGCGGTAGAGCACGAGCGCCTCGTAGAAGTCCACCAGCGCCAGCCACACGTCGTTGCGCTCGTGCGAGAAGAGCCGGCGCGCGCGGGCGAAGAGCGTGCGCGAGCGCTTGATCCCGCCGCGGCGGCTGGCCGCCAGCGCGAGGTTCGTCACCGCCTTTCCCGCCTCGTACAGCATCCGCAGCCGGCCGAAGCGGCCGAGCGCGCGGTCGGCGAGGTCGGCGGCTTCTTCGCTCAGGTTCAGCTCGAGGAAGATCTCCGAGCGATCGAGGTCGCACAGCGCGCCGTGGTAGGCATCTCCCACGCGCTCGCTCTCGTCGTAGGCCTGGCGGTACAGGTCGAGCGCCCGCGTGTATTCGCCCCGCAGGTAATAGAGGTAGGCGATGTTGTAGTCGGCCTGCAGGACGAGCAGCGGCATCCCGTGGCGTTCGCAGTACTCCCGCGCGGCGCGGTAGGTACTCAACGCCTTCTCGAAGTCGTTCAGGTTGATCTGCACCACCGCGAGGTTGCTGAGCACGGCCGCGACATCCTGGGGTTCGCCGCTGCGCGACAGCTCCGCGTAGGCGCGTTCGTACAGCGGCAGCGCCTTGTCCCAACGGTCCTGCCGCCCGAAGATGTTGGCGACGTTGCTGTCGAGGCGCGCGAGCCCGAGCGCAACGTCGTGCCGTTCGAACAGCGCGCGCGCCCGCCGGGCGGAGGCGTGCGCTTCGGTGTACTTGCCGAGCAAAACCAGGCTCTGGATCGACCCGTTGAGCGTCCGCGCGACGTCGACGTCGCGCCCTTCGCGCCGGAAGAGCTTCGCCGCGGCGTCGTAGTATTTGAGCGCCGCCCTGTGCTCGCCGCGGATGTAGCGCACGTGCCCCTGCGCCCGGATGCTCTGCGCCCGGCTCGAGTCGTCGTCGAGCGTGTCGGCGATCCACCGCGCGGCCAGCGCCAGCCGCTCGGCCTGCTCGATGTCCACGCGCGCGAGACGCACCACGCGTCCGTACAGCTCGTCCACGACGGCGCGATCGATGAGGTCGCCGTGCCGGCGGAAGAAGCTCGCCCGGGCTCGCGGCGTGTGCACGCCGGCGAGGCGATCGATCAACGCGTCGCGCGTCAGCGCGTGGCCCTCCACCTAGAACCCCCGCTCTTCGAGCATCCGCTGAAGGCGCTTGAGGCACCGCCCTCGGATGAAACCAATCGAGCCCACCGCGAGACCGAGCTGCTTGGCGACGTCGCGGTACGGCAGCTGAGGTTCGCTGAAGAACAGCAGCGTGATCATCTCCCGGCAGCGCGGCGGAAGCTCCGCGATCGCCTCACGCATGACCTGTTCCCGCTGCACCTGTTCGACCAGATCGGGCGACGGATCGGTTTCGAGCCGTTCCTCTTCCGCCGGTGTCAGCTCCTCCTCCGCGCGGCGACGCGTCTTCCGCTTCCACTGAAAGGCCTGGTGTGCCGTGACCGTGATCAGCCAGCTCCGGAACGAGGCGCGCTTCCGCAGCCGCGGCAGCTCGGACAGCAGCTCCACGCAGACCGCCTGGAAGATATCAGCGGCGTCCTCGGGGCTGGCGCCGTACTTGATGGGAATCGAGTAGATCAGATTCTTGTATTTCTCGATCAGCGCGGACCAGGCGCGCTCGTCGCCGCCCAGGCAGCTGCGGATGAGACGCGCATCGCTCCAGGCACGGTCGGGACCGCGAAGTCGAGGCGGGAGGCGTGACTTGCTTTTCTCATTGCGTCGCACCGGCTGGCCTCCCGCGCCAGAACAGCTCGTCGACGTTCCAGAGCGCGTGGTGGTCGAAAATCGTCGGCCGCAGATTTCCCAACCCCTTCGCGGTGCCGGCGAGCACACTCGGACTGACCAGGCTGATGACGGGCAGATTCTCTGCGACGAGCTCCTGGACGCGGTCGTACAACCGCTTGCGGGCCTGAACGTCGCGGACGGTCAACTGCCGCCGCATCAACGTATCGATGTCGGCCTCCCACGGCGTGGCCGGCGCAGGCTGCTCCGGGTGCCACAGGTGGGTCCCGCCGCTCGACAGCCACACGTTCATCTCGCTGGACGGGTCACCATCGGCGGCCCCGAGCGCGAGGACGCACGCGTCGTAGTCGTGCGTCATCAGCAGACGCTGAAGGAGCGCGCGAAGCTCCAGCGTCACGACGCCGACGCGAATCCCGAGCTGCTTCAGATCGTCCTGGATGATCGTCGCAATCTGCATCCGCTCGGTGTTGCCCGTGTTGGTGACAATGGTGAAGTCGACCGCCTGTCCGTCCTTGTCGACGAGCGCGCCGGCGGCATTCCAGGAGAAGCCGGCGCTCCGGAGCCGCTCGCGCGAGCGGTCGAGCGAACGCGGCGGCCTGGGCAGCGATCGGTTGACCCACAGCTTGTTCCCCGGCGGGACGTGACCCCACAGCGGCGTCGCGCGTCCGCGGTAGACGAGGCGAACGATCGCGTCGCGGTCGATCGCGAGCGACACCGCCTGGCGGAACCCCAGCTGCTGAAACCATCCGCGCCGCCGCACCACCTGCGGCCCATCGGACGGCCCCACGGTGTTCAGGTTGAAGAACAGGAACGTGTAATCGAGCCCGGGGCCGATGTCGAGCAGATCGTAATTCCGTCTGCCACGGTCTCGCAGCAGGACGTCGAAGTTCGTCGCGCTCAGCCGCGTGGTGACGTCGGCCTCGCCGGACTGGAATCGCACCGCCTGCGCATCCTCGCTCGGCACGAACACGAACACGAGGCGATCGAGATACGGCAGATGGTTGCCCGCGCGATCGGTTTTCCAGAAGAACGGATTCCGTTCGAGCGTGAGCCGCTGGCCCGGCACGTGGTCCCGGAAACGGAACGGTCCCAGCCCCGCCAACGCATCCGCCGGCGTGCCGAGCGCCCACATCCGCGCGAGGCGCCCTTCGGTGTACGGCGTTTCGAGCAGGTGACGCGGCAGGATCGCCAGGCTGTCGAACATCCGCTCGCCGACCGCGTACGGCTCCGCAAGTTCGACCTGCACCGTGTACTGATCGATCTTCCGCACGGCGATCGGCTTGTCGGCGACGATCAACTGATCCCGCTGCGGAGAGCCGACTTTCTCGTCCAGGTACACCTGGAACGAGAACAGCACGTCGTCGGCGTCGAAGGGCTGACCATCGGAAAAGCGAACGCCGTGGCGCAATGACAGCGTGAATCGCCGGCCGTCAGGCGAGACGGTCCACGAGCGCGCCAGCGCGGGCTGCGGCTGCTGCGTTTCGCGGTCGATGTGAATGAGGTCGGCCGTCGTCCGGGCCAGGATCTCCCGTGAGGGCGCGTCGATCGCCAGGATCGGATTGAGTGTCCGCGGTTCGGCCCGCTCGATGACCACGAGTTGTCCGCCGGGACGGCCGACATCCGCGCGGGAGACGAGCCACTCGGTGGCGGCGGCCTGCTGCTGCGACGCGTGGCCAGCCCCGGTCGCGAAGACGAGCGTCAGCGCGAGCGTCAGTGCGGCAAGTCGTCTCCTCATCACTCCTCGAACGCGGCCCCCTCCGCGCTGGTACGGCTATCCCGGCAGAGCGGCCACGCGTTCGTGCAGCGCATCTGCGAGAAGGTAATACAGTAGAAACACCCCCAGTAAGGCCCCTGCCGGCAGAAACATCCACCAGTACGACGACAATACATCGTACCGTTGGAGGACCGCCAACATATTTCCCCAACTCGGTACGGGTTCCCCCACGCCGAGCCCGAAGAACGACAGCGTCGCCTCAGCCAGGATGTACTGCGGAGCCAGGAGCGCGGCCTGCGTGAGCGCGATGCCGGACACCTGCGGCAACACGTGGCGCCACAGCAGCTGAACGTTCGACGCGCCGAGCGCGCGTGCGGCCGTGACGTAATCGCG
>Ga0114129_10006511_pt1 | contig 16570 bp, 20 predicted proteins | sample RhiMetdeltSRZDD1_FD_80071 | JGI IMG/M metagenome (GOLD analysis project Ga0114129, IMG submission 80071) | Populus rhizosphere microbial communities from Tennessee, USA - Rhizosphere MetaG P. deltoides SRZDD1 (version 2) (version 2) | ecosystem: Host-associated > Plants > Roots > Rhizosphere >... | reverse complement strand
GCGGACGGTGACGCTTCGCGCGTGCCTGGCAGCTGAGGCCGATCGCTCGCGTCCTTCGCGCGCTTCTTTTCAGGCTTGTGTTTGGCCATGCGCCGGTCCTCCGTGAGGCGGCCACCAGATACTACTGATTCTCAGAACGTGCCGCCGCCTCCGCCGCCGGCGCCGCCGCCCGATGAGCCGTTCGAGAAGCCGCCGCCGCCGGCGGCGCCGGTGCCGTCGGCGTAGCCGCGCCGCGTGGTGAGGATCGCCTCCTCCGTCCGGTGCGCGAACGACGTCAGGTCGTGTGCGAAGCTCGGCAGCGAGAAGTCGCCGCGACCCATGTACCACGACGGTCGGGCCACCTTGAGGCCCTGGAAGTTGAAGATCCAGCGCTCGGTGACGCCGAGCGCGATCGCCCACGGAAGCCAGCGGTGGAAGGTGTCGGCCGGCATGCGCTCGAGACGATCCTTCTCGGCACGCTCGAGGAATTCCTGGAAGCCGCGCACCTGGGCCAGGCGCTGCACGCCCGTCCACGTCTTGTGCGGCATGACCCAGCCCCAGCCCACGAAGATGAGCCCGCTCAGGATCACGCCGATCTGCAGCCACGGCTCGTAGACGTCGAGCCAGGTCGGCGCGAAGTTCGGCACGGTGAAGCCGGCGAGCGCCGTGATCGCGCCGGCCAGCATCCAGCCCGCGCGCACGTGGCCCGGCGAGGCGGGAAAGAGGCCGTTCTGCACCATGAGGCGGTAGAGCCGATCGCGGATCGGAGGGAACACGTTCTCGTAGTCGCGGCGCACCTCGGAGAGCAGCCGCATGTTGATCGCCCAGTCGCCGCCGAACACCTTGGCCAGCACGAACAGCTCGAAATCGGTCAGCTCGGGATCGCCGCCGACGGGCTTGAGCTGCTTGAACATGAAGTCCTGGGCGCCGAAGGCCGTCGTGATCGGCTCGATCGAGAGATAGCCGCGCTCGGCCAGGTCGACGACGGTGGCGATGACGTCACGCGGATGCGCGCGCTCGTCGAGCAACGCGCCCGCCTCGGCCGGAATCATGTCCGGCGGCGGCGCGTATTCGGGTTTGACCGAGCGCGTGCCACCGGGATCGCGTCCGAAGGCCCACCACACGAACCCGCCCCAGATCAGCGCGAGCAGCGGCAGGCCGAGCGGCCAGTAGTCCGTGACGACCCACCAGGCACGGCGAAGCTCCGAGGGATGCGCGACGAAGCCGGTCGGCCAGCCGACCACCACCGTCACACCCTCCCGCGGCCGCAGCGCGCGCGTCGTCCGGAAGCGCCAGTAGCTCTGGACGCGATCGATCGAGTAGTCGCGGCCGAGCGCACCGAGCCCGCCGGTGTAGGCGGCGGTTCGGACGTCGGCGTCGCCCACGCTCGCCGGCAAGGTCACGTACACCTCGGCGTTCTTGATCGGCACGTTCCACTCGGTGCCGGTCGCGTTCCAGTAGATCTCGTCGTGGTCCTCGTACGCGAAGACCCCGCGCCGCACGTGATAGACGACGCTGACGGTCTTCTTCGTGTCGACCGCGCCCGGTACCCAGGCTTTGATCACGACCGATCGATCTGGATAGGACACCTGGGTGCGGAGCGGGCGGCTCGTCTCGTCGTACGCGCCGATACCGGTCAAGACCAGCGGAGACTCGAGCCCGTCGCGGATGTAGCGCAGCGGGATGCGACGGAAAATTCCCTGGTGGGCGCCGCGGAAGTCGAAGGTGATGTCCTCGCGGACGATCAGGCTGCCGTCGGGATTGACGATGAGGCCGACGACGAAGTTGTCGATCGAAAAGACGCCCCGCGTCTGCGCCGCGGCTGGGCCCGCGGTCGCCAGCACGAGGGCGAGCGCGACGGCGATCCGGCCGATGCGCTCAGCTCCCGAAGGCGACGTGCGGGACCTGACGTTCCTCGGGCCGTTCGAGCTCGAAGTACTGACGCTTGGCGAAACGAAAGAACAACGCGATCTGGTTGGACGGGAAGCTGTCGATGGTCGTGTTCAAGTCGCGGACGACGGCGTTGTAGTAGCGGCGCGAGCTCTGGATCGTCTCCTCGATCTGGCCGAGCGAGCTTTGCAAGTCCGTGAAGCTCTGGTTGGCCTTGAGCTCGGGATACGACTCGGCGAGGGCGAAGAGCTGGCGGAGCGCGCCGGTCAGCTGATTTTCGGCTTGCGCGCGCGCCTCCTGAGTTTGCGCGGTCACCGCGGCGCCGCGGGCGCGTACAACCTGGTCGAGCGTGGTTCGCTCGTGCGCCGCGTAGCCTTTCACCGTCTCGACGAGGTTGGGAACCAGATCCGTGCGGCGCTTGAGCTGTACGTCGATGTCCGACCACGCCTCCTCGGAGCGCTGGCGCAGCCCGACGAGCTTATTGTACGTCAGGATGATCGCCGCGATGAGGCCGATCAAGACCAGAAGAAACACAACGCCGCCGAACGTCATGAAATTCCTCCTCGATCATCGTAGCATCGGGAGTTCGCGCGCCCGACAAACCGGGCGGCGCGCACCGGCCCCCGCCGCTAGTGGCCTCGCGCGAGGAACCCACATGATGAGCTAGGATTGGGTCGTTCGATCCTGCCTCGTGCGCGCCCGCCGCGCGCTCGAGCGACCAAAGGAGAATTCACATGCCGATCCAGACCCGGTACCTCTTCAGCGCCGCCATGAGCGTCCGTTCGGACAAGGACGCGCTCTTCCAGGAGGTCTACGACACCGAGCACGTCCCGGCCCTGCTCGAGGTGCCCGGCGTCATCGCGGTCGCGCGCTTCAAGAGCGAGCCGGTGACGATGATGATCGGCGGCGAGCGCAAGACGATCGTGATCGAGAACGAGCCGGCCTACAACGCCCTCTACGAGATCGAGAGCCCGGCCGTGCTCACCAGCGACGCGTGGGCCAAGGCGGTCGAGGCCGGGCGCTGGGCCGAGCACGTGCGTCCCTACACGACCAATCGGCGCCACGTGATCTACCGTCGCATCGCCTAGCCGAGAGCCGGGCTCGCGGCGTGAGCGAGGAGCTCCATCAGCCCGAGTCGCCGTCGGGCGACGGCCTCGTGCTGACCCACGGCGCCGGCGGCAACGCGCGCGCCCTCTTGCTGGTGGCGCTGGGCAATGCGTTCGCCGCGCGCGGCGTCACCGCGCTGCGCTACGACCTGCCCTTCCGGCAGGCCAGTCGCACCGCGCCGCCCCGTCCGTCGGGCGCGGCGCGGGACCGCGAGGGCCTGCGGCAGGCGGTCGTCGCCATGCGAGCCCGGCTGGGCGGCCGCGTCTTTCTCGGCGGCCAGTCCTACGGCGGGCGTCAGGCCAGCATGCTGGCCGCGGGCGAGAACGGCCTGGTCGACGGGCTATTGCTGCTGTCGTATCCGCTCCACCCGCCGGGGCGGCCGGCCGATCTGCGCACCGCGCATCTGCCGAAGCTCACTGCACCGACGCTCTTCGCGCACGGCACGCGCGATCCGTTCGGCTCGCTCGAGGAGATCGAAGCGGGGCGAGCGCTGGTTCCGGCGCCGACCGCGCTGATCGGCGTCACCGGCGCCGGCCACGATCTCTTTCGGGTGCCGCGGCGCGCGGGCGCCGACGTGGCCGCCGAGATCGTCACGGCGTTCCTGGCGCTCGTGGGCTGATCGACGCGGTGGCTAGTCGATGCCGCGGTCGGGCAGGATCGGCGAGTTATCCGGTGCCGGCAGCGCCTCGACGCGGCCGGGCCGCTCGCGCGCGCGCTCGTTCTGCTCGGTGCGCACGCGGTGCATGAGGGGGATCAGCGGCACGATGGCGACGAACAGCACCGAGATCAGCCAGAAGTCGTCGGCGTACGCCATCACCTGCGCCTGCTCGATGGCTCCGCGATACAGCATGGCCAGCGCGCGACGGCCGGCCGTGAACGAATCGGAGCCCTGGCTCACGAAATGGTCCGTCCACTGCTTGAGCTTCGCGGCGGTGTCGGCGTCCCAGATGTTCAGGTGGCTCACCAGCGTGGTCTGATGCGCCTGGCTGCGCCGGACCAGGAGCGTGGTGGCGAGCGCGACGCCGATGCTGCCGCCGACGTTGCGCACGACGTTGTAGGCCGCGGTCGCGTTGCCGAGGCGCTCGAGGCGAATCGTGGCCAGCGTGAGCGTCTGCAGCGGCGGGAAGATGAAGCCCATCGCGAACCCTTGCAGGAATCGCGGCCACGCGAGACTCCAGTAGTCCATCCCGAGGGTCACGCTCGTCATCATGGTCGCGGCGACCGCGTTCAGGAGACAGCCGCCGATCAGCATCAGCCGCTGATCGGCGCGCGCGACCAGCCGGCCGGAGATCATCAGCGAGATCATCGTGCCCAGACCTCCCGGCGCCAGGACGAGCCCCGCGTTCCAGGCATCCCAGGCCAGGATCTTCTGCGTGTAGAGCGCGACCAGCAGTACGCTGGAGTTGAAGCCCAGCGCGACCAGCGCGATGCACATGGTGCCGACCGCGAAGTTCCGGTCGTTGAACACGCTCAGGTCGAGGATCGGCTCTCGGACCAGCAGCTGCCGGATGACGAACGCGACGAGCGCACAGATGGCGAGCATGAGCAGCGCGACGATGAGGCCCGAGTCGAACCAGTCGTTCTTCTCACCGAGGTCGAGGCAGAGCTGCAGGAAGCCGAAGCCGAGCACCATGAGCACGAGCCCCGCCACGTCGATGCCGCGCGGCTTGACGACGAACGGGGCATCGAACAGGAATACGCTGACCATCAGGAAGCCGATGATGCCGATGGGCAGGTTGATGTAGAAGATCCAGCGCCAGGACCAATTGTCGCAAATCCACCCACCGACGGTCGGGCCCAGAATAGGCGCCAGCATGATGCCGCCGCCCCAGACGGCCATCGCCGTGCCGCGCATCCGCAGCGGAAAGATCTCCCACATGATCGCCTGCGCCATCGGGATCACCGGGCCGCCGCCAAGGCCCTGGAGGATGCGCATGGCCACGAGGAATTCGAGCGACGGCGCGATGCCGGAGAGGAACGAGCTGACGGTGAAGATCACCGTGCAGATCAGGAAGAAGCGGCGGCGACCGAATCGCGCGGAGAGCCAACCCGTGGCCGGAATGATGATGGCGTTGGCGGCGAGGAATGAGGTGATGACCCACGACATCTCTTCGATCCCGGCCGAGAGCGAGCCCTGCATGTGGGGCAGGGCCACGTTGGTCACGCTCGAGTCGAGCACTTGCATGACCGTGACCATCATGACGGAAAACGTGATGGCCCACCGTCGGGCTGGGGAGATCTGCCCTTCGGTGACCGGTTCGACGGAGCTCACCCCCCCACACTACGTCATAACGGCACTCTTCTGGTGGGCCGATTGAGTCGGCCTGTTGGCCCGGCTCTTGCTCGTCCAGGAACGTCTGGACGCCGGGCTCACCGCACCAGCTCACGCGAGGCCGGCAGAGGGGGATCGCCAATGCCTCCGGCTCGGCTGGTGGGAGTGCTGGCGCTCGGCGTGACGCTGCTGGCGACTCAACCGATCCCGGCGGCCGCGCAGTCCGAGCTGCAGGCGTGGCTCAATCCGGAGTTTGGCAAGCAGATCCCACGCGCCGAGTACCGCTACACGTTCTATCCCGAGAAGAAGGTCGAGGACCAGGAGACACATTTCGGGATGACCGAGCAGCGCGCCAGTCTCTTCGCGCCGCTGTATCAGAGCTCCACCGACGAGCTCGCCTTCTCCGCGAGAACGCTGTATCAGGACATCGACACGCGCGCGCGGTTCCCCGAGGCCGGCGGACGTTTTCCGAGCGAGCTCTGGGATGCGGGCGCCACGCTGAGCTATCGGCACAAGTTCGACAACGGCTGGAGCGGCGGCGTGGCGCTCACCGTCGGCTCGGCCAGCGACGAGCCGTTCAACAGCATCGACGAGATGTATTTCCGTCTGGTCTCGCTCGTCCGCGTTCCCCAGGGCGAGCGCAACTCGTGGCTCTTCAGTCTGATCTACGCGAGCGATGAGCAGATCTTCGGCCATACGATCCCTGTCCCGGGCATCGCCTACGCGTGGGTGCCGTCCGATTCGTTCACGGCGGTCATCGGCTTTCCATTCTCGTTGATTCGCTACAAGCCGGTCGAGAAGATCACGTTCGACGTCGAATACTTTCCGATCTACACGGTGCGCTCGCGCATCACGTGGGAAATCTTCCGGCCGCTGCGCGCCTACGTGGGATTTCAGTGGGACAGCGACCACTTCTATCGCGCCGACCGCGACGACAAGGACGACAAGATCTTCTACCGCGAGATGCGGCTCTACGCCGGCGCGCGGTTCGACCTTCGGCACATCGGCTTCGAGGTGACGGGCGGCTACGCGTTCAACCGCTTCTACTTCGAGGGCGAGGGCTACTCCGATCGTCACGACAACCGGATCGACGTCGGCTCCACCCTCTTCATCGTCGGCAAGGTCAACGTGCGCTTCTGAGCCCGGCGAGGCCGTACGCGACGGCCAGCACACACCGGTCGACCGCCCATTTCGCGATGAGCTGCAGCAGGCCCGCGACGCCGAGCACGCGGCGCGACAGATCCAGGCCCGCACTCCGCTGTGACACCTCGGCAGTATGGCGTGTGCGTCAGCGATGACGCCACCATCGTCAAGGTTGACAGTCCCGATGGCATCGCAGTTGCTACCTCACCGACACGTGCGCGTCTTCCGTTCGCTCGCGACCCTCGCCGGTCTCGCGCTCATGGCCTTCCTGATCGTGAAGGTGGGGACCGACGACACCCTCACCGCCACCGCTCGCGGGCTCGGCTGGCGCTCCCTGCTCGTCTGCCTGCCGTTCGCGTTGATCATGGCCGTCGACACCCTGGGATGGCGCTACGCCTTCGCCTACGATCGCGTACCGTTCCTGCGACTGGTCGCGGCGCGGATCGCCGGCGAGGCCGTGAACGTGCTGACCGCCGTCGCGCCGATCGGGGGCGATGCGATCAAGGTGTGGTTTCTGCGACCGCACGTTCCCTATCGCGAGAGCATCGCGTCGGTCATCATCGCCAAAACGACGATCACGCTCTCGCAGGCACTCTTCCTGCTGATCGGCGTCGTGGCCGCCGTCGCGCTCTCCGTCGACGCGCGGCTCATCCATGCGATGCTCTGGCTCTTGCTCATCGAGCTGATCGGCTCCGGCGGCTTCCTGGCCGTTCAGGTCGCGGGGTTTGTGAGCCGCGGCGCCCGCAAGCTGGCGCGATTCAAGAAGCTCGACGCGCTCGCCGGCGCCGAGAACCTGGATCGGACACTCCAGAGCTTCTATCGGCGCGAGTGGCGCCGGTTCGCGCTCTCGGTTGGCTTCCACCTGCTCGGCTGGCTGATGGGCGCGCTCGAGACGTGGCTGTTCCTCTACGTCCTGCAGATCCCCGCGTCATTCACGACGGCGCTGGTGATCGAGACGCTCGGCTCCGCCGTCCGCTTCGCGACGTTCTTCGTCCCCGGTAGCCTCGGCGCGCTGGAAGGCGCCAACACTGCCGCGTTCGCGGCGCTCGGGCTGGGCACGCCGGCCGGCCTGGCCTTCAGCCTGCTGAGGCGACTTCGGCAGGTGGTCTGGATCGGCCTGGGCGTTCTGGTCTTCCTGCTGGCGCGAGCTCGAATGCGGCTGGCTCCCGAGGCGGCGACGTAACCACCGGGGCGTCGGCCTGCATCGCGACCTGGCGGGCCTGTAACCGGTCGAGGCTTCCCGGCGGCACCAGCAGCGGCAGCGCGCCCGCGTGAATGCGCACGTCCTCGGGCTTTCGCCGGTTCACTCGCACCCGCACGTGGCGGCCTCGATAGACGCTGATCTCCTCGCGCGCGCCCGGCGCGTCGATCATCACCTTGACGAGCTGAGCCAGCACGCGCGCCGGCGTCGTGCGCGGCACCACGCAGACGTCAAACAGCCCGTCGACCGGCGACGCCGCGGGGGTGAGGTTGAGAAACCCTCGATAGGTCTCGACGTTCGCGATGGTCACGAGTGCCGCCTTGCCCGGTACGGCCGTGCCGTCGATCTCGATCTGGATGCTGTCGAGCGAGGTGTCCGAGAGCTGCTTGGCCGCCATCTGGTAGTACGCGAGCAGTCGCAGATAGCGCTGGCGCGAATGGCGGCGGAGCTGCTCGACCTCTTCCTGGATTCGCGAGAGAAAGCCGTAGCTCTGGTGTGAGAGGAACGTCCCGCTCGTGGAGACGCCCACGTCGCTCCAGATCACCTCGCCGCCGCCCAAGAGCGCCGCGACCTCGCCGGGGTCGCGGGGATGCTCGAACGTGCCCGTAAAGAGGTTGCCGAATCCCGACGGGACCGGCAGATAGGGCACCGAGAGCCTGACCGCTGCCGCGGCTGCCGCACTCACCGTCGCGTCACCGCCGATCGCGACCAGATGCGAGAAATCGGCGCGACACGCGCGGGTCCATCGCATCAGCTCGTCCAGTGTGCGGAACGCGTTCATGCGCGGCGCGTACCCGTCCTTGGCGAGGTGCTTTCGCACGTCGCGGGCGAGGACCACGGCGCGGCCATCGCCCGAGCCGGGCGTCACGACGATTTGAACCGGCGTCGCCATCGCTCCGGCGCTCGGGCGACGCCGGTCAGAAGCGGGCGTGTCGATCACCGCCGGGTGATCTCGCGGACGTAAACGTTGTTGGCGAAGACGGCGTTCGCCGAGATCTCGTCGGCGTAGATCAGCGACGCGTTCACTTCGGGCGCCTTGATCTCACCGCGGGTATCGCCGACCTTGACGTCCTTCGACTGATGGATCTGGCCCACGATCTCGTCGGCGTCGATCTTGTTGGCGTAGATCGTATCGGCGCGGACCTGCTGCGCCGTAATGTGATCGGCGTGGAGCGTCTGAGACGAAGCTGGCGCCGGATTCGGCGGCACCGGCACGGGCTGGTTGCCCTGGAGCTTGATGTGGTTCGCGCGCGCCAGGCCACCGAGCGGAAGCGCGACGATCGCGAGCCCAGTGCCCACCGTCACGAGCAATTCTCTGCGGTGCATCATGGACCCCCTGTTGAGTGATCTGATTCACCGTGGATCGAGCATCCGCCGTGCCAGCGGCGCCGGCGGCGACAAGTCTCCGTCGTTGTTGACCGCGGCGGATCACATGGAAAGGCCGAAGGAAAGAACTACCAAGCCGCGCGGGAAAACCTACCGCCGGGGAAAAGTTACAACAGCGGAAAAACTACAGAGTAAGTCTTACCGTAGAGTAGGGGCCGTGAGACTGGCGCTCCGCCTTGCCGCCTGGCTCGTCGTCGTCGCGGTCACCGCGGGATGCGCCGGACGTTCGCCGTCTCTCGAGACGACTGGCGCCGAGACTCCCGCCTACACGTTCTGGGTCGTCGATCACGGCTGGCACACCGCGATCGCTGTCCGTCGAAGCGACGTCGACGCGACGATCTGGCCCGAGGCCCGCGACCTCGCCGGCGCGACGTTCATCGAGATCGGTTGGGGCGATCGCGGCTTCTACATGGCCGAGCGCGGCACCGTCTGGCTCGCGATCAAGGCCGCGTTCATCACCGCGGGGAGCGTACTCCACGTCGTCGGCTTCGATTCGCCCATCGACAGGTACGTTCCCGCCGGCGAGCAGGTCGCGCTCGAGGTCTCGCGCTCGGGCTTCGCCGCGATGAGCCGGTTCTTTCACGAGGAGTACCAGCGAGACGAGCAGGGACGTCCGCTACGTCTGGCGCCCGGCCCCGACGGCGCGAGCTGGTTCTACGCGGCCGGCAGCCGATATCACCTGTTCAACACGTGCAACACCTGGGTCGTGCGCGCGCTTCGCGCGGCCGGCCTCGACGTTACGCCGGCTGGCGTCGTGATCGCCAGCAGCGTGATGCGGGAGGCCAGGCGCGTCGCCGCACCGGCAAGTCGCTGAGCTTCAGCGCGGCGTGATCACCGCCGGGGAAGCAGCCGGGAGGTCGCGTCGCGCCCCTCCGTCGCGCGCGTCGAATCCGGCCCCCGCCGTCGGTCGCGTCGGTCCAGGCGGGCGGCGTGACGATGAATGTCGCGCAAGACGATCAGCATCTGCCCGCTGACCACGAGCGAGCCCCCCACGACGATCGCGAGCAGGAGACCGGTGACGGCGGCCGGGGCGAACCGCGTCCGCCACTCCGACGGCACCTTTGCGACGAGGTCGGCGGGCCACGGCGAGAGCACCGCGAGCACGACCAGCGCGGCTGCGATCATCACCAGGCAGCCCGCGACGATCTGTACGACGCCCCAGGTCGCGAGAAGTCGATAGCGTCGGGCTCCAGCCATTGGCGCATTTTCTCTCAGACTCGGCCCGGAGTATACGTTCCGCCGCTATGATTGCACGATGCGCTGGGACGAGTCTCCGAGGTTTCTGCTGATCGCCAGCGTGGCCTCGGCGGTCCTGAGCGCCGCCCTGAGCCTCGCGGCCGTCTGGGATCACCCGGGCTACAACGTCGCGGCCGCGGCGCTGGCGCTGCTCACCGTGCTGCTGGCCTATCGGGCCTTCGAGCGGTCCACTCACCGCCGCCTCGGACGCATTCAGCGCAAGCACTTGATCCTGCGCCTGCGCGAGCTTCCCGCGCCGATCGAGTTTCGAGTGGCCGCCGTGCCGGACGACGAAGCCGTGCACTTTGCGCACGAACTGCTCGACGTGTTCGTCGAGGCCGGGTGGCCCGCTCACGGCGTCTACCGCGCGTTGCCCGCGAACGTCGCCAGCACCGGGCTCTTCGTCGCCGTGCAGGACGGCAACTTCCCGTCCGAAGAGGAGCGGCGTCTACTGCTGACGCTCAGCGAGTTCGGAATGTACGCGGTCAAGTCGACCAGTCCCAAGCTCACCCATCCCAAGGCGCTCGAGCTGCTCGTCGGTCACCGGCCGACGCTGTGAGGCGTCGACCGAGCGCACGACATGGATGCGCACTGGGCGGTTGACCGCTCCACGTCGAGCGGTTACCGTTACCGGCATCGCGTTTCCATCGGACATCCGACGCTCGGAGGCTCGCATGGACGGTGCCGCACTCGAGGGCAAACGGATCCTCCTGCTCGAGGACGATACGGATTCTCGTGAATCGATGGCGATGCTGCTCGAGATGGCGGGAGCCGATGTCGTGTCGACGCCGACGGCCGAGGACGCCCTGGCGGCGTTGCAGAGCACCGAATTCGACGCGGTCGTGACCGACGTGGCGATGCCGGGGCGCAGCGGCTTCTGGCTCGTTGGACAGATCCGGCAGCTCGCGACCAAGCCCACCGTTCCCGTCCTCGCCGTCACCGGCCATCCGTTCCCCCGCGACGGCATGCTGCGCGCGGGATTCGACGATCAGATGCTCAAGCCCGTGTCGCCGCGTTTGCTCTACCAGACGCTGACGCAGCTGATGCAACGGGCTGAGCCGCCCGCGGCCCGCCCAGGAAACTCCATTCCCTCGCTGAGGGAAAAACCTGATGGCGGTCCCGACCGTCGACCGCCATAAAACCACGCATGGACTTCGAGACGATCCGCCTGATGATCCGCCGCAAGCTCCAAAACGGCCGTCTGCCTCTGGAAAAAGCCGCGCGCGTGCGGGGACGCTCGGCCGCCGGCGAGGCGTGCGACGGCTGTGACATGACCATCGGGACCGGACAGCTGGCGATGGACGGCCTTGCGCGCAAGCCCGGCGGCAAGGCCATGCAGCTCCATCTCCGCTGCTTCGAGATCTGGACCCAGGAGCGCCGGATGGTCAGCCCTCTTTCCGGTGCTTGGCCGGTCCGTCGCGGCGCGTGAGGTTGCTCGCCGTATTGATGAGGCCGACGTGCGTGAACGCTTGAGGGAAATTGCCCACGAGGCGCCGCGCATCCGGGTCGTACTGCTCGGATAGAAGTCCAAGATCGTTGCGAACGGCGAGGAGCCGCTCGAACAGCGCTTTCGCCCCGTCGTGCCGCCCCTGCAGCGCGAGATTGTCGGCGAGCCAGAACGAGAAACGTGCCTTCGCCGGGCGGCAGGCCGTCCAGCTCCGGCGCCGTCTGGTAGCGCGCCACGAGCCCGTCGCTCATGAGGCGCTTCTCGATGGCTTCGACCGTCCCGATCATGCGGGGATCCGTTGCCGGCAGGAACCCCACGAGCGGGATCATCAACAAGCTCGCGTCGAGGAGCTTCGCGCCGTAGTACTGCACGAAGCCGGCGATCTCGCGATCGAACGCGTGGCGGCACACGTCGGCGTGAATCGCGTCGCGGACAGCCCGCCAGCGCTCCACCGGCCCTTCGAGACCGAAGCGTTGCACCGCCTTGACGGCGCGATCGAGCGCGACCCACGCCATCACCTTCGAATGGGTGAATGGACGGCGCGGCCCGCGCACCTCCCAGATGCCCTCGTCGGGCTTTTGCCACGCCGACTCGACGAACTCGACACGCGCTCGACGCGCCATGCGTCCTGGTCGGCATCGAGCCCGACGCGGCGGGCCACGTGGAGCGCATCGGCGATCTCGCCGAACACGTCGAGCTGGAACTGGGTCGTGGCCGCGTTGCCCACCCGCACCGGCGCGCTCGCCTTGTACCCAGGTAGCCACGCCAGGCTCCACTCGGGCAGGAGCCGCTCGCCGGCCACGCCGTACAGGATCTGGGCCTGCTCGGGCTTGCCGGCGATCGCGCGCAGGAGCCAGCCACGCCACGCGCGCGCTTCGTCGACATAGCCTCCCGTCATCAAGGCATAGAGGGCGAACGTCGCGTCTCTGAGCCAGCAATATCGATAGTCCCAGTTGCGCACGCCGCCCAGGCGCTCGGGCAAGGAGGTGGTGGCGGACGCGACGAGCCCGCCGCTGGGCGCGTAGGTGAGCGCCTTGAGCGTGATCAGCGAGCGCACGACGGCCTCGCGCCACTCGCCGTCGTACGTACATCGCTCCGACCACGCGCTCCACTACCGCGCGGTCGCCTCGATGGCCGCCTCGGCCTCGACCGCCCCGGGCTCCGGGCCGCACGACGAATACCAGGCGAGCGTGAAGGGCACCCGCTGCCCGGCCGTGACCGTGAAGTCGGCCAGCGTGTGGAAGTCCTCGCCGCGCAGCGCGACGGGTGTGCGGAGATAGAAGGTGCTCGCGCCGCCGACCGCGCGCAGACCGTCGGGCGTGCGGCGCACCCACGGTACGAGCGAGCCGTAGTCCGGCCGCAAGACCAGATCGGCGCTCATCGCCACTCGGCCACGCAGGCCTTCGACCACGCGGACGACGGTGGGCGTCTCCGCTCGTTGCGGCATGCAGTCGAGCAGCCTGACCGCGCCGGTCTCGGTCTCGAACTCGGTTTCGAGCACGAGCGTGCCGGGCCGATAGCGCCGGCGCACATTGCGAATCGTGGATGCCTGCGGCGCGATCTGCCAGCGGCCGTGCTCCGGCGTCCCGAGCAGCGCGGCGAAGCACGCGGGCGAGTCGAAGCGAGGCAGACAGAGCCAGTCGATCGACCCGTCGCGCGCCACCAGGGCGGCGCTCTCACAGTCGCCGATCAGCGCGTAGTCTTCGATGCGCGCAGCCATGATCGCCTGCAACTACGCCTCTGCTCGATCGTACCGCTGAATAGAGCGCGGGCGCTGAGGGTGACGGCGTCGCCGATAATCGCCCGCCGTCAGGGATCGGCTACGAGTGGGTCCGGCGCCGCGCGCGCCGGGCCGCGGCATCGGCCTCGCGCTCCGCGGCGCGCAGCGTGCGGCGAGCGTCCGCCAGCTGTTGCTCGAGCCGGCGAACCTCCTGCAGGGCCTGCTCGGCGGCCGTCTTGCGCTGCTCGGCGTCGCGCCGCAGCGCTGCGATCTCCTGCGCGAGCCGCTCACGCTCGGCTTGCTCCTGGGCGCGCCTGGCTTCGACCTCGCGGCGCCGAGCTTCGGCTTGCTCCCGCTTGGCTTCGGCGTGCTCGCGTCTGGCGTCCGCGCGGTCACGCGTAGCGCCGTGATCGCGTTCGGCGGCGCGGTCGGCCTCCGCGGCATGACGGGCCCCGGCGCTCCGGCCGCCGTGAACCAGCCGAAGCCGTCGACCGCCGTCGCTGCCGGCGAGGACCTCGAAGCCCGGCGCCGGCAGCTCGGCGCTGAGCCGGCCATGGCGCAAATCGTCGACCAGGTCACTGTCAACGGCCGCCGCGAGCACGGTGTTCGAGATGCGCGCGGCGGAAGCGGGCGAGACGCGATAGCCGGCCGCGCTCAGAATCTCCGCGGCTCGATTCGTCAGAGCTTGCAGCTCGGTCCGGATCGCCTTCATACCTTCTGCCGCCGTTCGCGGATCGCGTAGCTGGCTCTGGCGTGTGCGATTCACGACGTCGACGAAGTGGGCGACGCGTTCCCGATCCTGACGCCCGAGCTGATTCGCGGCCCAGAGAAACGGCGAGGGCTTTCCGAGCTGACGAACGGACCGCGCTTCCTCGGCGTGCCCGGCGGCTTTGAGGGCGGCGGCCTTCGCGTTACGCGCCGCCGAGAATTCCTTCGGCGGCACGCCGTACAGCTCGTCGATCGCGCGGGAGAGATCGGAGGTCACGACGAGGCCAAGCGTACCGCGTCCGACAGTCGGACGTCCGGGCGAGAAACGAAATGGGCCGGGAAGGGCGTCCCCGGCCCATCATCGACGACTGGCGCGCGAAGAAGTGGGCGGGGGCGGTGGGCTACAGGCCCATCGCGGCCTTGACGACCGCCTTCTTCGTCTTCAGCGCGATCCGCTCCGCCTTGTGCGGCGATGCGGAATGGTTCGATGCGTGGATCGCTCTGCGGCTCGCCTTGACGGCGCGGCGGATCGACTGATCCATCTGTCGCTTCCACCGTGAGACGTGTTTGCCGGCACCGGCCCTGTCGAGTTTGACTACCAGCTTGTGCATTGTGTTCCTCCTTATTTCAAACGTCTCACGTCGACGTGAAATTCGGAAAGGATTCGAAAACGAAAATCTCTAATAAATTCGCGGCACTACTTCTTCGGCTTCTTCCGGCTCGAAACGGCGGCGACGTTGTCCATCGAGGGCCGTGGCACGGCGGAGGCCACGCCGGAGCTGTCAGCGGCGTCGCTTCCTTTCCCGGCGCCCTTCTTCGATTCTTTCGCCGGGTGGCCGACATTGCCGGCGTCCTTGCCGCGGGCAGTGTCCTTGCCCCGGCCGCTACCCTTGCGATCGTTGTCGCGATCGTCCGCGTCGGTGTCGGTACCGTCCGCTCGGGCCGCCGAGTCTTTCGCAAAACCGCCCGCGGCCACCGCGGCGTTGGCGTGCCGGGTCGCTTGCTTCATCGCGTGCTCTACGGCCGGCGCCGTCGCGGCGCGGTTCGCCTGCGTCGGAACGATGCGAAAGTCGTTCGTGAGCCGCGTGGCCTGGACGGCGATGACATCGACGCCTTGCGCGACGATCCGGGATGCGAGCGCAGGGAATTGCTCGGGCTTACCCGGATCGCCTCTCACATCGTCGACAAGCACCGAGCGTCCAAAGTCGTACCCCAGTTCTCGGAGGCCGTCCAGGAAGAACTCGAAATTTGAACGCCTCCCCCTGGCAGGTGGTGCGCTGAGGTGTGCGATCCGGTAAACCGTCGGCGAGATCTGGGCGTGAACGCGACGGGGTGCATTGAGTGCCCCGGATGCCGTCCCCAGAATAATGGAACCGACGAGGAATGTGCGCCGGTCCATCATCGAATGATCTCGTCGGCTCGCACGAGCAACGATTGCGGAATGGTTAGCCCCAGGGCCTTGGCAGTCTTCAGGTTGATCACCAACTCGAACTTCGTGGGTTGCTCGACGGGGAGCTCGCCGGGCCGGGCGCCCTTGAGGATCTTGTCCACGTAGGTGGCGGCGCGGCGCCAGTTGAAATCCGCCTCGCTGGGACCGTAGGCAAACAGTCCCCCAGCCTCGGCGAATCCTCGGTGGTAATAGACGGAGGGCAGTCGATTTCGGGCGGCCAGTTCGGCGAGGTGGGCCTGGTTATTCGTCAGGATGGGCGAAGCGAGAATCACGATCCCGCCGGCCTTGTTTTGCCGGGCCGCCCTCAACGCCGCCTCGTAGTCACCGTGGTGCCGGACCTCGAGCACGTGCGTCTGCACGTCTATCGCGTGCGCGGCCGCCTTGACGGTCATGACCTGCTGTTTCGTGCCGGTCGAGTCCCAAAGGACGGCCACACGAGTGAATCGCGGGACCGCTTCGCGGAGGAGTTCGAGCCACTTGGTGCTGAGCTGGCCGCTCTGGAAGGAGAGCCCCGTGATATTGCCGCCGGGGCGGGCAAGGCTCGCGACGAAGCCGTGGGCGTCGGCATCATCCATCCGTGACATGACGATGGGAATCGTTGTCGTGGCATCCCGCGCGGCTCTGATGGCTGGCGGGCCATGCGTCACAATTACGTCAACCCCGACGTGGACCAACTCCGCCGCTAGTCTCGGAAGGCGATCGAGCTGGCCCTCCGCCCAACGGGCCTCGATCACATAGTGTTGACCTTCGACATAGCCCAGATCGGCGAGTCCCTGCCGGAACAGATTGAGACCCGCCGCCGACACCACCGGAGTGTCTGTCCGGAGGATGCCGATTCGAGCCGCCTTGCCCGCCGGCTGCGCCTCCGCAATGAGCGGCGCAAGCGTGAGGCCGAGTGCGAGAACGCTCGCGAGCCCGATCCGCCGCATCGGCACCTGGTATGACGTTACGAGCGAAGGGTGCTCGCAAGCGTCGTGGCAGTTCCCCTCGTCGAAAGGAAGAGGGTACGGTTAAAGTCTCTCCGGAGGTAG
>Ga0114129_10006510_pt1 | contig 16572 bp, 10 predicted proteins | sample RhiMetdeltSRZDD1_FD_80071 | JGI IMG/M metagenome (GOLD analysis project Ga0114129, IMG submission 80071) | Populus rhizosphere microbial communities from Tennessee, USA - Rhizosphere MetaG P. deltoides SRZDD1 (version 2) (version 2) | ecosystem: Host-associated > Plants > Roots > Rhizosphere >... | reverse complement strand
TGTAATGCACCCAGGCGGCTTCGACCCGGCCCAGCAGCTCGCGGGTCTTGTCGATCAGGTCGTCATAGTCGAGCAGCCCGCGGCGGTCTTTCTCGGCGCGATAACGCTCGATCACCGCGGCGGCCACGGTCATCAGCGCTCCGGTGCGGTCGCGCGTCAACAGGGCGCGGCGGCGCTCCAGCAGCCGGCACACGCGCTCCTGTTCCGCAAGGAGACGTTGGAACAGCGCCGAATGCTTGTCGCGGATCGTCTTGGTGACGATGTTCTTGCGCGGCGCGAACTCGGCCGTGCAGAAGATCGAGAGATAGCTGTTGAGACGCTCCGCCCCGGAGAGGCTGTCGAGGCCCGCAAGCTGTGCGCCCAGCGCACTGTCGCTCTTCGAGCCTTCGTCCAGGGCCGCCGCGACCGCCGGCCATTCAGTTGGCGCGATCAGCGAGGCGGAGAAGAATTCCGCTTCGGTGCTCTCGAGCGTGTCATCCGGCGACACCGCCAGCCGGCGCGACAGGCCGGCGATCGCGGCCTCGATCCCGCCGGCGCGGTCGATCCAGCCCATCACTGCGTCGCGCTGGTTGATGGCCTCGTTGACGACATCGCGGAACGACTGGTCGCTGGCGGCGGTGATCGCGACCCCCAGCGCGCGGCCGAGCGCGCTCTCCGGAGCGGCGGCAGCGTCGGTCAACACATCGAGCGTGAGCTGATCGAGCAGCTGCTTCTGCGAGGCTTCGTCGAGCACGCTGAAGCGGGCGGCGACATTGGCCTCGAACGGGAACTGCTGCAGCAGCCGCGTGCAGAAGGCGTGGATGGTCTGCACCTTGAGCCCGCCCGGTGTCTCCAAGGCGAGCGCGAACAGCCGGCGGGCTAGCGCGCGACTCGCGCGGTCCGGCGCCTGGTCGCACATCAGGCGGATCTCGCGGTCGAGCTTGTCGTCGTCGAGCGTGGTCCATCTCGCGAGCGTATCGAACACGGTCGTCGCCATGTTGGCGGCGGCGGCCTTGGTGAAGGTCAGGCAAAGGATCTGTGCCGGATCGGTGCCGCCGAGGAGAAGGCGGATCACCCGCTGCGCCAGCACATAGGTCTTGCCGGAGCCGGCATTGGCGGAGACCCAGGCCGAGACCGCGGGATCGGAGGCTTCGCGCTGCCGCTGCAGCACCTCGACGGGAACGGTGCCGAGCGCGGTCATCCGCCGTCTCCGTCGTCGAGAGCGGCGCTGGTCAGCGACCACTCCTTGACGCGCGCGAGGTGGTCGTACGGGCCATAGCCGCGGCGCTTCCACATCGGCCGCTCGCGCGAGAGATACGGGGTCGCCTCGTCCTCGAACTTTCGCGCGATCGCGGTGAGTTCGGCCAAGGCCTTGTCCGCCTCGGCATCGGGACTGCTGCCGTTCCAGGCCATGCTTTTGGCCTCGCCGGGCGGGTCACCGCCGCGGATCGACATGTAGAGCAAGTCGGCGATCGCCGCACCCGCCGGGATATCAGCGAACTTGCCGGCGCGCAGGATGGCGCCTTCGAGCGTGAGCTGCGGCGCCACGCCGGACGTCACCTGCGGGGCGGTCGGCACCGTGCCGGTCTTGTAGTCGAGGATGGCGTAGCGTCCGTCGGCCAGGCGGTCGATGCGGTCCGCGCGTGCGGAGAGACGGAAGCTGCGCTCCCCGATGGGGATCTCGATCTCGCCGCCAATCTCCGCATGCACCGCGCCGACATGCGCGCGGCGCTTCGTCTCCCAGTCCGCGAGCCAGCGCGCGATGCGCACGAAGCGCGGCCACCAGAACGCGCGCGCCTCCGGATAGTCTTCGAGCGCCGCAAAGTGCCTGGCGCCGAGCTCGACCAGGCTGCCGAACGGATCGGCGGGAAGCGCCTGCGCGAAGCTTTGCGTGAACTCGCCGATGGCGCCGTGGATCACCGTGCCGCGGTCGGCGGCGCCCGGCGGCGTGTCGACGGGATCGAGCGGCGGCAGCCGCAGAATGTGCTTCGCATAGATGGTGTAGGGATCGCGCAGCCAGTGCTCGATCTCGGTGACGGAAAGCCGTGTCGGCCTCGCCGCGCGCGGCGGCGTCGGCTCCGGCCGCTTGACCGGCTGCGGCGGCTGCACGGGCGCATCCAGGGCCCGCGCCCAGGCCAGATACTGGTCGCCGCGCCGGCGCGCGTCGGTCCACCGCTCGCCCGCGACCGCCGCCAGGCGCTGCACGAACCGCGAGGCGACCGTCGGTGCGCCGGCGGCCTTGGCGGCGCGGGCGAGGATCACCTCGGGGGCGCCGAGGAGCTGGGCGAAATCGTGCGCCGAAAGCGAAATGCGCCGTTCCGGCAGATCAAGGCCCAGTGCAAGCCGCATCGGCCGGCTGAGCCAGGCATCGCTGCGCGTCTCCGGCGGCCAAGTCCCCTCGTTGAGACCGCCGAGCACGACCCGGTCGCTGCTGGTCAGGCGCGCCTCCAGGGGGCCGAGAATGCGCACGCGCACGCCCGGGAGGCCCGGCCGGCGCACCACCCGATCGCTGATCGCCGCGTGGAACAGCTCCGAATAGTCGGCGAGGGTGAGACGGAGATCGGCTGCGGGCTGGCTTGCAGCGATCTCGTCGAGCGTGGCGGCGAGCTTGGTGCCGTCAAACCCGGCGAAAGCCGCGGGCGCACCGGTGCCGTCGTCCGACAGCATGGCGATCACTTGGCGATGGCGTGCGACGAGATCGGCGAAGCTGTGCCGAACCGCGCGCAGCGCTTCGAGCGGCGCCAAAGCCGCGGTGAGCTCCACCACAAGGTCGGCGGCGGCCTGCAGATCGTCGTAAATGAGCATGGTGCGCGGGTCGGAGCGATGGATGACCGAGCGCTCCCTGCGCCGGAGCTTGGCGAGCTCCGCGCGCACGGTCGCGAGCGCGTCGGCAAGTCCCCCGCTGCCGGATTTCGGGCGCGGGCCGCGCAGCACCGCGCTTTCCAGCGCGGCAATCGCTCGCGCATGGGCGCCCGCAGCAGCGCCCAGCCGCGTCAGCGGATGTTTCAGCAGCGCCAGCAGCGTTACCGGCGCCAGCCCCCCGAGCGCGGTATCGGCCGCCAAACGCGCAAAGACGCCGGCCGGCGTATCGGGCAGCGCATCGCCGCCGGAATCGTCGACCGCCACGCTCCAGCGCGCGAGCGCGGCGAGCACGCGGCGTGCAAGCCCGCGATCGGGCGTGACCAGCGCGGCGCTCCTGCCGGCGTCGGTCGCTGCTTCGCGCAGCGCAATGGCGATCGCGAGCGCTTCCTCTTCCACGTTGGCGGCTTCGATGAACGCAAGCTTTGCGGCCGCCGCGCCGGCCTGCTCGGCGAACGCCTTCTCGGCAATGCGATCGCGCCACAGCTCGGTCGCGGCGGCCGGCCGGAATGCTTCCGAGACCAGGCGCTCGCGCCCCCCTGCCGCCGGCGGCGCCAGGGTCTCGACCGCCTCGCGTGCGATGCCGATGCGCTTGAGCAGCGCGTGCATGGCAAACTGCGGGTGACCGGTGGCAGGTGCGACATCGCGGCGGCCCTCGTTGCCGCCTGCGATCAGCTCCCAGGAGTTCGCGTCGAGATCGGCGTCGAGGCCGGGCAGCACCACGGCGCCACGCGGCAGCCTGGCGATGGTGGCGATGAGCTCGGCGGTTGCCGGCATCGAGCCGGTGGAGCCCGCGGCGATCACCGGGCCGTCGGTGCGGGCGGCGAGCCGTGCCGCCTCCGCCTTGATCAGCGCGTCGCGCCGCGCCGCCGGCTCGATCGCGCCGTAGGCGCTGAGGATCTGCGGCCATTCCTCGCGGGCGATTTTAAGAAAGCGCAGCGTGAGCTGCCAGTATTCATCGAGCTCCTCCGGCACCAGATCGTCGAGGCGGTCCCATGACACCTGCCGCGTTGCCATGTCGTCCATCAGGCGCGCGAGGTCGTCCGCCAGCGCAAGCGCGGAGGCCGGGTTGTTGGCGACGAGCGCGGCCTGGCCCTTCTCGCCGGGCTCGATGCCGGCGGCCCATTTCAGCACCAGCTTGGCAAGGAGGAGCCGCCGCTCGAGGCCGCCGAGCGCAGGCGGCAATTCGAGCGCCTCGGCCGCGACCTCGCCGGTCGCGGCCTGCGCGAAGGCGATCTCGTCCTCGTCGACGTCGCCGATCGGGACGATGCGCGGCAGGATCGCGGCATCGCCTCCGGTCACGTCGAGGAAGCAATCGCGGACGAGACGGCAGGCGCGGCGGGTCGGCAGGAACAGCGTCGCGCCGGCAAGCGCGAGCGGGTCGCGGGATGCGGGAAAGCCCGGCACCAGCCGGCCGTCACGCAAGGCGGCAATGAGCGTCGGCACGAACGGCGCCGAGGCCGGAATGGTGAGAACGCGCGGGTTCGCCATGCCGAATCATACACGGTTCGGCCGAGATCACGCATCGAAGACGCGCGACATGTCCCCGCTGGCCGGCCGGGAAAGTTCCAGCCTAGGCCGCGCTGGCGACGATCGCCGCTTCCGCTGCTTTCACAGCCTCGGGCGTGCCCACGTGCATCCACACGCCTTCGAGGCGCAGGCCGTAGAGCCGCTCGGCTTCGATGGCGCGGTCGAACAGCGGCGACATCGAGGAGGGGCCGGCAGGCGGGGCGCCCGCGAAGAATGCCGGGGTGAGGATGGCGGCGCCGGCATAGACGAACGGCGCCACGTCGCGCTCGCCGCGCCGGCTCAGGCGGCCGTCGGGCGCCATGGTGAAATCGCCGCGCCCGGAATAGCCGATGCTGGTCGCGGTCGGCGCAAGGAGGAGCAGCGCGTGCATGCGTCCGGCGTCAAATGCATCGGCGAGCCGCATGAGATTGGGTTGCACGCCATCGATCCAGATCGTGTCGGAATTGACGTGGAAGAACGGGGCATTGCCGAGCTGCGGCAGCGCCTTGACCACGCCGCCGGCGGTGCCGAGGAGTTCGCGGCGCTCATCCGAGATCACGACCTTCGGACGCTGGCGCGACGCGATGTGTCGCTCGATCTGGTCCGCGAGGTGATGAACGTTCACCACGGCGCGCTCGACGCCCGCGTCGGCCAGCCGGTCGAGCACGTAATCGATCAAGGCCTTGCCGCCGACCTGGACGAGCGGCTTGGGGATCTGGCCGTTGAACGGCCGCATGCGGGTGCCGAGTCCCGCGGCCAGCACCATGGCGCGGCGCAGCCCGCCGGCGGTGCGTTGCGATTCCCCCATGAACCCCTTCCTCCGGTGCGAATCAGATCGTCTTCAACGCCGGCACGTGCTCGGTATACCATTCGTTGAGCGCCGTCAGCGACGGGTGCGCCAGCGAGCGCTGCAAATAGGCTGATACGCGCGGGATGTGACGCAAATATTGCGGCTTGCCGTCGCGCAGGTCGAGCCGCGCGAAAATGCCAAGCACCTTGCTCGCCCGCTGCGCCGCCAGCGTCACATAGGTCCGGATGAAAAGGGTCCCGTCGAAATCCGCTTCCAGCGCCCGCCTCCGGCGCACGTAGCGGGCGAGCAGCTCGACCTCGATCTGCTCCGGCACCTCGACGCGCGCGTCCTGCAGGAGCGAGGCGAGATCGTAGGCCGCAGGCCCCATCACCGCGTCCTGGAAGTCGAGTATGCCGAGGCGGGCAAGCTCGGTGCGGTCGGGCAGCCACAGCAGGTTCGGCGAATGATAGTCGCGCAGCACCCAGGTCGGCGGCGCGTCGATCGCCGGCTGCAACGCCTCCTGCCAGAGCGACTGGAACGCCGCGCGCGCGTCATCCGTGAGCGTGACCTGCAGACGAGGCAGAAACCAATCGAGCAGCAGCTCGGCCTCGATCAGGAACGCGTCGATGTCATAGGACGGCAGGCGATGCTCGACATGCGGCGCGACCGGCAGCACGTCGGGCAGCGGATGGGAATGAAGCTGAAGCAGCGCATCGACCGCCGTTTCGTATCGCGCCTTGGCCGGCGCGGGTGGATCGCCCTCGATCACGCGCTCGTCGCCCAGATCTTCGATGATGAGCAGGCCCTGGTCGAGGTCGGCGTGGTAGATCTCGGGCGCCGACAGGCCCTGCTCGCGCAGTCCCTTGGCCATGGCGACGTAGGGCACGACGTTGTCGGCAAGATGCGCGATCGCGCTGTAGGGGCGGCCATCGCGCACCGGCGGTCCATCAGCCCGGCGCGGCGAATTCATCAACATGACGCGCCTGTCGCCGAGCGCCATGCGCTCATAGGTGCGGGTCGAGGCGTCGCCCGGCAGGCGCTGGCGCTTGGCTTCGCTCCAGCCGCTCTCGGCGATGAACTGGCGCACCGCGGCGATGCGCTGGACGCGCGGCGCAAAGTCGCCGTAGCCGGTCACCCGCGCATGACGGAATTCGAGCTTGAGCTTGGGCGCGAGCATGAATGCGACGTCAAGCCGGTCGGGCGGCAGATAGCCGGCGGCGCGGTCCGGCCATTCGAGCAGGACGACGGCGCCTTGCGGCAGGTCGTCGAAACCCAGCTCGGCGAGCTCGGCCGCGCCCGAGAGACGGTAAAGGTCGGCGTGCACCAGCGGAAAGCGCGGCAGATCGTAGGTCTGCATCAGCGTGAAGGTCGGGCTCGGCACGTCGATCGTCTCGTCGCCCGCGAGATAACGGATCATCGCGCGCGCAAACGTGGTCTTGCCGGCGCCGAGGTCGCCCGACAGCGTGACGAGATCGCCGGGCTCAAGCGCATTTGCCACGTCGATCATGAGCCGGTAGGTGGCCTCCTCATCGGGCAGCACCACCGAGAAGCTCGCGCCGCCGGCCGTGGTGAGGAGCATCGCCATGGCTTGTTACGCCGTGCCCGGCCGACAGCGGCGGGCCGGGATCATGCCGCCGTTTGCTCGCCTGCGTGTCCGAGCGGGAAGATGCAGGTGACAGTAGTGCCGCGGCCGACCGCCGAGTCGAGCGACACCGTGCCGCCGTGCAGCTCGACGAAGGAGCGCACCAGCGACAGGCCGAGGCCCGTGCCGCGGTGGCGCGAGCCGAGGGAGTGGGTTTCGAACCAATCGAACACCTTGTCCTTCACGTCGGGCGGGATGCCGGGGCCCTTGTCGGTCACCGAGAACACGACGGCATCCTTGAGCCGCTGGGCGGCCAGCGTAACGGTCTCGCCGGGGGGCGAAAAGCCTATGGCATTGGCAAGCAAATTGAACAATGCCTGGCGCACGCGGCGCTCGTCGGCGATGAAGCTGCCGATGTCGGGGGCGGCGCGGATATTGAGGGTGATCCCGCTCTGCCCGAGCCGGTCCTGCACGCCCTCGGCGGCGGCATCCATGGTCCTGCGGATGTCGACCGAGCCGAGGTTGAGCGTCATCGCGCCGGCATCGATGGTGGCAAGGTCGAGGATGTTGTTGATGATGGCGAGCAGGGCGTTGGTCGAGACGGTGATGTAGCCAAGATATTCGCGCTGCCTTTCGGTCAGCGGCCCGGTCACCGGGTCGCCGAGGAAATGCGCGAAGCCGATGATGTTGGTGAGCGGCGAGCGCAATTCGTAGGAAACGTGATGCACGAAATCGATCTTGATCTTGTCCGCGTCCTCGAGCGCTTCGTTGCGCTCGCGCAGCGCCCGCTCGACATTCACGGAATCGGTAACGTCCTGGAACGTCAGCAGCGTGGCGCCGTCGGGCAGCGGCACGGTGGCGCAGTCGGCCACGCTGCCGTCGCGCCGCTCGAGCCGGCCGGTCACTGGCTCGCGATTGTCGATGGCGGTGACGGCGGCGTGCAGCGCCGGCCAGATCGGGTGCTCGCCTGAGAGCGGCTGGCACCAGGCGATCACGGTCTCGATGTGCGGGCGTTCGGCCAGCGTTGCGGGATCGAGCCGCCACATGCGCGCGAACACCGGATTGAACAGTCGCAGCCTGCCGTCGCTGGCAAACACGGCGACGGCCTCGGTGAGGTTGTCCAGCGTCTCGCCCTGCACGCGGATCAGCGCGTCGTAGCGGCGCTCCAGGTCGAGACGCTTGGTGACGTCGTGGAAGATGTAGATGACGCCGCCCTCCGGGTTGGGCGTCGTCACCACCCGCAGGGTGCGACCGTCCGGCAGATGCCAGGTCTGCTCCTTGGCCTCGAGCGCGCGATAGGCCTCGTGCAATGCCGCTTTCCACTGACGGAAGTCCTGTTCCTCCGGAAGCTTGCGCGCGGCGCGCAGGCGGTCGAGCACGGCTGAATCGGTCGGCCCCTGATCGAGGAAGTCGGCGTCGATGTCCCACAGCGATCGATAGGCGGCGTTGTAGAACGTGAGCCTTTGATCGGGAGCGAAGATCGCGACGCCGGTCGCGAGCTGGTCGAGCGTGCGCCGGTGCGCTTCGATCATGCGGGCAACCTCGGCTCGCATGGTCTCCGCTTCGGTGGCATCGATCGCCAGCCCCGCGCTGCCGCGGCGCGCCGGGAAGGTGACCACGTCGAAATTACGCCGCGCGCCGGCGACGATCGCGGGAAGGCGGCCGGCATAAGGATGTTCCGCCTCGTGCGCGCGAAACAGCTCTTCGCGCGCCGCGCGGTCGAACAGCTCGATGCCCCGTTGCACCGCTTCGGTGCTGTCCCTGGCGTCGACGGCGCGCGCATAGGCGGAGTTCACGTAGACGAGCGCGCCTGCCTCGTCGCGCGTCCACACCGGCGACGGCAGGCTCTCGATCAGCGAGCGCAAGGCATCGATCTCGTCGATCTGCTTCTCGAACCGCACGAGCAGATCGGCGAGCTCGCGCTTGACCCCCCTCACGTCCTTGAGCCGCAGGATCGCCCGGCCGGCCACGATATGTCCTTCCGCTTCGATCGGGCGGCCGGCCTGCGTCGTCAGCGTCATCGAAAAGCCTTCGCCGCGCGCGCGCAGTTCCTCGACCAGGCGCTCCATGCTGCGGGCCTGCTCCGGATCGAGCCAGGTGCCGAAGGCGAGCACGCGATGAGGTGCGTCAGCGCTGGTAACGAGGGAGGGATCGCCGATGATCTCCGGGGAGTCGTCAGCGGCCGTCCAGGCGACGATGATCTGCGGGTCGGAGCGCAACAGGGCGTTCACGCGATCGATCTGATCCTTGAATGCTGCGGCCTGGTCGCGCGCGGCCGCCTCGGTATCGGCGAGATGCCGGCGCGTGCGCAGCAGCAAGATCGCGGTGACCACGGCAAAGCACAGGATGCCGAGCGTCAATGCCAGCGCGGCGATCTCGTGGCGCTCGAGTTGGGCGAAGGCGGCGACATAGGCCTCGAGGAAGGAGCCGCGAAACGCCTCGACATTGATGGCGTCGTCGGCGCGGACCGGCGAAAGCGCGATTGCGGAGCAGAGCAGGACAGTAACGGCTACGCGGAATCCGCTTCGCTGCGGATGAGCCCCAAAGCTCCCGCCGGTGATCCGGATCGTGTCCGGCATACCCGCTTGCCCCAACTTGCCGCATTTGCCGGCATCGTGCGACGCCGGCGCAAGAGCGGGCCGCGGGGCGGAGCGCGCGCCTGATCGACGAATCCCCCACCCGACCGCCCGCGAATCAAGGGACTTTAACCCCAAGGCCGATCGGGCCGTAAGAGTCCAGACCGTGAACGCCGGGTCGCGCGCGTCGCTGGGGCAGGAGTCGAGCCCAATTTGGTGGCGGGGATGACGGTAACCATTGCCGCTGCTAGCCTTCGGCGCGGGCGGCCGAACAGAGAGGGGAAGCCATGCGGTTACGGGAATGGGGAATCGTTGCGTGCGTGACGTTGGCGAGCGCCACGTTCGTCGCGCCGGCATATAGCGCGAGCCAGCAGGACTGGAACGATTGCAAGGCCGATGATTCGGACCGGAGCATCGCCGGCTGCACGCGCGTGCTTGACGACCGGCGCGAGACGACGCGCAACCGCGCGATCGCTCTGTCCAACCGCTGTACGGCCTACACGCACCGGCGGGACTATGACCGCGCCCTGGAGGATTGCGACGACTCAATCCGCACAGATGGCCGGGCCCCGCACGGGTGGGCCAGCCGTTGCTGGGTGCGCATCGGCATGCGCGAGTATGACCGGGCTCGCCGCGATTGCGACGAGGCCATCCGGCTTGATGCCAAGAATGCGAATGCCTGGAGCGGCAGCGGTACGATCTGGCGAGCCCAGGGCAATCTCGACCGGGCGATCGCCGACCATAACCAGGCGGTCAAGCTCGCACCGAAAGCGGCCTTCGTTTACAACAATCGTGCGACTGCGTGGCGCGCCAAGAAAGACCTCGATCGCGCCATGTCCGATTACGATCAGGCGATCCGGCTCGATCCAAAGTTCGCGCTGGCTTACAACAATCGCGGCCTGATCTGGAGAGACAAGCGTGATTTCGATCGCGCGGTCGCGGATTTCAACACTGCCATTCGGCTGGATCCGCGATATGCCGCCGCGTACGACAATCGCGGCGACGTCTGGAAGGACAGGGGCGACACCGATCGTGCCATCGCCGATTACAGCGAGGCGATCCGGATCGACCCGAAATTTGCCACGGCTTATATCGACCGGGCGGATGCGTGGGACGATAAGGACGAGCTTGATCGTGCCATCGCCGATCTCGATGAAGCGATCCGTATCGATCCGAAATTGGCCAGAGCCTTCTCGCTGCGCGGCTATGTTCTGCGCAGGAAAGGCGAACATGACCGCGCCATCGCCGATTATACGGAAGCGATCCGGCTCGATCCGAACGATGCCGCCAATGCCTACAACAACCGCGGCATCGTCTGGAAGAACAAGGGCGATCTCGACCGCGCCATCGCCGACTTCACCGAGGCGATCCGGATCGATCCGAAATATGCGCTCGCCTACATCAATCGCGGCGATGTCTGGGACGACAAGGGCGACTTCGACCGCGCCATAACCGATCTCGATCAGGCGATCCGGCTCGATTCGAAGAGCGCGCGGGCATTCAATATCCGCGGCTACGTGCTGCGCAAGAAAGGCGCTTACGACCGTGCCATCGCCGACTTCACCGAGGCGATCAGGATCAGTCCGAAATACACCGAGGCTTACGACAACCGCGGCGACGCCTGGAGGGATCAGGGTGACTTTGAGCGCGCCATCGCCGACTACGGCGAGGCGATCCGGCTCGATTCGAAAAACTCCGCGCGCTACAACAGCCGTGGCTATGCTTATTTCTACGTCGCCAACTTTGCGGCGGCGGCGGCGGACTTGCTTCACTCGATCGAGCTCAGCGACCGGCCTTATCCGATGCTGTTCCGCTATCTCGCGCGCGCCCGCGCGGGCGAGAACGCCGGCGCGGAGCTGGAGGCCAACGCCGCGCGGCTCAAGACCAAGGAATGGCCGTTCGCGGCAATCGAGCTCTATATGGGCCGGCGCTCGGCCGAGGCGACGCTCGACGCCGCCGTCAAGCCGGACGACCGCTGCGAGGCGCAATTCTACGTCGGCGAATGGCACCTCCTTCGCGGCAACAAGGAGAACGCCATGAAGGGGCTGCGGGTGGCGGCCGACACTTGCCCGAAGAGCTTCGCCGAATACCACGCGGCCCTTGCCGAGCTGAAGCGCCTCGGCAAATAGCGAAACACCGTAGCCCGGATGGAGCGATAGCGACGTCCGGGCTACGCGCTCTCGCGGCTAGGCGCGTCCGGCCAGCTTCAGCCCCTTGTCGAGCGCGGCGTAGCTGCGCACCGGCGCCGCCATCAGGAAGCGGTAGCCCTCGTTGAGCACGCGCTCGACGTTGTTCGAGTCGACGTGCGGATGGCCGACCGGCACGTTGTGCTTCTTGCAGGTGTCGACCACGCGCGCCATCCACTTGAGCACCTCCGGGTGTTCGTACTGCCGCGGATAGCCGAGCTCCTGCGAGAGATCGCCTTCGCCGATCAGGATCGCGCCGACGCCGGGCACGTCCTTGAGGATGCGGTCGAGGTTGTCGATGCCGCGCGTGTCTTCCATCATCAGGATCACGAAGATCTCGCCCTTGGGATTGAGCGGCCACACGTCGGCGCGGTCGTAGTATTCCTGCTGCGAGACGCCCCAGTAGCGCACGGCCTGCGTCGGCCCGTCGCCGCGGATGCCCTGCGGCTCGTAGAGCGGCTTGTCCTTCAGGCGCGGATAGCGGCAGGCGGCGACCGCGTTGTAGGCCTCCTCCACCGCCGAGATGTGCGGCCAGACGATCCCGTAGGCGCCGAGGTCGAGCGCCTGCTTGGCCTGGACCTGGGCTTTCTCCGCTCCGTTCGGCGGAATGCGCACCATCGGCGTCACCGTCGGCGCCACCGAGCCGGAACGCGCGATCTGGCCGCGGTTGAGCATGTATTGCAGGCTATCGCGCAGCGCCCGGATGTCCCACGGATTGTGCTCCATCTCGTAGACGATGCCGTCGTATTTCGCGGTCGCCATCGCGATCGCGGTCTCGGGGTCGGCCTGACAGAACGACGTGAACGCCGGCTTGCCCGACTCGAGCGCTTTGATGACGTTATTCAGACGCGGTAACTCAGCCATTTCTTTCCCCCATAGCCAGCAAGCATCGCGCAGATCCACCGCCTTTCAAAAGAAGATGAATGCGCGGGTCAACCCCGCCCGGCGCCGCCAAGTCCCGAGGGGCGGTCGGAAAAAAGCGGTCCGCATTGAACCAAACGGACCGCTGCCGCTACCCAGCGCAGGTCTTGTTGCGCCCGGCCCCACACAGGGCCGCTAACCATTTGTAGGCGCTGGATAATTACCGGAGAGCATTGGTACAGGCCACAGGGCCCCTGAGCCCGCAATCCCCCGGAGCTGCCATGCCGGATATTGAGCAGGTCCCGTCCCTGGTCGGTGATATCTACGACGCCGCGATCGATCCCACGCGGTGGAGCGCCGTTCTGGTGAAGGCGAGGGATTACGTCGGCGGTTCGGCGGCAGCGGTCTTTTCCAAGGATGCGTCCACGAAGACCTTGAACGTCTATTACGACTGCGGCGGCGTCGATCCGCTTTATACGCAGCTCTATGGCGAGACCTACCGGAAGCTCGATCCGTCGACGTCCGGCCAAAGCGTTGAGAGCTAGGTCGAGCGGAGCCGCCGCCACGGCGGCAATCGAGGCCGGCGGCGAAAAGCCTGCCGGCCTCGCCTTTGCCGACGGAGCCATTGCCGCGGTTTGACAATGGCAAAGGCCGGTCCCTAGCATTCGGCCATCGAGGCCTGCTAAGGCTTGCACGCGGCTCCGTCCCCTCACTCTCGGCGAAGGTATCATGATTATCGATTGTCACGGCCACTACACGACCGAACCGAAGGATCTGCATCGATTCCGCAAGGACCAGACCGAGGCGGTGAAGAACAAGACCGCGCTGCCGCCGCGCTCGGGGCTGAAGATGTCCGACGACGAGATCCGCGCCAGCATCGAGGGCGCGCAGCTCAAGCTGCAGCGCGAGCGAGGCACCGATCTGACGATCTTCTCGCCGCGCGCCTCTGGCATGGGCCACCATATCGGCGACTTCGCGGTCAGCCAGGAATGGACGCAGATCTGCAACGATCTCATCCACCGCGTCTGCACGCTGTTCCCGAAGAACTTCATCGGCGTCTGCCAGCTTCCGCAGACGCAGGGCCAGGCGCCGACCTCCTCGATCAAGGAGCTCGAGCGCTGCGTCAAGGAGCTCGGCTTCGTCGGCTGCAATCTCAATCCCGATCCATCCGGCGGCTACTTCAACGCGCCGCCGCTCACCGACAAGTGGTGGTATCCGTTCTACGAGAAGATGGTCGAGCTCGACGTGCCGGCGATGATCCACGTCTCCGGCTGCTGCAATCCGGCCCAGCACACCACCGGCTCCTATTATCTCAACGCCGACACCATGGCGTTCATGCAGCTCATCCTCTCCGACCTGTTCAAGGACTTCCCGACGCTGAAGCTGATCATCCCGCACGGCGGCGGCGCGGTGCCATTCCACTGGGGCCGCTTCCGCGGCATCGCGCTCGACAACAAGCGGCCGGAGCTCGCCCAGATCATGGGCCAGAACGTCTTCTTCGACACCTGCGTCTATCATCAGCCCGGCATCGACCTGCTCACCAAGGTGGTGCCGGTCGACAACATCCTGTTCGCGTCCGAGATGGTCGGCGCGGTCAAGGGCATCGACCCGAAGACCGGCAATTATTTCGACGACACCCGGCGCTATGTCGACAACGCGCCGGCCCTGAGCGCCGCCGACAAGCAGAAGATCTTCGAGGGCAACGCGCTGAAAGTCTATCCGCGGCTCAAGGACGCGATGGCCAAGGCGAAGGTGCACGCGTAGCGCCTGCCAGTCCTCATCGCACGGCTCCACGACTGCGCCGGGGACGTGGCGGCGCCCCGAGCGCGAGCGACTTCGTTATGGCGCGTGCGCAGTCGATGAACAGCCGTGCGACCGGCGTCACCGTGCGGCCTTTGAGCGTAACGATGCCGAGCGGGCTCGCCCGAACCGGCAGATCGACATCGAGAACCTTGATCGCCAGCCGCTCGGCGCTCAAGCGGATGATGGAGCCGGGATAGATCGCCAGATAGTTGCCGTCTGCAAGCAGCGTATTGTTCATTTGAATGGAGCTGCAAAAGACGCTCTTTCGCGGAAATTCCAGGCCGCTCGCGCGGAACAATTCGGCGACGACGCTGCCGACCAGACTGTCGGCGCCGGGCAGGACCCAGGGCTCGTCGATAAGGTCGGCCAGCCGCAGTCGGCGGCGCTTGACCAAAGGATTCTGTGCGCCTGCGGCGATAAGCAAGGGCTCGTCGTAGAGCACTTCCACGTTTAGATCCTTGTCCGTCAATGGACGCGGCAACCGGCCAATGATGAGATCGATCGTACGTTCGCGCAGCGCACGATAATGCTGCACGAGAATGCTTGGGCCTCCCGTGACATGAAAGGTAATCCGCGGGTACTCCTTGGTGAGCCGGAGGATGATGGCCGGGACGAGCGCCGCCGCCATCGGGTCGGACGCTCCAATTCTTAGTTCTCCGGCCGTTGGATCGAGCAGATATTCGATGTCCTTTACGCCCTGGCGCAACTCGTCAAACGCGGCTTCGCCACGATCCAGAAGCGCGCGGCCGTATACAGTGGGTTCGGCCCCGCGGCGGTCGCGGTCGAGCAGGCGCACGCCGAGCGTGTGCTCGAGATCGGCGATTGTTTTCGACACGACGGGCTGGGAGATGGCGAGGCGTTCGGCCGCTCTCGCCATGCTGCCCGACTGCGCCACGGCGAGCAGGATATGAAGGTCCCGAAGCTTGATCCGGCGACCGATGCGGTCCGTCCATTCCATTGCGGCGTGCGTCGATAGTTGAATAGCTATGCTAACATCGAAAACTAGAACTTTCCAGCTATCCAAAAAGCGGAGCATGGTTCGCTCGGACGGGCCGAAGCAGAACCGTACCGGTCCGCATATACTGGGATGAGACGAGCCATGCTCACAAAACGCGCCCTGCTTTCCGCCATCGTCGCCTTCGGCTGCGCAATGCCTGCGGTCAACGCGGCATCAGCCCAATCCTACCCGACCCGCCCGATCACAATCGTCATCCCCTTCCCAGCGGGTGGAAACAATGATGTCGTTGCCCGCTTTCTTGCCGATCGGCTGTCGGCGTCCTTTCGACAGCCCATCGTCATCGAAAACCGTCCGGGCGGTGCCGGCGGCACCGTCGGTACGGCGGCGGTCGCGAGCGCCGCACCGGATGGCCATACCCTTTTGCTCAGTTCTCCCGGGCCACTCGTCGTCGCGCCAGCCATCTACAAGCGCCTCGGCTACGATCCCGCCAAAAACTTCGTACCGATCGCGACGACGTTCAGCATCCCACAAATGCTGGTCGTCAATCCGGAGCTTCCCGTGAAGTCGATCCAGGAGTTCGTCGCTTATGCCAAGGCCAATCCCGGGAAGATCAACTTCGCCTCTCCCGGATACGGAACTCAGCCTCACCTGCTCGGCGAGATGTTCAGGCTGATGGCGGGCATCAACATCGTGCACATTCCATACAAGGGACCTGCGCTGGCGGTCACCGACCTGCTGGCAGGACAAGTCCAGATGTATTTCGAGACCATTGGCGTCCTGCTTCCACACATTCAAGCAGGCAAACTAAGAGCATTGGCGATGGCCGACGATGTCCGTCATCCGCAGCTTGCGGAGGTTCCGACCACGGCCGAGAACGGATTTCCCAAGCTGCAGGCCACATACTGGTCGGGCATCCTTGCGCCCGCCGGGACGCCGACAAGCATCGTCGAAAAGCTGAACGCCGCAATCAACGACAACCTGAAATCCCCGGAACTGCAGGCAAGCCTGGCCAAGCTCGGCGCGACGGCGAAGATTGGCTCTCCGCAGGACTTCGCTGCCTTCATGGCCGCCGAGCGGCAGAAATGGAGCGAGGTCGCCAACGCGGCTAATATCAAGGCTGAGTGACGGGGACCGGCGGGGTTTTGCGCGGCGGTCTATTTGCTGCTTGAAGTTTGAGGATCGATATGAGCGTGCAGGCTTTGGGATATCTCGGCGTCAGCGCCAGGGACCTGGGCGACTGGGCGAGCTTCGGCCCCGGCCTGCTCGGGCTGCAGCGCGTCGACAAGAGCCGCGCGTCGCTCGCCTTCCGCATGGACGACCGCAAGCAGCGCCTCATCGTCGCGGCCGACGGCGGCGAGGGCGTTTCCGCCTTCGGCTGGGAGGTCGCCGATGCGGCCGCGCTCGACGCGCTGGCCGCGCGGCTCGAGCGCGCCGGCGTCGAGGTCGCGCGCGGCTCGCGCGCCCTCGCC
>Ga0114129_10006509_pt1 | contig 16572 bp, 12 predicted proteins | sample RhiMetdeltSRZDD1_FD_80071 | JGI IMG/M metagenome (GOLD analysis project Ga0114129, IMG submission 80071) | Populus rhizosphere microbial communities from Tennessee, USA - Rhizosphere MetaG P. deltoides SRZDD1 (version 2) (version 2) | ecosystem: Host-associated > Plants > Roots > Rhizosphere >... | reverse complement strand
GATGCAGCCGGCCGTGCAGCGCACCATGCGGCGCATGGAGCCGTACCTTGCGCTGGTGGCGCTCGTGTCCCTGATGCTCGCCGGCATCGGCGTCGGGCAGGGCGTGCGCGTCTGGATCTCGGGCCGGCTCGACTCGATCGCCATCCTGAAGGCGCTCGGCGTACGCCCGCGCGAGGTGATGGCCCTCTATGCCGGGCAGGCGCTGGTGCTGGCCGCCGTCGGCAGCGCGGTGGGAATCGCGGCCGGGCTCGTGGTGCCGGAGGTGCTGCCGAGGCTGCTCGGCGACCTGCTGCCGCCGGGCGCGTGGCGCCCGAGCCGGGTGGGTCCCGCTCTGCACGGCCTGGCCATCGGCCTCGGGATGGCGGCGTTCTTCAGCATCGGCCCGCTGCTCGCGGTGTGGCGCGTACCGCCCGCGCGTGTCTTCCGACAGGACGCGCAGCCGATCCCGTGGCCGCGCCTCATGCGTGTCGCGGGAGGGCTGTTGCTGATCGCGGCCGTCGCTGCCGTCGCCGCGCTCGAGTCTCGGTCACTGGTGCGGGGCGCGGTGTTCGCCGGTGGGTTGCTGGTCGTGGTGGCGCTGCTCGCGGGGTCAGCGCGGCTGGTCGCACGCCTCGCCGCGCGCCTGGCGCGGGCGATCGGACCGGTGGCGGCGCGTTACGGCGCGGCGGCGGTGGGCCGTCCGGGCGCCGACACCCTCGGGGCGGTGACGGCCCTCGGCCTCGGCCTGTGTGTCGTGGTCGCACTGGCCGTGGTCGAGGTCCACGTCCGCCGTGATCTCGACGGCGACCTTCCGCGCGAGGCGCCGACCGCCTTCCTCGTCGACATCCAGCCCGACCAGTGGCCGGCGGTGGAGGCCCTCCTGCGTGACGGTGGCGCCACCCGCATCGATTCGGTTCCCGTCGTGACCGCACGGCTGCGATCGATCGACGGCCGCCGCGCCCTCGACATCGCCCGCGAGCGCGCCCCCGATCGTCGCTGGTCGCTGACGCGCGAGCAGCGGATCACGTACCTGGCCACGCTGCCGCGCGGCAACACGATCCTCGAAGGCCGGCTCTGGGAGCTCCCGGCCAACGACGAGATCAGCCTCGAGCACGAGTTCGCGCGGAGCCTCGACGCGCACCTCGGCTCGCGGCTCACCTTCGACGTGCAGGGCGTGCCCGTCGACATGACCGTCACCAGCCTGCGGCGCGTGGACTGGCGCACCTTCGGGATCAACTTCTTCGCCATCGCCGAGCCCGGCCTCCTCGACGACGCGCCGCAGATGCGCCTGGCCGCCGCACGCCTGCCGCCGGAGAATGAGGCCGGCGTCCAGGATCATTTGGCGGCCGCCCATCCCAACGTGACGGTGATCCTCGTCCGCGAAATGCTGGAGAAGGTGGCGGCGGTGGTGAGCCGGCTGGCGACCGGTGTTCGTTTCCTCGGCGCCTTCACCTTCGCCGCCGGTCTCGGCATCCTGGGCGCGGCGTTCCATCTCGCCGCCGCCCGCCGCCGCCGCGAGGCGGCGCTGCTCAAGACGCTCGGCTTCACGCGCGCGCAGGTGCTGGCGGCGTTCACGGTCGAGGGTGCGCTCGTGGGCCTCGCCGCCGGCGCCATCGGCGTCGCCGCGGGGTCGCTGCTCGCCTGGGCGGTGGTCGCCCGTGTGCTCGAGCTCGAATGGGCCTGGCCGATCGCGACCGCGCTGCGTGTCGTCGCCGGCACCATCGGCGTGACTCTCTTGACGAGCCTGCTGGCGGCGGCCGGCGCGCTGCGCGCGCGGCCCATCGAGGCTTTGCGCTAGAATCCGACGCAAATGCCCAGCCCTTTCCGAGCCTTCGTCGTCGGTGTGTCTGCGCTCGCGATGGCGGCCTGCGGGCCGAGCGGGCCGGCCCTGCCTCCGGCGGCCGCCGCCACCGAGCCCGAGCAGATGCACCGCATTTACGACTTCACGCCGATCTCGGAGTCGAACCCCGTCGTGGCCCGGGTGGCGGGCACACCCATCGAGATCCCGATGAGCGAGTTCCAGGCGCACCTCAAGTCCGAGGTGACCGAGGACGTGCGGCGGACGCTCACCGAGGAAGGGAAGCGCAAGCAGCTCGACCGCCTCATCGACGAGCTCGTGCTGCTCTGGGACGCGTACCAGCAGAAGGCCGATCAGAGCGAGCGGGTGGCCACCACCCTCGAGGGCACCACGAAGATGCTCCTCGGCGAGTTCCTCGTGAAGGAGGACGTGGACGACAAGGCCAAGACCAGCGAGGAGCACGCGCGCCAGCTCAAGGTGTTCCGCGAGCGGCTGTTCCAGAAGGCGTCGATCACCGTCTCGAACGAGGCGTACGCCGCCCTCAAGGAGGCGGCCGCGAAGCAGAAGTCGCCGACGCCGGAGAGCCTCGCCGCGGAGGTGGCGGCGCGACCGTTGGCGCAGTGCCTCGATCAGACAGTTACGATCGGCGACGTCTGGAAAGTCTGGGCGGGGATGCCGGCCGATCGGCGTCCGGACATCACCCAGCCCGCCAACCTCACCGCCATCCTGTACGACCTCACCGAGGACGTCGTGAAGGTCAGCGAGGCGCGCGCCCGCGGCATCGACAAGACGCGGCCGTTCCGCGAGAAGGTGCAGGCCAACCGCGCCGCCCTCACCCGCATGTGGGCTCACGATCGCGTCACGCAGGAGGCGGTGGCGCGCCTGAAGTCGCCGGAGACGGAGCCGCGGCTGCGCCAGTGGTACCAGGACCACCTCAAGACCCGCTACACCTACAAGGACGACAAGGGCAACGAGAAGGTCATCGACTACGACGCCGAGAAGCAGAGCATCCAGAACGACTATTTCGACGAGCTTCGCGAGAGCGTCAAGGCCGAGCGCGCGAAGCGCCTGCGGGGGGATCGAAAGGTCGAGGTCGACGAGCGCCTGGTGGCAGGCGCGTAGCGCGAATCGAAAACGCTAGCTGCCGGCGCGGCCGGCCCAGACGTTCATGTGCTCGACGGTGTCGTCACCGTAGGGCTCGCTGGTGTCCACGCCGCGATACGAGCCCCACTTCGGCCGGTAGTCGGTCGACTGCGGGCGAAAGACGGCCACCCCGGTGGCTCCGCTGAGGGCGTCGCCGTTCGCCGATCCACGCACCTCGCCGGTCGTGGTGGTGGCGGTGCGGACGCGCAGGCGCGAGGTCGTCCAGGCATCGGGTGAGAACGAGAGCCCACGCGCGACGACGAAGTTGGTGGCGGTGCCCGGCCAATAGCGATACGCCGCGTTCGTGGCCCCCTGGATGGAGATGACGATGAGAGGGGGCGCATCGTCGCCGTCCGTGGCCTTCAGCTGGAACACGTGCCAGAACTTTCCGTTCCCGCCGCGGCTCGTCTTCCAGGTGGTGCCGTACTCGAACGTCTCGTTGTTCTTCTGGTGGATCCCGAGCCCCTTCACCTCCGCGCGCTGGCGGTCGTTGTTGGTGGTGGTGCGATCGCCGTCCCACCAGCCTTCGCTTGCGTACCGGTAGCGCAGCACGAAGCGCATCGTGCCCGGCGACGCGTTCGTCATGTTGGCGAAGGCGTCGTTCTTGAAGGTGCCGCTGGACGGATAGTAGAGGACCTCAGGCTCCTCGCTGCCTTCGAAGCTCGACAGCGTGGTAGCGGTCGTCATCCCGGCTGGAGGTGACGAATCGTTCGGGGCCGTCGCCGAGGGACCGGAAGGGGAGGGGGAAGGCGATTCGCCGCCGCAGGCCAGGGTCAACGTGGCCAGGGCCGCCGCGAGGAGCGCGTATCGGGTCACGTCCCGAATTCTACGCGCGAACCCCACGGCGGCCATGGTTCGTGAGCACTACTTCGCCGCTTCGGCGGTGTCCGCGGCCGTCTTGCCCGCCGGTGTACGGCACGCCGGGCAGAAGCCCCATTCGGGCTTGAGCGGATATTGGCACTGCTGGCAGAACGCCGAGGACAGGTCGGCACCGCAGTGCGGGCATCCCGCCTTCGCGCCGTTCAGCGCCTTGTGACACCGCGGGCACTGCAGCTCCTTCGCCGCCGGCACCGCCGGGCGCGAGATGAGATAGACGACGAGGCCGAAGACGTTGCCCACGAAGCTGAGGAAGGCCCACAGCAGCGGCCGCGGCATCTCGCGCTCGCGGGCGTCGATGTAGACCCAGCTCGGGAGCAGGAACCATAGCCAGAGGAACGAGAACACCATGATCATGGCCAGGAGCTCGTCGGCCTCGTGCCAGAACCAGCTGTACTCCCGCTCGTGCCGCAGGTCGATGAGCTTGAGGTTCAGGTTGCCCACCGTCTTGCCCGCCGCGTCACGGATCGGCGACGAGACGAACGCGATCGTCCGGTCGCCGGTGTGGCGCGGGTCGGTCTCCTCGCGGCGGAAGCGCCACCAGTCCTCCTCGTCGTTCCAACGCTTGCGGTGGCCGCCGTCTTCGTCGTCGTCCTTGCGCGGGCGCAGCGGGATGGTGTGGTCCTGGTGCAGGAGCGTGCGCAGGAACTGGTCGCGGCTCGCGTAGTGGTTGTCCGCCGTGATCAGGCTTCGATGGTATTCGTAGGCGGCGTTCAAGCGTCCGAAGGCATCGGCGGGCACGCCGAACGAGAAGTCGCCCTCGTTCGTGCTCGCCCAGATGTACAGCCACGTGGTGGGCAGGGCGCGATAGTGCCGCGCCTGGATCTCGCCCACGATGCCGGCGTCGGCGGGCAGGCCCTTGATCTTCTGGGCGGTGTCGTCGACGTAGGCCTGGTACTCCTTCCGCAGATTGGCGATGCGCGTTTCGGCCTGCTGTTGCCAGCCGCGGCGCTCCGACGCCTTGTACATGTTCAGCGACACGAGCGTCACCATCGCGGCCACGAACACGACGAGACCGGCCGTCGCCGCCCAACGCAACGCCCTCTTCTTCTCCACACGTCCTCCTATGACTTCCTGTTCTCCAGGACCAGAACCGGGGCCAGCGCCAGGCTGGCCAGCCCGCCCACGGCGGCGAGCATCAGGGCGGCGACTCCGAACGGCGCCAGCGCCGGCAGCGACGGAGCCACCACGGCCCAGTACGACCAATCCGCGACATACGTGCCCAGGTGCTGTACCGCGATCACGAACATCGCCATCACCGGCGGCACCGCCATCAGCGGTGCGCCGCCGATCCCCGCCGACTTTTTCCGCGGCCGCGCGGGGAGCTGCGCAGGCAGCGTCGCCTGCGTGAGCACGCGCTCCCGCAGATCCGCCGGCGGTGCTTCCTCCATCCAACCGCCGAGGGCGCCCTCGACCTCCGCGATCGCCTGCAGGTACGCGCGGCACTCCGCGCAGCTCTCGACGTGGGCCGCCGCGCCGGCGGTATCGCCCTCGCGATAGTGCAGGGCCAGGAGCGCGTTCCGATTGCCTTCGAGGGTCACCTGCGGCCTCCAGTTCCCAGGTGGCGCCGGAGCTCCTCGACCGCGCGATGGAAGCGCGCCTTCAAGGTGCCCTCCGGCGTCCGCGTGACCTCGGCGATCTCCGTGAACTTGAGCTGCTGATGGATCTTCATCACCACGACCTCGCGGAGGAGCGGCGGCAGTTTCCCCATCGCCTCCGACACCCTCCGCCGCGTCTCCGCCTGCAACAGCGCGGCATCCGGTGCTTCGCCGCCCGCCGGCATCGTTTCCACGACTTCCTGCCCCACGTGGATCGCCGAGTAGCGCTTCTTCGACCGCTCGTTCCGGGTGAGGTTGAGGGCGATCGTGAACAGCCAGCTCTTGAACCGCCCGCGCTCCGGATCGAACATCCGCGCCATCGTCCACACCCGCGTGAACGTCTCCTGCATGAGGTCCTTGGCCGCCTCGCGGTCTCTGGTCAGCCGCAGGAGGAAGCGGAACGCCGGCCCCTCGTACCGGTCGTACAGAACCCGGAGCGCCGCCGCGTCGCCATTCGCCATGTCAGCCGCCAGCGCTTCGTCGGACTCGATGTCCATCGGTTTTGGGCGCCATCATATGTAAGTACAGGGCGGCCGCCGGAAAGGTTGCCGACCGTCCTACAATTGCGGCTTGCCCATGGCCGCCCCCGCCCCTGCCGTCGACACGGCGCTCCTGGACCTCGCGGTGGATCTCGCGCGCCAGGCGGGGGATCTCACCCTGCGCTGGTTCCGTACCGTCGACCTGGCGGTGTCCCGGAAGTCGGACGGGACGCCCGTCACCGAGGCCGACCGCGCCGCCGAGCGCTTCATCCGCGATGAGCTCGAGCGCCGCCGGCCGGACGACGGGATCGTCGGTGAGGAGGAGGCGGAGCGGCCCGGCACCTCGGGCTTGCGCTGGTACGTCGATCCCGTCGACGGCACCAAGGCCTTCACCCACGGGGTGCCGCTGTACTCGACGCTGCTGGCCGCCTTCGACGAGCACGGTCCGGCGTTGGGCGTCATCCACCTGCCCGCCCTCGGCGAGACGATCTACGCCGGCCGCGGCCGCGGCTGCTTCGGCAACGGCAAGCCGGCGCGGGTGAGCGGGACGTCGTCGCTGGCCGGCGCCTATCTGACGACGAGCGGCTTCGACTACTGGCCCGATGCCGCGCTGGCGGCGGTGAAGGCCTCCGGCCTGGTCATGCGCACGTGGGGCGATGCCTACGGCTACGCGCTGGTGGCCACCGGTCGGGCCGACGTGATGGTCGATCCCACCGCCGCCATCTGGGATCTCGCGCCGATGACGGTGATCCTGGCCGAGGCGGGCGGTGCTTTCACCGATCTCGGCGGTGTCGCGCGCGCCGACGGCGGGAGCGGCGTGGCTTCGAACGGCCACTTGCACGCCGCCGTGCTGCCGCTGCTGAACGCGCGATAGGATCGGAGAATGGCTCTCGCCGCCCTGTTGTTGGCCGCCGCCCTGCCGGCCGCCGTCGCGCCGGTGACGGTCGATCTCGACGCCACCGAGATCCCGCGCCGCTTGTTGCGCGCGCGGCTCGAGGTCCCCGCCGAGCCCGGACCCTTGACGCTCCTGTATCCGAAATGGATCCCCGGCGAGCACTCGCCGACGGGGCCCGTCGTCGATCTCTCCGGCCTCGTCTTCACCGCCGGCGGGAAGCCGATCCCCTGGCGGCGCGATCCCGTCGACATGTACGCCTTCCATCTCGAAGTGCCGGCCGGCGCGCGCGCGGTGGAGGTGGCCCTCGAGTATCTGTCGCCGACGGGAACGACCGGCTACACGTCGTCGGTGAACGCGTCGACGGAGCTGGCCGTCATCAGTTGGAATCACGTCGTTCTCTATCCGAAGGGACGCGTGACCGACGAGCTGACGTACGCCGCCTCCCTGCGCCTTCCCGCCGGATGGAAATACGCCAGCGCGTTGCGCAGCACGCGGCAGAACGGCGAGCGCATCGAGCTGGCGCCGGTGTCGCTCACGACCCTCGTCGACTCTCCCGTGCTGGCCGGTGCGCACTTCCGTTCGATCCCCCTGTCCACCGAGCCGCCGGTGTCGCTGCACATCGCCGCCGAGAGCCCGGCTGCTCTCGAGATCACACCCGCGCAGCAGGCGGGGTATGAGCGCCTCGTCGCCGAGACGGAGGCCCTGTTCGGCGCGCGGCACTACCGCGCCTATCACTTCCTGCTGTCGCTCTCCGACCGCATCAGCCACTTCGGGCACGAGCACCACGAGTCGAGCGACAACCGCCTGGCCGAGCGGTCGCTCGTCGACGAGTCCCCGCGCCGGTCGCGCCTGGCCCTGCTCGCCCACGAGATGGTGCACTCGTGGAACGGCAAGTACCGCCGGCCGGCCGGGCTCGCCACCGCCGATTTCCAGGCGCCGATGGAGGGCGAGCTCCTGTGGGTGTACGAAGGCCTCACCGTGTATCTGGCCGACGTCCTGACCGCGCGCTGCGGCCTGCGCAGCGTGGAGGAGACCCGCGACACGATGGCGTGGATGGCGGGCAACGTGGCCGCGAGCCGCGGCCGTACGTGGCGGCCGCTCGCCGACACCGCCGTGGCCGCGCAGCTCCTGTACGACGCGCGCGGCGACTGGGCCTCGCGGCGCCGCGGCGTCGACTTCTATCAGGAAGGCGGCCTGCTCTGGATGGAGGCGGACGGCATCATCCGGCGCACGACGAAGGGGCGGCGCAGCCTCGACGACTTCTGCCGATCCTTCTTCGGCGGACGCAGCGGGCCGCCCGAGGTCGTGCCGTATCGCGTCGACGACGTCGTGCGCGCGCTGGAGGCGGTGGCGCCCTACGACTGGCGCGGCTTCTGGACGTCGCGCGTGGATGCCGTCGTGGCGGAGGCGCCGGCCGGCGGCCTGGCCGCGGTGGGATGGAAGCTGGGCTTCGCCGAAGAGCCGACGGGTTACTTCAAGGCGCGCGAGGATCTCGGCCGGGGTGCCGACCTGCGCCACTCGATCGGGCTGGCCGTCGGCGACGACGGCGTCGTGCGTGACGTCGTTCCCGGTTCGGCCGCCGATCGCGCCGGCCTCGGCCCCGCCGCCAAGATCATCGCCGTGAACCAGCGCCGGTTCACGCGTGCTCATCTTCGCGCGGCCATCCGTGCGACGTCGTCATCGCCGTCGTCCGGCGTGGTGTCGTCCGGCGTGGCGGCGACATCGGCGCCGATCGAGTTGCTGGTCGAGAACGGCGACTGGTTCAAGACCTATCGGCTGGAGTACACGGGCGGCGAGCGCTATCCGATCCTCGTGCGCGAGCCGACCGGCACCGATCTGCTCGCGGAGATCCTCAAGCCTCTCGCCGCCGCGAAGCGATAAACCATTTCGTCCCGGTCGCGCGAAAGCGCCGATGAAACCGGCCGCCACTACCGAGCCGACGGATCGTTCGCGGCCGCCAGCACCGCGGCCCGCGCGGCGGCCACGCGTTCGGCGGCCTCGCGCAGCGAGGCAATGGAATCCGACAGGGGCGCGCTGGCCTTCGGGACTTCCTTCAGCCAATCGAGCAGCGACGGCGAGACGGAAGCCAGCTCGCGAAGCTGGCGCGCCACCGGCGCGTAGTCGTCCTCGCGGGGCAACGTGCCGAGGGCGGCGAGCAGCGCGCGGCGGACCTCGTCGAGCTCGGACGCCGCGTCTTGCAGCCGCGCGGCCGACTCCGGCGAGACGGAGGAGGTCGCGGCCGCCACCGGGCCCGAGCGCGACACGTCCAGCCGCTCCGACACGCGCTCGAGCCGCTCCGACGCCGTCGCCAACACTGAGGCCAGTCGGGGGAGTCCCGACAACGCCTCGACCAGCGACGGCGAGACGCGGGCGAACTCGCGCAGGGGGCCGGCCAGCGGCTCGTACTCCTCCGGCCGCGGCATGCGCAGCAGAGCCTCGGAGAGGCCGCCTTGCAGCGTGTGCAGGCTGTCGCAGATGTCCTGCAGCGGGCCGGTGAGCTGCGGGATCTGCTGCAGCGACTGCAGCAGCGCGGGCGCATGCTGCGCGAACTCGTAGAGATGATCGGCCAGCGGCTGGAAGTCGGACGGCTTCGGCAGCTCCGCGAGCGCGCGCAGCAGCTGCTGGGTGAGGTCGGGCGGTGTAACGGGAGCCGCGGCGGCCGCCACCGCCGGAGCCGACGCTGCCTTCGGCGTGCGTCGCGGCATGCTCGTCCTGGCCGAGACCTTCTTCGGCTTCGCCTTCGCCCGCGCTGCCATCGCGAGTGATCATATCGCCGGTTGGTGATAGCGTTCCGTGATGTTTCTGCTGCCGCTCCTGCTCGCCGCCGCGGCGACCACGCCGCTGACGGCGGCGCCGCGGCCGTCTCCCACCCATCCGCCGCCGCGGCTGACGTTCGCCGAAGCCCCGTCGAAGGAGATGGCGGAGCTGGCCGCGTTCGAGGGCACGTGGAGCTGCGAGAGCGCATCGGCGGAAACGAAGCCGCCCGCACGCTACGAGCTGACGCTGCGTCGTGATCTCGCCGGCTTCTGGTACGCGGGCCGCGTGACGGAGTCATCGAGCTCCGAGAACCCGCGTCCCACCACACGCTTGTTCTTCTGGGGCCATGACGCCGTCCTCGGCAAGTTCGTGGGCGGCTGGCTCGACAGCCGCGGCGGCTGGTCGGCGCAGACGTCGATGGGTTGGGAAGGCGAGGGACGCGACAAGCTCGTGTTCCTGGGGCACGTCACCGCGACGGGAGAGAAGATCACCGCGCGCGAGACGTTCACGCGTCCGGAGGACGGCGCGTTCACCCGCACGTACGACGTGCTCGGCTTCATCGAGTGGACGCGCATCAGCGAGGAGCACTGCCGGCGCGCGTCCGCTCCGCGATGAATGTGAGCGGGTAGGCCTCCGTAGCCCGAAAGGCCCTCCCCCTTCCGTCTATCTTGACAAGGCCGCGGCCGTCCTCAAAATGGCGGGATGCCCAAGGCCCGAATCCCGCTGACAGTAACCGGTTTCCTTCTTCTTATTGCCGTCGCCGCGCCCGCGCAGGAGCCCGCCGCCACCCCGACGCCGCGTCCCACGCCGGGTGTGCTCGAGACGGCCGCCCTGCGTCTCGAGGTCCAGTCACGCCCGTATCGCTACAAGCTCGTGGAAAAGTCCAGCGGCACCGTGCTGGTGCAGCACGCCGGCACGGACATCCGCTTCGGCGACATCACGCCGGAGGCGCGCAACCTCGCCGGCATCGACAAGACCCCGGACGGCGGGCTCGACGCCCAGCTCGGGTTCAGCAACACCGGCAAACGTGCCCACATCCGCTTTCGCTTCACGAGCCCCGAGGTCCTGCAAGTCCGCATCACCTACGAGCACGCCAAGCTCGAGAACGTGACGGAGACGTTCCAGGACCAGGGCGAGCATTACTACGGCCTCTGGGAACACGTGGACGGCGGCATCGACAATCGCGGCGTCGATCAGGAGATGCTCGGCGTGCGCCACGTGCAGGACGTCAACTACCCGAGCGCCCGCGCACCCTTCTACGTGACGTCGCGCGGGTACGGCATCTACACGCAGTCCGACGCGCGGGGCCGGTACAAGATCGCGATCAAGGGCGAGACGATCGCCTCGTTCGACGACGACAAGCTGCAGTACTCCATCATCTACGGTCCGTCCTACGCGCAGATCCTGGAGCGCTACAACAAGCTCAGCGGGGGCTCCTTCATGCCTCCGCTCTGGGCCTTCGATTCGATCTGGTGGCGCGACGACCACCACAAGGACTGGGAAGAGAACGGCGTCAAGAGCTCGCAGGAGCTCGTGCTCAAGGACGCCGAGGCGCTGCGCGCCCATCGCATCCCCTCCTCCGCGATCTGGCTCGACCGCCCGTTCGGCACCGGCCGCAACGGGTGGGGCAACATGGATTTCGACGAGACGTTCCCGAACCCGAAGGCCATGATCGACACGCTGCGCGACCAGTACAACATGGGCCTCGTCATCTGGATCGCCAACCGTACCGCCAACCGCATGCTGCAGGAGGGCGTGAAGGCCGGTTATGTGTTCTCGCCGGACATCTACACGGAATGGCCCGCGGCCGACGTGCGCAAGCCGCCGGCCTACGAGTGGTTCAAGAAGAACCTCGACGCGTACGTCTCTCTCGGCGTGAAGGGCTACAAGATCGACCGCGGCGAAGAGGCGGAGATGCCCGATGCCGAGCAGAACCGCCTGATCACGTTGTTCGCGAAGCTGTCGAAGGAAGGCCTGGAGGCGCGGCATCCCGGCGACACCCTCGTGTTCGCCCGCAACGTGTACGACACCGGGCGCAAATACACGGCGGTGTGGGACGGCGACACCGAGAGCACCTGGCCCGGCATGATCTCGTCGGTGAAACACGCCGTGCGCTGCGGCGCCATCAACATGCCGATGTGGGGCTCCGACGTCGGCGGCTACCATCGCGGGAATCCGAGCAAGGAGCTCTTCACCCGCTGGCTGCAGCTCGGGGCGTACTCCACGATGATGGAGGTGAAGATCGGCGCCAACCGGACGCCGTGGCTCCACTACGACGAGGAAATGATCGAGATCGCGCGGGCGCAAGCGGCCGCGCATCACGATCTCATCCCCTACACGCGCTCCGCCCTCCACCTGGCCACGCGCACGGGGATGCCCGTGCTGCGACAGCTCCTCTTCGACCATCCCGACGACAGCTCGCTCTACGAGACGTGGGACGAGTACATGTTCGGGCCGTCGATCCTGGTGGCGCCGGTGCTGAAGGACGGCGCACGCCAGCGGCCGGTGTACCTGCCGAAGGGCCGCTGGATGGACTACAACGACAGGAAGACGGTCTACGCCGGCGGTGCCACCATCAATGCCATGGCACCCCTCGCCCAGATCCCGCTGTTCGTGAAGGAGGGCGCGATCGTCACCCGCGGTGACATCCTGCGCTCGAACAACGCCTGGGTCCCGCGCTGGCAGCCTTATATAAAGATGGAAGTGTTCGCGCCCCGCGAGGGCAAGAACACGTTCGACTACTTTACCGGCAGCGCGGTGGCGCCGATCACGAGCGTCGTCGAGAAGGGGAACCTCGAGCTGACGTTCCCCGATCTCGGGACTCCGGGCTACGTCGAGGTCTTCATCAAGGCGCCCCAGGGGCCGGTGGTCATCAACGGCAAGACGGTGACCGAAGGCGACGGCATGACGTACGACCCGGAGAAGCAGGCGCTGATCTTCCAGTTCCGGGGTGAGACGCGCGTGACTGTCGGGGGAGTGACCAGCCTCTTCTGATCCGCCGCCGTCGCTCGGAAAATACTTTTCGCGTCAAGTGATTCGATCGGCAGGGTCCTACCCGTAAGAACGGGCCTATCGCGGCCTATTCCAACGATGGTGCCGCAGCCCATTCGAACGATGCTGGTCTGGTCCCCGCGAGTCCGCTAGCCTCGCTCCAGCACCCGAATAGCTCAACTAGAGCGGTCCGTTCCGGTCCCCGGGCGGAGCCGCACGAAGGGGACCCATGAACGCGATCGTTCTCCGCTCCTGCGCCGTCGCCGCGCTCGCCGGACTCGGCCTCGTCGCACCCGCCGCGGCGCAGACGGAGATCACACCCGGCGCGGCCGGCGCCACCGCCAGCACGAACGACGGCAACACGCCCGGGAACGCCGTCGACAACAACCTGGGCACGCGATGGTCGGCGAACGGCGACGGTCACTGGCTGCAGCTCGACCTCGGGACGGTGCAGCCCGTCGGGTCCATCAAGGTCGCGGTCTACAACGGCAACACGCGGCGCAATCGGTTCGACCTGCAGCTCTCGACCGGCGGCGGGGTGTGGACGAACGTCTTCTCCGGCGAGAGCAGCGGCCTCACCACGATCGAAGAGACGTACGACTTCGTCGATCAGGATGCGCGCTTCGTGCGGTACCTCGGCCACGGCAGCAGCGATCCGGCCAAGGCGACGATGAACAGCGTCTCCGAGATCAGCGTGTTCGCCGGCGTGACCGAGCCGACGGCGACGCCCACGCCGACGGCCACGCCGACCCCCACCGCGACACCGACGTCGACACCGACGCCGACCCCCAGCCCCACGCCGACTCCGACGCGCACGCCGACGCCGGTGCCCAGCGAGGTCGAGATCACGCCCGCCGGGTCGGCGGTCAGCGCCAGCACGAACGACGGCAACGTGCCCGCCAATACCGTCGACGACAACCTGGCGACGCGCTGGTCGGCCAACGGCGACGGCGCCTGGATCCAGTACGACCTGGGCGCGACGAGCACGATCGCCTACGTGAAGCTCGCGGTCTACAACGGCAACTCGCGCCAGAACCGCTTCGACCTGCAGGTCGGCGACAACAGCGGCGGTCCCTGGACGAACGTTCTCACGAACGCGCTGACCACGGGCACGACCACGGCCCTCGAGATCGTGGACTTCACCGACGCGAACGCGCGCTACCTGCGCTACGTCGGGCACATGTCGACGGCGAGCACGTTCAACAGCCTCACCGAGGTACAGATCTGGGGCTCCGCGTGCACGAGCTGCCCGACGCCGACTGCGACGTCCACTCCCACCCCCACGCCGATCACGCCCACGCCGACACCGACGGCCACGCCCACGCCGCCCACCGGCGGATTCCGCCACCCGGGTGTCATCAACACGCGCGAGTCACTCGACTTCATCAAGGCCCGGATCGCGGCCGGTGCGCAGCCGCAGACGGCGGCCTTTGGTGAGCTGATGGCGCACCCGCTGGCCTCGCTCTCGCGCAACCCGGCGCCCCGTTCGGTGGTCGAGTGCGGTGCGTACTCGAACCCCAACAACGGCTGCACCGAGGAGCGCGACGACGCCGCCGCCGCCTACGCGCAGGCGCTGCTGTGGTACTTCACCGGCAACACGGCCCGGGCGCAGAAGGCCATCCAGTACATGGACGCCTGGTCGGCCGTCATCACCGACCACACCGAGCACAACGCGCGGCTGCAGACGGGCTGGTCGGGCTCGAACTGGACGAAGGCGGCGGAGATCATCCGCCACACCGGCGCCGGCTGGTCGACCACCGGCATCAGCCGCTTCCGCACCATGCTGCTGAACGTCTACTACCCGGAGCTGCAGAACGGCGCCCCCGGCGGCGTGAACGGCAACTGGGAGCTGACGATGATCGACGCCATCGCCGGCATCGGCGTCTTCTGCGACGATCGCGCCAAGTTCGACAAGGCGATCGCGATGTGGCGCGCCCGCACGCCGTCATACATCTACATCACCACCGACGGCTCGCGTCCCAAGAATCCCCCGGGCGGCACCTCGTCCGACGGCTTCTGGTACAACCCGGGCTCGTTCGTGGAAGGCCTCGGCCAGGAGACGTGCCGCGATCTCGGCCATCTCACCTTCGGCTTCGCGCCGATGCTGTACACCGCCGAAACCGCGCTCATCCAGGGCATCGACCTGTACACCGAGCAGTCGCGCCGCATCCGCGCCGGCCTCGAGTACAACGCCCGCATCCAGAACGGATGGTCGGGCGACGGCATCTGCGGCGGCAGCATCAACCGCAACATGAGCGAGACCCTGGAGCTGGGCTACAACCACTACGTGATCCGGAAGGGCTTCTCGATGCCGCACACGCTGCAGTTCATCCAGAGCAAGCGGCCGACGAACCGCGGGCACCACATCGTGTGGGAGACGATGACGCACGGGGACGTGGGCGCGGTCGGGGTCCAGTAGGGCCCGGGGCTGGGGCCGAGGAGCCGCGCCATAGTTTGGCGTCGGTGGCCCCGCAGGCCCCGCGATCAAGGACGCCGCGCTGTTGCGGCGTCCTTGATCGTAAACAAAGAAGGCGGGTTGGCCGGCGCATGGGGCGGGCATATCATGCCCGCCATGCGCTTCCTCCTGACGCTGACCATCGGGGTGCTGGCGGCGTCCGTCTCCGCCGCGGAGTTTTCTCCGGCCATCGAGGACAACTCGTTCCTTCTGGAGGAGGCCTACAACCAGGGGCCGGGTGTCGTTCAGCACATCGGCACCTTCGTCCACTTCCGCACGCCCGCCACGTCTTCGGATCTCGGCTTCACACAGGAGTGGCCGCTTCACGGCGAGCGCCATCAGATCAGCTACTCCCTGGGCCACGCCTGGGCGGAAGGCGCCGGCGGGGACTTCGGCGACATCGCGATCCACTATCGCTACCAGCTCCGCGAGGCGAGCGCCGGCCTGGCCATCGCGCCGCGGCTGTCCGTCTTCATCCCGACCGGCGACGACCACGAGGGCACGTTGCAGGTGAACTTTCCGTTCAGCAAGCGCACGAGCACCCACCTCGCGCTCCACGCCAACGTGGGCGCGACGGTGACCCGCCACGCCGCTTCCACCGATCGCGATCTCCTCGGCTACCACCTGGGCGCCAGCGCCATCGGCATCGTGACGCCGACGCTGAACGTGATGATCGAGGCGCTCGTCGCATCGGACCAGGAGGTCACGGCCAGCGGCGACACCGAGCGGGCCACGCAGACCACCCTGGCCCCGGGCGTGCGTTTCGCCGTCAACCGCGGCGACCTGCAGATCGTCCCCGGCTTCGGCGTGCCCATCACTTTCGGCGGCGGGCGTACCGACGCGGGTTTGTACCTGTATCTATCGTTCGAGCATCCCTTCAAAAAGGGACGCTGAACGCCCGATGCCGGACTGGTCCTATCGCACGATACTGAGGCCGTTGCTCTTCCGCCTGGGGGCGGAGCGTGCACGGCGGATCGCGCTCGGCTCCATGGGCCGACTCGGTCGCCTCCCGGGCGGCGCGGGTGTCATCGAGCTCTTCGGCCACATGGCGCCGTCGCCGCGCCTGCGGCGCACGCGTGCGGGGTTGACGTTCCCGACCCCCGTAGGCGTCGGGTGGGCCGTGGATCCCGAGGCCTGCGCCGTTCATGCGCTCTCGCAGTTCGGGGTCGGCTTCGTGGAGACGGGCCCGGTCTCGTTGTTGCCGTCGACCACCGCCGGTCGAATGGTGGTCGATCTGGCGCGCGAGGCGGTGACCCTGTCGGAGCCCCACCCGACTCTCGGCCTGGACGAGATGGCGGCACGGCTGCGTGCCTTGCCGCGCGTGCGGGCACCGCTCATGGTCCGACTGGCACCGACACCCGGGATGCCCGCCGACGACTGTCGCCGGATGGTGACCGCCCTGGCCCCGCACGCCGACCTGTTCTCCGTCCCGACGGACGATGCCGCATGCGTTCACGGGATCACCCGCGCGGCTCATGCCGCGTCACCCTCGCGCGGGGTGTTGGCCGTCGTCCGTGCCGACATCGCTCCCGACATGTTGTCGACTCGTATTTCGGCGGCCCTGTCCGCGGGCGTCGACGGCATCCTCATCGACGGTACCG
>Ga0114129_10006507_pt1 | contig 16576 bp, 12 predicted proteins | sample RhiMetdeltSRZDD1_FD_80071 | JGI IMG/M metagenome (GOLD analysis project Ga0114129, IMG submission 80071) | Populus rhizosphere microbial communities from Tennessee, USA - Rhizosphere MetaG P. deltoides SRZDD1 (version 2) (version 2) | ecosystem: Host-associated > Plants > Roots > Rhizosphere >... | reverse complement strand
TCCCGCCGCCCGTGAGATTGTGGACTCGCCATGCGGACCGTGCTACGCGTCTTCGGTGAGTGCTGCGTCACCGCCGGGGCCATCGTGCTGCTGTTCCTGGCCTACCTGCTGTGGGGCACCGCGCTGGCCACCAGCGCTCATCAGCATGCCTTCGCCACCCAGCTGCAGCGGCAATGGCAGACCCACCGCGACGTGCGGCCGGCTACCACCAGGCTTCACCTGGTCACCGGGCAGCCGTTCGCGTTCATCCGCATCCCCCGGTTCGGCGGGAGCTGGCGGTTCGCCATCGTGCAGGGAACCGGCCTGGCGCAGCTGGCCCTCGGGCCTGGCCACGTGCCCGGCACGGCGCTGCCCGGCCAGGTCGGCAACTTCGCTGTGGCAGCGCACCGGGTAACCGCCGGGAACCCCTTTTGGCACCTCAACGAGCTCCGGCCAGGCGACAAAGTCATGATCATCACTGCGGCCACCCGCTACACCTACCTGATCACCCACACCGAGCTGGTCCTGCCCGGCGACACGGCGGTCCTGGACCCGGTCCCCGGGCGCCCACACCAGTCCCCCCGGGAGGCGATGATCACGCTGATCACCTGCGATCCCCCCTGGACCGGCACCCACCGCATCATCGTGTCCGGCTCACTCGATGCCCAGACGCCGCACACCGGCCAGCACGGCTAACGGACGGGAGCGGCGCATGTACAGATGGCTTTGGCAGCGCCTTCCAGGCGGTACCACCAGCAAAGCAGTCTGCGCAGCCATCCTGGCCATCACCGCAGCGGCCCTGCTGTGGTTCATCATCTTCCCGTGGATCACCCCACAGCTGCCACTCGACCACGTCATGCCCGGCGGCTGACACAGTGCCGGCACAGCCCGGCACCCCTGGCGCCAGCGCCGTTCCTCAGAACGTCGACGGGCACCAGGGCGCGGGGTCGGAGTACATGGCGGCCGACAGCCGCGCCAGCGCGCCGTGCTTCCGCTCGGTCACCAGGCCGGCCGCGGCGAGGGCGCCCAGCCTGGTGCCGCCCAGGTAGCCAGCCCCGAGCGCCGCGACGGGCAGCACGATGTCGGCGGCCGCCGTGGTGCGCTCGCAGCTGGCGATCCCGCCGTCGGCGGGCCCGGCGCACTGCAGCCGCCACCGGCCAGCGTTGGCGGGCAGCAGCTCGTCGGTCACCTCGATCACCACGTCAGCCGCGCTGGAATAGCGCCGCTGGCGGAGCGCGGCCGGGACGTCGACGAGGCGGACCCAGAGACCGTCGCTGAGCTGGGGGCGCGCCCGGCGCCGGTCGGCGAGCATCTCCAGCAGCGGGTCGTCGACCGGCCGCTGCCTGGCCATCACCTCGCCGATCAGGTCCCTGGTGAGCAGGTCGGTCCACAGCGCGGCGGTGGCCGCGGCGTCGGTGGCCATCAGCTCACCGATCCACAGCCGGCCGAACGGCAGGCCGTCTTCGCCCCAGTCGGGTTTCGTCCGGTACAGGGCATAGCCGCGCGGCCCGGAATCGTCGCCTGCCAGCAGGCACTTCTGCCGGCTCATGCCCCGCCGGCGGAATTCCGGGTCGGCGAGGAGGTTTTGCCACCAGCGCTCGTCCCTGGCCATCATGCCGGGCCGGTGCGGGACTACCGAGTCGTACACCTTGGCCAGCTCGGTGCGCAGCTCGGCGGGCCAGCCGGCTCGCAGCCGCACCGGGCCGCCGCCCGTGCCGGAGCCGGCGCCCGTGCCCGAGCCGGCGCCCGTACCTGAGCCGGCGCCCGTGCCCGCGCCACCCGCCACGGCTGCGCGCAGCGCGCCCTCGCCACGGCGGACCGTCAGCTGCAGCTCCGTGGATGCGCTGCCGTAGCCGTACCGCCCATAGATGACCGACTCGGACGCGAACAGCGCCGCGACGGCCTCGCCCCGGGTGGCGATGTCGGCGAGCTGGTGGCGCATCATCGCCGACAGGATGCCGCGCCGCCGGTGGGTGGGCAGGACGCTGACGAACGTGACGCCCCCCGCGCCCACGATCCCGCCGGGAACGGTGAGCTGGAAGGAGTACGCCGCTGCCGTCCCGACGATCGCGTCGCCGTCGAACGCGGCGATGCTGCGGTCGAACTCGAAGACAACCCGCTCCTGCTCGATGCCCTCGGCCGGGAAGTCGGTGTCATTGAACGCCTGGGAAGGCACCTCGCAGTAGGCGCCGAACTCATCGGGCGTGATGGGCCGCAGGGGATACCGCTCAGCCATGCTGCTACACGTACCCCATCCGCTGCCCGGCGGGCGAATGATTATCGCCGCGCAGTGGTCAGAAGGTGACCGCGAGGCCGATGGTGAGCAGCGCACCGAACGCGAGTTGCAGTCGGCCGGTCTGTCCCAGCGCACCGATCAGGGCCGGGCCCTCCGCGCCGGCCCGCACCGCCCGGATGGGCGGGACCGCGAGCGGCAGGGTGGCCAGGGCCAGCAGCGCGAGCGGTCGCGCGACCGCGATCACCACCACCATGCCGAACGGAATCAGCGTGCACCCCGCGTACAGCACGCGAGTCCGTTGGTCGCCGATGAGGACCGCGAGCGTGCGCTTGCCGGCCATCGTGTCGGAGGGGATGTCCCGCAGGTTGTTGACCACAAGCAGGGCACACGAGAGCAGGCCGACCGGCACGGACGCGGCGAGCGCGAGCCAGGTCAGCCGGTCCATCTGGACATACGCGGTCCCGGCCACGGCGGCGACCCCGAAAAAGACGAAAACGGCCGCCTCGCCCATGCCCCGGTATCCGTACGGGTGGCTGCCGCCGGTGTAGGTCCAGGCAGCGGCCACCGCGGCGGCGCCGAGCAGCAGCAGCCACCAGGAGGTGACGGCGGCGAGCGCGAACCCGGCCGCGCAGGCGGTGGCGAAACAGGCGAGCGCGGCGGTGAGCACCCGCCGCGGCCGGGCGAGCCCGGCGGCCACCAGGCGGACCGGCCCGACCCGCCGCTCGTCGGTGCCGCGGACGCCGTCGCTGTAGTCGTTGGCGTAGTTGACCCCCACCTGCAGGGCAAGGGCGACCACCAGGGCGAGGGCCGCCCGCCACAGGGAGAAGCGGCCATAGCCGAAGGCCACCCCGCTGCCCACGGTGACCGGGACGATCGCCGCCGGCAGCGTCCGCGGCCGGGCACCGCTCAGCCACTCCCGCGGCGTCGCCACTAGCGCACCGCTGGCCCCTCCGCGGGCGCCCCCTCCGCGTGCGCGGGCATCGGGCTGAACGAGCCGAGGTCACGCACGGCACCGGTTGACGCCGACGTCGCCAGGGCGGCGTACACCTGCAGCGCCTGGCTGACCGGGCGATGGCGAGCCGCCGGCCGGAAGCCGTCGGGCGCGGCGGCCAGGCGGTGCCGCCGGGCGGACAGTTCGGCTTCGGGGACGTCGAGCGTGAGCTCGCGGCGCGGGATGTCGATCTCGATCCGGTCGCCGTCGCGGGCCAGCGCGATCACGCCGCCCGCTGCCGCCTCCGGGGCGATGTGGCAGATGGACAGCCCGGAGGTGCCGCCGGAGAACCGGCCGTCGGTGATCAGGGCACAGGCCCGGCCGAGCCCTTTGCCCTTGAGGAAGCTGGTCGGGTACAGCATCTCCTGCATGCCCGGGCCGCCCTTGGGCCCCTCGTACCGGATGACCACCACGTCACCGGCCGCCACCTTGCCGCCCAGGATGCCGTCCACCGCGTCTTCCTGGCTCTCGAAGACCCGCGCCGGTCCGGCGAACCGCCAAAGCTCCTCGGGTACGCCGGCCGTCTTCACGATGGCTCCCTCGGGCGCCAGGTTGCCGTACAGCACGGCAAGGCCGCCGTCCGCGGTGTAGGCGTGCTGCCGCTCCCTGATGCAGCCTTCCGCCCGGTCCACATCGAGCCCGGCCCACCGGGCGTTCTGTGAATAGGGCCTGATGGTGCGCACCCCGCCCGGCGCGGCGTGGAACAGCTCAACCGCCTCGGGGGCCACCGACTCCGAGCGGACGTCCCACCGGTCGAGGAACGCCCTCAGCGACGGGCTGTGCACCGTGTGCACACCCTGGTTGAGCAGGCCGGCCCGGTCCAGCTCACCGAGGATGGCCGGGATGCCGCCGGCCCGGTGCACGTCCTCCACGTGGTAGCTGCTGCTCGGGGCCACCTTGCACAGGCACGGCACCCCGCGGGACAGCTCGTCGATCTCCTTGAGCCCGAAGCCGACCCGTGCCTCGTGGGCGGCGGCGAGCAGGTGCAGGATCGTGTTGGTCGAGCCGCCCATCGCGATGTCGAGCGCCATGGCGTTCTCGAACGCGTCGCGGGTGGCGATCGACAGCGGCAGCACCGACTCGTCGTCGCGGTCGTAGTACCGCCGGGCCAGCTCGACCACCAGCCGGCCCGCCTGCTCGAACAGCCCTCGCCGTGCGGTGTGGGTCGCGAGCGTGGTGCCGTTGCCGGGCAGCGACAGCCCGATCGCCTCGGTGAGACAGTTCATGGAGTTCGCGGTGAACATACCTGAGCACGAGCCGCAGGTCGGGCAGGCGGCCTCCTCAAGCTCGGCGAGGCGCTCGTCGGATACCGAGGGATCGGCCGACGCGATCATCGGGTCGATCAGGTCGAGCTTGGTGACCGTCCCGGTTGTCTCGCCCTCGGCGCGCGGGACGCCGGCCTCCATCGGCCCGCCGGACACGAACACCGTCGGGATGTTGAGGCGCATGGCGGCGAGCAGCATCCCAGGGGTGATCTTGTCGCAGTTGGAGATGCAGACCATGGCGTCCGCGCAGTGCGCGTTCACCATGTACTCGACCGAGTCGGCGATCAGCTCGCGGCTCGGCAGGGAGTACAGCATGCCGCCGTGACCCATCGCGATGCCGTCGTCGACCGCGATCGTGTTGAACTCCCTCGGGACCGCACCCGCGGCGTGCACCGCGCCGGCGACGACCTGTCCCACCTCGCGCAGGTGCACGTGGCCGGGGACGAATTCGGTGAAGCTGTTGGCGACCGCGACGATCGGCTTGCCGATATCCTCGCGTGCGACCCCGGTGGCACGCAGCAGCGCGCGCGCCCCGGCCATGTTCCGCCCGTGCGTGACGGTGCGGGAGCGTAGCGGCGGCATGTTTCCCTCCACGTGGTGAAGCCTTCAGCGTACCGGGCTGCCGCGTTGGCGGCCCCCGAGCAGGCCCAACCGCCGTCCTTTCATGATCCTGAAGACTTCTCTGCACATACAGCGGAAAACTCTTCAGGATCATGGTTGGTGCGGCCGGGCCCGGGGCGGCCGGTGGCCCGCTTTGGACCTGTGGGCGACGGAGGGCTACGGTTCGGTAGCGTGACGCAGATTCACGATCTGACGCTGCTGGAACTGGCCGCCGCGGTGCGGCAGCGTGAGCTCTCGCCCATCGAGATCACCAGCCACTACCTGGACCGGATCGAGCGGCTGAACGCCGAGGTCGGGGCCTTCTTCACGGTCACCGCCGACCTCGCGCTCGACCAGGCCGGCCAGGCCGAGAAGGCGCTCGCCCGGGCCGCCGGTGCGGCGGAACTCCCGCCGCTGACCGGGGTACCCGTCCCGATCAAGGACATGAACATGGTCGCCGGGGTGCGCCAGACGCTCGGGTCGCTGGTGTACTCCGGCAACGTCCCGGCGGAAGACGATCACGTGACCGCCGCGCTGCGGGCGGCGGGCGCGGTGATCACCGGCAAGACCGCCACCCCCGAGTTCGGACTGCCGTGCTACACCGAGACCCGGATCGGGCCACCGGCCCGCACGCCGTGGGACCTGTCGCGGTCGGCCGGCGGGTCCAGCGGCGGCGCCGGTGCGGCGGTCGCCGCCGGCCTGGCCCCCGCCGCGCAGGGCAGCGACGGCGGCGGGTCGATCCGCATCCCGGCCAGCGTCTGCGGCCTGTTCGGCCTCAAGCCGACGCGGGGCCGCGTCTCGTATGCGCCGCTCGTGCCCGAACTGTCGGGGCTCAGCACGAACGGCTCGCTGGCGCGCACGGTCGCGGACGCGGCACTGCTGCTCGACGTGATGACGGGCAACCGGCCCGGCGACATGTACACCCTGCCGCCGTTGCCGGCCGGCGAGACGTTTCTCGGGTATGCGCGCCGCGACCCCGGGCGGCTGCGGATCGGCCGGACGCTGCAGCACGCGGTGGACGGCGGCGAGGTCCATCCGGAGTGCGTGGCTGCCTACGAAGAAGCCAGCGCGCTGCTGGCCAGCCTTGGGCACGAAGTCGAGGACATCCAGGCGCCGTTCGGCCCGGAGGTGGTGCCCCTATTCGAGACCCTCTGGTACTCGACGTCGACGCTCACGCCGGTGGCGGCCGCCGACGAGGATCGCCTGCTGCCCCTCACCCGCTACCTGCGCGAGCGCGGGAAGGCCACCAGCGCCGCCGACCTGATCTTCGCTCAGGCATATCTGCAGTTCATGGTCCGCAGGGCATGGCAGACGCTGAACGAATTCGACGCGGTACTCACTCCCACCCTGGCCTGGCCACCCGTCCCGGTGGGCTACTTCGAGGAAGTAGAGCCGCCGGAGAACTTCGAGCGGCAGAAGCGGTTCACCCCCTACGCGGTGGTGTACAACATCACCGGGCAGCCTTCGGTGAGCCTGCCGCTGCACTGGACCGCCGCCGGGCTGCCGATCGGGGTGATGCTGGCCGCCCGGATGGCCGACGAGGCCACCTTGATCTCGCTGTCCGCGCAGGTAGAGGCGGCCCGGCCATGGCGGGACCGGCATCCGCCGGTATGGCAAGCCTGAGGACCGTGGTGACTCTGTTGGGACCGTGGGTAAGTCTGTTGTGATCGTGATGAGCCTCTTAGGACCGTGGTGAGCCTGTTGGGACCGTGGTGAGCACGGTGGGACGCGTCATCAATCTGCTGGCAGCGTTGATCGTGTCCGCCGCCGTGCTGGCGCTGTTCGCGTTCGGCTACGGCCCCGTTCCCGCGCTCGGCCGCTCTCTCGTCCCCGGCCACGGCGCCTGGGCATCGGCTGCCGGCGGGCAGCCGATCCACTCGCAGACGCTTTCCCTGCCCGGCCTGGCCCATCCGGTCTCGGTGGCGTTCACCAGCCACGGCGTGGCCTCGATCCAGGCGGCCGACTCCGGCGACGCCTTCCTCGCACTCGGCTACCTGCACGCGCGCTTCCGGCTGACCGAGATGGATCTGCAGCGCCGCCTGGGGCAGGGCCGGATCGCCCAGCTGGCCGGCCCGGCCGGCCTCTCCTCGGACAAGTTCGAGCTGCGTCTCGGCCTCCTCCGCACCGCGCAGGCGGAATGGGCGGCCACCGGCCGCACCAGCCCGGCCGGCCGGGCGCTGCTGGCCTACTCCCGCGGCGTCAACGACTACCTGGCCCAGGCCCGCCGCAAGGGCGACTGGCCCTCCATCTACGCCCTTGCGAACGTCTACCCGGCGCCCTGGACCCCCGTAGACAGCCTGGTGCTCCAGGGCGTCCTCACCCAGCAGCTCGACTACACCACCACCCCGCTCGACTACGCGATCCTCGAACGCACCCTCGGCCGGGCCCACACGATGGCCTGGTTCCCGATCCTTCCCCCCGCCCCACAGCACCCCTACGACCCCGGCCCCTACAAGCACCGCGCCATCGCTCCCATCGCCCCCCAGGCGGGACAGGGCCAGGCAGCGGCGGCGGCCCCCCAGCGCGCAGAGGTCCCGGGGGCCGGCCCCGGCAGCAGCCAGGTAACAGCACAGGCAGCGAGGGCAGCGTCGGCCATCCTCGCGCAGGCGAACGCGCTGCCGCCGGGCCTGATCCATCAGTACCCGGACAGCAACGCCTGGGCGGCCAACGGCCCGGCGGTGGCCGGGGCGAGGTCGATGCTGGCCGGCGACCCGCACCTGCCGCAGACCGTGCCGTCCATCTGGTACCAGGTCGCGCTGTCGGCACCCGGCCTGTCCGTGACCGGGGTGAGCGTCCCTGGCCTGCCCGGCGTGCTGATCGGCCACAACGCCCACATCGCCTGGTCGCTCACCGACACCCAGAACCAGGCCACGCTGTTCTACACCGAGCGGACCAGCAAGAGCCGCCCCGGGCAGTATTTCTGGCGCGGCGCCTGGCGGCACATGCGGCAGGTGCACTACACGATTCCGGTCCGCGGTGCGTCGCCGACTCACCTGACGGTGGACATCACCGTGCACGGCCCGGTGATGACCCAGGCGGGCCAGACCACGTCGGTGGACTGGATGGGCAACATACCCTCGCCCGACATCGCGGTGATCCTGGGTGTGGCCCAGGCCCGCGACTTCGCGCACTTCCGTGCCGCGCTGGCGCGCTGGCGGGCGCCGTCGCAGAACTTCGTCTACGCCGACGACCGGGGGAACATCGGGGCGATCTCGGCCGGCTACTACCCGCTGGTCCGGCACGGCGACCCGTGGCTGCCGCTGCCGGGCACCGGGGCCTACGACGTGGGCGGGGTGATCCCCTACGCGTCGGTGCCACAGGTCTATAACCCGCCCGGCCACGTGGTGGCCACCGCGAACCAGCGCCCGGTCGGCCCGTCCTACCCCTACTACATCGGGACCAGCGCCAACTTCTTCGACCCCGGCTACCGGGCCGCGGAGATCTATGCCTCGCTGCGCGGATCGCACAAGATGCGGCCGGCCGACTTCGCCTCGATCCAGCTCAGCCTGACCGACCGGCTCGCGCGGCGCATCGTGCCGCGGCTGCTCGCCGCGCTGCGGCGCGGGCACCTGACCGCCCAGCAGCGGGAGGCGGCCGCCGTGCTGCATGGCTGGGACGGCACCATGGCGCAAAACTCGGCGGCCGCCGCGCTGTGGTGGACGTTCTGGGGCGACTACCTGGACGCGGTGTTCCAGCCATGGTGGCGGGCGGCCAGGGTCCCGGTGCACAAGGACCGGCCCGGGCTGGACGTCTCCCCGCAGCAGGCCAGCCTCGACCAGGTGCTCGCGGCATGGACCACGGGGGATCCGAGCAACAGGGCGTTCAGCCCGCCCGGCGGCCCGCACCGCACGGCGCCGGCGGTGATGCGGGCCGCGTTCGCCACCGCCGTGGCGCACCTGGCCGCCACCTTGCACGGCGCGCCGGCCGGCTGGGCGTGGGGCCGGCTGCACAGCCGCCAGTTCCCGTCGGTGACCCAGGCGGACGCGCTCGGATACGGGCCCCGCGCCTCCGGCGCCGACTTGTGGACGGTGAACGCCGCCGACGGTGGGCTGGTCTCGCACCAGGGGCCGAGCTGGCGCATGATCGTGGCATGGGCCGGCCGCGGGTCCGCCACGGGACGGGGCGTGTACCCGGGCGGGCAGAGCGAGAATCCCGCCTCACCCTGGTATGAGGACCAGATGAACGACTGGTGGGACGGCCGGTACCTGCCGATGCCGCCGGCCGGTGGGTACGCGGCCGGCCCGGTCGTGTGGAGCCTGCGGCCGTGACCGCGCGCAGCGTGTGCCCGGCCGATGGGCTGCGAACGTGGCCCAGCGCGCAGGACCGCGGATGCCCGGCGGGAGCCCGGCATGGCTGACCTGCGCAGGCTGGGCAAGCGGGGCTCGTACCGGCTCGGCCGGCTCGGGGCCCAGCCGGCGGCGCCGAAGGCGCCGTCGGCCCCGCACTATCCCAGCTGGGCGCCGCACCACCGGGGACCGGTGCTGCTGTGGCTGCTGGCCTGCCTGGCCGGAGTGGTGATCATTGCTGCCGCTGCCGTGCTGGGCTGGTGGTTCGTGCCGTTCCTGGTCGGACTGGCGGCAGGCCTGGCGGCGCGCTACGGGCGCTGGCGGCTGCGGGTCACGCTGCCGGCCACCGTGGCCATGGCGGCGGCGGGATGGGGCGCGGCCCTGTTGTGGCTGGTGCGCGGCGGCCTGCCGGAAGGCACGGTGGCCCGGGAGATCGCGGCGCTCGCTGGCCTGCCAGCGCACGCGGCGGTCGCCGTCGCGGTCACGCTGCTCGTGGCCGTCATCCAGGCGGTCGTCGGCCTCTGGCTCGGCCGTGCCCTGGCCCCGAGCCGGTCACCCGGATAGGCCGCCGAGAGCAATTCGTGATCATAAGCTTGGTGCACGCCTGACGACATCGGGCGGCAGCGGTAGCCGCCGGGTGCGGGGATCATGGCAGGGTGACGATCGACAGGTTGCGGCGTGAGGCCGAGGTCCATGGGGTGGCGACGTCCTACCGGGACTGGCACGGCCACCGGGCCGAGGTCGGCGAGGAGACTCTGCGCGCCGTGCTGGCCGCCATGGGCGAGGCGCCGCCCCAGCCCGGGTTCCGGCCCGCGGCGGATCTGGGCGGCGGCCGCGGCGCCCTGGCGCACCAGCCGCTCGGCGCGCGGGCGGGCCATCACAGGGCCGCGCCGCTGCCCTCCGGCCGGGGCTGGGGGTTCACCGTGCAGTTGTACTCGCTGTGGTCCCGCCGGTCGTGGGGGCACGGCGACCTGGGTGACCTGGCCGACCTGGCGGCGTGGAGCGCACGGGATCTCGGTGCCAGTTTTGTGCTCATCAATCCGCTGCACGCGGCCGAGCCCGTTCCGCCGGTGAGCCCGTCCCCCTATCTGCCGATGAGCCGGCGATTCACCAGCCCGCTCTACCTGCGGGTGGAGGACGTCGGTGAGTACGCGCTGCTCTCCGGCGCGCAACGGCGCCGGATCGAGGAGCTGGCAGCTCCGCTGCGTGCCGCCAGCATCCGTGGCGGCCTCATCGACCGGGACGCGGTCTGGCGGGCGAAGCGCGCCGCCCTGGAGATCGTCTACACCCAGCCGCTGGCCCCGGACCGCCGCGCCGCGTTCGAGCGGTTCCGCGTCCGCGAGGGCCAGCCGCTGGATGACTGGGCGACCTGGTGCACGCTGGCGGAGATCCACGGACCCGACTGGCGTGGGTGGCCACGGCCGCTGCGCAGCATACGTTCGGCAGCTGTCATGGCCGAGCGGGACCGGCTGCGCTCCCGGGCGCGGTTCCACGCCTGGCTGCAGTGGATCGCTGGCGAGCAGCGTGCGGCGGCCCAGGCGGCGGCGCGGGCGGCCGGTATGCGGATCGGGGTGGTCGCCGACCTCGCGGTGGGCGCGCACCCGGGTGGCGCGGACGCCTGGGCCTACGCGGACGTCCTGGTGCCGCAGGTCAGCGTCGGTGCCCCGCCCGACGAGTTCAACCAGCGGGGCCAGGACTGGGCGCAGCCTCCCTGGCATCCCGGCAGGCTCGCCGCCGCCGGTTACGAGCCGCTGGCCGACCTGATCCGGGGCGCCTTCGGCCACGTCGGCGGGCTGCGGGTCGACCATGTGATGGGGCTGTTCCGGCTCTGGTGGGTGCCGGCTGGGATGACCCCCGACCGGGGCGCCTACGTGCGTTACCCGCATGAGGAGATGGTCGGCGTGCTCACCGGCGCGGCCGCCAGGGCCGTCGCGCTTGCGATCGGGGAGGACCTCGGCACGGTCGAGGACTGGGTGCGCGACTACCTGGCCGCCGAGGGTGTGCTCGGCACGTCCATGCTGTGGTTCGAGCGCCTCCGCGACGGCCGTCCCCGTCCGCCCGGGCGGTGGCGCCGACGCTGCCTGGCCACCGTCGGGACGCACGACGTCCCGCCGGTGGCCGCGTTCGCCACCGGCGAGCAGGTCACGCTCCGGGCGGACCTCGGCTTGCTCACCCGCGACCTGGCGGCCGAACGCGCCGACGCCGACGCCGCACTGCTGGCCTGGCAGGACGCCCTCGCCCAAGAAGGGCTCGCGGCGGCGGCCCGCCCGCGCGCCCGGCCGGACCCGGCGGAGTTCACCGTCGCGCTCTACGCCTATCTCGCGCGCACCCCGGCAGCGCTGGTGGGGATCTCGCTGGCGGACGCGGTCGGCGAGCACCGCCCGCAGAACCTGCCTGGCACCATCACGCAGTACCCCAACTGGTGCGTCCCGCTGGGCGACGGCGACGAGCGGCCGGTCCTGCTGGAAGACCTGGCCGCCCACCCGGGCGTGCGTGCCGTCGCGGAGGCGGTCAGCCAGCCTCTAGGCGGTCGCGTGCCTGGCAGCGCAGTGCCCGCTCGACCCCGTCCCGGCCCTCGATGAGCAGACGGCGCAGCGCCGCGGGCGGGCTGGTCGTGGCGATCAGGGCATCGGTCGCCTCGATAACCGCGTGCGTGTCGGCCAGCGGGTAGGCGTTGACCACGAACCACTGGGCCATGTCGGGGCTCCAGTCCCGCCAGATGCCGCTGAGCACCTCGAAATAACGCTGCTGATAGGGCGCGATCAGCTCACGCTGGTCGGGATCGGCGAAGCCGGCCAGCACCGCGCGGAACACGGCATTGGGGAGCGTGCCGCTGGCGATCTGCCGCCAGGCGTCCTCCTTTGCGGCCGGTTCCGGGATGGCGGCGCGGCAGGTGGCCGCGTGCCGCTCGCCCGCGTCGGTGGCATCCCGTTCCAGCTCCGCGTCTATCTCGTGCGGCCCGGCAGCCCCCCGGCTGACCAGCCGCTGCAGCAGGCGCCAGCGCAGCTCGGTGTCCACCGTGAGGCCATCCAGCCCGGCGGACCCGTCGAGCAACCCGGCGAGGAACGTGAGATCCGCCTGCCCGGTGGCCACGCCGGCGAAGGCGTGCAGGTAGGTAAGCTGCCGATCGGAGCCTGGCTCGGCGCGGTGCATGAGGTCACACGTTGCGCTCGCCATCTGTGCCAGGCCCTCGTCGCGCCAGGCCGGGTCGGCGTACCGGCGCGCGGCGGCGCTGGCCTGCCGCAGCAGGGTCTGCAGCACTGAGATCTCGGTGACCGAGTCCACGCCCTCGTTCACCAGGCCGACGTAGTGGCGGGCGGCCAGTTCGGCGTCCCGGCACATGTCCCACGCCGCCGCCCAGCACAGCGCCGCTGGCAGCGGGTCGGCGAACTCGCCGATGTTGCCGAGAAGGAAGCGCATCGAGTAGCTGTCCAGCCGGGTCTTGGCGTAGCTCAGGTCGTCGTCGTTCACCAGCACCAGGTCGGGCTGCCGGTGCCCGGTCAGCTCCGGCAGCTCGGTGCGCTCGCCCACGATGTCGGCCTCGACCCGGAGGCGGCGGGCCAGGCCGCGCCCGCCCTCGTAGTCGTAGAGGCCGATCGCGATCCGGTGCGGCCGCAGCACAGGATGGCTGGCCGGGGCCTCCTGGAGCACGGCGAAGGACGTGAACACATTGTCGGCGTCGGTTTGGAACTCGGGCCGGAGCGTGTTCACCCCGGCCGCCTCCAGCCATGCCTTGGACCAGGACACGAGGTCCCGGCCGGAGGCCTCCTCCAGGGCCGCCAGCAGGTCGCCGAGGGTGGCGTTGGACCAGGCGTGCTGAGCGAAGTAGCGGCGCACGCCGGCCAGGAAGTTGTCGATGCCGACGTAGGCCACGAGCTGCTTCAAGACGGCCGCACCCTTGGCGTAGGTGATCCCGTCGAAGTTGACCTCCACCGCCTCGATGTCGGGGATGTCCGCCGCGATCGGGTGGGTGGAGGGCAGCTGGTCCTGCCGGTATGCCCAGGCCTTGTAAAGCTGGGCGAAGGTGGTCCAGGCCGCGGTCCAGCGGGTGGCCTCGGCCTGCGCGATGGTCCCCGCCCACGTGGCGAACGACTCGTTCAGCCACAGGTCGTCCCACCAGCGCATGGTGACCAGGTCACCGAACCACATGTGCGCCATCTCGTGCAGGATCGTCTCGGCGCGGGCCTCCCGGGCGAAGTCGGTGACCCGGGAGCGGAAGATGTAATCCTCCAGGAACGTCACGCAGCCCGCGTTCTCCATCGCACCCGCCTTGTACTCGGGCACGAAGAGCTGGTCGTACTTGCCGAACGGGTAACGCACCCCGAACGCGCCATGGAAGTAGTCGAAGCCCTGCCTGGTCACCTCGAAGATCTCATCGGGATCGAGGTAGGCGGCCAGCGATGCCCGGCAGTAGATGCCCAGCGGAATGCCGTCGTGCTCGGCCCGGACGACGTGATACGGGCCGGCCGCGACCGCCGTGATGTAGGTGGACATCACCGGCGACGGCGGGAAATGCCAGCGCCGGACCGCGCCATCTCCCGGGGCGCTATCTCCCGGGGCGCCGTCTCCCGTGGCACCGTCTCCGGCGGGGGCGCCGGCCACATCCGGCGCCATGTTCGAGATCACTTGCCAGCCTTCCCGCGCCGTGACCGTCAGCTCGAAGCTGGCCTTGAGGTCGGGCTGGTCGAAACAGGCGTACACACGGTGGGCGTCGAACGTCTCCAGGTCGGTGTAGAGATAGACCCCGCCGTCGACGGGGTCGGCGAACCGGTGCATCCCCTCGCCGCTGCGGGAGTACGCGCAGCGCGCCACCACCCGCAGTTCGTTCTCGGCCGCGAGTGGCGCCAGCGCGATCCGGTCGCCGTCGAACGCGTCGATCCCGACAGGCTCGCCGTTGAGGATGATCTCGCTCACCGCCGGGGCGGTCAGGTTGATGAAGCTGGCGGCGCCGGGCCTGCTGCAGCGGAACAGCACGGTACTCACCGAGGGGAACGTCTCCTCGCCCGCGGTGAGGTCGAGTTCGACCTGGTACGAGACGACATCGAGCAGCCCGGCCCGGTCGCGCGCCTCGTCACGGGTGAGGTTGTTCGTCACGGCACTGTGTCCTTCCTCGATCCGGCTGCATGTGGCAGCTCTTCCTTCAGCCGTTCCGAATCTTGTCATGCCGCGCGGAATGTCGGGGAGGGCGGGCCGGTTGCAGGCATCGGCGACCGCCTCAGCGGGTCTCCGGCTGAATTCCCGGCGACTGCGGCGCGGGCGCGGTGCCTCCACGCTGGTTTCCCCGAAGGAGGAAGACGTGGCCGAGCAGGAGCCGACGCCGGTCGATTTCTGGTTTGACCCGCAATGTCCCTGGGCCTGGATCACCTCGCGCTGGCTGCTGGAGGTGACCAAATTGCGCCCGGTCCAGCCACGCTGGCACGTCATGAGCCTGGCGGTGCTGAACGAGGGCAAGGAAGACATGCCGGAGCGGTACCGGGAGTTCATGGCCCGGGCATGGGGCCCGGTACGAGTCTGCATCGCGGCCGAGCAGGCCGCGGGCCCGGAGGTGCTTGGCCCGCTCTACACCGCGATCGGCACCCGGTTCCACAACGAAAAGGCGGAGCGCGACCGCGCCACCATCGAGTCGGCGCTGGCCGAGGTCGGGCTGCCCGCGTCGCTCGCGGACGCGATGGACAGCACGGAGTACGACGAGGCGCTGCGTGCATCGCACTGCGCGGGCATGGACCGTGTCGGGTATGAGGTGGGCACGCCGGTGATCTCGGTCAACGGTGCGTCCATCTTCGGGCCGGTGGTGTCCCCGATCCCGCGCGGCGAGGCCGCCGCCCGGCTGTGGGACGGCGTGATGCTGGTGACGCAGACCGACGGCTTCTTCGAGATGAAGCGCAGCCGGACCCGCGACCCGATCTTCGAGTAAGTTGCCGGGGCGATGCCCAGGCGCCCGCATGGCCCCGCTGCGCCCACTGCGCCACGGGGGAGATGTCTAGCACAGGTGCGGGCGTGCCAGACTGTGGCGCGTGCGGGTCTATGTGGGATCTGATCATGCTGGGTTCGAGCTGAAATCGGTCCTTGTCAACTGGCTGACCTCGGCCGGGCATGAGGTGACCGACTGCGGTCCGGCGTCCTATCACGCCGACGACGACTACCCGCCCTACGTTATGCGCGCGGCGGCCGCGACGGCGGCTGACCCGGGCAGCCTCGGGATCGTGATCGGCGGGTCGGGCAACGGCGAGCAGATGGCCGCCAACAAGATAGGCGGGATCCGGGCCGCGCTGGCATGGAGCGAGGAGACGGCCCGGCTGGCCCGCCTGCACAACGATGCCAACGTGCTGAGCTTGGGCGCGCGGATGCACCCGGCCGCCGCCGCGATCGCATTCACGCAGGTGTTCCTGGCGACGCCGTTCTCGGGCGAGGCACGGCATGTGCGCCGGCTGGAAATGATCACGGACTACGAGCGGTCCGGCGACCTGCCGCCGCTCCCCGGCCAGGAATAACGCGCCGCCCGCCCTGGTCGCGGGCCTAGCCGCCTTTGCGCCGGCGCCGTGCCCGCTTGCGGCGGGCCGGCCCGGGCCGCGGCTCGCTGGCCCGGTCACGGCCGGCCCGGTCACGGCTGGCCGGGGAGGCCGGCTGACGTGGGGCCGGGGCCGCCTCCTGCTGCGGCGGCCCGCCCGCGCCGCGTGGTGCCGGTGGCGGCGGGCGCTGGCCGGTAGGGCCGGGGGCCGCCGACGGGCGCTGGGCTGTGCCGGGCGGTGCGGGGCCCGGCGTCCGCTGGCCGGTGCCGCCCGGTACCGGCCGGGCCTCCTTCCGGTGCCCGCTCCCGGGCCGGCCGCTGGGCGCCTCACCGTGTTCCGCGCTGGGCCGCCATGGCCCAGGCGCGGGGGCGCCTCCCCCGCGGCCCCGCGCGGGTGGCGGGCCTGGCGCCGGCGCCGGCCGGCGACGCGAGACGGGCCACTCGGCCACCTTGGCGCGGGCGTCCTCGTCGTGCTGAGGCGACGGCCGCGACACGTCCCTGACCCGCATCGCGGCGTTCAGCGTGACCTTCATCCCCGGCATCGGTGCCTCCACCGCCCAGTGTCGCATCACCGGGGGTGCCTTTCACCTTCCTGGTCTGACCGGAAGTTCCCGAGCCGGAGACGCGTTGCGGGCACCGCACCGCTTGCTTGACCCGGTAGAGACGTGACTGCCGCGGGTCAGACGGCCATTTCCTCGCGCGCCCTGGCCC
>Ga0114129_10006506_pt1 | contig 16576 bp, 12 predicted proteins | sample RhiMetdeltSRZDD1_FD_80071 | JGI IMG/M metagenome (GOLD analysis project Ga0114129, IMG submission 80071) | Populus rhizosphere microbial communities from Tennessee, USA - Rhizosphere MetaG P. deltoides SRZDD1 (version 2) (version 2) | ecosystem: Host-associated > Plants > Roots > Rhizosphere >... | reverse complement strand
CGATGCTCGGACGATGTTCCCGTCAGCGGTGACGACCTCGGCCTCCACGAGGTTGTCGACGGTGAGCCCATGCTTGCGCATCAGCCAGCCGATGCCGCCCCCCAGGCTGACGCCGCCGACGCCGGTGTGGCTCACGATGCCTCCGGTGGTAGCCAGCCCGTGAGCCTGGGTCTCGTGGTCGACGTCTCCCCACAGGGCGCCACCCTGTACGTGGGCCGTGCGCTCGCCGGGATCGACCGATACCGCACGCATCGCGGAGAGGTCGACGACGACTCCGTCGTCGCACACCGCGGTGCCGGCCACGTTGTGGCCTCCGCCCCGTACCGCGATCTCGAGGCCGCGGTCCCGTGCGAAGCGCACCGCCGAGGCCACGTCCGCGGCCCCGGTGCAGCGGGCGATCAGTCGAGGTCGCCGGTCGACCGTGCCGTTCCACACGGCTCGGGCGGCGTCGTAGTCAGCGTGCTCCGAGGCGATCAGCTCGCCGCGGAACCCGAGGATCTCCCTGCCGGTCACCGTGTCGCCGGCCCGGCCGATCCGCTCACTGGTCAGTGCTGTCATCGCTCCTCCTCGTCGACGGGCCCATCGCACCATCGGTGGACACCACCGAGAAGTCAGCAATCTGAACCTCGAAGTAAAGAATCTGGACTTCACGGCGAGCGGGACACCCGCGACACTGCGACCGTGCGGACCTACGGCCAGTACTGCCCGATCGCCCGCGGCGCGGAGATATTCGCCGAGCGCTGGACCCCGCTGATCATCCGCAACCTGCACCTGGGCTGCGGGACCTTCGGCGAGATCCTCGAGGGCGCGCCCGGGCTCTCCCGCACCCTGCTCACGCAGCGGCTAGAGCAGCTCGAACGCCTCGGCATCGTCGAGTCGACGCCCAAGCCTCAAGGACGCGGCCACCGCTACCAGCTCACCGACTCGGGCCACGACCTGTTCAAGGTCTGCGAGACGCTCGGCGAGTGGGGTGCCCGGTGGCTCGAGCTCGCCCCCGAGAACCTCGATCCATTCGTCGCGCTGTGGTCGATGTGCAACGCGCTCCGCCGGGACCGGCTCCCCGACCGGCGCGTGGTCATCCGGTTCGACTTCACGGGCTTCCGGCGCCACGAGCGGTACTGGTTGCTGCTGGAACACGGCGAGACCGAGATCTGCAAGACGTATCCCGGTCTCGACGAAGACCTCTACATCACCGCCGAGGCCGAAGCCTTCGTCAAGTGGCACGCCGGACAGCTCACGTGGGCCGAGGCACTCCGCGACTCCCGCATCCGGCTCGACGGTCCGTCCTGGCTGACACGAGCCTTCCCGACCTGGAATGCCCGCAGCATGTTCGCCAACATCGAGCCCGTCCCCGGCGCTGCGACGGCGAACTGAGGCCTTGCCGGGGTCGCTCGGATGTCGTGAACGGCGTAGGGTCTGTGGAGGGCGGCGGATGACCCAGGGGGGCTTCGGGATGGGTCGGACTTTTCGCATCGTTGCTTCGCTGATCGTTGCCTGCAGCGTGGCTGGCGTCGGCTCGCCGAGCGCGGCGCAGGAGACGAGGACGTTGGCGGTCACGCCCGCCACCGACCTGGTCGATGGCGACGTCGTCGCACTCCACGGCACCGGCTTCACGCCGTTCGCGACGGTGTTCTTCTGTCAGGCTGTCGACGACGGCACACCCGGACCGGAAGACTGCGGTGGATCCATCCAGTCGGTGCCATCCGACGCGGCCGGCGAGTTCGTCGCGACCTACGACGTGCGGCGGTTCATCTTGCCGCCAAGCGTCGGGTCGGTGGTCGACTGCGCCCAGCCGTCGGCGAACTGTTCTATCGGCTCCTCGGACTTCCTGGCGTCGACCCGTGGCTTCGCATCCGCGGCGCTCACCTTCAGGTCACAGCCTCCGCGGACGCTGACCGTCACCCCGGACACCGACCTGGTCGATGGGGACGTCGTCGCGGTCCACGGCACCGGGTTCGCGCCGTCGGCCACGGTGTACTTCTGTCAGACCATCAACTTCGCCGCACCTGGACCGCAGGACTGCGGCGTGCCTCTCGAGTCGGTCCAATCGGACGAGGCCGGCGAGTTCGTCGCGAACTACACCGTGCGGCGGTTCATCTCGCCCGGGTTCCCGGTTGACTGCGCTCAACCGGGGCCGGCGTGCGTCATCGGCGCCTCGGACACCCTCGCGGCTCCCGCCTTCCCCTTCGCGCTGCTCGGGTTCCGGCCGCAGCCCCCGCCGACGGTGACGGTCACGCCGGACACTGACCTGGTCGACGGTGACGTCGTCGCGGTCCACGGCATCAGCTTCACGCCGGGGGACCCCGTCTTCATCTGTCAGGGCGTCGGGACGACCTGCTATGGGCCCTCAGAGACGGTGCAGGTGGACGCGGCCGGCGCGTTCTCGGTCAGCTTCACCGTGCAGCGCTTCGTCACCACGTCGGGCTTGACGAGGACGGACTGCGCGGCACCGTCGGTCAGTTGTTCGATGACCTATGGAGCGTCGACCGCGAGCGGCATGGTGCCCATCGGCTTCGCGCCGCAACCGCCGCTGCCCCAGATATCCGGCACGGTGACCGACGCCCAGGGCACGCCCCTGCCGGCGGTCGAAGTGTGGGCGTATACGCCGTCGGATGCCTGGGTCGGTTCGTTGCAGGCCGTGACCGACGCGCAGGGTTCGTTCGCCTTCGCACAGGTGGAACCCGGTGTCGACTACCGCATCCTCTTCCGCCCGCCCGCCGGGTCGCTACTCGGGCCTGAGTGGTGGGATGAGCAACCTTCTCGTCAGCTCGCCAATGTCATCGCCCTGTCGTCTGCGGAGATCACCGAGGTGCACGCGCAGCTCGAGGAGGCGGGCACGATCTCCGGCTCGGTGACCGACGCGAGCGGCAACCCGTTGTCGGGCGTCCGCGTCTGGGCATTCGGCCCCGGCGACACGTGGATCGCTTCCCACGCCACCTCGACGGCATCCGATGGCACCTACCGGATCGGCAGCCTCCGGCCCGCAGAGTCCGGCGTCGCCTACCGCGTGCTCTTCTCGCCTCCCGCCGACTCCGGGCTCGCGCCGGAATGGTTCGACGACGCCGCCCGCCGCAGTCTGGCGACCGCCGTCACCGTCCCGGGCGGACAGACCGTCGCCGGCATCGACGCCGAATTGGACCAGGCGGGTGCGATCTCCGGCTCCGTCACCGACACCGACGGCAACCCGGTCTCGGGGGTGCAGGTATCGGCATTCGGCCCCGGTGACAGCTTCGTCGGTACCTACACCACGTCGACGGCGTCCGACGGCACCTACCGGCTCGGCAACGTCCGTCCCGCCGACTACCGGGTGCGCTTCTCACCCCCGGCCGGCTCCGGTCTCGCGCCGGAGTGGTTCGATGACGCCGCCCACCCCGCCCAGGCGGCCCAGGTCACGGTCTCGCCCGGACAAACCGCCGCCGGCATCCACGCCGAACTCGCGAACGCTCCCTGACACGCGCCGACCCCTGCTGTTGGCAGCGATGTCGGGGGTCGACTCCCTCCGCCCGACCCCGGTCAGAGCGTAGTGGTCGACATGTTCACAGTTCGTTCACGCGAACGCGTCGATCTTGATGCCTCCTTCACGCGCCCGTACATACGGTGGGTCGTAGACCGCTGACACGGGTACCGGGGGGTGATCTCGTTGATCAGGCCGTCTCGTCCAAGGCAGTGCCTTCTCGCCGTCGTCGTCGCGCTCGTGCTGGCGCCGGTGGCCACCAGTCCGGCGGCAGCAGGCGCGGAAGCCGCCAGCTCGCCGGCGCGCGCCGTCCTTCCCTACCGCGACCCTGATCTGCCCGTCGGCAAGAGGGTCGCGGACCTGCTCGGCCGCATGACGCTGGAGGAGAAGATCGGCCAGATGACCCAGGCCGAGCGCGGCGCCGTGTTCGACGATCCCACGCTCATCGCGGAGTGGCAGCTCGGATCGGTGCTGTCCGGTGGCGGCTCGACTCCGCCGGTGAACACGCCCGCCTCCTGGGTGGAGATGGTCAACACCTTCCAGGCCCAGGCGCTGAGCACCCGGCTGGGGATCCCGCTGATCTACGGTATCGACGCCGTGCACGGCCATGGCAACGTGTTCGGCGCGACCGTCTTCCCGCACAACATCGGGTTGGGGTCCAGCCGCGACCCTGACCTGGCGGAGGCGATCGGCCGGGCCACAGCCGCCGAGGTGCAGGCGACGGGCATCCCGTGGAACTTCTCGCCCTGCATCTGCGTGACCCGTGACGAGCGCTGGGGTCGCAGCTACGAGAGCTTCAGCGAGGACCCACAGCTCGTCATCAAGATGAGCGCCATCATCGACGGGCTGCAAGGTGACGACCTGGCCGACGACGGCAGCGTCCTGTCGACGGCCAAGCACTTCGCCGGCGACGGCAACACCGTGTGGGACGCGGCGACCGCGGCCGCCAACGAAGGCCTACCGTGGTTCGAGCAGCGCTACACGATCGATCAGGGCATCACGGTGACGGACCGCCCGACGTTCGACCGGCTCGACTTCGCTCCCTATCGCACCGCCATCCGCCGCCACGACGTCGGTGCCGTCATGCCGTCGTTCTCCAGCATCGACTGGCTCGAGGACGGCCTCGGCAATCCGATCAAGATGCACGCCAACCAGGAGCTCATCACCGGCCTCCTGAAGCAGAGCACCCGGTTCGACGGCTTCGTCATCTCCGACTGGGAGGGCATCCACCAGATCCCCGATCCCTCGGATCCGACCAACGGTGGCCTCACGCCCCACAAGGTGCGGGTCGGCGTCAATGCCGGCACCGACATGTTCATGGAGCCCAACAGCGCCAAGCAGTTCGAGGACCTGCTCCTTGCCGAGGTCCAGGCAGGGCGCGTGTCGATGAGCCGCATCGACGACGCCGTCAGCCGGATCCTGCGCAAGAAGTTCGAGCTCGGCCTGTTCGAGGACCCCTTCGCGACGCTCGACGACATCGACCAGGTCGGCAGCCCGGAGCATCGGGCACTGGCCCGCGAGGCGGCGGCCAGGTCGCAGGTGCTGTTGAAGAACAGCGACAGCGTGCTGCCGCTCGCGCCGTCCGGCAACGTCTACGTGGCCGGTCGCAACGCAGACAACATCGGCAACCAGGCCGGCGGCTGGACCATCCAGTGGCAGGGTGTGTCGGGCGACATCATCCCCGGCACGACGATCCTCGAAGGCATCCGCGAGGTGGCGCCGGACGCGAACGTGACCTTCAGCGAGGACGCCTCGGCGCCGATGGACGGCGCCGACGTCGGCATCGTGGTGGTGGGGGAGACCCCGTACTCCGAGGGCTTCGGCGACATCGGCGGGCCCGCGTGCGGGTTCTGCACCCCGATCCAGCTGGAGGAGAAGTCGCTCTCGCTGCAGCCCGGCGACAAGGCGGTCGTCGACAGGGTGTGCGGCACGATCGACACGTGCGTCGTGCTGATCGTGTCGGGACGCCCGCAGGTGGTCACCGACCAGATCGACCAGATGGACGCGCTGGTCGCCTCCTGGCTGCCGGGCAGCGAGGGGGCCGGTGTCGCCGACGTGCTGTTCGGGCAGCAGGGCTTCAGCGGCCGGCTCTCGGTGACCTGGCCGCGCAGTGAAGCGCAGGTGCCGATCAACGTCGGCGACGAGGACTACGACCCCCTGTTCCCGTACGGCTGGGGGCTGCGGACCGACGGCGGGACCGACGCGGTGACGCAGCTCCAAGACCAGGTCGTCGCCGGTCAGGCTCCGACGGACTGGGCGTCGCGGATCGCGGCGCTGCCATAGCGGTCAGCTGGGTCGTGACGACCGCGCCGGTCACGTCGACGGCGATGGTCGGCCAGAACGACGTCCACGACCGACGGGGCGTGCGCCGCCATCCGAACCGCCGGGCCGCGGGCCAGGGCGTCCTCGCCTCCTCGGCGCTCGCGGAACGATCGTGACGAGCGCCTTCCAGAGCGCCTACCCCCTTGTCCACGACCATGAGCCTGGCCCGCCGCTGGTCCGGCCCACGCCGGTTTCCGGCCATGATCTTGGGGTGACGGCATCCGACGAGCACGCGGGGCACATCGGCACCCGGATGGCCGAGAGCTGGCTCAGCACCCTCGATGTCAACGCTGCCTTCGACCGCGTCTGGGTCGAGGCTGCGGTCGAGTGGCTGCTGTCGTCGGCGGCACCCGGCCGCGTGATCGACGTCGGTTGCGGCGCCGGCGGCGCTGCGTGCGCGTTCGCGGCCCGGCTGCCTCCCGGGTCCCGCGTGTTCGCCGTCGACCGCGACCCCCGCCTGCTCGCGATGGCCCGGCGCAGGGCCTCGGCGCAGGGCCTCGGCGACCGCATCCGCTGGTCGGCAGGCCAGGTCGGGGCGCTGCCCGTGCCGGACCGATCCGTCGAGATGGTCTGGGCTTCGGGCGTCGTCCACCACGTTGCCGACCAGCAGGCGGCGGTGGCCGAGCTGGCCGCACTGTGCCGGCCCGGCGGCCGGGTCGCACTGGTGGAGGGCGGGCTCCCCCTCCGGTGCCTCCCGCACGAGATCGGCCTGGGCCGGCCCGGGCTGGAGGCGCGGCTCGACGAAGCCCGCGCCCGCTGGTTCGTCGACATGCGGGCGGAGCTGCCGGGACACCCGATGCCCTACGGCTGGCCCGAGGCGCTCGCCTGGGCCGGCCCGGACGGGGTGCAGGTGCGCTCGTTCCTCGCCGAGATGACGCCCCCATTTGACGGCGTCGGGCGAGCGATCGTCGAGCAACACCTCGCTTCGGCGCTGAACGAGCTCGGGCACCGCCTCGATGCGGGGGACCGGGACACCATCGCGCGCCTGCTCGACCCCGAGGACCCGGCGCACGTCGGCCGGCGCAACGACCTCGCCGTCACCGCGGCACGCACCGTGCTTGTTGCGACCGTCGGGTCGGCCTGAGCATCGGCCCGCCGACGGACGGTCGCTGGTACGACCCCGCTGGCCCCGGCGGGGCGCCGGCATCCTGCGTTCCTGTTGGCCCCGACACGAACGCAGGAGCCGACGCCCTCTCGGACGATGAACCGGCTACGGGACCAACGGGTCAGCCGCGACCGCGGTCGTCGTCCTCGATCTGGGCCCGGATCTCGCCGCCGGGGCGGCCGACCGAGTGGACGTTCACGTACGTCGCCCCGGAGCGCAGGGCGCGCACGAACTCCTCGAACTCGCCTGCGGCGATGCCCTGGGCCGCGGCCCCCGCACCGACGTCGGCCGCCTGGATGGTGCCGGTGATGGTCCCGCCCGCGCCCGGGCACGCCTGCGTGCCGGCGGGGCCGTTGCCGAGGTTGGTGCACAGGAACACGACGATCGCACCGTTGTTCGTGGCGTTCTCGAAGTGGATGTGCGCCTGCGTCGCGGCCGTCTCGAGGCCGCTGAACGTCAGCTCGTAGCTGAGCGCATCGCCGGTCCGGGCGAGGTCGATCTTGAACTCACCCACGCCGGGCGTGGAAAGTGCGGGCACCTCCTCGTAGCCTGTGAGGGTCTCACGTTCCCTCACGTTGTCGGCCACCGCGACGGTGCCCATGCCGATGACCGCCACGATCGCGACGGCCGCGACGAACTTGACGCGTGCTTTCACGGTTCCTCCTTGAGTTGGAGAGACCGGACGGCCGCTATCCCCCATCGGTCGGCCAGCCACCCTATGACCTCACGCTAACGCGCTCCCGGTCGGCGATGTCAGGTCTTCGATCGGCGCTGCGCCGGGTGAGCTCGCCCGGTCAGGTCCGGGCGTAGGGGACGTCGGTGGCCGACGGGGTCGACGCCGGCGGCCCCGACGACTTGTTCTCGCCGATGCGGGTCAGGCTGAGGAGGAACGACACGAGCGAGACCTGCGAGCCGGCCACGATCAGCAGCATGCCCACGAGCGGCCAGCGCATGTCGGTGGTCGTGAGCCGCCCGAAGTCGGTCTCACCCCAGTTCACGACAGCCACGAGGAAGCTGATGACGCCGAGCGCCGCCATGCCGAAGCCGACGATGAGCCCCCACTCGAGCGTGAAGCGGTCGAGGATGCGTTCGACCCGGGCGCTGGTTGGGAGCAGGCCGAGGGAGGCCGCATAGGCGCGGGAGACCATGGCGAGGGCGCCGGCCTGGATGCCGACGATGATCATGGTCGCGGCGGCGATCATGGTCTGGATGTCGAAGGTCACCGACCCGACGGTGACCGGGCCGAAGGCGAGGCGGGCGAAGATGAGGGTGCCGAGGGCGACCAGGAACACCGCGGGATAGAGGAACAGCCACCGGGGGCTGAAGGCGAGGAGGAAGCGGAGGTGACGCCAGCCGTCCCGCCAGGTGCGCAGGTGCGGCTCGCGGCTGCGCCCGTCGGGCCTGAGCGTGGTGGGCACTTCGGTGATCGTCAGGCCGGAGACGGAGGCCCGCACCACCATCTCGCTCGCGAACTCCATGCCCGTGGTCGTGAGACCCAGGCCGAGGATGCGGTCGCGTGAGAAGCCGCGCATGCCGCAGTGGAAGTCGTTGATCGGCGCCTTGAAGAACAGCCGCCCCACCCACGAGAGCACGGGGTTGCCGAGGTAGCGGTGCAGGGCCGGCATCGCGCCGGGCTCGATGCCCCCCGCGAACCGGTTGCCCATGACCAGGTCCGCGCCACTGCGGAGCGCATCGAGGAACGGGCCGAGGTCGTGCAGGGCGTAGCTGTCGTCGGCGTCGGCCATGATCACGTAACGGCCCTCGGCGGCGGCGATGCCGGTGCGCAGCGCGGCGCCGTAGCCACGTTCGGGCACGGGAACGACCCGGGCGCCCAGCGACGTGGCGATGTCCTGGGAGCCGTCGGTGCTCCCGTTGTCCGCCACCACGATCTCGCCGTCGACGCCCAGCGCCTCCATCGAGCCCCGGGCCTTGGTGATGCACGTCGCGAGCGTCTCGGCCTCGTTGAGGCACGGCATCACGACGGAGAGCTCGGTCATTCGGGCAGGATCCTCCTTGTCGCAGCGCGAACGCTACGGCACCAACGCAGTTCGTCGCGGCGCCGGCAACGCGTCCTCGACCGCAGGGGTCACCGGAATCTCGTCGGCGGGCCCACCCTTGTCGGACCTGGCGCGCTCGCGCACCTCGCGCACGACCGTGACGAGCAACCAGGTCCCGACGGCCCCGAACGCCACGTAGAAGTCGACGCCCGGGAGCTGGTAGGTGCCGTTCCCCGCGGCCGGATAGGCGGTGGCGTCGACGAGCGCGACCACCGCAAGGCGCCCGAGCAGGCCGGCGAGCAGCGTCGCAGTCGTGAGCACGAGGGCGAGGTGGCGGCGCCATGCGTGGGTGACGATGCTGGCCGCGAGCCCGCCGAGTGCGAGGAGGGCGGCGGCGAGCGCGCCCCATCGGTAGAAGAACCACAGCACCCGCACGAACTCCTGGTTCTTCATCGCCGCGCGCTCCTCGGCCCGGTAGACCACCTGGCTGTCGGAGATGCCACGCAGCGGCCCGCTCATCGTGGCCCACTGCCCGACGCTGCCGCCGCTCGGTGTGTACGGCGACGGGCCGAGGCCGGTGAGCACGCGGTTGGGGTCGGCCACGTCGAAGCGCGCCATGTACCAGGCGGAGTCGATCAACGAGGCCGGGATGGCGGTGACGGCGATGCGATCGAGGGGCGGCATCGAGGCGAAGCCCTGCGCGTGGCACTCGAACTCGACGCCGCAGGCGGCCTCGATGTCGTCGGCGATCCGGGAGAAGTACGCGTACGTCTCGTCGGCCGACTCCATGTGGCCCGTCCTCGCCGCGGCCAGGCGGAGGGCCCAGATGAACTGGGCGCCGGTGTAGTCGTCGCACACGTCGGCCAGGATGCAGCCGGCGCTCCACATGGTGGGCCCTGGGTGCCGCTCGAGCGCCCGCCGCATCTCGGTGGCCGCCGCGCTGACCCCGTAGACGGCTCGGCGCTGGTCCCTGGTCACCACGACGAACCGGCGCGCCTCGCCGACGTCGACCCGCTGCCACTGCGCATAGGCGTTGGCGATCTCGCCCTCGACGAGGTCGGTGACGACGGCCGCGCCGTAGTGCTTCTCGTTCTGGGCTGCGACCCACTGCAGGGTGGATGCGACGACCAGCACCGCCAGCACCATGGCCCCGCCGGCGAGCCCGGCCTTCGGCAGCCAGGCGCGCCCGATCCGCCCCCAGCCCGCGGTGCCGGCGAGCACCGCAACCACGACGGCGGGTGCCAGCCACGAGCGCTCCTCGCGGCACAGGTAATAGGCGGCGGCCGTCACGCCGATGGCGAGACCCCAGACCATGCCGGCGGGCACGGACCAGCGCCACCCCCGTGTGACCAGCCCGGGCACGTAGCTGAGGAAGACGATCAGCGCCGACACCAGGATGAGGCTCAGGGCGCCGTAGATGACCTCGCGCGTCACCCGCGAGGCCGCGGAGCCGAGGTAGGCGGGGTTGAGCGCCACGACGACGTACGCGGCGACGGTCACCACCCGCACCCGCGTGACGCGCCACACAGCCCACGCCAGCATGCCGGCGGCGAACAGGTGGAGCCCGTGCTCGGCCAGCTTGAGCGGGACGTGGAGCTCGTACGCGCCGGCGATGAACAGCGGATAGGTCGGCCCCTTGCTGAGCGTCAGCATGTCGTACGGGCCGAGCCAGTTGCCCTGGACGAGCTGCCCGGCCGATCGCGTGAACAAGGCGTCGTCGTAGACCATGTCGGCGATGAGCCAGGCGCGCCCGCGGAGGCGCAGCCACACGCTGATCGCCGTCGCGAGGACCACGACGAGCGCGGTCGCCAGGCGTCGCTGCCGGACCGACATCGTGGGCGCGGCAGACCGCGCGACCTCGGGGAGGTCGGCGATACGACGTCGGAGGGTGGCGAGCACGGTTACGCCGTTCGTGGTCATCGTCAGGAAACGCGAGGCGAGATCGTCTGTCCGCGGCCGATAGCTGCACCCCGCATCGTCGCCACGGTAGTCCGTGGCGAGGTCGCCCAAGAACACCAGCCACCACCACGGAACGTGAGCCGCCGGTACCGACAGCCGTCGAGGGGGCCGCGTCCGGCACTCGGCACCGGGCCGCGCGCCCCGCCGCCCTCCGGGGGGACCGGCGCGTTCACCGGTGGCGGCGAGGCCGACTAGCGTGCGTACGTTCTGGGGCGCCGGCCCGAGCGCGGCGCGGCGTCCCGACGTCGTTCCCCAAGGAGTCCCATGAAGGCACTCGACCGCGAGCTCCAGCGGCAGCGCATCGCCAAGGCGCTCCCGTTCATCCCGACCGGGTCGTCGGTTCTCGACATCGGGTGCAGCCACGGCGCCTTCTTCGCCGCCGCCGGCGACCGGGTGGCGACCGGCGTCGGCATCGACCTCCAGAAGCCCGATTCGTGGGTCGACGGCCCCTTCGAGCTGCGAGTGGGCGAGTTCCCCGACGTGCTCCAGCCGGGCGAGACGTTCGACGCCATCGTGGCCCTGGCCGTGGTCGAGCACGTGCCCCGGGAGGGGCTCGAGATCTGGGCGAAGGCCATCCCCGACCTGCTCACGCCCGGCGGCCGGCTGATCATGACGACGCCGTCCCCGAAGGTCGACGAGATCCTCCACGTGCTGATCAAGCTGCGCATTCTCGACGGCATGGAGGCGCACGAGCACTACGGCTTCGACCCCCGCACGGTCCCCGAGATCTTCGGCAGCGACGCGCTCGTGCTCGAGAAGCGCGCCCGCTTCCAGCTGGGGCTCAACCACCTGTTCGTCTTCCGCCGGCCCTGATCGGACCCGGCGGGGCCCGACACGCTCGGCGATCAGCGCTCGCCGAGCCAGGAGGCGCCCGAAGCTCGTCCCACCCGTCGGGCTCGGCGAGGATCGCCGGGACCCTGCGAGCAGGGATGCCGGTCGAGCTCCAGGAGCCGATATCAGCTCCCGAACCGGGCGACCAGGGCCGCGGCTCGCTCGGCGAAGGCCGCCTCGTGGCGCCTACGGAACTCGTCCCACGTGCACAGCGTGCGGGTGTCGGCGACCCGGTCGACGAACAGCCGCCCCTGGAGGTGGTCGGCCTCGTGCTGGAACGTCCCGGCCGACAGCCCCCGCACCACGAAGACCAGCGGATCGCCGAGGCGATCGACGGCTCGCACGCGGACCTCGACGGCCCGCTCGACCACGCCCCGCAGGCCCGGCACTGACAGGCAGCCCTCGTAGACCGGGAAGGTCTCGTCCGTGCGCGCCTCGACCACCGGGTTCACCAGCACGGTGAGCGGGATCGCCGGCTTGTAGGGGTAGCGGGGGTTGCCGGGCCGCACCTCGGCAACGCACACCTGCACCGCCTCGCCGATCTGGGTGGCGGCCAGCCCGGCGCCGTCCGCGGCCCGCATCGTGTCGACGAGGTCGTCGATCAGGCGTTGCGTCCCGGCCGCGCGGACCTCGGTGGGCGCCAGAGGCCGCGCCTGCTGGCGCAGCACCGGGTGGCCGATGTGGAGGATGTCGCGCACCGTCACGAGGGCCCTCCCACCACGAAGCGGCCCCGCTTGACCACGGCCGCCACGGGATCCAGCCCCACCCAGTAGACGAGCTGGGCCGCGTGGTCGGCGTCCCACGCGACGAGGTCGGCCCGTGCGCCCGGCGCGATCACGCCGGCCTCGCCGGCCAGGCCCAGTGCCCGGGCCGCGTGCTCCGTGGCGCCGGCGATGGCCTCGGCGACGGTCAGCCCGAAACGCGTGCAGGCCAGGTGCATGGCGAGCGGCAGCGAGACGAGCGGCGAGGTCCCGGGGTTGCAGTCGGTGGCCACCGCCATCGGGACCCCTGCCCGGCGCAGGGCGTCGACCGGGGGCACCGCGTCGTCGCGCAGCACGTAGGCCGCCCCGGGGAGCAGCACCGCGACCGTTCCGGCCGCGGCCATGGCTGCCACGCCGTCGGGTGACGTGTGCTCGAGGTGGTCGGCGGACAGGGCGCGATGGCGCGCGGCGAGCGCGGCGCCGCCCCCGTCGCTCAGCTGGTCGGCGTGCAGCTTCACCGGCAGACCCAGGCCGGTGGCGGCGGTGAGGATCCGGTCGAGCTGGGCCGCGCTGAAGGCGATCCGCTCGCAGAATCCGTCGACGGCGTCGGCCAGCCCCTCGGCCGCCACCGCGGGCAGCACTTCGTCGCACACGAACGCGACGTACGCGTCGGCGTCGCCGCCGAACTCGGGCGGGACGGTGTGGGCGCCGAGGAACGTGGTCACGACGTCGACGGGGACGCGCTCGGGGACGCGGCGGGCGAGGCGCAGCATCCGCAGCTCCGTGTCGAGGTCGAGCCCGTAGCCGGACTTGACCTCGACGGTCGTGACCCCGCCGGCGGCCAGCGCGGCGGCCCGGGTGGCGGCCCCGTCGAGGAGCTCGCCGTCCGAGGCGGCGCGCGTGGCCCGCACCGTGGCCCCGATCCCTCCGCCGCCGGCGGCGATGGCCTCGTAGCCGGCGCCGGCCAGGCGCTGCTCCCACTCGCCCGAGCGGTCGCCCCCGAACAGGAGGTGGGTGTGGCAGTCGACGAGCCCCGGCGTCACAACCCGCCCGCCGGCCGACCAGGTGACCGCGGCGGACGCGCTGCTCGGCAGCGCCGCGACCGGGCCGGTCCAGACGATGCGCTCGCCCTCCACGGCGACGGCCCCGCCGCCGGCGGTGTCGGTGACGAGGAGGTCCCACATCAGCGCACCGCCGCGATGGCCGCCCGCAGCTCGGTCGCCACGTCCATGCCCACGTGCGCGCCACCCCGCACCAGGTGGCGGCCCGCCACCACCACGTCGGTGACGTCGGCGGCCGTCGCCGCCGCCACCAGCATCGGCACGGGGTCGTCGGGGTCGGCCCCGGCCAGACGCACGCCGTCGAGGCCGACGGCGCACAGGTCCGCCGGCTCCCCGGCCCGCAACGTCGCCCCGGCCGTGGCGGCGGACAGCAGTGCGCCCGGCGCGTGCAGGCCCCGGCGGCCCGTGGCGAGCCGCTCGTCCATCTCGACCGCCCTGGCCTCCTCGAACAGGTCGGCGACCGCGTGCGAGTCGCTGCCGACGCGGAGCGGGCAGCCGGCGGCGGCAAGGGCGGCGGCGGGGCCGACGCCGTCGGCCAGGTCCCGCTCGGTGGTGGGGCACAGGCAGGCGGCTGTGCCGCTGATCCCCAGCAGGGCGATGTCCCCGGCGGTCACGTGGGTGCAGTGCACTGCGGTGGTGGCGGGCCTGAGCACGCCGTGGTCGTGGGCGAGCTGGGCCGGCGTCCGCCCGGTGGCGGCCAGGCAGGCCTCGTTCTCGGCCGGCTGCTCCGACAGGTGCAGGTGCAGCGGCACACCTCGCCCGCCGGACCAGGCGGCGACATCGCCGAGCGACGCCGGGTCCACCGCCCGGACGCTGTGGATCGCCGCCCCCACGGTCACGTCGGGATGGGCGGCGGCCACCTTCTCGGCCCGGGCCCGCCAGCGCTCGACGTCGCCGTCGCTGAACCGCCGCTGCACGGGATCGAGCGCCTCGCCGCCGAAGCCGGCCCGCAGGTAGCAGGTGTCGAGCAGCACCAGCCGGATGCCGGCCCGCCGGGCGGCCTCGCACACGGCGTCGTCCATGCCCGCCGGCTGGTGGAGGTAGTGGAACTCGTGCACCGTGGTGACGCCGGCCAGCACCAACTCACCGAACGCGGCGGCGGCCAGCGCCACGAGCGTGTCGGGGTCGAGCCGGTCGACCAGGGCGTACATCCCCGACCGCCAGGCCCAGAAGTCGCCGCCGGCGGCGTTGCCCCGCAGGGCCCGGTGGAAGGCGTGGGAGTGGGCGTCGACGAGGCCGGGCAGCACGAGCCCGGCCAGCGCGGTGGCGCCCGGCGGCGGCTGGACGACGCCGGGCCGAACGGACGCCAGCCGCCCGTCGTCGCCGCTCTCCAGCACGACATCCGCGGCCACTCCCTCGGGCAGGAGGGCGCGGGCGGCCCAGAACGTGGTCACGGCTGCATGGGCAGCTGCATCCCGGACGCCCGCGCCACCCGCAGCGCCTCCGGGTAGCCCGCGTCGGCGTGCCGGGCCACGCCGCTGCCCGGGTCGTTCGTGAGCACGCGCTCGAGCTTCTGCGCGGCCAGATCGCTGCCGTCGGCGACGACCACCATCCCGGCGTGGATCGACCGGCCGATCCCCACGCCGCCGCCGTGGTGCAACGACACCCAGCTCGCGCCGCTGGCCGTGCTGAGCAGGGCGTTGAGCAGCGGCCAGTCGGCGATGGCGTCGGAGCCGTCGCGCATCGCCTCGGTCTCCCGGTAGGGGGACGCCACGGATCCGGAGTCGAGGTGGTCGCGCCCGATGACGATCGGCGCCTGGACCTTTCCGGCCGCCACCAGCTCGTTGAAGCGCAGGCCCATGCGGTCGCGCTCACCGTAGCCGAGCCAGCAGATGCGGGCGGGCAGTCCCTGGAACGCGACGCGGTCGGAGGCCAGGCGGATCCAGCGGGCCAGCGGTTCGTTGTCGGGGAACTCGTCCAGCACGGCCTTGTCGGTGGCGCCGATGTCGGCCGGGTCGCCCGACAGCGCCGCCCACCGGAACGGCCCCTTGCCCTCGCAGAACAGCGGCCGGATGTAGGCGGGCAGGAAGCCGGGGTAGGCGAAGGCCCGCTCGAACCCCCCGAGCTCCGCCTCCCGCCGCAGGCTGTTGCCGTAGTCGAACACCTCGACGCCCCGGTCGGCGAAGGCGACCATCGCCGCGCAGTGCCGGGCCATCGAGGCCCGGGCCCGAGCCGTGTACTCGTCGGGGTCGCGCCTCCGCAGCTCGTCGGCCTCGGCCGGCGTCAGGCCGGCCGGCACGTAGCTGAGCGGGTCGTGGGCGGGTGTCTGGTCGGTGACCACGTCGACGGCGACGTCCCGCGCCACCAGTTCGGGCAGCACCTCGGCCGCGTTGCCCAGCAACCCGATCGACAGCGCGTGCCGGTCCTCCCGGGCGGCCTCGGCGCGCGCCAGCGCATCGTCGAGGTCGTCGGTGGCTGCGTCGAGGTACCGCGTCTCCAGGCGGCGCCGCATCCGGTCGGGGTCGACCTCGACGACGATGGCCACGCCGCCGTTCATGGTCACCGCCAGCGGCTGGGCACCCCCCATGCCTCCCAGCCCGGCCGTGACCGTGATCGTGCCGGCCAGGCTGCCCCCGAACCGGCGCTCGGCGATGGCGGAGAAGCACTCGTAGGTCCCCTGGAGGATGCCCTGGGTGCCGATGTAGATCCACGATCCGGCGGTCATCTGGCCGTACATGGTCAGGCCCAGCGCCTCGAGGCGGCGGAACTCGTCCCACGTCGCCCAGTCGGGCACCAGGTTGGCGTTGGCGATCAGCACCCGCGGCGCCCACTCGTGGGTGCGGAAGACGGCCACCGGCTTGCCCGACTGAACGAGCAGGGTCTCGTCGTCCTCCAGCCGGCGCAGGCCGGCGACGATGGCGTCGAACGCCTCCCAGCTGCGGGCCGCCCTCCCGGTGCCGCCGTAGACGACGAGGTCCTGGGGGCGCTCGGCGACCTCGGGGTCGAGGTTGTTCATGAGCATCCGCAGGGCGCCCTCCTGGGCCCAGCCCTTGCAGGTGCGCTCGGGTCCTCGCGGCGCCCGCACGATGCGCGGGCCCTCAGGCAAGGGCTCCCACCTCCCGCTCGGCCGCCCGCACGATCGTCCCGTCGTAGACCAGCCCGGCCGCGGCCGCCAGCTCCGGCGCCAGCAGCCGATCGGGGCCCGG
>Ga0114129_10006505_pt1 | contig 16577 bp, 15 predicted proteins | sample RhiMetdeltSRZDD1_FD_80071 | JGI IMG/M metagenome (GOLD analysis project Ga0114129, IMG submission 80071) | Populus rhizosphere microbial communities from Tennessee, USA - Rhizosphere MetaG P. deltoides SRZDD1 (version 2) (version 2) | ecosystem: Host-associated > Plants > Roots > Rhizosphere >... | reverse complement strand
TCGCCGTAGCGCCCCAGACGCGTGCACCCTCGATTTCGAAGTACGGGACATTCATCAGGCCTTGCGGCGGCAGCGCACGTACGCGCTCCTCCCAGGCCACGGCGTCTGGCTGGACGAGCCGGTCAATTGGCAGCTCGATCAACCGCTCGACTTCTTGAGTCGCCAGCGTAAAGGTAGGACGCCTCGAGGCAACACCCACCACAGGGTGCAAGAGGTGCCCGCTGACTGCGATCGGAAGGGGCGTCAGCCGGCCGAGGACATCGACGTCGACGGGGGCAACACCGATCTCCTCATGGGCTTCTCGCAGCGCGGCGTCTTCGATCGATTCCCCAGGATGATCGAGGCGCCCACCCGGAAGGGAGACCTGGCCCGTGTGATGACGCAGGCCGGAGCCACGTACGGTGAGCGGCACATGCCACTCACCTTCGTGGGGGTACATCAGCAGCAGCGCCGCAGCCGGCCGAAGCGTCGTGCCCGGGTCCGGCCACGTGCGTGGATTCGGCGCCATGCGCAATTGCGCATCGCGGCCTGGCAGCGGCTCCAGCAGGCGCCGACGCAACTCGTCTCTCAGAGATCGCATCCGGGTCGATCGTACCAGCAGTCGCCACGGATACTCACTCTTCAGTCACGAACCTGCACGATCATTTTGGCCAGAGCCATCCGAATGTCCCGGCCGTCAGCAACGCGTAGATCAAGCCGTCGAACATCGATCTGAATGTTGTCGCCCAGCTGCGCTGATACCAAATCGAGTGTTGCATGAGCGCGAGCGCGTACCCGGCAAACGCGACAGTGCCGACGAACCGAAACACGTTCAGGTACGGCGCGCCCGGCCCGAGCGCGGCGCCGGCGACATATCCGGCAAAGACACCAACGACCACGTCATATACAAACCACAGGGCGAGATTTCGCCCCATGCCCTGCGGCCCGGCGGACCACGTGGTCATGACGAGAACCGGACCCTTATCCCTCTTGGCGACGAATTCAGGACTGCGAGCCACCGCGGCAGATGTGGGGCACGGCAGCATGTAATCGCCCGGCGGGATCTTGAACGGCCGGAGGGCATCCTGCACTGCGTCCTCCGACGGAACCCTCTTCCAATCGGCGCGGTGATAGCCGAGCACCATGTGAATGACGGAGCTCACGACAAAGACCAGCACCGCCGAGGCCAAGATGGGGAGCCACAAAGACGTCACTGAAATCATGATCTCCTCGCTGGTTGAGGACAGCCCTCGCCCGGGCCGATTCTGGTGGCCCCCAACGCGACAACCGCGCGAGGTCCGTGGCGGCGCAGCCTATCACGCCATTGAAGACATTGGGCCAGCCTCCAGAGAATCTGGACCCGGTCCGGACCCAGTCCGTACCGACCCCGAATCGGAGGATTCCCCGCTGCGTCTATCATGGGAGACGCCGGTGAGTGCATCGACACACACATTCACGCGCAATTCAGCGCGATCATGGCCGGCCCGGTTTCTCCGCCAGCGCGTCGAGGAAATTGGGCGCGAGGTTCCTCCAGCGCCACGGAAGCCGGCGCCGGCGACGTGGTCCGATCACGATGTCACGCTTGCCTGGCTCGGACATGCCACGGTGCTGATCAACTTTTACGGCGTCCGCATCCTGACGGACCCGGTCCTGTACTCGCGAATTGGCGTCAATCTCGGCGTCGGAACGCTGGGGCCACTGCGGCTGGTCGGCTGTGCATTATCCCCGCGCGAGATTCCCGAAGTCGATCTGGTGCTGGTCTCGCACGCACATTTCGATCATCTGGATAGGCGATCGCTCCGCGCCGTGCGAGGCACGCCTTCCGCAGTGATGGCCTGGGGCACTTCCGATCTGTTGCCTCGACGCCGGTATTCCTCCGTGAACGAGCTTCGCTGGAATCAATACGCACACATCACCACGCGCCACGGCGACGTTCGTGTTCACGCGATCGAAGTGAAGCACTGGGGCGCACGCATCGGTCGTGATCGGTGGCGCGGCTACACTGGCTTCGTCATCGAGCGCGAGGGGCGCCGGCTGCTGATCGCCGGTGATACGGCCAATACACCCATCTTCCGCGAACATCGACGGATCGGACCGTTCGATGCGGCAGTCATGCCGATCGGTGCATACGATCCGTGGATCTATTACCACTGCACGCCGGAGCAGGCCGTGACGATGGCCGATGCGGCCGCAGCGCGACTGATCGTGCCCGTGCATCATCAATCGTTCCGGTTGAGCAACGAGCCATTCACGGAGCCGATCGAACGTCTCCAGCGCGCACTGGCCCAGGAAAGCGACCGACTCGCTCTCCGTGAGATTGGCGAGACCGTCGCCATTCGCCGCTGACGCCTCCGTCTTCGTAGGGCACCTCCTTTTGGACCTCCTCTTCGTAGGGCACGTCTTTGGACGTGCCTCACTCTGGACGCCTTGCCGCCTCCAGGTAGGCCAACATCCTCCGCCGATGGAACGTCTGGCGATCGCTCATGCTCGGTCTTCTGGCGCTCACGCCCGCTTCTCCTGAAGTCGGCCGCATGACCCCCTCCCCTTGTCGTCGGCTCTTGGCATAGAGGAAGCATGTGGCGCACACGAAGCCTGCCCGACAGCAGCACCCATCGCCGTCCACTGTGTACGAGGTCTCCATGGCGATCATGGTGCCAGGGACCCGTGACAGCCCAGGTCACAGGCCCCTGACGAGAAGAGCGTCAACAACACACGGGTGCATCAGTGCACGGCTCTCCCGCGAGCAGACGCTCGACTGCGTCGACGACATCCCCAGTCGAATAGACGTGAGACGCGGCGACGCACGTCTCTCCGGTTCGATCCCGATCGAGCCACACATGCTGAATACCAAGCATCTGCGTGGGGCTGATGTCGTGATACCAGCTGTTGGCCACGTGCACCCAGTCCTGGCGTGCCACGCGCATCAACCGCTGGAACCCGCGGAAGTGCCACTGCGCCGGTTTATAGCCACGGATGCGCTCAGCCGTGAGCACGAAGTCGAACGGCTCGCTGAACAGGCGATGCGTCACCTGAAACAGATCCTCGTCGCAGTTCGTGAGCACGGCGAGCCGGCATCCTCGGAGGCGCAGCTCCGCCAGCATCGCCTCCACGTCGCCGAATGGGCGTATCGACGGCCACGCGTCAGGCAGCGCACGTGCCGCCGTTCGTGAGAGCGGCACGCCACAGTCGTCGGCTGCGCGCATGAGCGCCGTCACGAGCACGTCCTTGTACGCGCGATGTGGCTGCTCTCTCTCGACGGTGCGCTCGTGGACGTGATAGGCGCGAAGGACGTCGCGCGTCCGATCGCCAACGATGGGGCGAAGCGCCGCGGCAAATCCTGCCTGCCAGTCGACAAGCGTTCCGAAACAATCAAACGTGATCCAACGCGTACGGGCTGACACTGCAAACCTCCTCGTGCAAAAAAGAAAAGGGCCACCACCCTGTTCGGATGATGGCCCTCGATGAAACTCGAAGAAGGTTTCCGTGCTACATCATCCGAACATTCCTGGCGGATCCAGCCAAATGGAGCGGTCCGCCATCCCGACCGGCACGGTGAACGTGCTGAGGCACGTTGACCGCAACGGGGTGACGGCTCGCTTGGCGAGATGAATGGTGAGATGCACAGGTCGCTCCGAAGATGCGCTGCCTATGATAACGCAAGCCTCACGAAATCCGAACACCATTTCTCGCATCGCCCCGAAGATCTTGGCGGTGTTTTACAGCTCACAGGGGGCCGCAATCACGCCGAGGGCATGCCGCGTTACGGAATGTGGCGTGCCGCGGGCATACCGAACGTCGGCGGCCGACTCCGCACGCCGGGAAAGCTCGTTCCACTCGTGCCTTACGCTGCCGCCGCGAGTAGTACCTAGTTCGATCGCCAGACATCGCGTCATGCACCGGCGTTGCTGATGCCGACGTCACGGATCGCGCAGAACGAACTCGCGGCGAGGAATCGCTTCGCTCGCTTTCCGGATCTCAGCGCGGCGTGCTCCGTACGGCCGCCGCCGTCCGGTATGCCTGCGACACGCGCACAGACACACTCACGCCGAGGGCATGCCGCGTGGCGGACGCGTACGAACATGCCGACGCCCGCGGAAGTTGGAAATTGGCGGAGCGATTCATCCGCGCGTCTTCCGTCAATGCGTTCCGGTTGTGTCGAGTTACTGCTGACGTTTCTTGCCGCCTGGCACATGTCGCAACGAGATAGCCACATAGACGCGCGGGGAGCGTGAGAGCGTGAGCGGAGACAATTTCCCGGCATGGGAGTCGCGGCCGCGACGCGGCATGCCCTCGGCGTGAGTGAGTTCGCTCGGTATGCCCGCGGCACGCTCGTCAGCTCACACGAAATACGTCTGGCGGATCCCGAATCCCCGAACAGTCAGCTACTCCCAGTGCCAGACAAAGATCGCGCCCTGTCCGCCAAGCCCGAACAAATCCGTGCCGCCCGACGCCGAGACCGAGATGTTGATCAATCGATCCTTCCCGATCTTCGTGGCGAACTCCGTCGCTTCCACAATCAGGGCGTCCCACTTCTTCGTTGAGCTGCTGAACATCTTGCACTGCACTCTCATTGCTGGCCTCCGAAACTGGGCCACCTGAAGGTGGCCCCTACGTACGATTCGAGTGGCCCCGACGTACGGATCTTCAGGGCGTCGTTATGGTTTTGGTACCCGCAGCGTGGCGCTGATCATCGCGCTCCCGCTGGCGACATAGACGAGAGCGAACGGATGGAGCGTCGCCCCGGCGATCCGAACCGCACCAAACCAGATCGCCTCGTCGATTCGTCCGAGCTTGAACGCGACCGCAAGCACGAGAGCGATCACCACGGTCGTCGGAATCGGCGTACCTTCGAAGTATTTCACCTTGCCCGTGCGACTGTCGGCGAGCGCCGCGGCGGTGACATTGAACCGGGCGAGACGGCTGACACCGCAGACCACCATGTACGTCAGACACAGCATGTCCCACGCGCCACGGAGCCCGAGTGTGAAGCCGAGCACTGCTGGAGCGACGCCGAACGAGATCACGTCAGCAAGCGAATCCAGATCGCCGCCAAGCGCGGATTGGCGTCGCGTCTGCGCGCGTGCGACGAGGCCGTCGAGCACATCGCATACCAGGGCGAGTGGCAGCAGGACGAACGCGACCCACATGAATCGCGCGTTGCCCGTGGCCACGTAATCGAGGCACAGGAAGATCGCAATTGTTCCGCAGCTCGCGTTGCCGATTGTCAGCGCGTCGGCGGCGGTGTACGACCGCAGCATCGACAAGTGTCCGCGTGGCTCTGGCATAGCCCCAAGAATAAGGTACGCGTAGACTATGAACCAATCGGAGGAGCGATGCGTCGCAGGATACTCGTCGTAGTCGTCATTGGAGTGCTCTTCGCTGTGGGTACCGCAGTCCGTCAGTCGTCGGAGGCGGCGTCCGCACAATCGCGACGACCCGCCGGGACGACGCACAACGGCAAGGCGTTCCGATTCAACAAAGTAAGAGACGGCGTCTATCACGCCGTTGGCACCGGCGCTCTCGCGGTGGTCGGCAATTCCTCCATCATCGTCAACGACACCGACGTCATCGTCGTCGACGATCACGTATCGCCGGCTGCCGCGTGGGTGCTGCTCGACGAGCTGAAGACGGTCACGAACAAGCCCGTGACGACGGTCATCAACACGCATTTCCATTTCGACCACGCGCACGGGAATCAGATCTTCGAGCCCAGCGTCCAAATCATCGGGCACGAGTTCACGAGACGCATGCTGCTCAGTAACTCGATCGGCATGCCGCTGTATCGGAACTACGTCAGCGGATTGCCAATGCAGATCGACGATCTGAAGAAGCGGACCGCGTCGGAGTCCGATCCGGCTGCGAAGGCAAAGCTGCAGACGCAGCTTCAGGTCACCCAGAACAATCTCGTCGCACAGAAGGAGCTGAAGCCCACGCCGCCAAACGTGACGCTCACGACGCAGATGACGCTGTTCCGCGGCAGCCGCGAGATCCAGATCCGCTTTCTCGGTCGCGGTCACACCGCGGGCGACGTCGTCGTGTATCTTCCGAAAGAGCGCGTGGTCATGACTGGCGACTTTCTCACCGCGGGCTTGTCGAACATGAGCGACTCATTCCCAAACGAGTGGGCGGCCTCACTCGACGCGCTGAAGACGCTCGACTTCGACACGGTGATGCCCGGCCATGGCGAGGCGTTCACCGACAAGGCCAAGATCGACTATTTCCAGGGCTATCTTCGCGACGTGTGGAGCGAAGTGAGTCGATTGAAGAAAGAAGGCGTCTCGGCGGAAGAAGCGGCGAAGCGCGCGGACCTGACGAAGCACAAGGACCATCTGCCGATTCAGGGTCCCGGCATACCGCCGATTGCCGCAACGCGAATCTACGAGCTGCTAGACGGAAAGAACCAATAACCAGTTCGGCGCAGAGCGTGCGAATCGCCTCGATCCTCTACCTCGCGTGCTCGATGCCTTCGGCGCACGCGAACTCGCGCAGCTGATCCTCAGGGGGCGTCGTCATCTTGCGATACGTCTTCACCGTCTCCCACGGCTTCACGAGCGCCTTCGGATCGGTCACCGTGATGCGGTCTTCGAGGATGCCCGGACTCGTGAAGCGAATCCGCTCCTTCACCGTCATCTGATCGCTGTGCGGCGTGAAGCCCTCGATGTAGGTGTTGTCTCGCAGCGCCACGGTTTCGACCACGAGCGTGTCGCCCTCCCAGCGCCCCGTGGAATAGCCGGCGTATGTGGGATCGTCGAGGATTGCCGGGGTCGGCTTCCGTCCGTCGAGGTAGACGCGTCGCAGCGCGTCGTTCAGCTCGCTGAAGAAGGTGATCTTGTCCTTGGTCTGCATGACCTCCATGCCGTAAGCCATGTTCATCATCGCCGGCATTCCGGGGGGCAGGCACTTCGCGGTGTTGTCGCTCTCCGACGATCCGGCAACGCGTGATTTGCTCATCGCCTGCCACCTGGCAAGGTACTCGGGCGTCAACTGCGGGGCCGTCGGGCTCCGCCCTTGCGAGCCGTCCGAGAGCGGCGCGGTTCGCGTTGGCGGCGGCAGCGGTTGTCCTGGCGCCGGCGCTGGCGGCCCTCCTGCTCGCGGCCCGTCTCGCCCGGCGCCGGGAGGACCAACGGCGTTAATCGGGCGATACACACCGGAGAAATCGGGAGGCTGTGTCGCCGGCGACTGCGCGCTGATGGCGATCGACAGCAAACCGGAGGCTGTGGCAACGATCGCAGCCGCGACGATCGAGATGGTCGTACGCATAACGTGTTTCTCCACTGCCGTCTCAGTCTCCCGGTGGTGCATTGGGGAGCACCTTGCCATCCGAGAGCGTGACGCGCGCAATCATCCCGACCTTACTCCCGACCTTGGACGGGCTGTAGTGAACGGTCACTTTGTCGCCGGCCTTCAACACGCTCCTGGACCATCCAGCTCGCAACAACACGCCGGGCGCGCGCCCTTCCATCGCCCACTGCACCGTTCCGCCCTTGCCATCATCAACGGCCACGATCAGCCACGTGTGCGGGTTCGACCATTGCCATTCCTTCACCGTGCCTGTGGCGGTCAGCACTGTTTCAACCGCGAACGCGACATTGCTGTGATGAGAAACCGCGGGGACTTCGCCGAGTTGCAGCGCGGCCAGTGCGGCCAACGACACGAGAACGCGTGTCTTCATGAAGACTCCTCGAGTGAGGTTCCGCGCCATTCTACGCCACGCGCGGCCTCGCAGGGTGATGCGCCTCCCACCACTCGAACATCTTGTGCTGCGTCCACGGCTCCATCTCGATCGCGGCCAGTCGCGCGGCGAGAGCGTCAGCCGTAGCCGGACGCGCATCAGGGCTCTTCTCGAGACACGCGAGGATCACGTCATCGAATCCCTTGGAGATCTCGACTTCGGTGCGCTCAGACGGAGGTACGGGTACGGTCTGCGCGTGATGCATCATGGTCTCGATGCCCGTGCGACCGGTGAACACGAGCTGCGCGGTAACGAGCCAGTAGGCGAGGCACCCCACGGCATAGATATCGGACCGTCCGTCGAGCGGCCGATTGCTCATCACTTGCTCGGGCGCCATGAAGGCGGGCGTTCCGCCGACTGCATGATCCTGCGTGAGGCTCAACTCCGTCGCGCCCTGCGGCCCGTGCGACTTCACCAGCCCGAAGTCCAGGACTTTCACGAAGTCCACTTCACGGCCATGGCGGCAGACATACACGTTTGCGGGCTTGATGTCTCGGTGTACGAGTCCCTCCTCGTGCGCTTCTGCCAGCGAGTGACATACCTGCATCAGCAGATGTGTCGCGCGTTCCTGCGGAACCGGCCCGAACTTCTGCACCAACGTCTCGAGGTCGAATCCGTCCAGGAATTCCATCACGTAGTAGAACGCGCCATCGTCGGCCACGCCGAAGTCGTACAGCTCGATCGTGTGTGGTGACCGCAGCGAGGCCGTGGCCTGCGCTTCACGCTCGAAGCGTGCCTGCAATTCCGACTGCCGCTCGGGGCTCGACCCGCCGAACATCTCGGGCCGCATCAGCTTGATCGCGGCGGGGCGGGCCAGAAGCCGGTGCTTCGCCAGCCACACTTCACCCATGCCACCTGCGCCGAGACGCTGCTGAAGGCGATAGCTCCCAAGCTCGCGCGCACGAGTGACCTCCGCGCCAATGCTGTAGACGACACGCGCACCCACGTACGCGAGCAGCACGACGAGAAGGTAAGGAAGGATCAGGACGAAGAAGAAGCCCAGAGGATTCATCGAGGGCTGGCCGGGGGTGTAGTGGATCACCAGGCCGATCACCAGCGGCACCGAGCTCACCGACATCAGGGCTGCGATGAGCGCTTTGCGCGGTGGGCTGGGGACGATCACGGTATAGGCCAGCATCCAGACGGCGACCCAGGAGAGACCCGCCCACGGTGGCGCCTCCACATAGCGTGTGGGGTCAGCGTACTGTGCGATGGCGATCCCGAAGCTGCCAACCACTTCGAAGACGAGGCCGAGCGTGAGCGCTGTGCCGACGGAAATCCGCGTGCTCCACGTTGACGCCGCAACGAGCAGCGCCACGACGATCGAAACCGCCGACGGCACCCACCGAATCGATGACGCGAGCGCGTATTCTCGCTGGCTCGGGAAGACCAGCATCGGTAGAAAATCGCTCATGAAGAAGAGGAACGCGTACAGAAGGGCCAGCGTCCGCAGGCGCTTCGCCGACTGAGCGAGAAGGTCCGGAGGAAGCCCGGTGAGCCGCGTGCGCTTGCCGCTGTCGGGCGGCAGTATCGTTGGGGCCGGTGGGCCCTCGCCTCTACGATCGTCCGCGCCTAATTGCGGCATTCGAAGTTCGATGCATTCTGCGGATCGCCTTGGCCCTTGTAGTGCGCGTGCTGCGGATACGCACAGAGCGGACGACTGCGGCCCGGCAGCGCGCGACCGGTTGCCGTGACCGACGCAGGCGCTGCGCCTTTCTCGACCCAGTCGACGAGCGCCGACAAGAGATCGAAGGAATCGAGCGCCGCGGAGCCTCCGCCGCAGTGACCCATGCCCGGCGACAGATAGAGCCGACTCCAATTCATGACCTGCTCCGGCCCGCCGTTCGCTTTCGACATGCGCTCGTAGTAGTCGATGGTATCGAGCGCGGAGAACCAGGGATCGCTGACGCCGTGAAAGAACAGGAGTTTGCCACCGCGTTTCGAGAACGTGCTCAAGTTGGTCCAAGTCGACGTCGCGCTGAGGATGTCGCTGGGATTCGAGGCCGCCGCCTCCGCTCGCGCATCCACGTCCATCGTCGTCGCCGAGAACTGGGGGCCAACCGGGTTCGACCCGCCGTGCAGGAGCCCTGGAATCCCTTGAGTGGAGGCTATCCCGGTGTCGAACATGAATCCAGGGTAGACCTGACGTCCTTTTGAATCCTTGGGCCCCGCGAAGCCTTTCTCGAGCGCCGCGGCCTGCGCCATCGACAGGCAGGCGTTGTTGCTCGCGCCGCTGCACACGAGTGACTTGGGATCGAAGCGACAGGCCTTCGTGTTGAAGATCATGTCGTCCTTGAGGCCGTCCCCTGCGTCGCAGGCGTTGAGAAGGCCGTCGATCACGGCTTTCTTCTGTGCGTCTGAAAGCGCCTCTCTCGGATTCGACTTCCCTGATGCATCTTTCGGCGCCACCGTATTGAGCATGGTCGCGACCCATTCGTCACCGACGCCGGAGAAGGCGGTGCGCATTGCCGGAGCGCCCGAGATCACGCCGTCGAAGTACGTTGGATAGCGCTGCGCCATCAGCATGGCTTCACGTCCACCGGTCGAGCAGCCTGCGAAATACGAGTGATCCGGAGCTTTCGCGTAGTACTGCGAGATGATCTGCTTTGCCAGCACGGCCACTCGGCCAACCGCCTGGTACGCGAAGTCGAGGCTCGCTTGCTGTTCCTGCATGAAGCTTGCGTCGAAGCCCTGCCCCGTGTGTCCCGTGTCTGTCGAGACAACCGCAAATCCGCGAACGAGCCCGGGCGTCGACCCCGACGCGACTGCACCCATCGGCATCTGCACACTGCCATTCAATCCGCCGCCACCCTGGAACAAGAACCGCCCATTCCACTCGCCAGGCAACGCCAGCGCGAAGCCGATGCCGTAAGGCTTGCCGTCGGCACCCGTCCGTTTGTCGATGATGCCGTCCAGTCGGCAATAAGCGGGGAGCTTTGTTGTGACTGGCGCTCCCCCTCGACCGGCCGGCGGCGCGGAGCCATCGGGAAACCACTCAGCTTTCGTGACCGAGACGTTGACGCCCGGAACGACGAGCTTCGTGAGCGTTGCGCACCCTGCGGCGTCTCTTCTCGTCTGCGCTGCGGCCAGCGGTGCCATGGTCATAACAGCGGTGAACGCGATCAGAGCTGATGGAAGTGTGATACGCATGGTCGGAGATTCTAACAGGCGGGTCTGACCAGCCTCCGCTCTTCGAGCTTCGGCGGTCCGCCCGTAGCCTTGGCGAAGGCGGAAGACCCGCCCTACAACGTTTATGAATGAGCGCCTTGCCTACCTCGCTTTCTTGACGGTCGTGTTCGGCGGGCTGGCAGCGATAACGGCGGCACTGGTTGCCATTGTCGTCGTGCTGATCAAGCGCAACCGAGGGGCGCGCTTCTAGCACGTTGACGTCATGCCCACGAACGCCGCGGGACTTCTCCTGTTCCGACACCGACCCGGGCTCCAAGTCCTGCTCGTGCACATGGGCGGACCATTCTGGGCAAAGAAGGATGAGGGCGCGTGGTCGATCCCCAAAGGAGAGATCGCCGACGGGGAAGATCCGCTCAGTGCGGCCCGTCGTGAGTTCGAAGAAGAGACTGGCGCACGGCCACCCGGTGAATGTCTTCCATTCGATCCCGTGCGTCAGGCGAGCGGCAAGGTCGTGCACGCATGGGCGGTCGAGGGAGACTTCGATCCCGCCGCTCTGCGGAGCAACACATTCTCTATGGAATGGCCGCCGCGATCCGGGCGTCGCCAGGAGTTTCCTGAAGTCGATCTAGCGGACTGGTTCTCGATCGAGAATGCCAGGCGCAAGATCGTCAAGGGACAGATTCCCCTGCTCGATCAGTAGCCCGACATCCTCGCCAAACGTTCCGGTGGCTAGTTCTCTGTCGGTCGCGCGATGCGATCGACGACCAGCACGTCGACGGGACCTCTTCGCGAATCCAACTTCAACCCCAAATCCTCCTGGAGGACCGTAGACAGCGACGGCCGATCGGTTGTCCATGCCAAGCCAGGCCCGCCGGGCGGACCACCGGCAACCACCGATCCGACCCCAGGCGGACCGGTTGGACCCTGGTCTGGAGCGTAGGTGAGGTCCAGGTCGAAGGCGCCCGTGAGCCCTGTCTCATCGACGACGGGACGGCGCAGGAGCTGAGTGAGCGGTACGGCAAACTCTTTCATCGTGAACGTGCGGAGAGAAATCCATCCAGGCGCGATCATCGCACCACATCGTCGCTGCAGCGGCTCGTCGGTCGGGAGGATGATCCGTATTGGTCCACCGGCTGGCGGAGGCGGTGGTGGCGGAGGCGCTGGCACGCCCGCAGGCGGAGTGATTGGCGCGCACTCTGAACCCGAAGCTCGTATCGCGGGGCCTAGCCTCCGATCGCTGCGCGTCGTGATGAGCGCGTACATGGGCAGGTCGCGTCGTTCGGGATGCACGGTCAAGCCGAACCGGTCGGCCAGCATCGCGCGCAGCATCAACCGGATCGCGTCAGTCGACGTGCCTGCGCTCGTCCGTGCTTCGACGGCGAAGCGCTCCATGGCGGTCCAGTCGGGGGCGCCTACGAGTTGGATGTCCTCGAGGCCATACGCAACGAGGATCAATTCTCGCGGCGTCGTATTGCCGGCAACCATGCGTCCGCCGGGCTGAAAGATCACGAGTGGAATGCCCTGATTCGAGCGGTTCGGTTTGACGGAGACGACGTCGAATGCAGGCGCTGCAGGAGTGACCGGCTTCTGTGCGGCGATCATGACCGGCAGGACGGCAGCGATGAGTGTGGCCAAGAGCAGATATCTGCGCATAACAACCTTGGACACCAGGAGCGTGAGGAGGTTCCGTGATGGGCCCACCTAAAGGTGGCCCCTACGTACGACCGTCCGGCTGAAGCCGGACACTACGAGTAATACTGCTTGTACATTCCCCGACGGAAGATCCAGCCGCCGAGTGGGCCGAGCCACGACAGGACGTAATACATGTAGCCCAGGTCCATCAGCTCGATCAGGTTGCCGTCGAAGTCTTTCGCGAAAAAGAACGAATGCCCTCGGGGCGAGCGCTCCGGCTTGCTGACGCACTCCACGCCCTTGCTGACGAGATAGTCGTACCAGACCTGCAGATTCCGCACGTTGAACGAGATGTGCGTGAGCCCGACCTTGTTCCAGGGGACGGCGCTCGGGGAGAGTTGCGGTCGAAATTCGAATACCTCCAGTACGGCCCCTCCTGGCACACGGATCCAGCCGATCTTGCACGACGGCTCCGCTCCCGAGATGCCGAAGAACGTACGCACCCGTTCGGACGGCGTGTCAGCGACGCCCACGAGCGGGCATCCAAAGACATCCCAATAAAACCGCACGGCCTTGTTGAAGTCCGATACGGTGATGCCGACGTGGCTGAAGGATCGCGCGTTCATTTCAGTAGGGTGTCCTTGATGTGCTCCGCCACACGCAGTGCCTGCGCGGCGATCGTCAGCCCGGGATTCACCGCGGCGGACGAGGGAAAGAACGACGCGTCCACGACAAACAGATTCCCCACGTCGTGCGCGCGGCAGTACGTGTCGAGCACAGACGCGTTCGGATCGGTGCCAAAAACGACGGTGCCACACTGATGTGTCGTATTTCGGCTCTGGTGCGAGTGCTTCATCACGACCCAGAACCCCAACCGCCTGAGAATCCGCCTTGTCTCTTCCACGAGTCGGGCGTGCGCCTTGACGTTGTTGGGCTGATAGTGCACGCGGATGCGGCTATCACCGTCGACGCTGACGCGATTCTCTTCGCGAGGCAGGTCTTCAGACATCGCCAACCAATCCACCCCACGTGCGACCCAGGCCTCGTACGCCCACAGCGGAATGCCCGGAACGATCGTGTCTCCCACGATCTGCGCCATGACGCCGTGCGTGCGTCCTTGTGATTGGATCTGCCCGAGAGGGTAAGACGTATCGGGACCTCGCAAATAGAAATCGTTGATGGCGACCGTCTTCTGAAAGACGTCGTTGTTGCACTGGAAGGGACGGAAGCCCTGCATCATGGTCGCCAGATGCGCCATGTAGCGCTTCCCCACCAGCCCCGTGGAGTTCGCCAGGCCGTCAGGGTGTGCCGCATTCGACGATCGCAACAGCAAGGCCGCCGAGTTGACCGCACCGCAGGACACGATGAAGAGCGACGCCTCGACGCGAGTCGTCTGGCCTCGGCGGTCCACTTCCACGGCTTGGATGCGACATCCCGATCGATCCGTGACCAGCCGGCGCGCGAGCGCGTTCGTCCACAACGTCACATTCGATCGTCGCGCCGCGGGCTGAACGCACACGACGTCGGCGTCGCTCTTGGCTTCGATGCGACACGGAAACGAGTTGCACGTGTTGCACAGGACGCAGCCGCCAGCTTCTCCCGGCCTGATCAGCCCCAGTGGCAATGGTGATGGGTGCAGCCCCTGCTCGCGCAATCCGGCGACGATGGCGGCCATGCCTTCGGCGTGCGGTACCGGGCCGAACGGATACGGACCGCGGGACGGCTCCGTCGGATCGTGCCCGTACTCGCCGTGCACGTGATAGAGGCGCTCCGCCTGCTCGTAATACGGCTCGAGCGTCTCATAGTCGATCGGCCATGCCGGCGAGAGACCATCGACGTGCTCGGTCGCCTTGAAGTCCTCGCGCCGCAGCCGATAGAGGACGCTGCCCCAGAACTTCGTGTTGCCGCCAACGCAGTAATGCGTGTAAGGGAGAAACTCCTGCCCATCGGCGTCGAGCCACCGCTCCGTCGTGCGGTATCGGAGATACTTCCACACCGCCTCCGGCTCCCAGTTCTGCGCCTCGCGCGGCACCTCGTCGCCGCGCTCCAGGATCAGGATGCGGGCATCGCTGTTCGCAAGCGCATGCGCGATCGTGCCTCCGCCCGCGCCGCTTCCGATGATCACAATGTCGAAGTGTTCGGTTGACATCGAGTGCGCGTGACTATCGGGCTGCGGCCAGTGGACTTGGCTGCGCCCTGGTCGCGTAGATCTGATCCATCAGCTTCTGGTCGTCCATGGCGCGCTCGAGGCTCATCTCCGGCGGACTCTGCGTGCGAATGGATCGAACGAAATCGCGATACATCGCCTTGTAGCCGCGGATATCCGAAAAGCCAGGGAACACCACTTTCGGCGCTCCTCGACCTCGGACGAGGATAACGCTGCCGTTGGATTCGAATGAGATGACGCCCTCACGACCGAACAGCTTCGACAGCCTGAGCCCTCGAAACAACGAGGGCACTTCTCTCGAGTAGTACAGCGACCCGACCGCGCCGGTGTCGTACTCGAACGCCACCATCATGCTCTTGACGCGCGTGTCCGGCCCTCGTCGCGACGGCGAGGGGCGATACCCGCGAGCGCTCGTGATGCGCGGACCAAGGCTGCCGGCGAGGTGCAGCCAATGAATCCCCTCCTCGAAGAAGGCGTCTCCACCGGCCATCGTTTCGTCGTTACGCCAATCGCCTGCCGTCTTCAGCTTCTTCGCAATCGTACTGAAGTGCGCAAACACGAGATCGCCGATCGCGCCCTCGGCCAAGAGCGTACGTAGTCGCACGGCGAGCGGCTTGTAATGATCGTTCTCGCCGACCAGCACCGTTCGTCCGGCGCGAGTGCGGGCGTCGAGTGCCACGCGGTAATCCTCCGATCGGAGGAACGCCGGCTTTTCGACGAGGACGTGTTTGCCGGCTGCGAGCGCCTGGAGCGTGAGGTCGAGATGGAACCGGGGCGGCACCGCGATCACCACCGCGTCGATGCGTGGGTCGTTGATGGCGGCGGTGTACTCTCCGAAGCTGGCGACGCCTCCGCAACGGCTCGCAAACGCCGCCGCTTTGCGTGCATCGCGGCTGGCGTAGCTCGTGATGATGTCTCCTCGAAGTGCCCGCAGGTGCCGGCTGTGGACTCTCGTGATGAAGCCGCAGCCCAGGAATGCGATATGGAGCGGGGCTCGGGTCGAAGGCATCAGTAATGTGTAGCCGGCCCCTCCATCATACCGTCCAGCCGCCCGAGCGAGTCTGCCGTGTCACCTGGCTGAGATTCGCCACGGACCCATGGACGGCCGGCCGGCCGTGCTATTTTCCGGCCGCGGGCGGACAGCGGCCGCGCTACTCTGTGACGTAGGCACGTCGAGCGGATTCGGCCGCCTGCTTCGAGTTCTGTGTGGCCCGATGGAGCCCTGGCCGTAGTCGTCCCAAGGCGTGGACAAACGGCATGACCAAACCGCCGATCGCGGTGTGATGATCGCGCGTCCGTGTCTCGACGCCGAAGTTCAACCGCTCTCGCTTGCGCTCGGGTGCATGCAGGGTCCCGAACATCCAGTCCCAGACCGAAAGACAGCTCCCGAAATTCTTGTTGAAATGTATCGGGTTGTCGGAATGGTGAATTTGGTGATGCGCCGGGCTGAGGATCACGCGTCCCAGTAGACCCGTGGTGGCGATCCACAGATGTGAATGCTGGAGATGCACGGTGACAAAAAAGAACGCCAACAGGATCAGGTTCGTACCGCCTACCTCGAACGGACTACCAAGCTGCAGGTAGCTCAGTACACCGCCTGTGACCCCCAGGAAGGTGCCGATGATATTGGCAGAAACCACGTTGTCCACCGGATGCACACGAAAATTGGTGAGCGGCGAAAGGACTTCGGCCGTGTGGTGGACTTTGTGGAAATCCCAAAGCATCGGGATCCGGTGGCTCAGATAGTGATCGACCCAGTAGCCGAGTTCGTAGGCGAGAAATAGAAACACCGTCACGATCACCTTGCTGGTGAGCTCGTTCAACCCGGTCTTGGGAAGGACACCGAACATGTCGGCTAGAGCGCCGCTCACGATGTGACTGACGAACTGCCACGAGATCATCGCCCATCCAAACAGGATCCCAGTGGCGAGGACGTTC
>Ga0114129_10006504_pt1 | contig 16577 bp, 16 predicted proteins | sample RhiMetdeltSRZDD1_FD_80071 | JGI IMG/M metagenome (GOLD analysis project Ga0114129, IMG submission 80071) | Populus rhizosphere microbial communities from Tennessee, USA - Rhizosphere MetaG P. deltoides SRZDD1 (version 2) (version 2) | ecosystem: Host-associated > Plants > Roots > Rhizosphere >... | reverse complement strand
TGATGGGTGGAGGGTTGCATGGTGGTGCCTTTCGTGTCGGTGTCAGCAGAGGTCGGTGCAGCCCACCGCCAACAGCTCCAGACCGAGGTCGCGAACTTTGCCGACAGGCCGTGCAGGCTGCCTGGTCGACGACCGGGCCGGCGATGGTGGCCTGGCCGCGCGCATTGCTGTTGACCTCCAGGCCGTCGAACCAGGCCGCCCTGTGGCGGTCCAGGACGGCGTTGACGCGGATCTCGTCGTGCATCGGGAGCTGCACAGCGACTGGCCGCTGCGGTGATCAGCGGGTGAGCAGGGCGATGACGGCCAGCAGGATGCTGCTACCAGACAGCCACAGCGCCCGTATTGCGAACCGGTGGGCGCGGCGGGCCCACCCCACGGCGGACGCCAACGCTTGCTCCTGCCGCTGCACGTGCCAGTAATGGTCCAGCAGGTCAGTCTCGCGGGCGCAGTCGCGGCAGTGGCCCGGGTCGAACCTCCCCGGCTTGTGAGCATGCTTCAGCGGCATCGTCCTTCCTCCTTGGTGCTGCCCTACGAGCTGGCCACCGGAGCGCCGATGGCACCTCCTTCGGTCCGCGTCACCGGTTGCCGTATTCGTCGTGGCGGCGGAGCCAGAGTTGCCAGCCGTCGTCCTCGTCGCGGCCCTTGGGCACCCGGTCCAGGATCGGGTAGTAGCCCATCAGGAACTCCACCCCCCGCCAGGTGGTCCCATAGCTCTGGTAGACCACCCCGTCCTGGAGGACGAACACGCTCACCACCGGCGCCTCCGAGAGATAGCCAGCGACGTCGGTCCCGGCCGCGGCTGCGTTCTGGGCCACGATCGGGGGCAGCCCGTCCTGGGGGGGCACGATGGCCTGGCCCTGCTGGTCGGGGGTGGAGGCGCCGAAGTCGAGGTTGAAGTCGCTGGGGGCCGCCGAGACCCACCGGAGGCGCCAGCCCATCCGCCGCTTGTAGGCCTGCAGCTTGGCCAGCGGCGCTTGGGAGACCAGCACCGGGGTCACATCCCGGGCCTGCAGGTGCGGAAGCAGGGCGTCCAGGGTGTCGGCGATGGAGGAGTTGACCGGGTCGCCGGCCTGGTAGCTGGGGCCGAACATGAAGTGGTAGACCAGCAGCTGGGAGCGGCCGTGGAACAGCTGGGCCAGGGTCCGGGGTCCGTGGTCGGTGTCGAAGCGGTAGGGGTTGTCGACCTGGACCCAGGGCAGCTCGCGGCGCTGGCGGGCCAGCTCGTCGCCCATCCGGGTGTGGGCCTTCTCGCGCACCAGCAGCTCTGCGCGGGCGGCCTGCCATTCCTCACGGTCGACAACATTGTGCTCTGTCATCGCGTTGTGTCTCCTTGTCCGAGGGCGTTCCAGGCGCCGCTGCCGGCGCCCATGACGAGGGCTTGGTGGATGCTCGTGGTGGTGCTTCGTGATGGGTCACAGGGGACGGTGATCGGCCCAACGGCATCGGCCATCTGCTAGCTCGCCTTCGTCTTGGATTCCGGGACGTCGGAGACGTCGGTCTGCCGGGCGCCGGTTGCGGCGCCGGGGGGCCGCACACCGGGATCGTTGAGTTGGAGCAGGCCGATCCAGTTGTGGTGCGGGTCGGTGAACCAGGCCGCCAGGGCGAAGCCGAGGTCGGCGATGCCGTCGACGGTGCCCGCCTCGGGGAGGTCCTGGATCTGGACGCCCCGGGCCCGCAACTCGGCGACCTCGCCGGCCAGGTCGTCCACCCGCCAGGACGCCTTGGTCGCCTCCTCGCGCGTGCCGGTGGTGCTCTTGGTGACCACCAGGCGACTGTCGCCCCCGCAGGCGAAGGTGAGGAACTGGGTGTCCTCTGCAAGCACCTGTAGGCCGAGGGTGCCTTGGTAGAAGCGGCGGGCCACGTCCAGGTCGGTGGCCAGCAGCATCACGTCGACAGGGTGTGTACCAAGCATCCGGAACCTCCTTGGGAGAGCGCCGGCCGGGTCATCCCGGCCGGTCGGGGTAGAGCCATCGGTGCAGCAGCCGGGTCACCCGCGGCATGACTACCCAGGTCATCAGCGGCACCGTCGCCCCGGTGGTGACCGCCAGCCGCACCACCAGCGGCAGGGGACCCAGCAGCGGTGCCGAGGCGACCACGACCAGGGTGATCAGGGGGAAGATGGTCGCCCAGGTGAGCACGGCCATCTTGTAGGGCGGCGGCGGCGGGGCGCCCGGCTGGGTGGGCAGGGTGAACCAGCCCTCCAGGCCGGTGAGGACCTGGGTCCGCATCGGCCCGGCGACATGGGGCTCGGCGCGCTGCAGCCACGCCGCATGCTCGGCAGAATCCAGCCAGGTGCGCAGGTGGACGAGCGAGTCGAAGCGATACACGGTCCGGTACTCGCCGCCCTGGACGGGGGCGGGGCGGAAGACCTCGACGCCCAGGTAGCCGGGGAAGGCCCTGGCGGCGCCGCTGATGCCGGCCAGGAACCCCTCGTAGGCGGCCTCATGGCCGGGCTTGATGCGCCGGGTCACCGTGGTGGTGACCGGCCCGTCGGCGCCTGTGGGCAGCTCAGGGTCCACGCTCATCACCACCCCACGGTCGTCGCTGACCAGAACGGCATCGGAACCAACACCCGCCGCAGGTTGGGCCGCAGCAGGAACACGGCCACCACCCGCTCGTTGGCCTCGCCCAGCTCACCCTGGACCTCCAGGGGGAGCTCCCTCGGCCGTTTTTGAACTGCACGATCCGGCGTGCCAGGGTGGTTGTGGTGGCCGTGATGATCGGTCGCCAACAGCCACCGTCGCCCTCGACGCAGACGCCCGGTCATGCGACTAGGCCCAGGGCCAGGGCCAGGGCGGTGCCGGCGTTGAACACCCACCGGGCCGCCATGACCGGCACCAGCCGCCGCCCCAGGGCGTACCAGGCCGCGGTCCAGGCGGCCAAAAACGGCAGCACCGACCCCACCCGATAGGCGGCAAACCCCCAGTCCAGGCCGCCGCCGCTGACCAGCAGCGGGTACAAGGCGTGCTCGGCCGCCCACAGGGCGACCACGATGGTGGCGGCCAGCCAGGGCCGGCCCAGGCGTCGTTCCAGCCGGGGCAGGACCACACCCAGGTAGGCGACCGGCTCGGCTAGCTCGGCCACCAGCGGCACCACTAGCACACTGACCACGCTGGCCCAGGGGGGCAAGTCGACCACCGCGAACATGGGCGCGATGGCGTCCTGGCCGTAGATGGTGCTGGTGAGCTCGCCGCTGAACATCACCGCCGGGACGCTGGCCGCCAACACCCCGGCCGCCCCCAGGGCGACCTGCCAGGCGGTGGTCGGTGGCCCCAGCAGGCCACGGTAGCTGCCGCCCTCCCGGCGGAGCAGCCAGCCGATGACGCCCAGGGTGCCCAGGTCGACCAGGGCGCCGTAGACCATCCACCAGCCGGCCGCATCGTCGAGCGCCTGCCCCAAGGGCGCGGCCCCCGTGGCGATCAGCAGGCCGGCCACCAGCAGCTGGACCCCCAGCCACAACCCGACCCGGGTGGCGACCACCAGCACCGCCCCACCCACCCCACCGGCCGCGGCCCGGACGCCGGGCCGGGTTCGGACGGCCGGCTGCCCGCCAGCAGGAGGGGGGGTGGTGGCGGTCATCGTGCCGTCCCCGGGTCGGTCGCCGGCTCGGTGGCGTGGCGGGCCTGGCGTTCCTCCCACCACAGCCGGGTCTCGTACAGGCAGGTGATGGCCAGCACGGTCACGAACACGACCAGCCAGCCGAAGGCCAGCCAGCCCAGCATCGGCGGCTGGTAGTGGTCCAGGATCAGCTCGGGTGGTTCGACCGCGGCCGGGCCGAAGTGGACCGCGCTGACGAAGACGGCGCCGCCGCCCGAGACCAGGGCCCAGAAGCCGGGCCCGACCCGGCCGGCCCGGTACAGCACCAGGCCGGTGGCGATGATGGGGTAGACGATTAGGCTGATGGTGAAGGCGTTGACCTGGTCGGTGACGGGCCAGCCGACCGCGTTCCCGCGGATGAGGTGGTCCAGGTGGTGGCCCAGCGACATCGCCGCCGCCATCCAGGTCAGCCGGTACAGGATCTTGTCGTACATCGGTCCCTCCTCAGATGCAGGGATGGCGGTTCGGACACTGTCGTCGACACCAGAACCCCAGGAGCGACGTGTCCTTGATCGCCGAGGCGTTCAGCGCAAGCGAACAACGGTGCTGGCGGGTCGGCGGTCCGGCTGACGGGGCCAGGTCCGGTATGAACGCATGGTGTTCATGCAAGGCACACGCTTGGTCGAGCTTCAGCCATAGAGCTCCTGTTCGGAGAGCGCGGGTGGGGCCAGTTCCTCGCCCGCCAGCCGGAGGCGGCGGCGTGCCGAGAACATCGCCCCCCGCGCCTCGGTTGCTGGGGCGAACGCCAGCAGCCCGGTCGGGCGCTCCAGGTCCAGGAAGATCGCCTCCATGCCGCCACGCATGAAATAGGTCTCGTGCCAGAAGGCGGTCCCGCTGCCGCCGCGGAGCAGGTCCCGCCACCAGGTGCGGTGCGGCTCGGTGCGGACCCATCGCTCCAGCGCGTCGAAGTCCCGCCAGTACTGGCGGATGCCCACGTGTAGCGGCAGCAGCTCGAACACAAACAGCTGATGGAACAGCAGCCCGTCCGGCCTGGGCTGGACCGCCCGCTGGATCTTGGGGCCGAATGACGCCAGCGTCTTCAGCCCTGGTAGCGTCTTGACCTGCATGCCTAGGTAGACCACCACCAGGTCGGGATGGCCCGTGAGATCGACGGTCCGCCGCCTTACCTTGGCCATGGCTTCCTCACCTTCTCAGAGACAGGCCGCCGTGCGAGTTGGCACGCAAGGTCCAGGCCAGCTCGCTGGCGGCGCGCAGCGGGATCGGCACGTCCGAGGGCGTGGAAGCTGAGCGCATCGAGGATGACCGTTGACACCGCTGTCGTCGTGGACCGCTGGCTCCATCGTGCATCGGCGTCCACGCTGGATTAGCCGGTGAGGAGCGCGACCACGGCCAGCAAGATCCCGATGCCGGAGCACCACAGCGCCCAACTGGCCTGCCGGTCGGCCCGGCGGGCCCATCGGTGGGCCTCCTTGAAGGCCTGCTCCTCGCGTTGCACCTGCCGGTAGTGGTCCAGCAGGTCGGCCTCGCGGGCGCAGTCCCGGCAGTGGCCGGGGTCAAAGCGCCCCGGCGGGTGCGCATGCTCAACCAGCATGATGTCCTCCTCACCTGGATGCCGCGCTGCCTGCGGGGCTGGGCCCGGCCAACGGCGCGTGACCGGCCTGGCTGGGCTGGCGGTCGCCGTCGGCGACCAGCTCGACTCCCCTGGTTCGGCATTCCTCTGTCGTGCCCCTCGGGCGTTGCTGCGGGTTGTTGACCGTCGGGCGTTCCCCGTGGGGAAACCGTTGTTCAACGCTTCACTTGGCGTCCACCGACTCCTCCCTTCGTGTGCGCATGCCTGGCGTGCGGGCTGTTGCCGGGCCGACCACAGGCATGGCTCATTGGTTGCCTGAGGATCCGGTGCGGCGATCCCGCGGCGATCCCGCGGCGATCCCGCGGCGCTCAACGTCCGGGTCGCGCGACCGACCGCTGCAGTCGCTCATGCGGTCCCTGAGCGTCGCTCGGCGCGACCGTCGCGCGACTAGGCCGAGACCACGGCAGGCCACGCTCCCCCTGACGCCGAACGAGAGGAGCTGCGATAAAGGCCGTCAGGCTGCACGCCTACAAAACGCCACCGACCGTCGACGAGGTGGCCGAGCCGGAGATCACCGGGGCGTCCGACGTGATCGTGCGGGTGGGCGGGGCCGGACTGTGCCGCACGGACCTGCACATCCGGGACGGCTGGTTCGCCGGCGCGGTCCCCGTCGACCTGCCGCTGACGCTGGGGCACGAGACGGCCGGGTGGATGCACGCGGTGGGTTCGGCGGTCGAGCACGTCGCCGTCGGGGACACCGTGATCTGCCACCCCAACATCAGCTGCGGTACCTGTACGGCCTGCTGGGCGGGCCAGACCATGCGCTGCGTGAAGGGGCTGAACTTCCCGGGGCTCACCCGCGACGGCGGGTTCGCGGAGCTGCTCAAGACGTCCGCGCGCGCGGTGCTGCCGCTCGACCCTCGCGTCGAGCCGGCCGACGTGGCAGCGCTGGCCGACGCGGGCCTGGCCGCCTACCACGCGGTCCGCAAGACGGTGCCGGTCCTGGAGCCGGGGAGTAGGGCCGCGGTGATCGGCGCGGGCGGGCTTGGCCACATCGGCATCCAGTGCCTCGGCGCCCTGACGCCGGCCGAGATCATCGCCGTCGACCGCAACCCCGAGGCGCTGAAGCTGGCCAAGCAGTGCGGCGCGCACCACACCGTTCAGGCCGACGGCCGGCACGTCGACCGCGTGCGCCAGCTCACCGACGGAGCAGGCGCCGAGGTCGTGCTCGACTTCGTCGCCGAGGGCACCGCGGTCCAGGACGCGCTCGGCATGCTCGCCACCGGCGGCCGCTACTACGTGGTCGGCTACGGCGGGACGTTGTCGATCCCGACCTTGCAGCTGGTCCTGGGTGAGCTGGAGATCGTAGGCAATGCCGTGGGCACCGCCGACGACCTGGCGGCGCTGGTCCGGCTCGCCGCCGCCGGGCAGGTCACCGTGCGCAGCGTCCTCTACCCGCTCGAGGTAGTCGGCGACGCGATCGTCGACCTCGAGCACGGTCGGGTGCGCGGCCGTGCGATCCTGACGCCCTCGGCTGGGGGCATGACCGTGGCTGGAGGCTGCTAGCGTCCCGCGTCGACCGCGCCGGCGCGGCGCAGCCAGCCCGTCATCCCCAGGCGCGCGAACTGGTCGACCGCCGCGTCCAGCAGCGGCCGGGCGGCGTCGCGGCGCCGAGCGCGCCGGTGCATCTGCGCCTCGTCGAAGTCCACGATCGCGCGCAGCGGCCGCGCGCCCTGGGCGTCCAGCACCGTGCGGGCCTTGGCGAACCACTGGCTCGCCTCGTCGTGGCGGCCGTCGAGGGCGCACAGGCGGGCGAGCGCCAGCCGCGCGTCCATCATCGGGAACCGGAAGTCGCCCGGGAGTACCTTGTCCCGCAGCGCCGCCTCGATCGCGGGTATATGGTCGCTCCGGTCCAGCAGCCACAGGGTCTCGGCGGCGTCGCAGGCGGTCCGCAGGAAGGTCCAATCCCAGGGGGCGCCCCGCTGCAGCGCCGGCAGGGCCGCGGCGAGCAGTTGCAGCGCCTGATCGGGCCGGCCGAGTCGCGCCTGGGCTCGCGCCATGACCCCGTCGAAGCCGGACTGCGCCCATCGCACGATCTGGCCCCGGGTCCCGGAGACCTCCGTGATCAAGCTCAGGAGGTCCTCCCACCCTTCGTCGGTCGCCAGCACGAGCGCATCGTCGGTGCCGGCGATGGCGTGGACGCGCTGCCAGCCCCACGGCCCGGCCGCGATGCGATCGGCCACTTCATGGGCCTCTGCGAGCGCGGCGCGGCCGGCCTCCAGCTGGCCGAGGGCGATGTGGCAGCGGGCCAGGCCACCGTGGCAGTAGGCCTCACGGGCGAGCTGGCCGCGGGCGTGCGCCTGGGCCGCCTCGGTAGCAAAGCGCGGCAGGGCGCCCGCGTAATCGCCGAGGAGGAACAGCCGGACCGTGGAGTCCTCGGCCACCTCAGGGGGAATACTCTGGCGCGTACCGTAGATCGCCGCGACCGCATAGCGGAGCAGGTCGACGCGCCCGGTCAGGGCCCCTGCGCGGTGCAGGATCCGTAGCGCCTCACGGCGCTCGGGAACGTCCAGGACGATCCCTGGGTACTCGGGGTCGGCGGCGTCGCGCTGATCGAGCTCCAGCAGCGTCAACGAGGCCCAGACCGCGTCGTCGCGCTCGTCGGCATAGGCCAGCCCGTGCGCCGCCAGCTGCCAGGCATGCCCCGCGCTGTCGGCATTGGTGAACGCCGAGGCGACCTCGGCGAGGTAGCCGGCGGCCGCCTGGTGAGTCTCGACCGCGGCCAGCTCGTCGGCCGCCTCGCGAGCGACCTGGACCGCCTCGTCCAGGCGCAACGCCCAGGCCAGGGCCAGCCCGAGCCGGGCCCGCAGGCGGGGAAGGCGCACGTCCCCCGGCGGCGCCAGCTCGCACGCCATTGTGAGGAAGGAGGCGGCCTCGCCGTATGCGCTGGCTGCCTGGGCCTGTTCGGCGGCCTCCAGCGCCGGCGCGACCCCGGCCTCGGCGCCGGGCAGGACCACGCTGTGTTGGTACTGGGCGGCCACCTCGCCGGCCGCGACCCGCGCAGGCGATGCCGTCCGGGCGGCCTGCAGCGCGTGGGCGAGCCGGCGGTGCAGCCGCACGTTGCGCGAGGGGTTGAGGGCGGCATGGACCGCCTGCCGGATGAGCGCATGGCCGAACTGGTAGCGCTCGGGCGCAACGTCGGGCTCGACCAGCCCGGCCTGGAGCAGCTCGTCCAGCGCCGCCAGCGCGGCGGCTTCCGGCAGCTCCGCGACCTCCGCCAGGACCGCGAACGGGAAGGGCCCCTCGAAGCCGGCGGCGGTATCAAGGAATCGGTTGGCCTCTGGCGACAGGTGCGCCCGCCGGCGGGCCAGCACGTCCCGCAGCCCCTCGGGGACGACCTCCAGCGGCAGATCGGCCTGCAGCGCGCCGTCGGTGTCCCCCCGCAGCGCCTGGGTCTCCAGCAGATGGCGGAGCACCTCGCGGGCGAAGAAAGGGTTCCCGCGGGTCTCTTGCTGGATCGCGCCGGCAAGCGCCGCCGACACCGGCGCGTCCGCCAGCGCGCCGAGCATGCGCCCAAGCGCGTGGGCGTCCAGGCCGCGGAGGTGCACGGTAGTCACCTGGGCTTCCGCGCGCAGGGCGCCGAGGGCGTCCACCAGGTCCGGACCCGCCTCGCCGGCGCGGTAGGCCCCAACCAGCAGCAACCGCTGCCGGGCCATGACCCGCGCGATGTGGCGCAGCGTCATCAGGGTGCTGGCGTCGGCCCAGTGCAGGTCGTCCAGCACCACCACGACCGGTCCGTGCGCGGCCAGATCGACAAAGAATCGTGCCACCGCGTCCAGGAGGCGCAGCCGCTCCTCGTCGGGCTGCAGCGGTTCGGGGGTCGGAAGGTCGCGCAGCCGCTCGCGCAGCGCCGGGGCCAGGTGCGCGAGCGGGCCGGCTGCCGGGCCCAGGTCGGCCCGCAGCCTGGTGGCGCCGGCCTGGGCCGCGTACCCGGTGATGGCCTCGACGAACGCCTGGTAGGGAGGTACCCAGGCGCCCTCCAGGCAGCGCCCCGACAGCACCAGCCCACCGCGCCGATGGGCGGATGCGGCGAACTCCTGGAGCAGCCGGGTCTTGCCGATCCCCGGCTCGCCCACGACCGTCACGACCCCGCCCCCGCCGGCCGCGGCAGTGTCGTAGACGCCGAGCAGCCTGCGCAGCTCTTCCTCGCGGCCGTACCACGGCGCGGCCGCCGGAGCCGGCGCCGGTTCGGGTGGCCGCCAGGCGAGGGCGGGATCCTGGTGGAGGATCGTTTCATGGAGGTCCTGCAACTCGGGACCAGGGTCGACGCCCAACTCCTCGCGGAGCGTGCGCCGCAGGGCGCGAAACCCCTCCAGTGCCTCGGCCTGCCGGCCATCCCGATAGCGCGCGAGCAGCAGCTGCCCCCAGCGCCGCTCCCGCAGCGGGTGGCTGGCGACCATGACCTCCAACTCCCCGACCAGGTCGTGATGGCGGCCCAGCGCCAGCTCGGCGTCGACCAGGTCCTCGCGCGCGGACTCGCGCACCTCCTCCAAGCGGGCGGACTCCGCCTGCGCGAACGGCTGGTCCGAGAACTCTGCCAGCGCCCGCCCGCGCCACAGCGCCAGCGCCTCGCGTAGCAGCCGCGCCGCCGTTGCCGGGTCACCCGCGGCCGCGGCCTCGCGGCCCTCGGCGATCAGCCGCTCGGCCAGGCGCGCGTCCACCATGTCGACCGGCGCCTGCAGCCGGTACCCCGCCGGGTCGGTGAGGATCTGCACCCCTTCGGCCGCCCTGAGGGCGCGCCGCAGCCGAAGGACATAGTTCTGCAGCGCGTGCGCGGCAGAACGCGGCGTACGCTCACCCCACAGCGCCTCAGCCAACTGGTCCTGGCTGACCGCTTCGCCGGGGTGCAGCGCAAGCACCGCGAGCAGGCAGCGTTCCTTGGCTGCGCCGAGCCGCACCGGCCCCGCCGGCCCCAGCAGCTCCAACGACCCCAAGATCCGAAGCGTCGGGTCCACCCACCCCCATCCAGCAAGTCTGGCAGATCGCCACGGACCCGTAGCGGTTCCTACCTGGGGATGAGACCGCCGCAGGTTGCTGGAGTATACGCTCCTCCTTCAAACTCGGTCTAACAACTCGACAGGAGCGAAACGGCCTCTAAGGCATGGTGCCGATCGCCTTCAACCTGTTTGGTGTCGACCAGCAGGTCAAGGTCTGGTTCGCGGCCCGCTACGCCTCCCAGGACCTGCATCTGCTGGTGACGGCCGGGGTCATCGCCGTCGGGGTGCTCGCCATCTGGTGGGCCGAGGCCATCAGGCGCGGGCTGCCAGCGACCCGCTCACGGGCGCAGGGGCAGCGACTGCTGGAACCGGAAGAGGTCGGATGGGTCGTAGCGTGCCTTGACCCGGACCAGGCGGTCGTAGTTCGGGCCGTAGTAGGCCTCGGCCCAGTGCTCCAGGTCGGGATCGGCGAAGTTCTGGAACACCCGTCCGGAACCCCAGGGATGGACCGACGCCCACGATCGGGTGGCCGCCGCATGGGCCGCGGCCTGGTTCGCCAGAGGTGCGTCGGGGTCCACGACCACGGCGTGCTTGAGCTGGAAGAGCTGGTCGCGGTGGACGAAGGCGCTGACGTCGGGGGGCCGGCGGTTGTAGGCACCGCCCCAGGGCATGAAGTCCAGCTCGCGGGCCTCCCCGGAGGTCCGTCCTTCCACGAATGCCTCCAGCAGCGCGCCGACGGCATCGGCCGGGAGGGGGCGGGCGAAGAACTCCGACTTGGCGTAGAGACATTGTGCTTCGGGCGGCTGGGGGACCGACGGCCTGCCGGACTCCTCGCCGGTGTTGCCCAGCTCCGCCCAGAACTTCCGGGTCCGCGGCCAGGTCATGGACGTCAGGGCGGCCACGGTGGGGTCCGAGCCCACTTGGCCGACCAGGCCCTCGGCCAGTCGGGCGGCGTCGGCCCGGGATCCATGGAACGCGCCGTAGAGGTCCACGGCGGGGGGCCGGTCAGGGTCGTCGCCGGCGGTGATCTTCAGGCTCGCGGCTAGCTCGTCGGGTGCGGTCGGCGCCCACCGCTGCCAGGCGCCGACGACGGCGGCGGCCTGTGCGTACGGCCAGGCGAGATGCATGTTGGTGGTGGCCTGGGGCGCGGGAACGGCCCGGAAGACGAGCGCCGTCACGACCCCGAAGTTGCCGGCGCCGGCGCCGCGGAGCGCCCAGAACAGGTCCTGGTCGTGGTGGTCGTCGCAGTAGAGGATGCGGCCGTCGGCGAGCACGACCTCGGCCCCGACGAGGTGGTCGGAGGTGACGCCGTACTTGCGTCCGAGGATCCCGAGGCCGCCGCCCAGGGTCAGCCCCGCCACCCCCACCGGCGGGCAGGTGCCGCCGGGGATGGTGAGGTCGTGGTCCTCCAGGGCCTCGTAAACCTCGCCCAGGCGCGCGCCGGCGCCCACCGTGGCCACCCCTTCGGCGACCGTCACCGACCGCATCGGCGTGACGTCCACGAGCAGGCCCCGGGTCGAGGAGTGGGCCGCGAAGCTGTGCCCGCCGGCGCGGGTCGCGAGCTCCAGGCCGTGCCGGCGAGCGAACAAGACCGCCTCTGCGGCGTCCTGGGGGCTGGCGCAGGACACGATGGCCGCCGGCCGGACGTCACGGACCCGGGCGTTGAACGCCGGAGGCGCTGCCTGGTAGCCCGGCGAGCCGGGGAGCACGACCTCCCCCTCGACCCTGCGCCGCAGCAACGCCCAGTCGGCCATCTCGGTCGCCCCTCGGTCCGGTGACGTAGCTGTCGCCCATGCCAGGATGGGCGATGGCGCGGCCATCTGCTGGACCGCTCACTGTAGGCCTCGCGTGAAGATCCCACCGCCGTTCCAACCTTCGGGTGTTGACGCCGCGCGGGCGACGGCCTGGGTGCGGTTGCCCCGCCTCAAGCTTGCTCAGAATGTGGCTCACGACCGAGTGCGCCTGGGCCGCCGCCCGCAGTAGTGACACCTACCTGGCCGCCCAGTACTGGCGGCTAGCCCGCCGCATTGGCAAGCAGGCAGCCATGGCCGTGGGCCACTCGATCCTGGTGATCGCCTGGTACCTGCTCACGAACGACTGCGACTACCGCGATCTTGGCGGCGACTTCTTCATCAGGCGCGACACTGACCGCGCCCGCCAACAAGCCGTCGCCCAACTCCAGGCCCTCGGCTACCACGTCACCCTTCAACCCGCCGCCCAACACCCGGGGGATTCAGGCTCTCTCTGAGGAGGGGCCGGGTGTCAAGGGATGAGGTGTCGGGCTGACCTGACGCCTGGGGGTGTGGAGTGGGTGCTCAACTTTGTATCGCCTCCTGGGTGGAGGAGCAGGTCGGGTGGGAGCGTCCGGCTGGCCCATCTCAGATTGGGGTCCTCAAGCGACCAGCGCCTTTGCGAGGGGCCTTGCCGGCAGGAATGGTTGTGGCGGGTGAGCAGGTACCAGCTGGCTCGGCGGGCTTGCGGGCGACATCGACCCGGGCGACCTTGGGCCGCGCTCCTTGCCCAGCCGACGCCGGGTCGCCTGGTAGTGGTCGCGGTAGCAGGGTGGCGGGCGGCGTGGGTGGCCGCCTCGATCAGCGTCCAGCGCAGGTAATTGGGGCCGTTGTTGGCCAGCGGGCCGCGATGGTCACGGTCGCCGGACTGATCGACCCGTGGGCACAGCCCGGTGGAGCCGCACCGCTTCTTGGGCGAAGGGAACCGGCCGATGTCGCCCACTTCGGCGGCGATCGTGTAGCCCAGCACCCACGCGATCCCCGGGGCCGTCATCAACAGTGGGACATAGGGTGGTCGGGGCCCAAGCGGCGCAGCTCCCGCTCGCAGCCGGCAACCCGCTGGTCCGGGTCGTCGATGAGCTGCACCGTGGGCGGCCAGCGTGCCCGCCCACGGTGCCGGCACCGCCAACCGGTCAAGCAGCCGGCGGCCACCGGCGCCGAACAGGTCGCTGGCCACACGGCTTGCCGAACGCCAGCAAGGTGGCGTGCACCCGGTTCTTGAGCGCGGTCTGGTGGCGGTGAAGGTGCAGCCGGAACCGGGCCCGTCCCGTTCGGCCCGCACCCCCGGGGTGGGCAGCCAGATCTCGGGACCAGGTCGCGGCGGGACAGCTCGGGGGAGCACCCAGGCGTCGATCCGGTCGGTCTTGCAGGCCAGCGGCGCCAGCCCCTTGACCTTCTGGGCGTCGGCGACCTGGACCTGCCAGCCGGCAAACTCGAGCTGGTCGTGGACGAACCAGGCGCCGTTCATCGACTTGACCGCCGCGGCTACAGGCCGACCGAGCTCCACGACCTGCCGGGCCAGGCCGCGCAGCCATCGGCATCGGGCGGAGCGGCGGTGACCAGCAGCGGCTGGCCTGCTTGGTTCATCACCTGCACGTCCAACCGATGGCGCGATCGATCCAACCCTGGGTACACCATGGCAACGGGCCTCCTCGTGGTCCTCCCGATGTGACAATCCGGAGATGCCACCGAGGAGGCCCCTCTTCATGGCATTCAGGAGAGCCATGCGCCCGGGGGCGCCGCTGATCCAACGCCGACAAGCTGGCACCAACCGCCTTCATGCAGCCGCGGGAGTAGCCGGCGCCTAGGTGACGTGCCTGCTGTCAAGCGGCAGCGCGGAAGCGGATTCGGGCCTGGCTGGCCACGGCGGCGACCCGCTCAGGGCCCAGCACCGCCGGGAGCTGGCGAAGCATGCTGGGCAGCCGCCGGGCCGCCACGACTGGGACACCGTTCATGACCACCTTGCCCCAGGGGATCTGGGCGCCGTGGACGGCCACGATCGGCACCACCACCACGTCAGGGTCGGTCAGGACCTGGGCGGCCTGGTCGGCCTCGAAGTCCACCGCCTGCAGGGTGGGGGCGAGGGGGTAGCGACCATGCCACAGCCGCCCAGACGGATCCAGCTGGAGCCGGCCCCGATACTGCTTGGAGTCGATCACCAACACCCCACCAGGGCCGATCACCAAGTGGTCAATGTTAGCCCGGCTCCGCGGGACGGCCAGGTCGTGCAGGACCGCCCACCCGTACCGCTCCAGCGAAGCCAAGAGGCGGGCGGTGCGCCGCTCCCCCTCCGCCCCACGCCGCCAGCTGACGGCGCCGGGGCTGGGCCGAAACCGCAACCCCCAACCAGCCACCACGGCCGCCACCGCGCCGAGGACCAGCCCAAGCCGGGGCGCCAGCAGGCTGCCAAGGACTCCCCCACCGACACCGATCCCGAGGATGGCGGCGACTCGCCAGGGCAGGGAACGGATCCAGGCGGCCCACTCGGCCGCTCGCAGCCGCCGCCAGGTCGCTTGGGCGGAGCCGCCCGGTCGGCCCACGCTGGCCCGCACCCGCACCGCGATCACTGACCGATCCGCACCGGTGCCGGCGAGGAGTTCGTCGGGCTCCTCGCTGTTGAGGTGGGCGAGGATGGCCTGCAGGTCCGCCTGGGTTAGGGGTTGAACCGAGCCGCTGGGCCGGTCATCGTCATCGTGGAAGGGCCACGGTCGTGAACTGGCCATCGGGCTGCTCCCTTCTGCTGGTGTTAGCTGGCGGCCCGCTCGGGCCACGCCGGCCACGCTGCTCACAAGCTCGCGGCTGGTTGGTGCGCTCGCTGGTCGGCTGGCGCTGGTAGGTGTGGTCGGCGGCGCGCTGCTTGGCCTGGACTCGGTCGATGGCCGTGCGGACCTGCTGCCGGTCGGCCCGCTGGGTGGGGTCATGGGGCTCGGGGCCGAGCGCCCGCACCGGATCGGTAATGCCATAGGTGTGTCGGTGGTGCTCGATCTCGGCCGCGGCGTGGCGCCAGACCCGCCGGCCCCGGGTCGACGCCGGCACCGGGCCCAGCGCCTCCAGGACATAGCCGGGGCGGTCAGCTTCGACCGCCACGCCGGTGGCCCGCCGCTGCCAGGCCAAGGTCCGCACCACCTGCCGATACTGCGGACCCAGATCCGTATTGGCTTCCAGCCACCCCTGGCGGCGTTGCTGGTATTGGCGCAGCTCCCGTTCCTGATCATGCGCTCGGTTGGCCTGTTGGGTGCTTACTGCCAGCGCACCCGGGATCTGGGCCGGTTGGTCGTTGCTGCGCCGTAACCAGCGAAGCATGGTCGCGGGCTGGCGACTGGGGGACGGCTGGTAGGCGGCAAGGGCCTGCTCAGCCTGCTGGCGGTGGACGGTGGCACGGACGAGTTCGCGGCCGCGGTCTCGGGGGGCCTGGTCGAGCTGGCGGCGGAGCCGGTCCCGCTCGGCCCGCAGCTCCGCCGTGGACAGCCGTTGGAGATCGGGGCTGGTGGGGGTGTCGATGGCCAGGGTCTGGCCGCCGGCCCGGGACAGGGCCTGAGCCAGCTGCAGATAGGCATCGGGCTGGTCGCGGTCAGGGAGGTCCAGCTCGCCGCCACCCTGGGGTTCGGGGCCGACCACCGCATACAGCCGGGTGTCCTGGCGGGCCCTCGACAGCTGCACATACAGCCAGTTCACGTCCTCGCTGCCGGTGAGCCGGACCAGGGCCCGGCCCCGGGTCAGGCCCTGGGCGCGGTGGCCGGTGGTGGCATAGGCCAGATCCACCCGACGGTTCCGTTCACTGGTGCCGCGGCCGTCCAGATAGGAGCGGGGCAGGATGACCTCGCGGCTGTCGGGGCCGCCCAGACGCATGGTCAGGGTGCGGGCCTGAGGGTCGAGGGCGGTGACCACCCCGCGGCTGCCATTAGCCACCCCCAACTCCCTGATGGCGTTGTGGCCGCAGACGACCCGGTCCCCTACGGCCAGCTGCCGGTCCTCGACCTGGAGGCGCTCGTGGCCGAGGCGGCCGCGGATAGCGAGGAGTTCTTGGCAGGCGGTGTTGAGCCGGTCGACCTCGGCCCGGCGGGCGGCCAACACGATAACCTCCTGGGCCGGGTCCTGTTCGGCCTGCTGGTAGGCGGTCCACCAGTCCTGGAGCAGGGCCAGGGTGGCGGCGGGCTTGGAGTCGGCGGCCACCACCCGGTCATGGGCCCGGTAGGCGGCCACCGCCTCCTCGACCAGCCCGGAACGGACCAGCTCAAGGGCTTCGCGTTCCCAGGCCTGCTGCTGGCGGCGGTTCTCCGCGAGCTCGGAGGCGCCGAGGCGGAGCCGCAGGGCGCGGAAGCCGCCGCCGGCATCGATCGCCGCCAGCTGCCGGTCATCGCCGACCAGGACTACCTTGGCCTGCGCCTGCTGGGCGTGCTCGAGCAGCCGGGCCAGCTTGCGGGAGCCGAGCATGCCGGCCTCATCGATCACGAGGACCGTCCGGGCGTCCAGCTGCTCGCGGCCATCGTCCAAGTCGCCCAGGAGCCGGTCGCAGGTGGCCACGTCCTCGAACCCCTCGCCCTGCAGGCTCATGGTCGCGATCCCGGTGGGCGCTGTGGCGAGGAGTCGGTAGCCGTCCAGCTGCCAGGCATGGCGGGCGATCCCGAGGGCGAAGGTCTTGCCGGTCCCGGCCCGCCCCAC
>Ga0114129_10006503_pt1 | contig 16577 bp, 15 predicted proteins | sample RhiMetdeltSRZDD1_FD_80071 | JGI IMG/M metagenome (GOLD analysis project Ga0114129, IMG submission 80071) | Populus rhizosphere microbial communities from Tennessee, USA - Rhizosphere MetaG P. deltoides SRZDD1 (version 2) (version 2) | ecosystem: Host-associated > Plants > Roots > Rhizosphere >... | reverse complement strand
CGATCCAGGTTCCACGGGTTGCCGGTCCGCCCGAACAGCGGATTGTCCGTCTGCCAGTCGCCGGCGTTCGGCGGGACGTTCGTCTTGCCCATGATGACGGCGCCGGCCGCCCGGACGCTGGCGACGAGCCGCGCGTCATGCTCGGGGTGCGTCTGTGCACGCTCTGGGACGCCGCAGGTCGTCGGGAGCCCCTGGACGTCGATGGCGCGTCCTAGATCGTCAGCGGCAGCCCGAGCAGGGCGCCGTCCTCGCCACGCGCTCGGGCGGAGTCGGCGGCGATGGCGGCCTCGCGCGCCCGGTCGTAGTCCTTGACGACGATGGCATTGATCGGGCCATTGAGCCGCTCGATTCGGTCCAGGTGCAGCTCCAGCAGCTCGACCGCCGACACCTCGTGAGCGCGTAGCGCCCGCAGCATCGCCGTTGCCGAGCTGAACCCATCGACGTACGCGCTCATCGGTCTGACCTCCCGGCACCCTGACCGGGGACATGGTAGCTGAGGATTACGGCGTCGGGGCGTCCGGACGGAGCAGCCCGTGCTCCTTCAGGTCGCCCCAGAGGTCGCGCGGGATCTCGACCCGCATCCAGTCCAGGTTCCCCTTGACCTGCTCCGGCGCGTTCGGCCCCGGGATCACCGACGAGACGGCCGGGTGCCCGAACGGGAACTGCAATGCCGCCGCGCCGAGCGGAACGTCGTGCTGCTGGCAGATCTCCTGGATGCGGCGGGCCTTCTCCAGGATCTCGGGCGTGGCCGGCTGGTATCCGTACGTCGCGCCGGGCACCGGACCGATCGCCAGGATGCCGGAGGCGAACACTGCCCCGATCACGATCGTCGCCCCGCGTGACTGCACCAGCGGCAGCTCGGCGTCGAGCGCGTCCTGGCTCAGCAGCGTGTACGGCATCGCCACCAGGAAGAAGTCGAGGTCAAACCGCTCCAGGAAACGCGGGATCATCCCGGTCACGTTGATCCCGGCGCCGATCGCGCCGATCTCGCCGCGCTCCTTCAGCTCCCGCAGCGCCCTGTAGCCGCCGCCGGCGTCCAGCTCATCAATGCGGGCCTGCACGCCTGCCTCGGTGCCGTGGTAACCGTGGTCCAGGTCGTGGATCAGCAGGGCGTCGATCCGGTTGATGCCCATCCGGGTCAGGCTGTCCTCGTACGAGCGCATGACGCCGTCGTAGGTGTAGTCGAACCGGACCACGAACGGCAGGCCGTGCGTCCAGCGCGTCTGCTGGAAAGTCGCCGGATCGGCCGGCCGATCGAGGATCCGGCCGATCTTGGTAGAAAGGACGTACGAGTCGCGTGGTTTGAGGCCGAGTACGTTGCCGTACCTGCGCTCGCTCTTGCCGGTCCCGTACCAGGGCGCGGTGTCGAAGAAGCCGATTCCGGCCCCGTACGCCACTTCGATGGTCGTCGCGGAACGGCTCTCGTCGATCCGCTCGCGGATGTCGCCGAGCGTCGCGCCGCCGAAGCCGAGGCACGTCACCTGCACGTTCGTCTGCCCGAGTTGTCGCCGAGCGAGGGGATCCATCACGCGCACCTCTGAGGTCTCAGCCGGGTGTCACCGAACGATCATACCGTGCCGCCAAGAACACACTTCTACCGTGTCGCCGGCAACACACGATCGGCCGTCGATGCCGTATAGTTCACTCAGAATGAATGAATTGACAGACACGAAGGATCTCGGCGCGTTCGCCCGCACCGTCGCCCGGCCGGCACCAGCCGGCTACCATGAGCTCCCCCGAAAACGTCTGATCATGACGATCGCCGGGCTGATGGTGACGCTCATGCTGTCGGCGCTCGACCAGACGATCGTCGGCACGGCGATGCCGCGGATCGTCGCCGAGCTTCAGGGCTTCGATCATTACGCCTGGGTGACCACGGCGTACCTGCTCAGCAGCACCGCCGTGGTGCCGATCGTCGGCAAGCTCTCCGATATCTACGGACGGAAGCTGTTCCTGATCGGCGGCACGGCGCTTTTCGTGCTGGCGTCGGCGCTCTGCGGGCTGGCCCAGGACCTGACTCAGTTGATCGCCTTCCGTGGCCTCCAGGGCGTCGGCGCGGGCGTCTTGATGTCGATGGTGTTCACCACCGTCTCGTCGATCTTCCCGCCGGCCAATCGCGGACGGATCCAGGGTGTGTTTACCAGCGTCTTCGGGTTCGCCAGCATCGTCGGCCCGTTGGTTGGCGGCTACCTGACGGACGCGCTGAGCTGGCGCTGGGTCTTTTACGTCAACCTGCCGCTCGGGCTGATCGCGCTGGCCGTGCTCTGGTTCGGCTTCCCGAACATCCGCCCGGCCCGCACGGACCGCCCGATCGACGTCCTGGGAGCGGTGACGCTGGTGGCCGGCGTGGTGCCGCTGCTGTTGGCGCTCTCCTGGGGCGGCGGCGAGTATCCGTGGGACTCGGCTCCGATCGTCGGACTGCTGGCGTTCGCAGCGGTGATGATCGGCCTGTTTCTGTGGGTCGAGTCGCGCGCACCAGAGCCGATCATCCCGCTCTCCCTGTTCCAGAATCCGATCATCGCCGTCGCTACCCTGGCGATGCTTTGCGTGACGATGGGGATGTTCGGGACGATCCTGTTCGTGCCGCTGTTCATCCAGGGCGTGATCGGGACCAGCGCCACCGAGAGCGGCACCGTGATGATGCCGATGATGCTGACGATCATCGTCGGCAGCACGGTCGGCGGCCAGCTGATCAGCCGCACCGGGCGGTACAGGCTGGTCGCCCTCTTCGGGCTGAGCACGGCGTCGCTCGGGATGTTCCTGCTGAGCACGATGGGGCCGGACGCCTCGTACCTGACCGTCGTCCGCAACATGATGATCGTCGGCCTCGGGCTCGGCCCGACGATGCCGGTCTTCACGCTCGCCGCCCAGAACGCCGTCAGCTTCAGCCAGCTCGGCGTGGTCACCTCGGTCACGCAGTTCGCGCGGTCGATCGGCGGGACGCTCGGCGCGGCACTGTTCGGCAGCGTGCTGGTGAATCGGTTCGGGTCGTCGCTCCAGGATGCGCTCCCGCCGGCTGCCGCGGTCGTCATCCCGGCCGAGCAGCTCGCCCGGATCCAGAATCCCCAGGTGCTGCTCAATCCACAGATCTCGGCTAGCATCCAGGAAGGGCTGCGCGCGGCTGGCCCCCAGGCGGCGCAGACGTACGACACGTTGATCGCGGCGATCCGGACGGCGCTCGCCACATCCCTCCACGAGACGTTCCTGTCAGGCGCGGTGATCGTCGCCGTGGCGGCAGTCGTGGTCCTGTTCCTCCAGGAGATCCCGCTCCGCAAGAGCTTCGCCGATGCGCCCGGTGCCGGTGCATCAGGATCGGCCGACCGTGGAGCCGGGCCGATCGCGCCGATGGCCGCCTCGGCCTCGACGGACGGCAGCCCGGTGGTCTAGCGCGGGAACAGGCGACGCGTCGGCGGCTTGATGGTATCGTCAGCCTGAGGCGACGAAGCCCTGCTCAGGGCCCACGCGCTGGCGCGTGGCGCGGGCGGAGAGCTTGCGCAATGGAGGCAGCCAATGGCCGGGACACCCACGTTCGGACGGTACGCCGAGATCCCGTACGACGAGATGACGCCCGAGCAGCAGCAGGCGTACCACACGATGGTTGAGACGCGCGGCCGGCTGCCCGGCCCGAACAAGATCTACATCCACAACCCGAAGCTGGCGAACGTGATGGGGCCGCTCGGGGCGTACTTCCGGACCGGCTACTCGCTGAGCGAGCGCGAACGGGAGATCGCCGTCGTGATCATCTGCGCGAGGTTCCACTCGGCCTACCCCACAAACGCCCACGAGCGCGCCGCCAGGAATGCCGGACTGCCGGCCGACAAGGTCGAGGCGATGCTGTCGGGCCTTCCGACCTCGTTCTCCGACACCCGCGAGCAGGTCGTCTACGAGATGGCGACCTGCCTCGCCAACGCCCGTTGGGTCTCGAGGGGGCTGTACGAGCGCGCCGTCGAGGCGCTCGGCCATGAAGGGATCACGGACGTGATCACGCTGATGGGCTTCTACAGCAGCGTGGCGATGACGCTCGCCTTCTACGACGTCCCGTCTGATGCACCCGGCCTGGAACGATAAGCTCGGCCAGCAGATGGTCGGCAGTGTCCAGTAGACTCCCCCACGCCGGGACGCGAAACGGCGTGGGGGTACGGGATGGCGGCATCGGGCGTGGAGATCTTCACCGCGCGGCGGATCATCGCGCTGGCTGATGCCGAGCCGGAGGCGTTCGCCGTCCTCGGCGAGCGGATCGTCGCTACCGGGGCTCTTGCCGAACTGCGCGCGCGCTTCTCCGACGCGACCGTCACCGATCTTGGCGACGGCGTGATCGTGCCGGGCTTCAACGATGCCCACATCCACCCGTCGATCGTCGCCGAAGACCTGCTCAACCTGGACGTCTCGTCAGGCGTCGTCGGGTCGCTCTCAGAGTTGACCCGCAGGGTGCTCGACCAGGCGCTAGCCACGCCGCCCGGCACCTGGATCCGCGCCAGCCGGTACGACGACGCCAAGATGGCGGAGGGTCGGGTGCTAACCCGCTGGGACCTGGACGAGGTCGCTCCCGACCACCCGGTCATGGTGGTCCAGGTTGCCGGTCACTGGGCCGTGGTCAACTCGAAAGCACTCGAGCTCGGTGGGCTCAACGACACGGCCGTGGCCCCGCCCGGCGGCGAGTACGGTCGAGACGGGAACGGACGGCTGAACGGCGTCCTCTACGAGCGCGCGCTGTTCAAGTTCGCCTACCCGGCCGTTTCAGACGGCGAGACGATCATGCCGGCCGCCAGCCTGGCGGACCGGCTGGGCGGTCTGGAGCGGGCGTTCGCCATGTTCCACGCAGCCGGGCTGACCTCGCTCGGCGACGCGCTGGTCGGCCCGCGCGACGTAGCGCTCTACCAGGAGGCCGAGCGGCGCGGCATCCTGAGCGCCCGGATCAACATGCTGCTCTCGTACGACGCCTTTCGGGATTTCGACCGGCTCGAGCTGCGCACCGGGTTTGGGAGCGATCGGCTGCGGATTGGCGGCGTCAAAGCGTTCGTGGACGGGGCGATCGGCGGCCGGACCTGCTTGCTGGAGCAGCCGTTCCAGGACTCCGACTACCACGGGATGCAAACCACCTCGACCGAGCAGCTCGCCGAGCTGGTGCGGTCCGTTCACAACGCCGGCAGCCGGCTGGCCGTCCACGCCAACGGCGACCGCGCGATCTCGCTGCTGCTCGACCAGATCGAGGCCGCGGACGCCGCGAACCCCCGCCCAGATGCCCACCACCGGATCGAGCACTGCACCGTCATCACCGAGGAGATCCTGCAGCGGATGGGGAAGCTCGGGATGATCGGGGTGCCGTTCGGCAGCTACGTCCAGTACCACGGCGGCAACCTGCTCAAGTGGTACGGCGCCGAGCGGGCCGAGCGGATGTTCGCGCATCGTTCGTTCCTGGACCTGGGCGTGGCCGTGGCCGGATCGTCGGACTACCCGTGCGGGCCGTTCGAGCCGCTGCTGGCGATGCAGAGCTGTGTCACCCGGCAGGGCTGGGACGGCGCCTCGATCGGCCCGAGCCAGCGGATCACGCCGCTCGAAGCGCTGGCGCTCTACACCACTGGCGGCGCCTACGCCTCCGGCGAGCAAGCCTACAAGGGCCGGCTGGCGCCTGGCTTCCTGGCCGACTTCGTCGTCCTCGGCGCCGACCCGACCACCGTCCCCCACGACGAGATCGCCGCCATCCCCGTCCGGGCAACTTACGTCGCCGGCCAGCGCGTCTGGCCGGCATGAGCGCAAACGGCGCCACTGTCGCCGGCGGTCCGGTGCTGTACGACAGGTGTGATTTTGCGGTCGCCCCGAGGCGACGGCGACCGGCCATGATAGTGACGGCACCCTCGCGACCGTGGACGTCGACGTGACGATCTCTCCCCCACCGGGCGCGCCCGCCGTGTCGGTGGCGCGCCCGCCGTCAGCAGCGCGCCGCGCGGCCTCCGACGAGATGGCAGCCGCTCGTGGCGTCCGCCCGGCGGCCCTCCGGATCTTCGGCAACCCGTACGCGGTCTTGACGATCGTCCTGGCGGCGGTGATGGCGCCGGCCTGGCTCACTACGAGCCTGCTGGTGGTGGGCGGCGACGTCCACGTCATTCACTATCCCTGGTTCGTGCTCTGGCGCGACGCGCTCGCGGCCGGCGAGTTCCCGTTCTGGAACCCGTACAGCTTCAGCGGCATCCCGGCCTTCGCGACGCTCCAGGCCGGCTACGGCTACCCGCTGCACTGGCTGCTGACCCCCCTCGCGCCGATCCTGGCGATCAACTGGCTGATCGGATTGCACGTGTTGATCGCCGGACTCGGCACGGCCTGGACAGCTGGCCGTCTCGGTGCGACGCGGGAAGGCCAGGTGCTGGCCGGCCTCGCCTACGCGCTTGGCAGCGCTACGGTCGCGCGGATGTGGGCCGGGCACCTGAGCTTCCTGGAGGCGAACGCCTGGCTGCCACTCGCAACCGGCCTCGCGATCGACATCAGCGGCCGGCGACGAGTCGTGCTCCTGGCGCTGGTCGTGGCGCTGATGACGCTGGCCGGGCAGCCGGAGATCGTGATCTTCTCGCTCTGGTGGCTGCCGCTCTGGGCCGGTTTCGCTGCCTTGCAGTCAGGGCGTCGTGAAGCCGTCCTGGCGGTGAGTCGGGTGGCCGTCGCCATGCTGCTCGGCGGCGGGCTGGCCGCGTTCCAGATGCTGCCGGTCCTTGAGGTGCTCGGCATCTCGAACCGGCAAGCCCGGATGGAGTGGGACTTCCGTACGGCCGCCTCGTTGCCGCCGTGGCATCTGCTGGAGCTGTTGGGGCCGCTCAGCTTCGGCGACCCGCGCGTCGGCTACTGGCCCGGCCCGCACTACGAGTGGCACGAGCGCCTGCTGTACGTCGGCATCGTGCCGCTGCTGGCAGCCGGGTTCCTGGCGGGCAGCTGGCGCTGGCTCTGTTGGGGGGCTGCCGTCGTCGCCGTCGCGTTCGCGTTCGGCGGCTACGCGCCGTGGTACCCGCTGGTCGAGCTCCTGCCCGGCTACGCCGACCTGCGGATCCCGAGCAAGCATCTGGTGCTGGCGGCGCTGGCGCTGGCGCTGGCGGCCGGCCTCGGACTGGAGCGCCTCCACGGCAAGCGGGCGGCCGGCGCCACGATCGTGCTCGCTGCGGTGGTCGCCGTGCTCGGCTCGACGATGGACCTCTGGGTGCCGGCGCTCGCCGCGCTGACCGGTGGCAGCGAGTTGCTGACGTCGCAGGCTCGCCGAGCACTCGCCGGCAGCACCAGCGCCGGGGTGCTGGTAGCCGTGATCGTCCTGGTCCTGGCGGCGATCGCGATGCGCCTGCCGCCGAAGCTGCCGCGGCGCGCGATCCTGGTGGCGCTGGCTGCGGTCGAGCTGATCCTGGTGCTCCAGCCGTTCCGTCTGCGCCCGGCCGATCCGGCCCAGATCGTCGCCGAGAGCGCGGTGCTCCGGTCGTACCGGCGCGCCGCGCTGATCGGCGAGGGTGCCCCAGTCCTGGCGAACTACGGTCCGGTCACCCGCGTCCAGCAGCCGGGCGGCTACGTCTCGCTGTTCAGCGGCGAGTACATGACGCTGGTCACCGGGCGCTCGAACGCAAAGGTCGAGATCGAGCTCCAGCGGGACGCCGTGCCGTTCTTGTATCTGCTCGGCTACGAGGCGGTGATCGACCGCCGGGGCGGGCGGGACTCGGTGCTGGAGCTGTCGGCGCCACGAGCCTGGGTCGCGCGCTGCAGCTGGCCGGGCGGCGCCCGCGAGGTCCGCGAGTCGAGTTTCCCACGCCAGGAGTGCGTCACCCGCCGAACCGCATCCGTCCGCGAGGCACCCGTCGATCCTGGCCCGGCCCGGATCGTGGCCGAGGGCAACAACTGGCTGACCGTCGAGGTCGAAGGCCCCGGCTGGCTGGTGACGACTCGGCCCTGGTACCCGGGCTGGTCGGCTCAGGCCGGTGGCGCAGTGCTGCCCGTCGAGCCGGTCGACGGTGCGCTGGTTGGCGTGGCGCTTCCCGCCGGGCAGCACACGGTGACGATCGGCTATCGTCCGGCCGGCCTCGACTTCGGCCTGGGCATCTCCGGGCTGGCCGCGCTGGCCCTGGCGGCGCTCTGGTTGCTCAGCCGCCCCGACGTTTCACCGTGCGTCGTGAATCCCAGACGGACCTGGCAACTTGAATTCCTTCGCGCATTCAGGCTCGGGCAGAAGAACTGACTGACGTGAGCCGGCTTTCACCGAAGATATCAGGATCGCCGCGTGCCAGCGCCAAGGTCACGCGCTGAAGCCAATCGACGACCTCATCCCACAGCAAGATCCCCACATTTGATGCGGGTGGGGTCGTGAGATCCGCCTGCTCGATGTTGGCACGCATCGCCCTCAGATACTTGCGAGCCTCGACGTCGCGGACGACTGGCGGCATCGAATCCACTCGGGCGAGCAGGCGGTAGCCTCCAAGGAGCACCCGAATGAGCGGTGCCCAGCGAGGTGTCCAGCTGGGTCGGCTCCCAACGAACGCGAGCAGTTCATCCCGGCGCGCAACCTTGAATTGCCGACGACCGTGAAGTGCAGTCCAGGTGACCAGGCCGGCGAGGCGAAGACTCTCGATTTCATGCTCCACGGCTCGTTTCGTGAACGCGGCATCATCTGCCAACTCTGCTGCCGAGAACGCACGGTCAGGATTCGACGCGAGCACGCGGATGATCTCAGCTCGCGCCCCCGTTCCGAAGAGCGCGCGCTGTCGCAGGCCGAATAGGGCCGCACGGCCAAGGCTGTCGAGCCGCGATCGGCCGGTCGGCTCGTAAGGGCGGGGCCTATCTTCCCCAGGCCAGTTTACTCGCACGTGCGCCCGTACCGTGGCTGAATACTCGCCAAACGCCGATCTGGTCTCTGAATCGCCGAGGCTCAGGAGCGTTTTGAGTCGAGCCGCGGCGACTAGGCGTGCGTAGCGAATACACCAATCAGTCGACTCGTCTCGGAGCCGTGGATCGACGTCTGCCAGCGCGGCCGTGAGAATGATCAGCGGCTCCAGGTCGACATTCCAATCTGAGTGATGGCGGAACACCCCTGATACGCCGAGCTCTGTCCACAAGCTCCATGCTAGCTCCGCCAGTGTCTGCTCAATCGCCGCACTAGATGTGATCGGCGCCATCTTCGACTCCAAAGTAGTGAAGCGCCTTGACGAGCTCCTCGCGAAACGGATCGGACGGATCATGCTGACGCGTCCACCGGGCGGCTGCCAGAAGCTCATCTCGCGTCGGCGACAGGAGACGGAGGTCAGCCACGTGCTTGCTGCGCGGACCCTGATCTACACTGGCGTACAGCTTGAGATGAATCTGATCCAGGCGGCTTGCGACATGAAGCACGAGCGAGCCGTATCCGCGACGAACGGCCCGCTCCGCGAAGCCGTCCGGGAGCCCGAGCCTCAACAGGTCGGTAGGACCGGAGTTGAGCCATCGCTCTCCCAGTCCGAGCGCATCGCCGACATCGCGAACGGCTTCGACGAGTGCATCCGGCAGCGGCTCCGCGGTCGCATACCGACCATTCTGAACGAGAGCGACCACGTCGAGATCGTTCGTCGCCCGCGTGGTCAGACCGAGGAGTAGTAAGCTACTCCCGCCGACAGATGCGATCTCGTATGCGTGTCCGCGCGCTTCGAGCACGGCCCCGAGCGCATCCAGAGCACTGTCCATCCCAGCCGAATCGAAGGTCATGTGCGAAGTTTACCTTCCCGAAGTGCGAAAGTAAACTTCTCGATCGACACTCGGCGACACCGGCGCCAGCTGGTGTCCGGAACATCCGGTTTATGGAGCGTCACCTTGCCACGTCTCAGCGTCTTCCTGGTCCCGCCGGAGCATCCGTTCTATCAGGTCACGACCGGCATTCTGGGATCCGACGTCTGGCAGCGTCGTCAGATACGCTCGTCGCTGGCTGACCGACCTGTTCGCCGACGAGCGGACGCGCACGCTCCTGGTGACAGACGTGCACCTCGTCCAGCGCATTGCCGATGATTCGTGCGCCGTCGTGGCCTCCTTTCCCCTGACCGGTGCTGACTGAGCGCCGTCCGTGGACTTCAGTCCACGGCCCCGGTTACGTGGCGCGAGCCCACCGCCCACCGCGCAGAGCCACCCTGAAGTCCGGCGTGGTCGCCTCTCATTGACGAGACGTCAGTCAAACGCTACACTATTCCAGTATCGAATAGTGCGGCGCCCGTTCAGGGCACACGGCCTGCGCAGCCCGGCGCTGAGGCTCGCGCGCTCCGGTGCGGGCTATCACCTGCAAGGTCAGAGGGAACAACCATGGAGCTCAGCGCGCGCAACCAGCTACCAGGCACGGTCACGTCGATCAAGCTCGGCGGCGTGATGGCGGAGGTGGTCATCGACGTGAACGGCATGGAGGTGGTCGCGGCGATCACCCGCACCTCGGCCGAATCGCTCGGCTTACAGGTAGGCGATTAGGTCAAGGCCGTGATGAAGGCAACCGAGGTCATGGTCGCGAAGTGAGCCGCTGGACCACCGTTCGCCATTCCGGGAGCTTGCCGTGAGCGGCGCCCCGTCGGCGCCGGCCGGACTGTCGCTGGCGAGCACCATCGGCCCGATCGACGCCGGCATCGTGCCCGACGTGCGTGGCGAGGAGGCGGCGCGGTTCGTCGCATGGCTGCTGGGCGACGAGGCGCAGGCGCTGATCTCCGAGTTCGGCGTCGGAGAGTACGGGCAGTCGCTCTTCTTTCCGCGCGCGCCCGGCTGGTCCCGGACGCCGACGGCGCTCACCCCCCAGCAGGAGGACTCGTGAAGCTCACGCGCTCGTCGATCGGCCAGGCCGTGCTGGCGGCAACCGTGTCGCTGGTCGTGCTGGCGCCCGTCGTCCATCCGACACCCTCGGCGGCGGCAGCCCCCGTCCAGCAGACCCCGTTGACCGTCTTCGCCGCCGCCTCGCTGACCGACGCCTTCAAGGAGATCGGCCAGGCGTTCGAGGCCGAGAAGACGGTCCCGGTCACGTTCAACTTCGGCGCCTCCAGCCAGCTTCGGACCCAGCTCCAGCAGGGCGCCGTCGCCGACGTCTTCGCCTCGGCGGACCAGGCTCAGATGAACAACGCCAGGGGCGACGGCTCGATCGCCGGACCGGACGTAGCGTTCGTGCAGAACCGGCTGGTCGTCATCACGCCGAAGGAGAACCCGGGCAGGCTTCAGAGCGCCGCCGACGTCGCCAATCCAGGCATCCGCTTCGTAACGGCCGGCCCCGAGGTGCCGATCGGCGTCTACACCCAGAACATGTTCGACAAGATGAGCCAGATCGCGGCGTTCGGGAGCGACTTCAAGGATCGGGCGAACGCCAACGTCGTCTCGCGGGAGCCGAACGTCCGCCAGGTGGTGGCGAAGGTACAGCTTGGCGAAGCCGACGCTGCCGTGGTCTACCTCTCGGACGTCACGCCGCAGTCTGCTCCCGACCTGATGACGATCGCGATTCCGGACGACCTGAACACGCTAGCGACCTATCCGATCGCGCTGGTCGCCAACGGACCGCAAGCCGAGCTCGGGCAGGCGTTCATCGACATGGTGCTGTCGCCGGCCGGTCAGGGCGTGCTCAAGAAGTGGAACTTCTCGCCGGTCGGCCCGACGATGCTGGTGCCAGCCCCGATGTCCGATCGACTGGCGCTCGTACTCGCCACGAACCGCTAAGCACTTGTCCATAAGTTCGGCACGGTTCTCCCTTCGAGTAGGCGCACCAGAAGACTTATGCTCATGTGCTTAGCGCGACCGGGCGCCGAAGCGAAGGCCGTCCATCAAGAGCTGCAGGAGGCGCTGGGCTCGCGCGTTCCAGCCTTCGCCGTCTGGGATGAGCCAGACGCCGCCCATCGCCTGCAGGACATCCTCGGGCGCCATGTCCGCTCGCACCGTTCCGGCAGCGACCGCCGCGCCGAGCAGCGACGCGATCGCCGTGAGCAGCCGGTCGCGCGTGCTCGCGTACAGCTCGGCGTTCGAGGCGACGATCGATTGGAGCGCGGAGGACATCCCCCGCTTCGCCGCCGCGTACGTCACGAATCGACGCATCCACTCCTCGAGCGCGACGTCCGGCCGGTGAATGCGCAGCAGCTCGTCGGCGGCGCTGCAGAGCCGATCGATCTCCTGCCGATACACCGCCTCGACCAACGCATCCCGGGTCGGGAAGTGCCGGTAGAGCGTGCCGATGCCGACACCGGCCTGCTTCGCAACGGCCTCCAGGGGCACGGCCACGCCGGCCGATGCGAACAGTGTTGCCGCCGCGCCCACCAGCTTCTCGCGGTTGATTCGCGCATCAGTGCGCAACGGTCGACGTGATTGAGCGGCAGTCACGGCATCTTCGGCCAATTCTTGGTTAAGCGGAGGTAGCCTCCGTATACTCCTTACCGGAGCCGGCCTCCGCTTCGTCTCAAGTGTACTGCGTCTGGTGCTTCAGACGCCGCCTGGTCTGGCGACCGGCTCTCGACAACAGCATCGGAGGTGCGCTGATCGTGGCACCACTGTTCGGCCTGCACATGCCCAACTTCAGCCATCTGGACCTGCCGCCGGAGCGGCTGTTCGATCGCGTCGTCGAGTTGGCCCAGGCGGCCGAGGCAGCCGGCTTCGACCTCCTCACCGTCATGGATCACTTCTACCAGATCTCCATCGTCGGGCCAGCGACCGAGCCGATGCTCGAAGCGTATGCGACGCTCTCGGCGCTGGCGATGGCCACCAGCCGCATTCAGCTCGGGACGCTGGTCACCGGCGTGACCTATCGCAATCCGGCGCTGTTGGTCAAGACGGTCACCACGCTCGACACGATCTCGAAGGGGCGTGCCATCCTCGGGATCGGCGCCGCCTGGAACGATTCCGAGCACGCCGGCTACGGCTTTGAGTTCCCGCCGGTCCGCGAGCGGATGGATCGGCTGGGCGAGGCGCTGACGATCGCCCGGCTGATGTTTGCCGAGGACCGCCCGAGCTTCGAGGGCAAGCACTACCGCATCGACGGTGCTCTCAACGTCCCGCGCCCGATCCAGCAGGGCGGCCCGAAGGTCCTGGTCGGCGGCGCCGGCGAGCAGCGGACCCTACGCCTCGCCGCCCAACACGCCGACATCACCCACTGGTTCGTGACGTCACCCGAGGAGTTCACCCGCAAGAACGCCGTGCTGGAAGAGCACTGCCGAGCCGTCGGGCGCGCCCCCTCGACCATCGTCAGGACGATCGGCGCGCCGATCTGGCTCATCCGCGACGAGCAGGAGGCCCGCGAGGCCGCCGACCGCATCCCGCCGGCCCGCCGCGCGACGATGCGCCCGGCCGGCCCGGAGCAGGCCGCCGAGATCCTGCGCTCGTTCATGAACGTCGGCGCGCAGGGATTCACGTTCAACAACCCGAACCTCTCGACGCCGGAACTGCTCCAGGCGGCCGGCCAGGTGAAGGCGATGCTCGGCTGATTGGCGGCGCGACCGTAGTAAGGCTGACTACGCGAGTAAGGCTGACTACGCGGGCGGCACTCCCCAGGACACTGGCCGTCGCCCAGCCTCGACTCGCTGCACGTTGCGGCTGATCCGCTCGAAGACGTCGTGCCAGCCCCCGACGCCGCCGGCGTTGTGCGGCGTCAGCACCACGTTCTTGAGCGTCGGCAGCGGGTTGTCCGGCGGGAGCGGCTCGTACGAGAAAACGTCCAGGCCCGCCCCGGCGATCCTCTTGTCTTTCAACGCGTCGATCAGCGCCGCCTCGTCCGTGGTGTTCGCACGGCCGGTGTTGAGGAAGTAGGCGGTCGGCTTCATGAGGCCAAACTCACGGGCGCCGAACGTCTTCTCACTCTCCGTGGAGTACGGGACGAACGTCGCGACGAAGTCTGACTGACGAAGCAGGTCGTCCAGCGGCGCGTACTCGACGCCGTAGAACGCCTCCTGCTCCGGCGAAAGTCGGGTCCGCTTGTAGTACAGGATCTCCATGTCGAGCGGCGCCGCCAGGTGCGCGAGGCAGGCACCGGCCTCGCCGAACCCAATGATCCCGAGCGTCTTGTTGGCCGGCGTGTCGACGTTGGCGATGCGCGGCCAGTTCATCGCGAGCGGACGTTGATCGGCGAAAGTCGGCTCCATCCCGCTCTCGTTGACGCCCTCGATCGTCAGTTCGTGGCCGGGCAGGAGCTGGCGGCTGAGCGCGACCATGAACATCAGCGTGTGCATCGCGACGCGATTGAGCACGCCGTGCGGCCAGACCGCCACCTCCACGCCGCGATCGGCGGCGGCCTGGAGATCGCCGCCCCCACGAAAGTAGCCGATCCGCTGGACGAGCCGAAGATCGGGCAATCGGCTGACCAGGTCGCGGTCGAGCAGGCCGCTCCAGGTGATCAACACTTCGGTGTCGCCCGGGACGTCGGCAGGCTGGCCGTTAGCGTAGGCGATCTGATGATCGGCCAGGTAGCGTCCCGGAAACTCCTTGATCCGGTCCTCGAGCGGGTCCAGGAAGCAGACGTGCATGGCACTCCTCCGTGAGCCCATGATGTGCCCCGACGTGACGCACGTCAAGGGAGCACCGTGTCGCGGTGTACAGTGGGGGCGATGAGGCGAGCATGACGAGTGGGGCGACTCAGGTTCAGGCAGCCGCGGCTGGGGGGCGGACCCCGGTCAGCCTGCTCTGGCCGACTGGCGCGCCGAGGGCATCCGTCGCCGGGCCCGGGCTCACGGCCGATGCCGCTGCCGACCTGCAACTGGCGGGGCTCATCCGTGTCCTCGCCGACGGCCAGGGCCGCCCTGCGCGACGCGACAACCGTGAGCGGCTGGTCCGGCAGACGCTGAGCGAGCTGTGCACCGATCCGGCCGTGATCGCCTACCGGCAGGAGGTCGTCGCCGACCTCCTGCGCGACGCTTCGCTGCGGGAAGCCCTTGCAGTGACCCTGTCTGACCTGGAGGCGCTCTGGGAGACTGCGCCGCCGAACCGCTTCCAGCCGCCGGACGACGGCGCCGTCCAGCGGATCGCCCGCCAGCTCGGCGATCTCGAGCTGTTCGTGGACGTCGCCCGGCAACTGGAGCGCGCGCTCGGAACGAGCTCCGTGCGAGCCGCCGCGCTGGCGGCGCTGCGCGACTACGTCCAGGCCATCGTCAGCGATCCGGCCTTCCTGGCGCTGGAGGCCGAGCTGCCGGCACTGCGCTCCACCCTCTCCCAGGCCCGGAGCGTGACGGTCGGCATCAATCTCTCACCGGATCTGGTGCCGGAGTCCGCCACGATCCTCTCGCTCAGCGAGGAGCGGGTCGAAGGGTCGCGGACCCTGCTCGGGCGCCTGCTCGGCGGGCTCGACGCGGGCCGTGGCATCACCCCGCTCCAGCGCGCCGCCGGGTCGGCCGGCTTCGCCGGGCAGCCCAACCGGCTGACGCGCGACCTGAACAGGCTGCTGGAAGACATCGCCTCGCCAGTCGGGCGGGCGCTCGACCGGTACGCTTCGATGCCGATCGAGACGCTGGCCGCCATTGGGCCGGAGCTGTCGCTGCTGCTCAACGGCGCGCTGTTGGCCGAGCGGCTCGGCGAGTCCGGGCTGCCGATGTGTCGCGCCGAGATCCTGCCGATGGACGATCGCGTGACGGAGCTCTGCGACGGCTACGACGTCAGTCTAGCGCTCCAGCTCGATCGACCGGCTGGAACCGCGCGCGGTGGAGTTGACCGTGCGGGCGGATCGCCTGATGGTGTGGCGGGCATGGTCGCCAACGACATGACCTTTGACGACGTCCGTGGCCGGGTCTGGATCCTGACCGGCCCGAACGGCGCCGGCAAGACGACCTACACCCGCGCGGTCGGGCTGGCGCAGATCCTGTTTCAGGCGGGCCTGTACGTCCCGGCCCGAGTCGCGCGCATGAGCCCCGTCGACGCCATCTACACCCACTTCCCGAGCCACGAGCAGGCCCAGCCGGGGATGGGGCGTCTGGACGAGGAGGCGGAGCGGCTGGCCGGCATCTTCCAGCGGGCAACGTCCCGGAGCCTGGTCCTGCTCAACGAGGCGCTGGCCGGGACCGCCGCGAGCGAGGCTGAGGCTTTGGCCCGGGACGCAGTTCGCGGGCTTCGCCTCCTCGGCGCCCGGGCGGTCTACGTCACCCACCTGCACGATCTGGCGCTGGCCGTCGACGAGTTGAACGCGACGACGCCCGGCACGTCGCTCGTGGGGAGCCTGGTCGCCGACGCGGACGACGAGGAGGACACGGCGCTCGGCCCGAACCACCGGCGCACGTTCCGAGTCCATCCAGGCGTTCCGCGCGGGCGCAGCTACGCCTCAGACATCGCCCGACGGTACGGGATCAGCTATCGGCAACTGGCCGCGCTCTTGCAGGAACGCGGGATCACGGCGGCGCTCCCAACTGACGGTGCGACCGAGTCGACGGACGAGCGCGGGAGTCGCGGAGGAGGATGAGATGGCGCGGGTGAGCTGGCTGGGACTCGGCGCGATGGGCCTGCCGATGGCGCGTCGGCTGATCGAAGCATCACACGAGGTGGCGGCCTACGACCCGGTTCCGGCGTCGTTGGAGGCGCTCGCCGCGTCGGGCGGCCGGGCGGCCGCGTCGGCCTCCGACGCGTCCGCAAACGCGGAGCTGGTCGTCGTCACCGTTGCGACGCCGGAGCAGGCT
>Ga0114129_10006501_pt1 | contig 16578 bp, 13 predicted proteins | sample RhiMetdeltSRZDD1_FD_80071 | JGI IMG/M metagenome (GOLD analysis project Ga0114129, IMG submission 80071) | Populus rhizosphere microbial communities from Tennessee, USA - Rhizosphere MetaG P. deltoides SRZDD1 (version 2) (version 2) | ecosystem: Host-associated > Plants > Roots > Rhizosphere >... | reverse complement strand
GGCGGTTGACCTGGCGCGGCAACCTCTCGTTCGAGATGTGGATCGTAGTCGCCTGGGTGCTGTTTCTGTTGCTGGTAGTGATTCCGTGGATGGCCCGTCAGGGTCACGAGCGGCACGGCAACGCCACGCCGAGGCCGGCGTCCCAGCGGCCGTAAGGAAGAATTTCCTTCCGCTGGATCGAGGCGGGTGTAGGATCCGCAGTCAGAGTTCGATCGGCACCGCCCGCGCGCAACCGGTCGACATTCTTATCGCGTCCACTCGCTCGGACTGGAGGTCTCAGATGAAACGCATTGCGCCATTCCTCGCCGCCATCGCGATCGCGGCCACCGCGCTGGCGCAGCAGCGCGGCACGCCGCCGCCGCCCCCGCCGCCGCTCGAGCCGGGCGCGTCGCAGGCCGACGTCGACAAAGCGGTGCTCGCCGCGCCGGAGAACACGCGCGCCCAAGCCACGGTTGTCAAGTGGAAGCCCGACTTCACGTACACGACCCTCAGGAAGGGCACGAATCGAATGGTGTGCTACGACCGATCGGGCTTTCCGCTGCAGCAGCCGTTCTCGCTCGAGTGCACCAGCATCGCCAATCTTGACCGGGTCGCGCAGAACATGAAGGCCGAGGCGACCGGCGACCGCGCGAAGTCGGAAGCGATGCTCAACGAGCAGGAGAAGAACGGCACCCGGGTCAAGCCCGAGTTCGGGTCGGTGTGGTATCACCTGGCCGGGCCCGACCAGGCGCGCGCTCGACCGCATATGACCATCGCGGTCCCGTTCGCGACGTCGCAAACGCTCGGACTGCCCGACACCAACAAACAGGGTGGCGTGTGGATCATGAACGCGGGCACATCGACCGCGCATCTGATGGTGCCGGGAGAGTAAGCTCGAAGACCCTGCAGATTTTCGATTGGCGATTGTTGATTGTCGATTTAGTCGATTAATCCACAGATCAATCGCCAATCGAATATCGCCAAGTCGCAAATCTCGCCTACGGAAACGCGATATCGATCCCGGCCCATGCCGCGCGTGGGGCGCCCGGGCTCACGAATCGCCGGTCCCGAAACTCGTCGCCGAGCACGTTGTCGGCTTCGCCGAGAAGGCCGAACGTCGAGTACCTGGCCCCGAAGAGATTCGCGGCGTGCGCGGACAGCGAGACGTTCTTCGTGATCGGATAGCGTCCGCTGACGCTCGTGACGAACGACCCATCGATCGGATCGAGGAGATTCGCCTCGTCGCCGCGATAGAACTGGCTGGACATGTAGCCCAGCTCCGTCTCGAGCGATCCCTTGCCCGCTGCGATCGCCACCTGCCCTTTCCACTGATTGCGCGGCACGCCCGGTAGTTGCGCGCCGCGCGGCACGAAGATCTCGCCGTCGACCGCCCCGGGGTGATTGCGACTGCTGACGACGAGCGGCGTGTCGAATGTCGCGAGCAGATGCGTGAACGACGTGTTCCAGCGAACGCGGGATCCCGCCGTGCCATTCACCATCAGCTCGACGCCGCGCCGCAGCGTGTCGCCGATGTTCTCGAAGTGGCCCTCGTTGGTCAGCGATCCGCTGCTGATGAAGAGAATGTCGTCGCTGTTCTCGGTGCGGAACACCGCAGCGCTCCAGCCGGCGCCGCGCGATCGGCCGCGCACACCCCCTTCGAACGTCCGCGCGACCACCTGCTTCAGTGGTGGATCGGAAGTGAACGCGTTGGGCAGGCGGCACGGATCGTCGGGATCGGCGCAACTCAGCTCTGAAGGCGTTGGCACCCGCGACGCTTCGCTGTAGCTGCCGAAGACCGAGAACCGGCGCGAGAGCTCGAACGTGGCACCGCCGGAAGGATTGACGCGCGAAAAATCATGATCGCCGGTCAGATCGTCGCCGAGCTGGTCGCGCAGCGAAATCGCGCTGTGCGTGTAGCGCGCCGAACCCATCAACGTCAGCCGCGGAGTGATCGAGAAGAAATCCGCCGCGTGGAAACCAGCGTGGTTGGCGTTCGACCGGACGAGCACCGCCTGTGCCGCGTCGAACAGCCCGATTCCGGCCGTGCCTCGATCGGCCGTCAGGCGCGCGATTTCCGTATCCGCCTCGTATCGGGAATGTCCGATGTCGAGGCTGGCGCCGGCAAGGAAATGATTCTCACGCCCCGCGAGCGGAACGGTGATCGTCGTCTGGACTGCTCCACCCCACGCGCGCGTCCGCGTGAAGGAGGTGTGGTTGGTCGCATCGTAGCGGCCGCCGATCAGCGAAATCGGCCGGCCGAATTGATCCCTCAATGGCTGAACGTCGGCGGGATCGTCGCACAGGTAGTTTCTCAGGGCCGCCACGGCACATGGTGCGTAATTGGTGTCGTCACCGTTGAACGCCCTGACCGACGATGGCCGCACGAATGCCATGCCCTCGAACGTCACACGCTCGCTGGCCAGGTGCCGGCCGTTGACCGTGACGAGGCCGACTTTCGTTCGCGTGATGTCCGGATGCGTGAACACTGCCGACCGATCCTCGTCGAGGAGCTCGATGGGGGCGGGACCGTTGCCGATCAGGCGGTTCGCTCCACCTGTGACGCTGGCGCTGACGAACGTCTGAGCGCCGCGCCATTCGGCCTTGGCAAACAACTGCCGGAGTCGCGACGGCGAAAAATCGCGCCACCCGTCCTCGTTGAGCACACGCCCGGTGACGTAGTAACTCAGACGATCGGTGTGTCCGCCGCTCTCCACGTCCGCCCAGATCCGTCCGAACGACCCGCCGAGCAGGCGCACGGCGTGTCCGCGATGCGTGAACCCGCTCTTGGTTTCGATCGACAGCGCGCCGCCGAGCGCGTTGAGGCCGAACAGCGGGTTCGATCCCGGCATCAGGTTGACGCCGGCCACCGCCGTCGTCGGCAGCAGATCCCAGTTCACCGTGTCGCCGAACGGCTCGTTGATCCGCACGCCGTCCTGATACACGGCAATGCCCTGCGGCAGGCCGAGGAGCGGCGAGACCGCAAAGCCGCGGAACTGGATGTCCGGCTGAAACGGATTGCTTTGAACCTCGTTGCCGTGCACGCTGCCGAAGCCGCTGACGAGCACGTCGCCGATCTGCGCGCCCGGCCGCCCGGCGATGTCGGCCGCGGTTGTCACCTGCACGTTCGACGGAACCTTGACGATCGGCAGGCCGATGCCGTGAATCGGCGTCACGCCGACGACTTCTACAGAGTCGCGGTATTTCAGCGCATCGTCGATCGGCTCGACTGCCTGCGGCGGTTCTTTGGAACCCGGCGTCGCGGGCGGTTGCGCAAGAGCGGATGCGGACGTGAGCAACAGGAGCAGGGCGATCGCAACCGCCACCTGACTTTCCTGCCGCGCGCGCGCGAGCTTCAGCGCTTTCAACGCGCAAAAGTACCAGTAGCCCGGATCCAGCTCGCCGGGTCGCATCGCGAACCGCGGAGAATTCTGAATGTGATGGTGGTTGTTGTGGAGCGCCTCACCGCAGGTGAGCAGCGACCAGTGCTGTCCGGGAAGATTCCGGGAGTGATCCGGCGTCTCGAAATTGCGATATCCCCACCAGTGCCCGAGGCCGTTGATCACGCCGGCGGCGAAGAACGGGATCCACGCCATCTCGAACAGCCACATCGCGATGCCCCAGCTGCCGAAGATCCAGACGTTCGAGCCGAGCGTCAGCGTCGGACCGAGGAGGCTGAGCGGCGTGTAGACGCGCCGCTCGATCGCATCGTCCGGCGTTCCCTTGCCGTATTGCTCGATCACGGCCCGATCGTGAGCCGCGGTGTGATAGAGCGAGGTGCCGAAGAGGACGACGCGCCAGATGCCGAAGACGATCGGGCTGTGCGGATCCTCCGGCGTGTCGACATTGGCATGATGGCAGCGATGCACGGCCACCCATTCGCGCGTCGGCATCGCGGTGCGCACCCACAGCCAGAAGCGCATGAGGTGAGCGACGAGCGGATGGAAGCTGATGCTGCGGTGAGTCTGGGCGCGGTGGAGGTACAGCGTCACACACGCCGACGTCACGTGCGTGTCGGCGAGCGTGATGAGCGCGTAGCTCCAGAGCGGCAGCCGCGGGAGGAGCGCGTGCGCGTTGATCCAGGAGCCCAGTGCCGCGAGGCTGTCAAGGACCGCCGTCACGAGATTTCAGAGACGTCGGGCAGCGGGCGCTCCCGCTGCCGCTGCCGCTGCGGCGCGTGCACCAAGCTCCCGGTCGAGGTCGAGCAGCGATCCGGGATCATCGCCAACCAGCCGGAACCGCGCCACCCATTCCCGAGCGGTCTTTTCCTCCTCGACCTGCTCGGTCAGAAACCACTGCAGCTCGGTCATCTCGGCGAAGGCTTTTGACTTGAATGCCAGTTCGTAGAGCGAGTTGATCTGCTCGGTGACCGCCTGCTCCTGCTTGAGCGCGGTCTCGAACACTTCACCGAACGACTCGAACTCGCGCGCCGGCTGCTGGATCGTCGTCAGCTCGACGACGCCGTTGCGCGCGAGGACGAAGTCGAACAGCTTCATGCCGTGCTGGTACTCTTCGACGCTCTGCGCCTTGAGCCACCGCGCCGCGCCGGTGAACTTCTCGCGCTCACAAAACGCGGCCATGCCGAGGTACGAGTACCACGCCGAGAATTCGGAATTGATCTGTACGTTAATCGCGCGAAGCACGTCGGCGTTCATCGAAACGGTCTCCTTGAGGGTCGGGAGCGTCCCCGACGGTCTGGTCATTGTGCCCGATATCGCCGCGAAGACCAACCGGGCCGTAGGCCCGGTTCAAAAGGCGACTCGCAGGGCGAACTGCAAGGTTCGCGGGTCGCCAACGGCTGTGATCTGGTTGAAATTGGCCGCCGGGTTCGTTGGATACGAGCCCGATCCGAAACTCGTCGTCCGAGTGAGATTGTTCACACGATTGGACAGGTTGAACGCTTCGGCAAGGCCCTCCAACCGGATCCGATGGGCGATCCGGAACGCACGGCTCACCCGAAGATTCAGCGTGAAGAAATCGCTGCCGATTCCGGCGTTTCGCGGGATGAACGTGACGGCTCGCACATCGAAATTCGCCGCGGCCGTCCCGCCGTCCGCGAACGGCCGTCCGGTCGTCCCCTGGAGGCTCGCGACTCCCGAGGTGATGTTGAACGGCAGTGCCGAGTAGTACTGCAGCATGCTGCTGACCTGAAATCCGCGGGTGATGTGTTCCCGCGCGGTGGTGGCGGGCGCCATCGAGGTATTCACTGTGCCGTTGATCACAAGACGGTGCCGCTGGTCGTCGTCGGAGCGGCCCCAGTCCCTCATGATGTCCGTCGGATCGATGGGTGAGCTGAAGAAGGCCTCGCCGACGTTGTTCATCGACTTCGACAGCGTGTAGGTCAGTCGAACGCTCGCCCACGCCGCCGGCCGCTGCACGAACGAGACGTGCAGCCCGTGATAATTGGATTCGGCCGCCGACGAATACTGGCTGTTGTTGCGGTACGCCGCATTCGGCCGGCAGCCATTGTTCGTGGCCGCAGCCACGCACGTCGGCACGTTCTGGTTCACCGACATGAGCAGGTTCTGCCCGCGTATGTACTGGTACCCGACACTCACCGTGCGACCTGCGCCGAGCGAGCGCTCTGCTTCAAGGCTCGCCTGCTTCGAATAGGCGTTCTGCAGGTTCTTGTCCATCGTCGAGAAATCGACGAGCGTCGTCGTCAGCAGCCGCACCGGGAGAATGTTGGGGAACGTCGGAGCACCATCCTGCGTGGGAATGATTCCCGACACGTTTGGCTGATGCAGGTTGCTCAGGTCCGTCGTGTTACCCGCGGACAGGATCGCGTTGGCGACGGCCCGCAGCGGCACACGGTCGAAAAACAATCCGCCGCTGCCACGGATCACGAGATTGTGCGAGGCGGCCGGCGACCAGGCGAACCCGAGGCGCGGCGACACATTGCTGGTATCGGTATTGATGGTGTGCAGCAACTGAAGGTCGTAGCGGAGGCCAAGGTTCAGCGTCAGGGTTGAGCCGATCTTCCATTCATCCTGGCCGAATAGTCCGATGTTCGGACTGGTCTGCGAGACGACCGGGTCGCCGAACGTCTGGCTGAAGCCACTGTAATTGCCCGTGAGGAAGTTCGCGAGATTCTGAAACGTATAGCTCCCGCGGCTCGATCGCGGATACGTGATGGTGTCATCGTTGAACACGACGTCCACGCCGGCCCGCAGCGCATGCGCGCCCGCCTGGTGCGAGAGGTTGTCCACGAGCTGATACATCCTGTTCAGTCGTCTCGTGGGACTGCCGGACAGCGTGCCGAACGACGCCACGTTGGCAATACTCACCGCCGGTCCGATCGGATCGGTCGGAGGAGCCTTCAAGTCGCCGTATGCGAACTGGGCCCTGGTTTCGTTGACGGTCCTCGACGAGATCGTCCACGTGTTTCCGAAGGCGATGGAATGATCCACGTTGTCCAGGCCCGCGGATGCGGTTGGAGCGTTCACGGCACCGGCGCCGCGCGAGTTATCCGATGTGACGTGATACAGACTGTATCTGACAGTCAGTTGATCGGATCCGCCGACTTGATGATCGATCTTGCCGAGAACGTTGACGCTGTGCACCGGATTCGGATAGATGCCCGTGCTGATGGGCGAACCTGGATAGCCCACCGCTGAGAGCCGGGCGTTGATGACCGGCACATTCTCCGGCAGGATCGTGACGAGCCCGGACTGGTCGAGCAGGCGCTGCTCGAAATTGGCGAAATAGAACGTCCGGTTGCGCACCAGCGGACCGCCAAGGCTGGCGCCATACTGCTGCTGATCCATCGGGAGCCTCTTGCCCGAGAGCGCGTTCGGCGCGTTGAAATGGTCGTCGCGGATGAAGTCGTACAAAGCTCCGTGCAGCGCATTGGTCCCGCTCTTCGTGACGACGTTGACGTACCCGCCGAGCGCGCGACCGAGTTCTGCTTGTCCACCGGACGTGACCACCTGAAACTGTTCCACGGCGTCAACGCCGTACGGGATTCCACTGAGGCCTGCAGCATCATCGTTGGCCGACAACCCGTCGACAATGAAGCTGTTCGACAGGTTGCGCTGGCTCGCGATGGAAATGCCCTGGCCCGGCACGGCCGACGTTTCGGCGAAGAGCTGTGTGCTGCCGATGTTGGTCGGCGACACGCCCGGGATGAGAAGCGCGAGGTCGAGGAAGTTGCGGCCGTTCATCGGCAGGCTCTGAACCTCTGCCTGCGGAACCGTCCCGGCAATCTGGCTCCGCGCGGCTTCCAAAACTGGCGCTTCGCCGGTGACGGTGACACTCGTCTCGAGACCGACGAGCGCAAGTGAAACCGGAAGGTCGAAGGCCGAGCCGACCGTGAGCCTCAAGGCCCGGGTGACTTCCATGAATCCCGGCATGCGGACTTTCACTTCGTACGGCCCGACCCTGAGGTACGGGAACCGGAAACGCCCGTCCTGATCGCTCGACGCTTCGGCAGTGACGTTCGTTTCCGTCTGCCGCGCCGTGATCGAGGCGCCCGGGACGACGGCTCCCTGCGGGTCGGTGATGCGCCCGCTGACGCTCGCGTAGTTGACGGTCTCCTGCGCGGCGGCCGCTGCCGCAACGCCGACCACGAAGATTGCCGTCAACGCAAACCGGGGGATCACTGGATGTTCTCCACGTGAATCACCGATCGGGCCGGATCCCCGCTCGTCCATGACGCGAGCAGGCTTTGATCGAGCGCGACGATGACGGGATAACTCCCCGGTCGGGCGCGGCCGGCTGCAACGCGCCGGAAGCTGACGCGACCATCCGCACCAATCGTTCCGCGTGCGAACGCGACTCGTCGGGCGCCGTTTCCGGACTCGTCCCACGCAACGGCGAGCGATCCGTCACGGCCGAACACGAGCTGAGGATGATTGGCTTGTCCGTTCGATGGAATCCGCGTTCTCGGGCCGAACGCTCTGCCGTCGAGCGACACCGCGTGAAACAGCGCCTTGACCGGCTCGTTGTTCTCCGTCACAACGGTTGGCCAGACGACGTGGACGCGGCCGCCGCGATCGACGGCCAGCGACGGTCCATCTTCAGGACAGCCTTCAATCGCCCATCGATCCTCGCTCACGCGTACGGGCGGCGAGAACGTCCGGCCGCCGTCGCGCGATACTGCGAACGCGATGTCGCGCAAGTTGCCCGGGTAGACGTGACGCCAAGCAACGTACAGCTCACCCGAAGACCCGGCCACGACTGCCGTTTTGCAGCAGTAGCACACGCCGCCGGTCAACGCTAGCGGCGCGGAGCCATCGAGCTTCGCGACGTAGATCTGTGAGAGCTGCGCCGTCTCGACACCGTCCGGTCTTGTAGCGGTTGTCGGAGCAGCCGCTCCGTGATCGTGCTGGTGCATGGCCGCCATCTGCGAATCGCGGTCGGCGAGTCGGCGATGATCGAGCCACGCCACGACGGCGCCGCCGTTGCCGTCGGCGGCGATTGCTTCCCATCCACGATTGCCGGCGGCATCGCTTCCGGACACGATGATCGCCGGCGTGAAGGTGCGGCCGGCGTCGGTGGATCGCGACGTCAGCAGCACCGTGCCCGTCTGACGCTTCGATAGCCAGACGACCGCCATCTCAGGTGGACCGCTGGCGCGTGACATCAGCGCGAGGCGCGGCGGCTGCTCACCATTTGTACGCGCGTCGCCCGGCGTGACGTTCACGCGCACCGGCGTCGACACCGTGGCGCCGCCGTCCCGGCTGGTTGCCGCGTAAATGTCGGTCGCGCCCTCTGCCGTCGTCGCCGCCCAGACGATCGCGACAAACGAACCCTCGGCCGCCATCGACACGTTGGCGCTCGCTCGTCCGGGCACGCTCAATGTTTTGGAACCAGCCGCATCGAGCGGCACGCCCGCGCCAGCGAAAGCGGCAGCCGCTGCCGCGGCGACCAGTGCGACGGATGTCTTCGACACCATGGAAGAACTCCTCACGCAACGAACGTCTCGAGATGTCCTGCGGACCTTCAGGTCCGCCCGGCGGGCCTAAAAGCCCGCACAACGGAGCGTTTCAGATTTGGTTGTAGTGCAGGCCTTCAGGCCTGCGACCGGGGCGGACCTGAAGGTCCGCACTACATCAAAGTCGAGAGGTTACGCGCGAGGAGGGGGCGAGTCTGGAAGGTCGTTGTGAACGATGGTGTCGATGACGATGGGGACGAGCGCGACGGCGATCCGATCGCTGAGCATGGCGGCAGGTTCCGGCGTCACGCCGGTGCCACCCACCAGCGTCAGCAGTGCGGCATCGTCGGGCGCACAGGCATTGCGCAACCTGCAGGTGTTGTCATCCTCGTCCCTGGCGGCGCCGTGCGAATGCATCGGGCAGGCCTGTCCCGGCGCCCGGCCCGGACAATCGCAGGCGTCGCCGGCAGTCGCGATCGCGCGCGCACCGAAGGTCACCGGCGCCGCAGCGAATCCGGCCGCCTGGCACACGAGCCAGGCCGCCGCGATCCACGACAGCCTGCGTCTGAGGCTTCCCATCTGCTGGCGTCCAGTCTATCACCGTCACCGATCTTCGATGATCGCCCTGCCGCTGAATCGCGGATCGCCCTCGTGGAAGTGATCGTGAAATCCACAGCTGATCAGGCGATCGAGCGGTGCCGTCGGCTTCGACTGACCGGGGACGACAAAGCCGGCGCTCGCCACTTCGGGACACTCGGTGTGCGTGAGCGGTGGATCGGATTGAATGTCGTGGGGGATGATGTCCTGATTGACGAACGTGATCCGTGAGCCCTTGTATAAGTGCATCGCGTCGATCTTGAAGACGACGGCCGTCGCGGCGTCGAGCGTGAAGCCCGTGGCGGTGATGGTGATGGTCGCCCCTTCGAGCGCTTTCGGAGGTGCAGCGGGAAGCGTCGGCGGCAGATTGCTCGGCGCTGGTGGCGTGCTCTGACCCGCACACGAAAGGGCGCTCACGAGCACGGCCGCTGGAATCAGAACGTTCCGCGAGCGCATAGGGTTTTACCAACCGTGGAAACGCTTACACGGGCCGTAATGGCCGGCGTGCCGATTGCCGCGAAACGCGGCGCTTCTCGTTCGATTGCCGCCGGCATTCGCGGCAACCTCCTTGCCTGCAGGCAAGAAGTGCTCCGACGCCGGTTCATCGCACACGCCGTGCTGACGCTCCTCGTTGCCGCCCCCTGTTCGGCGCGGGCACAGGACTCCCAGCCAACCGGCGCTCTTCACGATCATAGTCCTGCTTCCGCCTGGCGATGGACGCCGGACGCGAACGCCTTTTTCGGATTCAACTACCAGCACCGAAAGTTCACCGACTTCCGCGCGTGGGAATCGCAGAACTGGTTCATGCTCGACGGCGAGCGCGACGCGGGATCGGGACGCTTCAATCTTACCGGCATGATCTCGCTCGAGCCGTTCACGCTCAAAGCGCTTGGATCGCCGCAGGTGTTTCAAACCGGTGAGACGTATCAGAGCGCGCCGCTCATCGACTATCAGCATCCGCACGATTTGCTGATGCGGCTGGGCGCGACCTACCGTGTGGAGCGACGAGGAGTGTCGGCGACGCTCGGCGCGGACCTGGTGGGATCGCCGGCGCTCGGTCCGGCTCCGTTCATGCACCGCGCGTCGGCGCGCAACAACCCGCAGGTGCCGCTGACGCACCATTTTCTCGATTCCACGCACATCACGACCGGCGTCGTCTCTGCCGGCATCGGCATACGCAGCGTGACGATCGACGCGTCGGTGTTCCGAGGCGAAGAACCGAACGAGAACCGGTTGAACATCGATCGCCCGCGTCTCAACTCATGGTCGCTGCGCGGCGGCTGGCGCCGCGGCGCCTGGAGCGCACAGGTGTCCGGCGCGCATCTGCACCAGCCCGAAGCCTACGAGCGCTACGACATCACGCGACTCACGGCGTCCATCGAGTTCACCGGCTCTCTCAAGGAACGACCACTGGCAGTTTCACTTGCGTGGGGCGAGAACCGCGAGATTCACGGCAACCTCGACGGCTACCTGCTCGAGTGGGACTGGCAGCTCACGGCCAACAGCTCTTTCTACGGCCGGGGCGAGAACACGGCCAAGGACATCCTCGGACTCGGCAGCCTTCATCCGAAAGGCTTCATCCACTTTCATCCGATCTCACGCGTCGCCGCCGGCACGCTTGGATACGTCTGGGATCTTCCGCACGTGCGCAGGGGCCGACTCGGCATCGGCGCCGATGCGACCGCGTATCGCGTGTCCGACAATCTGCTCGAGCCGTACGGATCCCCTTCGTCGTTCCACGTTTTCTTGCGGTGGCGTCCCGGCACAGCTTCGCCACATCACATTCATTAGCCCGCACGAAGGTACTTCGGCTAACGAGCTGCAAACCGTTCGCCCGCACTGCCTGGAGCGGCTCCGTCGGGGCTAGAATGAGGACTGCCTGCTCACGGTCGCGGCATGAAGCCTTGCCTCTCGCTGCTCGCAATCGGTCTCGCATTGTGCTGGACGCCCGGCTGCGGTCAATCGCTCGCGCCTGATGACGCCGTTGGCGCGGTTCCGCTGACGAGGCTGACCTCGGAGCCGCACGCGTTCAGTGTATTCAGCGCCGTCGATCAGCCACAGCGGCTGGCGGTTCGCGACGCGGGCACGCTTGCGAAGCTCTGGCCGGCGTGGTGGAGCACGATGTCGCATCCGCCGCCGATTCCCGACGTCGATTTTTCGCGCGAGATGCTGGTCGTCGCCGCTCTCGGCGCAAAGCCCAGCAGCGGTTTTGACGTCGTGCTGGACTCAGCCTCGGCACGCGGCGATCACCTCACGGTTTACGTGCGCACGACGTCCCCGCCGCCTGGCAGCGCCGTGCTCACCGTCATCACTCGACCCATCGACATCGCGCGCGTGCGCCGGACCTCGGGTGCCGTGCTGTTCCAGGATCTTTGACGGCACGCAACTCCGACGATATTGCCGCGCTGATCGAGACTGTGCTGAGCGCGCCGGGCTCGACCGACCCGTCCGTGCGTGAATCGGCCTGTCGTGGCGGCGGCCTGCCGCCGATCCTCGAGAACTACGTCGCAAAAGTCCGAGGCGAGTCGCACCGGATCACGGACGGCGACGTCTCCCGCCTGCTCGACAACGGCTACGCCGAGGATGACGTCTTCGAGATCACAGTCGCGGCGGCGCTCGGCATCGCAGCTCGCGGTCTCGAGTCGGCGTTGCGGAAATTGAAAGAAGCCCGCTGAATGCGACTAGAGGTTCTCGAACGTGGCCACAGCCGGACGAAACGCGCGGTGCTCCGGCTGCTGCGCCGGTTCGGCAGCCTCGAACCCGATGATGTGCTGAAGACGGCGATGTATCGGCCTGAATTCTTCGGCCGCCAGTGGATGCGCGTGATCCGATCGATCATGCGGGGACCATCGGACTGGACGCCGGCCGAACGTGAATTGTTCGGCACCTTCGTGTCGAGGCTCAACGAGTGCCGGTACTGCGCCGGCATCCACGCGCATGCCGTTGCGGGGAAACTCGAAGGCGGCGTGATGCTCGACGAGCTCGATCGCTGGCGCAGCGGCTCGCTGCCGCCGAAGATTCGGGCGGTGCTTCAACTCCTCGAGACCGTCACGCGGCAACCCGACGCGATCACCGGCTCAGACATCGACGCGGTGCGCGCCTCGGGCGTCGGCGACGAGGCGATCGTCGACGCCCTGCGCGTCGCCTTCCTGTTCAACGCCGTCAACCGGATGGCCAACGCCTTCGGCTACGATTTCGGCGACGAATCGCGCGCGCAGGAGATCGCCATCGCGATCAACCGCTTCAACTACCGCGTGCCTGGTTTCCTCCTGCGCTGACCGTCGCGCTCACCGTCCCTCGAAGCCTTCGCGGTAGGCGCTGCGGAATCCTTCCCGGTAACCGGCCTGGTATTCCGCCCGCGCACCGAATCGGGGGTCGTATCCGGAGTCGGCCTGCTCCAGCTCCTGCTGCCCTTCGAGGTCCCACGTGCGGCGCGCGCCGTCTTCCTTGCCGGCCTGGCGTCCCTCGACGATGCCGCGCTCGTAGCCGGCCCGGTAAGCCGCACTGCGTGACGCTGGTGGGTTGCCAGCGAATTCCGCGCGCGAGAGCCGTCCGTCCCGGTTCGTGTCGCGCTCGTCGAAGCTCCGCCGCGACCAGTGCCACTCGTTCGGCGAAATCGACCCATCGCGATTGATGTCGACGCTCGCAAACAGATCCGACGGCGGCTCGTCGTCGTCGTCGAGCTCGGCGCGGGTCAACACGCCGTCCTTGTTGGCATCAAGGGCATTGAACGCCGTCCTGCCACCGTGCCACTCGGAGCGCGACACCCGGTTGTCGCCGTTGACGTCGAGGTAAGCGAACAGGTCGCCGCGGTCGTCGTCCACCTGATCGGTGTTGAGGAACTCGGCGCGCGTGATCACGCCGTCGCCGTTGTGATCGGCGCGGCGAAAGCCCTCGCGGTCGAAATGCCATTCGTCCGCGCTGATGCGGCCGTCGCGGTTGTGGTCCAGGCTCGCGAAGCCGCGCGCGGTCCAGTCTCGAAAGACGTACTCACGATTGACCGAGTCGAAGTCGGCGTCTTCGGACGGATCGACCGGCCGTTCCGCGCCGGGGCGTACTTCGTCGCCCGAGAGGACGCCGTCGCCGTTCCAGTCGTGGACGCGGAACGATCGATCGCTGCCCTGCCATTCGGCGCGCGTGATTCGTCCGTCGTGGTTCGCGTCCATGGCCTGGAAACGCATCGCCGCACGCGTGTGCGTCTGCGCGGCTGCCGACGCCGCCCCGCCGAGCATCAGTGCAGCGCAGACGACATTGAAGAGCCTGAGTGACATGTCGCACCTCTGCCATGGGAAGGTGCGAGAGCTGTGCCAAGCGAGCTCGAGTGAGTGGGATTGGGATGCGCCCGACCTGAAGGTCGGGCCTACAGCCCGCGCGATGACTACGCGCCCGACCTAAAGGTCGGGCCTACGTACCGCTAATCCCTAATCCCTAATCCCTAATCCCTATTCCCTAATCCCTATTCCCTAATCCCTATTCCCTAATCCCTACTGATTCAGATCGACCCACACGCTCTTCACCTGCGTGTAGTGCTCGAGGGCGTGCTGGCCCATCTCGCGGCCGAATCCGCTCTGCTTGTAGCCGCCGAACGGCGCCGCCGTGTCGTACACGTTGTAGGTGTTGATCCAGACGGTGCCCGCCTGAAGCTTGCGCGCAACGTAGTGCGCCTTCTTGATGTCTCTGGTCCAGACGGCCGCGGCCAGCCCGTAAGTGGACTGATTGGCCCGCGCGATCGCTTCCTCGACGTCGGCGAACTCGATGGTGGCCAGCACCGGTCCGAAGATTTCCTCGCGCGCGATCGTCATCTCCGGCGTCACGCCCGCAAAGACGGTCGGCTGCAGGAAGAAGCCCTTCCCTGTGCCGATGTCGGTCCGCTCGCCGCCGGCAACGAGCGTAGCGCCTTCCTTTTTCGCGATCTCGATGTAGCGGAGATCGGTCTCGAGCTGCTTCCTGGATGAGATCGCGCCGAGCCGCGTCTTCGGATCCATCGGATCGCCAGGGGCGATCTTCTTCGCGCGCGCCGCGACTTTGTCGACGAACTCGTCCCGGATCGACTTGTCGACGAGCAGGCGCGAACCGGCGGCGCACACCTCGCCTTTGCCGTAAAAGATCCCGGTGGTGGCGCCGCGGACCGCCGCCTCGAGATCCGCGTCGGGAAAGACGATGTTCGGCGACTTGCCGCCGAGCTCGAGCGTGATCCGCTTCACGGTCTCAGCCGAACGCCGCATGATCTCGCGGCCCGTCGAGGTGTCGCCGGTGAACGCGATCTTGTCGATGCCGGGATGCTCGACGAGCATCTGCCCGACCGCCGCGCCAGGCCCGGTGACGACGTTGATGACGCCGGGCGGGATGCCGACCTGCTGCGCCACTTCCGCGAGGGCAAGCGCGGTCAGCGGCGTCTGGCTGGCCGGCTTGATGATCACGGTGTTGCCGCACGCCAGCGCGGGCGCCACCTTCCACGCCGTCAGCAGCAGCGGAAAATTCCACGGCACGATGGCGGCGACGACGCCGACCGGTTCGCGGAGGGTATAAGAAAGGTAGTTGCCCCGGACCGGAATGGTCTCGCCGTGAATCTTGTCGGCCCAGCCGGCGTAGTACTGGAAGCACTCGGCCGACGCCGGAATCTCGATGTTGCGTGATTCGAAGATCGGCTTGCCGTTGTGCAGCGTTTCGAGAGCCGCGATCTCGTCGGCGCGCTCGAGCAGCTTCTCGCCGAGCTTCCACAGCAGCTTGCCGCGGTCGCGGGCCGAAATCCGTCCCCAGGAGCGGTCAAGGGCGCCGCGCGCGGCAGCGACCGCCGCGTCGACGTCGCTTCGGTCGGCCGATGGGACGGTGGCGATGACCTCCTCAGTTGCCGGGTTGATGACGTCGAGCGTCTTCCCGCTCGCCGAGGGACGCCACTCGTTGTTGATGAACAGCTGTCTCTGGATCACTGTCGCTGGCATTTGAGGATTTAAGGATTTGAGGATTTAAGGATCTGGATTTGAGGATGTGAGGATTTGAGGATTTGAGAAAGTATTTGAGGATTGGCCGCGCAAGTAGATTCTTACATAAATCCTCAAATCCTCACATTCTCAAATCCTCAAATTCAAGCTTCAGTTCGCACGTATTCGAAATCAATCGGCAGCTGATTGATACCGCGGCGCGGCGGCGCGATGTAGTTGGCGAACTTTCCGCGCTCGTAGACCGGCTCGGCCATGATGCTGAGCAGGTACTCGCTGTCGGCTTGCGCGGGCAGCCACTCGGCCTTCCGCCGCTCCCACTCCTCGTTCGACAGCAGCTGACCGTCGGGATCGAAGTGGGAGCCCGCATACATCCCGATGCCGCGATTGAATTTGCGATCGGGCAGCCGCAGGCGGAACCCGACTCCGTGGTGATCGAGGATCCGGTTCCAGCGTTCGACGCCCGCGGCACAGTCGCCGACGTACCAGTCGCGCAGCACCTCGTTCATGGCATTGCGCAACGGGACTTCTTTCGCGACCGTCCGGCCGTTCTCGCAAAACTCCATGTTGTAGACGGCGCTCTTCACCTGGTGCTCGTCGTAGGTGTCTTCTTTCGCCCGCCCTTTCAGGCCGTTCGCAAAGTACGACGCGGCGTTGCTCGAGACCTCGCCGCCGTGCAGGTCGAGGCTGAGGCTGAACCACTGGTTCAGGTGCTTCTGAATCGTCGGCAGGTCGATGCCGCCCAGTCGGCGCGCGTCCTCCGAGAACCCGGCCTCGCGCATCAACTGGCAGGTGCGCTCGAGGATGCGGGCGATGCCCGTTTCGCCGACGAACATGTGATGTGCTTCCTCGGTCAGCATGAACCGCGTCGTTCGCGACAGCGGATCGAGGGAGCTCTCGGCCAGCGACATCAGCTGCGATTTGCCGTCGCGGTCGGTGAACATCGTGAACATGAAGAAATCGAGCCAGTTGTCGATCGGCTCGTTGAAGGCCTCGAGGATCCGCGGCTTGTCGCGGTTGCCGCTCTGCCGCTCGAGGAGCTCTTCTGCCTCGTCCCGTCCGTCGCGGCCGAAGTGCGAGTGCAGCAGGTACACCATCGCCCAGAGGTGTCGCCCTTCCTCGACGTTCACCTGAAAGAGGTTGCGAAGGTCGTAGAGGCTCGGGCAGCGGCGGCCGAGCAGCCGCTGTTGT
>Ga0114129_10006499_pt1 | contig 16579 bp, 16 predicted proteins | sample RhiMetdeltSRZDD1_FD_80071 | JGI IMG/M metagenome (GOLD analysis project Ga0114129, IMG submission 80071) | Populus rhizosphere microbial communities from Tennessee, USA - Rhizosphere MetaG P. deltoides SRZDD1 (version 2) (version 2) | ecosystem: Host-associated > Plants > Roots > Rhizosphere >... | reverse complement strand
TCCTCTCTAGCCAGTTCTCACTGTTCTACTCAAACCAAATCGTACGCGCTTAGCTCACTCAACTGATCTGCGTTCGATATCAGTTGGCGCATTGATGTTTGGCTGAGCGTTGCTCACGCTATTTCAGATAACCTCTCTCACGATAAAATTTTCGTGCGCCGGTATGGAGTGGCACGTCGTAGGGCGCTTCATCACCGTTGGCGCACAGATCGGCGATTTCAAGCGGCCTGAAGTTATCCGTCGGGATCGCTGCCCGGCGTAGCTCGATGGCTTCGCAAAGCGCATAGGCGATATCGTTCGGCATATCGGCGCGCACGACCATCGGCCAGCCGCTGAAGTCGATGGTGGGTACATCGGCGGCGAGACCTTTGAATTGCGAGTGCGGTACGACGCCGGCGCGGTAACCCATTGCTTTTAATTTTCTCAGCACCGATCCCTCGATGGGGAGATAGCGAAAGCCATGATCGAGCACGGATTGGCCCCAGCTCTTGATACCCTCGTCGAAAACCGCGTTTACGCTGCCGTTCTCCACGGAAGCGCGGCGGTCGGGATGGCTCGGCCGCGACACCTCTTGAATCTTTCCACGCCATTTTCGGATATCCGCGAAAGTGAAACCGGCAGCCTTCATCGCCGCGCTGATCATGAATGTCACCGGGCTTTCCACCAAGTCGCGCGCGCTCGCCGGGCCGGTGGAAAGCTTGATCGGAACTCGGTCTTTTTTGATTTGCTCGAGTGAAGTGATCCCCGTTGATTGATGAACGGCAAAGCCGACCACGTCCCAGGAAGGAAAAACCGCAATTGTCTTGAGTGGTATGCGCCCGCGAAGGGGTCCCGTCCCTCTGTAAGCAAGCGTCGCCGAGGCCGACGGATTGATCCATGCGACGGACACTTTCCCTTGCGCCAGGAGCTTGAGCTCGCGAAAGCTGTCCGCTGCGAAGGAGAGCGAAATGCACTTTTCTTGTTTGCCGCGCGGCAATAAAGCGAGCTGCAGATAATAGCCGAGGCGCGAATCCGTTTGGAGCACGCCTTCGGCCGCCCGTTGAGTCTGGTGCGATAACGACGTGTCGTACAGCGCCGAGGCCAATTCGAGAAAACCTTTTACCCGTTGGATCGCGGAGTTGTAGCGTTGCGGCGGCATGCTGTTATTCCTTTCACGATGATTCGACAATGTTGATGGTGATTCGCCGGGCACGCGTGTGCGCGGCGACCTCAACATACTTGACGCGGAAAATTGTTCAAGCGTAGACGGCCAACGTCTCGCGAGTGATCTTGTTAGGCACTGCGAAGCTTCTCTATGTGATCTTCGCGGCGCTCTTGGGATGTTCTTGAGCGCTCAAGCGGCTGATTACTTCGTGCCGAGCCAGCCGTGCTCGGATAGGTCAACCGTCACGCCGTCCGGCACCGTGAACTTGACTTCGACGTTGCCGCGCTTCGCCATCTCATCGGTTCCAGGATACGGACGATGCACGGCGCCCGCCTTCTCAATCTGCGCTCGCGCCGCCGCCATGTCTTCGACTTCGACACCGAAGTGGTGCAGGCCGGTGTACTTGGGCGCGCCCTCTGTTGTAGCGGGGTCGTCGTACTTGAATTTCAGGATCGCGAGGTTCACGTGGCCGTCGCTCAAATAGTAGCCCTCAGAAGTTGGTGTACTGACCTTACCGACTTGTTTCAAGCCGAGGCCCTCGATGTAAAACCGCGCGGTCGTCTCTGGATCCCGCGTGCCGATAGCGATGTGGCGAATTCGTGCCATTGTCCACCTCCGTGAAATATACTTATCGTTTCAACTGCTCGTTGGCTTTTTTAGCAAAGGACCAATCGGTGATATCCGCGATGGCGATGTTTTCTTGAGTCTTGCGCGTTTCCTGCACGAAGCGGACGACGTTTCTAATCAGGTCATCCGCCACGATCCCGGTGCGGCTGAATAGTTCGACCATATCAGCGTAAAATCCTTCGCGCACCGCTGGGCTTCTTATGCCCCAGGCTTTTTCCAGGAAGGTCAGGATCTCAGCTTTGTTGGAGCGGATGAATTCCATGCTCGCCAACAGCGCGCTGATGACTTTCACGATCTCGTCGGGATTTTCTTTTATCTTATCCACGTGAACGGATAGGCCGGACAAGGGGACGCGCATGACTTCGTTGAAAAAAAGCAGCTCGTTGAACCCTTTTTCGCGCGCGACTTTGTTCAGCGGCGGCACCAGCATCGTGGCCTGAATTGCGCCGCTTTCGAGCGACATGTAGCGCGACGCGCCGCCGCCGATTTGCAGGAAGGTCACATCCTTATCGGGATTCAAGCCGTATTTGCGTAGAATGATGACGGTCTGATTGTGCGGCGCGCCGCCAAAGCTGCTGATGCCGATGCGTTTTCCTTTGAGATCTTCCACCCGCTTGATGCTTGGCGCCGCCACGAGCGCGTGGTCCGAACCATCCATAAGAGACATTACGACTCGGACGGGTAAACCGCCCTTGGCGGCGCCGATGAAATTGGCGATGGTGCCGCCGTAGTCCAAGTTTCGGCTGAGGACGCCGTTGACCACCACCTGATTTTGCATGGTGATGACGACGGCATTGACTCCTTCTTTCTTAAAGAAGCCTTTTTTATCGGCCATGACAAAAGGTAGCGCCGCGGCACCGGTCGGATTGATGAAGCCGATGGTGACTAGTCGTTCTTGCGCGTGAACAGTTAGCGGGAATACGGCGATGATGACGAATAAAAAAGCATGACGAGTTAACACGGCGTACACTCTTAATCCACGGCCAACTGATCTGCAGCGGATGGATACATGTCATCGAGAATGGCCGTGCGCCACGGCGCATCGGCGGCGATGATCTTTACAGCACTGCGCGCGCGGTAATAGCTCGTATCGGTTCCCGGTGGGTCTTCACCCGCTCGAACCGCCTTCACCGCCTGCAGGAGCACCTGGCGAGCAACGATGATCGCTTGGTCGGCCGGACCCAAGTGTTCCTTAGTTCTATCCGCGATCCGGCCCTGGAGCTCCTGAACGGCTCGATCTTGAGTATTGACGCCGACAATGCCGCTGAAATTTTCCTTTCGCTGCATCGCGCGGTCGATGAGCCAATCATTTTCTTTCCTGCGGAACGAGCGAAAAGTCTTTTGATCCACGTCGTCGGGTCCATTGGCGAGGCTACGTTCCGTTCGGTCGTCATCGGTCAGCGGCTCTTTACCCCAGCTGTACATCCAGTTCCAGACGACGCAGTTTTCGTCGTCGATCGGCACCCACATATGGCCTGGATTGAATTTTTTCTCGGCTTCCGCTTCGTTCTTCGGACTGAAGGGTCGGATCTGGGTAAACGGCATGACGAAGTTGTAGCCGCGCACGTAACGTTGCCGCTCTCCTAGGGGCCTGATGGCGACGTAGCGGTGACCGAAGGAAGTCGGTTCGATATCGAAGGACGGGGAACCGCCGCGCGCATTGAAAGAATCCGGCAACGATCCGGGATTCGCCTGATCGTGGCGAAAGGACTTATGCAAAATGCCCACGTGAGATTGATCCAAGCCGCCTTCGAGTCCTTGCAGCCAGTTGCACTCTTCGATGACCTTCGAGACGTGACGGTGAGTTTCCGCCACCTGAGTCCAGCCGAATTTTGGCAGCGGCGGAACTTTCTCCGGCGGTCCCATGTAGGCCCAGACGACTCCACCGAGCTCGCAGGTGGGGTAGGATTTGACGCGGATCTTGTGCGCGAAGCTGGTTTCATCCGTTTCATTGAGTTGGTGCACGCACTGTCCAGTGACATCATACTTCCAGCCATGCCACACACAGCGTAGGCCGCGCTGCTCATTGCGCCCCAACCATAGAGAGGTGCCGCGGTGCGCGCAGAATTCATCCAACAAGCCGATTCGGCCGTCGCTGTCCCGAAACATGACCAGTGGTTCGCCCAAAAGTTTTACCCGTACCGGCGGGCAATCCGGTTCCGGAATCTCCCACGAGAGCAGCGCCGGTATCCAGTAACGCCGCATCATCTCGCCCATCGGAGTGCCCGGTCCGGTGCGTGTCAGTAAATCGTTTTCCTCCCGTGACAGCATAGGTACTCCTACTTTTGTTCAATGCCTGCGCAAAATATTCGGACGACTCAGCCTTGCACCGCTGCCTCGTCCTAGTTGGAAACTCCCGATCACCAAACTGAGTGGGAGCGTACTCGATGCTGAAAGGACAAGTCAAGAATTCGTATCGTGTGGTTTCAATGCAGCAACTGAGCGGTCGCGCGTAGTTCTATTCAGACGGCGTCAATGGTTTTCTCTAGACGAACATCGACATCTTGCGTTGGAATCTTCCGCCATGTTATCGGGAAGGAGATCAACTCAGGCGAGGATGACTTGAGGAGCTAACGCTTGGTCAAGCAAATGTCTTCAACAGGCTATGGGAACTCGGGGAGGAACGAGCGAATGAGGTTTCGCTTGGTTTCTGTCGTATTGTTGTGTGGATTCTCTCAAATATTTGCTGTGGTTTGCGGCAACGCTGCGACCGTCGGCGAGGTTCTGAAAAAAATTCAAAATCTGCCGCCATCACAGCGTCGCAGCACACTGGAGGAAGGCGCGAAGAGTGAAGGCCAAGTCGTTTTTTATACTTCGGTAAGCTTGACCGACTATCCAAAAATATTGAGCGCCTTCGAGCAAGCGTACCCCTACGTCAAAACCAATGCATTTCGCTCGACGCCGTCCGGCGTCGTCCGGCGCGCCGATACGGAAGCCAAGGCGGGTCGCCACGCTGTCGACGTCATTGGTTCGGCGCCAGTAGAAACCTCGCAGTTGCGACAGCTGCAACTGGCGGCAACGTATTTTTCTCCGGAAAGGAACGCGCTTTTCAAAGGAGCTTTCGATCCGGACGGCTATTGGACGGCACTCGACGTGACGCCGATCGTTCTCGCGTTCAATACCAAGCTGGTATCCCAACAGGACGCACCCAAGACCTATCAGGATCTTTTACAGCCCAAGTGGAAAGGGAAGATGAGTCTTGGCACCGAAGACTATGAGTGGTTCGGACTCGTGTTGGATCGAATGGGCAAAGACAAAGGGCTCGAATACATGAAGACGCTGGCGAAACAGGATCTCCACATGCCCGGATCGAGCAGTGTGATGCGCGTGCAGCTCTTGCTCGGCGGCGAGTCCTCGATCGCCATCGCGGCACGCGGACGGCGCGTCGCCGAGTTCAAATCGAAGGGCGCGCCCATCGACTTTCGCCTATTCGATCCCTATGGGGCTGAGCCCGATTTGTTGGCGCTGATGCAGCATTCGTCTCACCCGCACGCGGCGATCCTTTTCTATGACTGGCTCCTGTCGCAGGAGGGACAGAGCAAGATGTCGGATTTGACCGGACGCATCGCCGTTCGAAAAGGGGTTAAACATTTGCCGTGGCTGCAGGAGCTGCTGCAAAAAGAATTTGTTTTTTTGACGCCCAACGCTAAGACCCTCAAGACTCAGGAACTCACTGATCTCTACCAGCAGGTCTTCGGGCTGTATCGCGCCAAGTAGGGGCAACCCGGTTCTCCTTAAAGAACTTCATCGGTTAACCGCTACGAACAAACCATTTGCCTCGTCTCGCCTCCTTTTTCTTACCAATATTTTGACGGTGTGAATCCGAATGTAGTGCGCTTCAGAAAGCTGAAAACCAACCCTTTGCCAATGCCAATTGTGACATCCATGTCGCAATTTGGCACGACAGGCTTTCATTAAGTGTAAGTAACTAATGGATTTTATTGTCGTCTGCTACCTGGCATCCCGGTTGCGGAGGGGTTCTGATCAGGGAAGGATTGCAATGTACACTGATCTCCTAACGCTCGTTTTCATCATTGTTGCGATACCGGTAATCGCTTTCGTTATTTTTATCAGTGTAGCGAAGCCGAAGAGACGCAGAAGAAACGTGCAAAACTTCCGTTAAAAGTGGCCGGACAGTAGTCGTGAATTTGGCCCGATACGATCGAATTCACCCCTCCCAAAACAACTCCTCAATACGAAATCTTCATCGCGAGTAGCTTGATTCTCCGAAGAGCCAACTCCACATCGCTGGTCTTGCCAAGCGAGGACAGGATGACAACGAGTCTCGCCGCGAGTATTTCCGCGCCGCGAGTTTGACTCTCCTGTTTCTCTCGCGGGTGGTTGAAATCCCTCGCCTTCAGGCGAAGTAAGTATGTCATGCCGGCGAACGCCAGCATCCAGGTTCGATTTGAGTTCGAGGTCAAAAACCGCCTGGTTTCCGGCTTCGCCGGAATGACAAAAACAAGAGTCGACTTCCAGTCGATCAATTAGGAACGCCGCGGACTAGCGACGGGGTTGTTCAGTTCTCCCGCAGAGTTTTTAGCCCCGTGTCGCGCGCTCCTCGCCGCTCAAGGGCTTGGCTATAAAGCGACATGGGAAAACAGAAAAGGAAATAGCCCAAGGCCGCAAATAAGTAGGCCTCGACGCCGAATCCGCTCCAGGTCGGTTCGGTGAGAGAAATTTTGATTGCCGTCAGAAAATCGAAAAGCCCGATGATCACGACGAGGGAGGTGTCCTTGAAAAGACCGATGACCGTATTGACTAGGGGCGGGATCGAGATTCGCAGCGCCTGGGGCAGAATAACGAACCCCATGCGCTGCCAGTAGTTGAGCCCAAGGGCTTGGGCCGCCTCGTCTTGCTGGCGCGGAATGGCTTGCAGTCCGCCGCGCACGACTTCTGCAAGATAGGCTGCGGCAAATAAAATCATCGCCAACTGGGCGCGCAGCAGCTTGTCGATGGATACTCCTACCGGCAGAAAAAGCGGAAACATGACAGAAGCCATAAATAGAACGGAAATCAGCGGGACACCGCGGATCAACTCGATGTAGGCGATGGTGAGCCAACGAACCAGGGTCATTTCGGATCGTCTTCCCAGCGCTAAAAAAATCGACAGTGGAAAGGCGAAGGCGATGCCCAATGTGCTGAGCAGGAGCGTCAGCGTGAGCCCGCCCCAACGCTCATTCTCGACGTAAATCAAGCCGAAAAGGCCACCGCACATAAGCACGCCGATCGCACTCAGACCCGCGAGCCAAAAGGGTACCAAGCGGGATCGCCGCAAGGTTTGGAAAGCGCTCAGCGCATAGAGTCCGACCAATATCGCGATCACCAAGGCGGGTCGCCACTGTTGGTCATAGGGATAAGTGCCGAAAAGAAAGAAGCGGAACTTGTCGGCGACGAACGCCCAACAAGCGCCATGGCCCATGACCTGGCGGCAAAGCCCCGCGTTTTGTGGGGACCAGATCGCATGGAACAGCGCCCAGTCGACAAACGACGGGATAGTCTTCCAGGCAAGGTAGAGAATCGCGAGCGTCGCCACAGAACTCGGCCAACTGGGAAAGAGCCGGTCGCGCAGCCATTCTTGTACTCGGCGCGGCGTCGTGCCGTCCACGGCGCGGCTCATCGCTTGTTTCCCCGGAGCACGATGCGACGGTTGTACCAATTCATGAAACCGGAGATGGCAAGGCTGATCGTCAGATAGACGAGCATGATGATGGCGATGCCTTCGATGGCCTGACCCGTCTGATTGATCGTTGTATTCGCTATGGAAACCAAATCGGGATAGCCGATCGCCACGGCCAGCGAGCTGTTTTTGGTGCAGTTCAAAAATTGACTGGTCAAAGGGGGGACAATGATCCGCAGCGCTTGGGGCAGGACAATACAACGCATGACTTGACGTTGACTGTGGCCGAGCGAATAAGCCGCCTCGAATTGGCCGTGATCCACGGCGAGGATACCGGCGCGAACGATTTCTCCGATGAACGCCGCGGTGTAAAGCGCCAAGCCAAGAAACAGTGCGGCGAATTCCGGCGACAATAAGCCGCCACCGGAAAAGTTAAAACCGCTGAGAACCGGGTAATTCAGCTCGATCGGCGCGAGCGCGACGAGGGTGGGAAACCCGAAGCCACGATTACTTAGAAATACGCCCGGGAGCGGATTTAGCGCCTCGGCCGGCGCAGGAAGGAGATCCGTTATGACCGCGTACCAGAAAAATAATTGAACGACTAAGGGCACGTTGCGGATAACTTCGACGTAGCCTGCGGCAATCTTTGCGAGGAGCCAGTTGCGCGATAGCCGCGCCAGACCGATGAGGGCGCCAAGCAAGGTCGACACGATGATCGCCAGGCTCGCCGCCCGAAAGGTATTGAGGAAGCCGACCGCCAGCGCTCTTAAGTACGTGTCCGCAGCGTCGTAGGAAAGAAATGTAGTCTCGCCGATTTCGAAGCCGGCTTCACGCGCCAGGAAACCAAAGCCGCTGGCGATTTGCCGTTGCCCGAGGTTTTCCACGACGTTGGCGCTGAGATACCAAGCGGCGAGGATGAGGGCGGCCGCCAACAGAGTTTGATAAGCGACCGATCGAATGCGCAGCTGATTCAACGACCCCATGAGTTTGCTTTCGCCGGCGCCCCGATGGGATTGACGAGTTATCGAGCGCCGGAAATTCTTAAGACGGCCGCCGCGGTCAGCGCATCGGGGGCGCGTACATGAGTCCGCCGCGATTCCAAAGCTTGTTGAGGCCGCGATCGAGACCGAGAGGCGTCAGATTCCGATCGAAGCTCTCGCCGTAGTTGCCCACTTGTTTGATGATGTTGTACGCCCAGCGATTGTCCAGGCCAAGCATCTTGCCGAAGTCGCCTTTGACACCGACGAAACGCTGGACGGCAGGGTCGTGGCTTTGCGCTTGCTGTTCGATGTTCTTCGACGTAAGGCCGAGATCCTCCGCCTCGATCGTGGCGAACAACGTCCATTTGACGACGTCAAACCAATGATCGTCGCCGTGGCGCACCGCCGGTCCGAAAGGTTCCTTGGAAATGACCTCCGGCAGGATGATGTGATCGGCGGGATTCACCGCGCGCGAAACCCGAGCCGAGATCAGGCCGGACACGTCGGTGGTGTAGACGTCGCAACGCCCGGCGAAATAAGCATTGAGGACTTCTTCCAATTTCTCGATCACCACCGGCTTGAACTTCATGTTCTTAGCGCGGAAGTAGTCGGCGAGGTTGAGCTCGGTGGTGGTACCCGATTGCACGCAAATCGCGGCGCCGTTCAACTCTTTCGCGCTCTTCACTTTAAGTCTTCTTGCGACCATGAACCCCTGGCCGTCGTAGAAATTGATGCCCACGAAGTTAAGCCCGAGGCTGGTATCGCGCGACATGGTCCAGGTGGTATTGCGCGCGAGCAGGTCCACTTCGCCCGACTGCAAGGCGGTGAAGCGCTGCTGCGCGGTCAACGGCGTGTAGCGAACTTTCCGCGCATCGCCGAACAGCGCCGCGCCGACGGCGCGACAAAAATCAACGTCAACGCCGCGCCATTCGCCGTTGCTGTCCGGTTGCGCAAAGCCGGTAATGCCGGTATTGACGCCGCAGCGAAGGAACCCCTTTTTCAGGGCGGCATCCGCCGTCGCACCGCCATGCGCATGCGCCGAACTGAGTAACGTGAACAGCAGCGTGGCCGTCTGCAAAGTTGGTTTTACTCTCATCGCTGATTCCCTTCGTTGCCCTAGACGCTCGACGGCGCGCCTGGCTTCCATGAGTATATTCACGTCGAGACGCCGCGGCAAATCGCCGATGGCGCGCTTCTCGCCACATGGCGTTCACGAATTTGACCATGGCAGTGAGAAAATTCGGATTTAAGCCACTTCCCGCGATAATGTTCGAGGGCGTCTCCGCCAATCGGAGGGACAAAAATCTATTTAGCGAGCAGGTGGCGCAGAGCGCGCAGTTCTTTACGCTGCTTTTCAGTAATCGTCGGATATTTCATCTTTAGCCCGCGCAGAGTGTCGAGGATAATCTGCGAAATGATCAGTCGCGCGTTCCCCTTATCATCGGCCGGGACGACGTACCAGGGTGAATGGCGCACGCTAGTGGCGTTCAGGCAAGCTTCGTAGGCATTCATATAATCGTCCCAGTATTTTCTTTCCTCGACGTCCGACCGGCTGAATTTCCAGTTCTTATCCGGTTCTTCGATGCGGGCGAGAAAACGTTTGCGCTGTTCTTCTTTGGAAAGATGGAGAAAAAACTTGACGATGCGCGTGCCGTTGCGGTGCAGATGGGCCTCGAAGTGACGAATCGATCGATACCGGTCGCGCCAGATCGTCTTGTCGTCGAGCGCTTCGTCCGGAAGACCTTCGGCGCGTAGGAGTTCAGGATGGACCCGAACGATAAGAACTTCCTCATAGTGAGAGCGGTTGAAAATGCCGATACGGCCACGCTCGGGCAGCGCGCGCGCGGTGCGCCACAAAAAATCATGGTCCAACTCCTCGAGGCTCGGATGCTTGAAACTGAAGACCTGGCAACCTTGAGGATTGACACCGGACATTACATGTTTGATCGCGCTGTCCTTGCCGGCGGCATCCATCGCTTGAAAGATCAGCAGCACCGCATAACGGTTGGAGGCGTAGAGGAGATTTTGCAGTTCGCTCATCTCTTTGACGTGGGCCCGCAGCATTTTTTTCAGTTGTTTCTTTGATGCGTAGTAGGGTTCTACCTTGGTCGGCCATTTATTGAGGTTAACTTTATCGCCTTCAACAACGCGAAACTCCTTCGATTTGATGCTCATGGTAGGCCTTTCATCATCCGGTGTTGGGAGCAGAGTAACCGTTTTTTGTGGGTAAACGAAAGCGGCGACCCTCGGCGTTATCAGGCAAGACCTGTTTTTTCAAGCTGATCGCTCGTGGTGCGATCAACGCCGTTCTGACCTGTCCCCCAGCCTAAGTTGACTTACAGCGCTTTTGGACAAATAATGCGAAAAAATGAGGGCGATGGGGTTCGCCAGTCAAACCATTCGCAACTGCGAATTGATGACCCCTACTTCGATCGATTTGAAGTAGGGGTTTTTATTTTTACAGTGGAATGAGGCAACTATGATCGGAATCGTCTTGGTGGGTGTGGGTAGTTTCCTCGGCGGAGTGCTGCGCTATGGACTGAGTACCTGGGTGCATCAAGTTCTCGATAATCCGTGGTTTCCCTACGGTACCTTGACAGTTAATGTACTTGGCTGCCTCATTATCGGATTTTTGGTCGGGATGGCGGAGACGCGAGCGGCCTTCACGCCGGAATTGCGCCTTTTTCTTTTCGTCGGTGTCCTCGGCGGTTTTACAACTTTTTCGTCTTTTGCCCTGGAAACATTTTCGCTGGCGCGTGACACGCAAAGTGTCGCTGCGCTCGTTAACGTCGGCCTGCAGTTGGGCCTGGGCCTGTTGACCGTGTGGATCGGCAATGTGTTGGCCCATGCGATAGGAGGTTAACCATGACGCTTCCGAGCGAAGGATCGCTGCTCAGAATCTTTATCGGTGAAAGCGACCGACATGCCGGCATGCTGCTCTACGAGTGGATCGTGCGCACAGCACGAGAGCATGGCTTGGCGGGGGCGACCGTTCTCCGCGGCGTGGAGGGCTTTGGCGCCCGCAGTCGCGTGCGCACGGCTAAAATCTTGGAGCTTTCAACCGATCTGCCGATCATTGTGGAGATCGTCGATACTGCGCAAAAGATCGAATCTTTTCTGCCGGCTATCGACGACGCGATTGCAGACGGGCTGGCGACGGTGGAGAGAGTGCAGATCAAGTTCTATCGAAGCGGGTCGGCGTGACGAACTGGCGGCCGCGGGAGTCCGAATGTCGACTCTTTTCTGCGCGGAGTTGGTTGTTTCAAAGCGGGTGTGATATTTACGGAAACTAAGGAGAGTTGTGATGGACGAGGGGACCAAACGGCTGTTCGTGGGCATAAAGATTACCAAGGCGCTGCAAGACGATTTGGCTAACCCGGCGCCAGGAACGAAGCAGTACTTCGAAGGCACCAACGACGATTATCTGCAGATCATAAATCTCGGCGAAGATAAGTTCATCGGTCGGTATATTAAGGACGGATTTCCGGTCGCTAATATGAATGACGTTAGCCGAAACGTGTGCAGCCTCTTGAAATTGATCACGCGCGGCCGGCGCATCGAAGAAAACGAAGTGCACATCTATTCCTGCTAGATGGGGCTGCTGAAAAAGACCCATAGGCTTCGTTGCGCTCAATCGCCTCGGTCAACGTACTGCCGATGTACGCCTCCGCTCGTCGCTTTTTTTGCGCGCCTCGCCTCTGGATCTTTTTGAGCAGCCTGCAAGAGGCTTTCCGAGCCATCTATTAGATTAGTGAGTGTTGAGTTGTTGGCACGCAACGCCATTACTGCAAGCCGGCGGCTTTCAAATACTGCAGATCGATGAAACGGTCGGCCGCCGGAAGCGGCGGCTTAAGCTCGCCGGCTTCGCCCATGACACGAATGACTTCGTTGAAGCCCTTGATGTCGATCTCGCCCTGTTTCGGCACCACGCCGCGCTCGGGCTCGAAATAGAGTGAAAGAGTCTGACGCGCGATTTCCTCGGACGATCCGGTGGTGTCGATCATCATGCGCACCACTTCGTCGCGGTTGGCCGGCTCGCGGATAAAGCGAAACGACGAAGCGAGAGAGCGCGCGTAACGCACCACAGCGTCTTTATTTTTCTCGGCCCAGGAACGGCGCGTGGCGCTGACGATGAATTGAAAGTTGGTCATCGCATCGGTTGAGACGCCGAGGCGTCGGTAGCCTTCTTTCATCAACACGAAATCTTCCGGCTGGCCGAGGGGCACCGCGTCGCATTCGTTTTTCCTCAGGCATTCGGCGCGCGCGGGCGTGCCGACGAGCTCTTTGAATTTGAAGTCGCCTTCTTTGACGCCGTTCATAGCCATGAGCTTGCGCGTGGAAATCGAAATGGTGTCGACGGCTAGGGAAAGACCGACGGTTTTGCCCTTCAAATCGGCAAAGGTTTTGATCTCCGGCTTGACGATCAAACTATAAATCGGCGTCGCCGTTTCGCCGAGAATAGCCACATTTTCGGAGCCCTTGAGCACGTCCTGGATCAGGTAGGGCGTCGCTGTGCGCGTAATATCTACTACGCCTTTGGTCAGCGCGACTACCATGTTGGCGGCGCCGCCCTCGATCAGCAGTATCTCCAGATTTATTCCTTCGCGGGCAAAAAATCCTTTGCGCTGGGCGATGTGGAAGTGCAGTGCCGAGACGGTTTTGACCGTGGAGGGGATTTGACCATAACGCAGCGTGACGTTCTGAGCCGACGTGATGCCGGCGGTCGCAAACAACAGCACGGCGGCAAGCAAGAGCACAGAGTGTTTCATGGAGAATCTCCTCGCTATCAGTCGATTCTGTTCGTCGTTTGTTTCGAGGCTTATAGCGTGGCCATGGGTATTTGTCCATGAGAAATCTCCGCCATTTTTTCGTTTTTGCGCTGAATCGACACCGCGCATCTGGTATAAGTAGGGGATGCAGATTCTCCAGGTAACACTTTGGCTCTACGCGACGGCGCTCAAGCGATCATTGGAGTGTGTGAGCAAGAATTGGGTCGTCAGCTTCGCCCCGGTAGTCTACGGCATCGGGCTTTCCGTCGTCGGCACTTTGGTCGCTCCTTTTGGGATGATTGGTGGATTGCTGTATTCGTTAGCGAGCGCCGGCTGTGCGAGCTCAGCTCTATTTTTGATCAAGAACATGGTCGAAAGCGGCAAGACCGACGTCAGAGATTTTCTTAACGGATTTACGGTCTATATTTGGGAAGTGATCACCATCGGGTTTATTTTGTGGATACCCACATGGGCGTTAGCGACAAGTTTAGCTTCGTTGCCCAACGGCGCGCTGATTTTTTTCTTAATCCGGCTTTGCTTGTACATTATTCTGAACGCGGTGCCTGAGCTGATTTACCAGAGCCGAGCTTCAGGTTTGGAATTGATCGGCGCGAGCTACAATTTTATCGTGGAGAATTGGCTCGAATGGCTGATTCCGAATATCATATTCGCGCTCGGCGGATATTATTTACTGCAGCTGATTGAGTCGTTTCTATTCGACTTGCCAGGGTTTGTGAATCTTTTTCTCTATGCGTTTATCGTCGGACTTGGCCTGACCTATTTAATGACCTTCCGCGGCTTCCTCTTCGCCGAGCTGAATGGCACCACGCGGCGGAGCCGAATATATCGTTATAGGGCGCGCGCCGATTAGCCGCATCGAGGTTACCCAAGCGAGCGTTAACTTGACCTGCCGGGATTCTTATGGTGTCCTGGTTAGACTCACCCGACAACGCAGATGAAGATTACCAGCATTAAGGGATTCTCGGATATCCTGCCGGAAGAGGTCGGCACTTGGCAGCAGGTGGAAGCGGTCGCGCGCCGCGTTTTCACGGCCTACAACTTTGCCGAGATCCGCATTCCGATCGTCGAAAAGACGGAGTTATTCAGCCGCTCCATCGGCGAGACCACGGACATCGTCGAAAAGGAGATGTATACTTTCGCAGATCGCGACAGCCGGAGCGCGGACCATGCCGAAGGCACCAATCTCACGCTGAGACCGGAGGGCACCGCCGGCGTCGTGCGCGCTTACGTGGAAGCCGAGATGTATAAAGTCGAGCCGGCGCGCAAGCTTTATTATATGGGACCGATGTTTCGCCGCGAGCGGCCGCAGAAAGGCCGCATGCGCCAGTTTCATCAAATCGGCGCCGAAGCATTGGGACGCGGCGATCCGTTTATCGACGCGGAGGTTTTGCTGCTGCTCAACGACTTTTTCGAGTCATTAGGTTTGACCGAGCCAACGCTGCAGCTCAATTCGCTCGGCGATGCGGAATGCCGGCCGCAGTATCGCGAAAAGCTCTTGGCTTTCCTAAAAGCGCGGGAGGAATCTTTGTGCGCCAATTGCCGGCGGCGCATTGATCGCAATCCGCTGCGAGCGCTCGATTGCAAGGAGTCCGGTTGCATCGAGGCGACGAAAGACGCGCCATCGATTCTCGAATCGCTCTGCGTCAATTGTCGCGACCATTTTGGAACTGTGCAACGGCTGCTACGTGAAACCAACGTCAAATACACGCTCAATCCGCGCATGGTGCGGGGCCTCGACTACTACTGCCGGACGACGTTCGAATGGACCACCGCGCAACTGGGCTCCCAAAGCGCGATCGCCGCGGGCGGGCGCTATGACGGATTGGTTGAACAACTCGGCGGGCCGGCGATCCCCGGCGTCGGCTTTGCCATGGGCGTAGAGCGGCTGACGATGTTGCTCAAGATGCAAGAGAGTGCGGCGAACACCGGCCCGAGCCTCTATGTCGTCTGGGTGGGCGAACAGGCGCGCGACTGGGCCTTTCCATTGGTTCATCGCTTGCGCAAAAATAATCTAAATGTGGAGATGGAGGGCGAAGCGCGCAGCTTGAAGAGCCAAATGCGCCGCGCCGACAAACTCAATGCCGTGTCGGTTTTGATCGTCGGCGACGATGAGCTGGCGAAGGGACAAGCCTTGTTGCGCGACATGACGAGCAAACGGCAGGAGGAAATCGGTTTGGACGGCATCGAGGCAGAGTTGCTAGCGAGGAAGATAGGTTGATGGCGGCGGAGAGAGTGTTTAGCGATCAGTGGGGCGACTGGAAACGCAGCTGTTATTGCGGCGAGCCGCGCGCCGGTGAGGTCGGCAAAGAAATGACCTTGGTGGGCTGGGTGCACAGTCGGCGCGACCACGGAGGCGTCATTTTCGTCGACCTGCGCGACCGCAGCGGCATCTGCCAAGTGGTTTTTCGTCCGGAGGTCGACCCGACGTCGCATGAGAAGGCCAAACAGATTCGCTCTGAGGACGTGATCGCCGTGCGGGGCGCGTTAGCGAAAAGGTCGCCGGAAACGATCAATCCCGATCACGCCACCGGCGAAGTGGAATTGGTTTGCCACGAGCTGCGTTTGCTCAATGCGTCGGCCGTGCCGCCGTTCATCATTGAAGACGAAACCGACGCCAACGAGAACACCCGGCTCAAATACCGCTATCTCGATCTGCGCCGGCCCCAGAGCCTGAGTCATTTACTGTTGCGCTACCGTATGACGAAGTTGATCCGCGATTATCTCGACGGCTTAGGCTTCATCGACGTCGAAACACCGGTTTTGACCAAGAGCACGCCTGAAGGGGCGCGCGATTATTTAGTCCCGAGCCGGATCTATCCCGGCAAGTTCTATGCGCTGCCGCAGTCACCGCAACTATTCAAGCAGATTCTCATGGTCGGCGGGCTCGACCGCTACTTTCAGATCGTCAAGTGTTTTCGCGACGAGGACCTGCGCGCCGACCGCCAGCCGGAATTTACCCAGCTCGACATGGAAATGTCGTTTGTCCAACCGGAAGACGTGATGCAGGTCGTCGAGGGTATGATCTCGCTCTTATTCAAAGAGCTGAAAGGCATCGACCTCAAGCGTCCATTTGCGCGCTTGACTTACGAGCAGGCGATGAACCGTTTCGGTTCGGATAAGCCGGATGTGCGCTTCGGCTTGGAGATCAATGATTTCACCGACGCTTTGCACGATTGCCAGGCGCGGGTGTTTGCCTCGGCGATTCAAAACGGCGGCGTCGTGAAAGGCATCCGTATTCCCAACGGTGCGGAGTTGTCGCGCAAAGACTTGGACGATCTGACGCCGTTCGTGGCGACGTTCGGCGCCAAAGGAATCGCCTGGACAAAAATCACCGCGGAAGGTTGGCAGTCGCCGATCGCCAAGTTTCTCTCGGGTGCCGAACAGAAAGCGATCGAACAAAGCGCCGAAGCTCAGGTCG